>WNFI01069021.1_pt1 | contig 50584 bp, 47 predicted proteins | sample 5400471 | NCBI WGS metagenome assembly WNFI01 (sample SAMN13153348, study PRJNA577476) | soil metagenome | isolation source: 100 cm saprolite on Douglas fir-dominated hillslope | place: USA:California | collected 2013-09-17
TGCAGGCGGTTCGCCCAGGCCGGCTCGCATTCGATGCGCGCGTGAATCAGCACGCACGGCCGGTCCGGATCGGTGGCGATCTCTTTGACGATGCGATAGCGTCCCGCCGGGTCGCGCGTCACGATGCGATAGCCGAGCGTGTCGCCGCCGATGCAGCGGATTTCACTTAGCAGGTCGCGCTTCTCCTCGTGGAAGAAGCTTTCCCCATCGGAGACCAGGAACTGCAAATCCCGGATCTGCGGATGGTCGACCGTGGGGTAATAGACCTCGTTCAGGATGCCGTGCGAGATCGTGAACCAGACGCGGCTCGCATCGGTGTAGGCGGTGCCGACCCCCTCCTTCGAGCTCGAGGTCCAGCGCGGCGGAATACCCGGATGCCCAAACGCCTCGTTAACCATTCGTCATCCCGGGCGCCGCAATCGCGAGGGTCGTCATCCCGGGCGCCGCAATCACGGCAATGGTCCGGGATCCAAGTGTTATCCGCCGATCACTTCGAACGCGACATCCACGTTGCCGCGCGTGGCATGCGAATAGGGGCAGATCTTTTCGTGCGCTTCCTTGGCGAACGCGGCGAGATCGGCCTGCCCGATGCTCTTGTCCTCGACGCGCATCTTCACGGCGAGACCGAACCCGCCACCGTCGCGCGGGCCGATCGAGACGGCGCAGGTGATTTTGGCCTTCGCGGCGTCGCGCTTCTTCTGCTTTGCCACGTAGTCGAGCGCCCCGCCGAAGCAGGCGGCATAGCCCGCCGCGAACAGGTGCTCGGGCGTGGCGGCGCCCGGCTTGCCCGGGCCGCCCATCTCCTTGGGCAGCGACAGATCGGCCTTGACGATGCCGTCGCTGGTTTCCGTATGGCCGTTGCGGCCGCCGACGGCGGTCGCGGTTGCGGTGAAGAGCGGCTTGATCTTGTCCATGGAGATGTCCTCGAAATGGTCTTGGAGGCCGGAAATCGCAAGCAGTTCACTGGAGATTGGATCCCGGACCCTTGCCGCGCGGCGTCCGGGATGACGGTCTTAATGCTGTGACCGGTCCACGATGAGTCGCTTGTAGAGCGCATGCCACTTCTCGTAGTCGTCGATGGCTTCGCGGGCGTTGACGACCTTGACGGGCTGGCCGCCTTGCAGCAGGCGCCGCACGGGCGTGTCGTAGCTCTTGTTGGCCGGAACGCGATTCACCTCGAGGTAGAGACGCTGTCCCTCGGTGAGCATGTAGTCGTGGAAGAGCGCGGCGGCATTGGGGTGCGGGGCGCGGCGCGAGACCGCCACCGCGGAAGGCAGCACGATGGCCGGCGGCAGGACGAACCAATCGACGGGCGCGGCCTTCGCCTTCATGCGCTCGGCGTCGTGACTGTAGATTCCCAGCATGAGCGCAATCTCTCCGGCCGCGACCAGCGCCGCGCCGTGGTTGTGGCCCGTGCGCACCGCCACGCCGTTGTCGCCCAATCGCCGGAAAAGATCGAGGCCCGCCTTCTCGCCCATCGATTCGACCAGGGCCGCGAACCACTCCACATTGGTCGATTCCATGCCGATGAGGCGTTTCCATTTCTCATCGAGGAGATCGTTCCAGGCGCGCGGCACTTCCCCGGCCTTCACGACGTTGGTGTTGTAGGCGTAGACGATGAGGTTCAGCCGGTCGGGCACCCACTCGCCATGCGCCGGCATGGAGTCGGGCAGCAGCAGCTCCTGCGCATGCGGAGAGTTCATCTTCTGCAGCAGCTTCTCGCGCGCGAGCGCTTCGATCTGCGGCGCGTTGGTCTCGAGGACGTCGAACTCGAACCTCCCACCCCGCGTCTCGCTCATCACGCGCTGCAGGATGTGCGCCTGGCTGCCGCGCCAGAATTTGACGGTGACGCCGTAGCGGCGCTTGAAATCCGCGGCGAGCCTGAGCTGGTCGTCCTGCGTGAGGGACGAGTAGAGCATCAGCTCGCCTTCCTGCTTGGCCGCGGTGATGAGGCGCTCGGTGCGGTCCGCGCCGCGATACGACGCGGCGGCGGCCACACCCGGCGTCGGCTCGACCGCGAAGCTCGCGGTGGCGACCGCGAGGATGACGGCGACGAGGAAGCGGCGCAGCACTAGAGATTGAGGAGCCGCGCCGCGTTCTCCCCGAGGATCTTGTTCTTCTGCCGCGGCGTGAGGTCCTTGCGCTCGCGGATGGTCGAGACGGTGTGCGGAAACTCCGAATCGAAGTGCGGATAGTCGCTCGCCATGAGGATGTGGTCCTCGCCCAGCTCGGCGATCGGCCGCGTGAGGTCGCCTTCGTCCGCCTCGCACGTCGTGTAGCAGTTGCGCCGGATGTATTCCGAGGGCGCCATCTTCATCGCGCTGGAGATCTGCGGGAAATCCTTCGCCCACTCCCAGTCGTCATCCATGCGGTGCATCCAGAAGAGGATCCACTCGGCGCTGCACTCGAAGAAAACCACTTTCAGTTTGGGAAACTTCTCGAAGATGCCGCCCAGCACCAGCGCCACCAGCGCCGCGCTGCAGTTGGTCGGGCGCCCGAGCACGTGCGTCTTGTAGAAGTTGTCGAAGCGATCGATGAGCTCGCCATTGCTGTTGGGATGGCACATCAGCGGGATGCCGAGCTCCTCGGCGGCCTGGTAATACGCGAAGAAGGCCGGATCGTCCATGTTGCGCGAGCCGCAGTAAGGTGCCAGGTGCGAAGCCTTGAAGCCATGCTCGGTGACGCAGCGGCGCAATTCGTCCGCCATCGCCTCGGGGCAGCCCGCGGGCGCCATGGCTACGGGGAGAAATACATTCTCGTGGCCTTTCACCAGCCGCGCGACCCAGTCGTTGAAGAGGCGCGCGCACTCGCGCCCCAGGCCGCCGATGTTCGCGGTGGCGATCGTGATCTGCGTCGGGAAGATCAGCTGCTTGTCGATGCCTTCCTTGCGGATGTCCTCGCGCCGGCGCGCCATGTCGTAGCCGCCCACCTGCCGCGCCGCGATATCCCCGCCGCGCCAATTGGTCTTCGAATCGTAGATATACGGATGCCGATGCGCGGCATGGCCCTGCGGGCTGATGGGATCGAGCGAATGCATGAACCTGGTGTTGTGCGTGCGCCCGTCGTCGAGCCTCACCGGCCGAAAGCGCTCGTACTTGCCCTCGAGCTTGTACACCTCGTCCATGAAATAGCCTTCGCGCAGGTGCGAATCGAAATCGATGATCATTGGTTTATATCCCCAGCAACTTCGCGGCCGTCCCGCCCAGCATCGCCACCTTCTGCGCATCCGTAGCACCCGGCGCGTTGAGGATCACATCGATCGCGTGGCCTTCCCACGGAAACGGATAGTCGGACCCAAGCATGATCCGGTCGTAGCCGATCTCCGCACCCAGGTGGCGCATCGCTTCCGGCGTGAAGACGATGTTGTCCACGTACATCTGCTTCAGGTACTCGGTCGGCTTCTTCTTGAGCACGATGCTCTTGTCGCACTGCTCGGGAAACACCAGGCAGCCGTGATCCGAGCGCGGAGCGTAGGAGCCGAGGTAGCCGCCGCCGTGCGCCGCGCAGACCTTCAGGCCCGGGAACTTGTCGAGCGTGCCCTCGAAGATCAAGTGCGATAGCGCGATCGTGGTGTCGAGCGGATTGCCGATGACGTTCGCCAGCACGCCGCTGCCTTTGAAGCGGTTCCTCAGCTCCGGCGTGCTCTGCGGGTGAATGAAGACGAGGATCCCGAGCTCCTCGCACTTGGCCCAGAAGGGATGGAATTGCGCTTCGGAGAACTCGCGCCCGGCGACGTTCGCGCCGACCGCGACACCGCGCAACCCCTGCCGCCGGATGGCCTTCTCGAGCTGCGCCACCGCGAGGTCGGGATGCTGCAGCGCCACGGACGCGAAGGCGACGAAGCGATCGGGATGCGCTGCCGAATACGCCGCCAACTTCTCGTTCTGGATCTCGATCACCTTCTCCGCCACATCGCGCTCCAGCGAATACCAGAACGGATTGATGCTGAGCGCCTCCATGTCGATGCCTTGCTCGTCCATGATCCTCATGCGCTCGTCCGCGAGCACCAGGCCCGGGTATCCCATCGAGATCGGCCCCGCCGCCGCGATGGCCTTCTCCCCCGCGGCCGCCTGGGCTTCCGGGATGAGGCAATGGGCGTGGATATCGATGGTCTTCGCACGCTTGCCGCTGATCAGGACTTCGCGGCGGCGCTTCGTTCCCTGGGCATGGAGGTGGGGTGTTGCGAGGCCGCAGCCGACGAAGCACAATCCTGCCGCTGCAGAATGCTGGAGGAATTTCCTGCGCGTCGTCATTCCGCCTCCTTGGGCTTTGGCGTCGTGGAAATGGGGATATTACTCGGGCATCATCCAAGCGTCGCGGACTCATTCAGGCAAGGAGACACTGATGCGCGCGCGGCCTGGCGAAGGCGGCTCTCGCACACTTTCCGCAACCCGTGGTTGTGATCAATCGACCGGGCGCGGGCGGCACGCTCGCCATCTCCGAAGCGCTTCGCGCGAAGCCCGACGGTTACGTGCTCGGATTGGCTACAGCGGGCAATCTGACCATTCAGCCTCATGTGACAGCGCTGCAATACGCCGGTCCCGATACCTACGTGCCTGTGGCTAAGCTCGTCAATCAACCCAACGTGTTGATGGTGAGGACGGAGGCGCGCTGGAAGACGCGGGCATTGTGCCTTTGCGATATGCATATAAGATATATATAATGTCTCGATGCCTCTCGACCATGACCCTGCGAAGGCAGCCGCGAATCTCAAGGATCACGGAGTTGAAGACCCCATGAGGGCTGAATACGATTTTTCGAAGGGCAAGCGCGGCGCGGTAATTCCTCAGAAGGGGAAGACCAGGATTTCGATTTTCATTGATAACGCGGTACTGGCGGAGTTCCGTGCGCGCGCGGAGAAGGCCGGCACCGGGTATCAAACCATGATGAACGAAGCGCTCCGCCAGTATCTGTCTCTGGCGGGGCAGCCCGTTACGGAGCAAGTGCTGCGGCACGTTCTGCGGCAGGAAATGCCCGAATATCTGCGAGGTCTGACAACGGGTTCGGGCCGAGCGGGAAAGATCGCGAGCCGTGGAGGTACGGCCAAGAAATGATGCGCGACCCCTACCTGAGCAGGTAGGACTTGACGAAACCGACGGCGGGACCGCGCGTCATAGGCGAGAAGCGCTCCCTTCAAGAGCTGGTCCTCCCCACTGCATATACGTTCTCCGTGACGCCGACCATTCCCGGAAGCACGCCGTCCTCGGGTGAGGTGCTGTTCGAAGTCACGCTCGGCCCATGAAACCGGTCGTCATCCCGGACGCCGCAATCGCGAGGAACGTCATCCCGGACGCCGCAATCGCGGCGATGGTCCGGGATCCAATCCGAGCCATCTCCTGAATTAGGCCCCGGCCCGTCGCTGCGATTGCAGCGGCCGGGGCGACGATGGCGCCATCCCCCGTTCACGGTATCTCCCGCAGGGCGATATCGGCTTATCATCGGCTCGATTCCGTCATGCGAAGGGACGCGATGGCCACGGTCATGGTGGTCGAGGACGACCCGGCATTCCTGACCCGTTTCTGCAGGATCATTGCATCCGATCCCGACCTCGAGCTCTTCGCGGCGGTGCCGGACTGCGCCTCGGCGCGGCAGGCGCTGCACAATTCGGCGCCGGATGTGTTGTTGACCGACCTCGGGCTCCCGGACGGCAGCGGCATCGAGATCATTCGCGAAACGTCGCGGCGCTTTCCGGACACGGAAAGCGTGGTGATCACCGTCTTCGGAGACGAGGTCCACGTGCTCGCCGCGATCGAGGCGGGTGCTACGGGTTACATCCTGAAAGACAGCATCCCGGAAGAGTTCGTGGGCCTCATCAAGGAACTGCGCGCAGGCGGCTCGCCCATCAGCCCGGTGATTGCACGGCAGCTGCTGAAGCGCTTCAAGTCGGCGCCTGAAGCGGAAAGCCCCAAGCCCGTCGAAAGCGCGGGGCTCTCCGCGCGCGAATCCGAAGTCCTTTCGCTCATCGCCAAGGGCTTCAGTTTCGGCGAGATCGCGCGCGTGCTCGGAGTGTCGCCGCACACGGTGACGACGCACGTGAAGAAGATCTACCAGAAGCTCGCGGTGCATTCGCGAGGGGAGGCCGTCTATGAAGCCGGCAAGATGGGCCTTATCTAGCGCCGCGCTGCTCTTCCTGCTCGCGGGTTGCGGCGTTGCCGTCGCGGCGGAATCCCTGCAGCAGGTGGATGCCGCGCAGATCCTCATCAGCGATGCCGCCGAGCCTCCGCCGGATGCGGCGCCATGGAAACCCCAATCGCTTCCCGACAACTGGATCGTTTCAAGACAGGGTGTGCACGGGTATGCGTGGTACTGGCTGCAGTTCGAGCTGCCCCAGATTCCCGACGAGCCCTACGCGGTCTACATGCCCTGGCTTCGAACCGTCGGCGCCGTGTACGTGAACGGCGTGCTCATCGGCCGCTCGGGAGAATTCGAGAAGCTGCGCCCGGGCCCGCGACCGCAGTACTTCGTGATTCCGGCGCATCTGCTGCGCGCCGGCACCAATACGCTGCACCTGCGCCTCTTCGTCGGGAAGGATTGGCGCGGAGCCGTTTCCCAGGTGACCATCGGCCCGGACACGCTGGTGCGGCCGCGCTACGAGTGGCGCTATTTCGTGCAGATCACCGGACCGCAGTTGACGAGCGTGCTGTCCGCGGCACTCGGGTTGTTCATGCTTGTGCTGTGGGTCGGGCGCCGGCGCGAGTCCATGTACGGATACTTCGGCGCGGTCGCGCTCTGCTGGGCGCTGATCATGACGCGGTACTACCTGCCCGATCCCCCGCTTCCCAACGCGGTGTGGATGACGTTGCTTGGCGTCGCGCAGGTCGCCTCGACAGTCCTGCTCTTCCTCTTCGCGTTGCGCTACGCGGGTCTCAAGTGGCCGCGTGTCGAGCGGGGCGTGTGGACCTGGGGCGCGGTGACGTTGGCCCTTTATATGGCGGAGTTCCAGGGCATCCTGGAGCGGGAGCCGATGCACTCCATCGCCCACTACTGGGGCTACACCGAGCTGCTGATGACCGTCGGCTGGCTCGCCATCCTCGCCCGCGCCGGGTGGCGCCGCCCTGCAGCGGAAAGGATCCTGGTGATGCTGGCCGTGGCGTTCGTCGGAATCACGATGGCGCGCGACGTCGTCGCCGGGAAGCTTCTCGGCGATCTCGACTTCCTCTATTACCCGTACAGCGCGATTCCGATCTGCATCGCGATCGGGTGGGTGCTGGCCGACCGCTTCGTCCGCTCCCTCAATGAATCCGAGAGCCTGAACGCCGAGCTCGAGATCCGTGTTGCGCAGAAGCACGCCGAGCTCGAGGAGAACTACCGTCGCGTGCACCAGCTGGAACAGGAGCGCGCCGTGGTCGCGGAACGCCAGCGCATCATGAGCGACATGCACGACGGCGTGGGCGGCACGCTCATGTCGACGCTGGGCCTGGTCGAGCAGGGCGACCTATCGCAGGCCGAAGTGGCCGCGGCACTGCGCGAATGCCTCGATGACCTGCGGCTCACCATCGATTCGCTTGAGCCGACGGAGAACGACCTGCTGCCGGTCCTCGGCAACCTGCGCTACCGGCTCGACAAGCGCCTCAAGCAGCAGGGCATCGACCTCGACTGGCGAGTGAGCGAAGTCCCCAGGCTCGCCTGCATGACGCCGCAGAACGTGCTGCACGTCCTTCGCATCCTCCAGGAAGCCTTCACGAACGTCTTGAAGCATGCCCGCGCGAGCGCAGTTCAAGTGGAAACGGGCGTGGATGCTCCCGGCGAGCACGTTTTCATCCGGGTTCGCGACAACGGGCACGGCTTCACCGGCGATCACGCGGGCCACGGCCTCGCCAACATGCGCCGCCGGGCGCTCGTCATCGGCGGCGTCCTCCAGATCCATCCCACGCCTTCGGGGACCACGCTGAGCCTGCTTCTCCCCGTCTAGGGGAGAGGATCGTCATCCCGGACGCCTCGTTCGCGGCCTCGCTCGTCATCCCGGACGCCTCGTTCGCGGCGTCGCTCGTCACCCCGGACGCCTCGTTCGCGGCGTCGCTCGTCATCCCGGACGCCGCAATCGCGGCTATGGTCCGGGATCCAAGCTATCCCGTGTTTAGGGGATGCGCGTTCGCATTCACGGGATTCCGCCGCCGATCCGCTCGCAATAGCCTGTCGACCTGGACAACAACGCACGGGAGACCTGACATGAGCATGGACGACGTGGCATGCATCACGGCCCTTGCCGCAGCCATAGTGTCGATCGGCATCGGAGCGGCAAGCGTCCTCGGCCACAACGCACGGCTCAACGCCGCGCTCGCCCACGAGCGGCTCCACGCGACATCCGCCCAGGAGTGTCCGCACGCGCATTCGACCTCGACGATGCAGCTCGCACCGCCCACATCTCGGGCGCTGTAGCGGTTCTCCCTCTCCCCGGGGACCCTCTGGGGCAGAATTAGACGCAGAGGGCCGGGGGAGGGTTCGTCATCCCGGACGCCGCGATAGCGGCAATGGTCCGGGATCCAATGTGTTTCTCCCTCGTGGATCTAAATGACCCGCAAGCACGGATTCGACGACCGCCATGCGTTCGGAAGTTTCGGCTGGTGCCACGCGTACAGCATCCGGTCCACGAGCGCGACGTTGAACGCGAGCGCCAGCGGCCCCGCGAAGAGGGCGACCAACGGCCACGGCGCCGCGAAATGAATCGCAATGGCCGACCCCGCATCGAGCGCCGCAGCCACTGCGGCTAGGCGCCACAACGGGCGGCTCAGAATGAATTCGCGAATTCCACGATCGAGGAAGTAGGTCGCCGGCGCATAGAGCATCGCGAAGAGGGAAAGCGCGGCGAGCTCGGATGCAGACAGTCGATCGAAAACGCCCTCGACGGTCCCCATGCCCACGGAGAAGCCCCAGGCAAAGACGGCGACGGCAATCACACGGCACGTATCCTCAGCGAGTGGACGCATTTTCATGTGTATGCTCGAATGGTGGATTGAAGATCATGGCTGCAGTTTCTGCTCGAAGGAGGGCGGGGACAATGATCGAAGCGCCGAAAGTCTTAGCCGGGGCTCCAGCCCGGAAAGCGAGCCGCGCCCCCGCGTCGCTCGACGTGCTCTCCGATGTGCTGCGCGTCGTGCGCCTTTCGGGCGCCTTCCTCTTCCGCGGGGAGCTCACGGCGCCCTAGGCGATGAAAACGCCGGAGGCCGGGGAGCTTGCGAACGTGCTGATGCCGGGCGCGAAGCAGCTCATGCTCTTCCACCTCATCGTCGAGGGCCACTGCTGGATCGACCTCAAGGGCGCCGGTCAGGTTGACCTCCAGGCTGGGGATATCGCGGTCTTTCCTTATGGTGATTCCCACACCATGGCGAGCGACCTGTCGACGGAGCCGGTCCCCGTGGCGAAAGTGCTGCGCGGCGCGGTGCTGAAGGACGGGATGCCCGAGTGCGAAGTGGGCGGCGGCGGCCAGCAGACGCGCATCATCTGCGGCTTTCTGCATTGCGATGAGCTGCTGTTCAACCCGTTGTGCAAGGGGCTGCCGCCGCTCATCCACTCCCGCAGCGAGGATGCACCGGCAATCTCGCTCCTCGCGGCGACCGTGCGCCATGCGATATACCAATCGGGCGCCGCGCCCGGAAAGACCTGTCTGCTTTCGCGACTGAGCGAGCTGCTCTTCATCGAGGTGCTGCGCCGTCACATTGCATCGTTGCCGCCCGGAGTCGCCGGATGGCTCGGCGCATTGAACGACCCGATAGTGGGGCGGGTGTTGCAACTCATGCACGCCGATCCGGCTCGTCCGGGGGCCGTGGACAGTCTCGCGCGAGAATGCGCAACGTCGCCGAGCCCGCGTTCAATCGCGCGTTCAAGCGCCACGCGGGCGAGCCGCCCGTCGCCTGGCGCGACAAGATTCGCCGCGCGACGCAATAGAAATTCCGGTCAGGCGACTGCGTCGGTGACCCCAGGGCTGACCGGCAATACCGCGTCGATGAAGCCGGCAAGCTCGGCTGTCGCCGGCGAGGTAAAGAGTCGAGAGGGAGGACCCTTCTCCCAGATCTTGCCCTGGTGCATGAATACGATCGTATCGGCGGCGACGCGAGCGAATCCCATCTCGTGGGTCACCAGGATCATCGTCATCCCATCGGTCGCGAGCTTTTCGAGAACATTGATCACTTCTCCGACAAGCTCGGGGTCGAGCGCGGAGGTGATCTCGTCGAACAGCATCAGGCGCGGTCGCATTGCGAGTGAGCGCGCGATCGCGACCCGTTGTTGCTGGCCGCCCGAGAGTCGCAGCGGCATCGCGTCGATCTTGTCCTCGAGATCCACCTGGCGCAGCACCTCGCGCGCCCTCTGCCGGGCCTCCGCGAGAGGCAGGCCCTTCGCCTCAGTGGGCCCAAGAGTGATGTTGCGCTCGACCGTGAGATGCGGAAACAGGTTGAAGCTCTGGAATACAATGCCGATCTCGCCACGGAGCGCTCGCAAGCCCTCGCGAGAACGTTCCAACCGGCGCCCGTCGAACAGGATCTCGCCGCTATCCGGCACCTCGAGGCCATTGACGCAGCGAAGCAGCGTCGTCTTGCCGGAGCCGCTGCGCCCGATGATGGCCACAACCTCGCCCGGCTCGATCGTCAGTGAAACGTCATCGAGCGCCAGGTGCTTGCCGAAGCGCTTAGAGATGCCGCTTAACGCCAAGATCGGCATCGATGCGCTTTTCGAGAGTTCGGCTGAGTAGCGAGAGCGGCCAGCATATTGCGAAATACAGCGCGGCGACCACCGGATAGATGACCATCGGTTGGAACGTCACGTTCACCATGAGTTGCCCGGCGCGAGTCAATTCCACGACCCCGATGATGGCGGCGATCGAGGTGCCCTTGATCAGCTGCACCATGAATCCCACGGTCGGCGGAATCGAGATTCGCATCGCCTGAGGCAGGATCACAAAGCGCAGCTGTTGGAAGTAGCTGAGGGAAAGGCAAGCGGATGCCTCCCATTGCGTGCGCGGAATCGCCTGGATCGATCCGCGCCAAATCTCGCCGAGGAAGGCGCCCGAATAAAGCGTGAAGGCGAGCGCCACCGCCGGCCACGCGTCGACCTGCATATCGAAGAGGACGGCGAGCCCGTAATAGGTCAGAAAGAGTTGCATGAGGACCGGCGTGCCCTGAAAAATCTGGATGTAACCGGCGGTGAGCAAACGCAGAAAGCGGGATCGATTTGTACGCAGGATCGCAATGACTATGCCAACCACGCCGCCGCCGAGAAACGCGACCAGCGAAAGAAGCAGAGTCCACCGCACCGCCGCGAGGATGTAGAGGAGCTCCGGCAATCCGAAGGTTCGGTTCACTTGCGGCGCCCTCAGATCCTCTGGCGTCGCATGAAGACCGTCCAGTAGATGCCGCCCAGGACGGCGCGAAAACCCAGCGCCATGGCGAGATACAGGCCGGTCGTGACGAAATAGAATTCAAAAGGACGGAAGGTCGTCGATTGCAGGGAATTGGTCACGGCGGTCAGCTCGACCGCCGAGATCGTGGAGACGATGCTTGAAGCCAGCATCAGCAGGATGAATTGGCTCGCCAGTGCCGGAAACACCGTCTTCAGCGCCGGGAACAGCACCACATGACGGAACGTCTGGAGACGCGAAAGGCCGAGGGCCCTTGCCGCGTCGATCTGGCCGTGGCCTATGGATTCGATTCCAGCCCGCAGGATCTCCGTTCCATAGGCGCCGAAGTTGACCACCATCGCCGCAAGCGCGGCCTCGTTCGCTCCAATGGAGATTCCAAGCGTCGGCAGCGAGAAGTACACGATGAAGATCTGAACCAGGAAGGGAGTGTTCCTGATCGCCTCGACATAGGCGGCGACCGCCCAGCGCAGCGGACTGGGCCCGGCAGCCTTGCCATATGCGCAGACGGTGGCAACAGCGAGACCGAAGGTCATCGCCAGCGCCGAAAGCCGAATGGTCAGCCAAGCCCCTTCGGCGAGGTCGTGCCAGTGCTCCCAGACGACGTTGAAGTGAAAGGCGTAGTGCACGCCTCAACGCCCGACCTAGAACGTCGGCAACGGCGGCAGGTCGATGCCGGTGTATTTCTTGTAGATCGCGGCGAGCGTGCCGTTCTGCGAGTTGAGGAATATCCAGGTGTTGATCCACTGGCGCAGCTCGAAGTCGCCCGGCCGTACGATCGGACCGTAGAACGCGGTCGTCACCAGCAGCTTGTTTTCAAGCTTCTTGCCCGGGTTCGCATCCGCCACCGTCTTCTCGGCGAATGCGGTCATGGCGGCCGCGTCCACCTGGCCCGACAGCAGCGCCTGGACAGTCGACGCGAGATCGTCGAACCACACGATCTTCGTGCCTTCGGGCGCCATCTTCGGGACCGTCGCTTCTTCGAGCGTGGCGCGCGTGATGCCGACGCGCTTGCCGACGAGGTCGGCCGGCGTCTTGATCTTCACGCCCTGCGACGCGAAGATCACGATCGAGAGCGCTCCGTTCGGATTGCAGTACATCACGGCCTTGGCGCGATCGGCGGTGACCGAGATCGAGGCGATCGTCACGTCCGCGCGTCCCGCCAACAGCGCAGGAATGCGGCCGGTCGATGGCACTTGCACGAACTCGAGCTCCGCGCCCAGGTCCTTGGCGAGCTGGCGCGCGACCGCGACGTCCGATCCATCCGGCTGGCCGTTCTTGTCGAGGATGCCGAAGGGCGGATTGGCCACATCGACGGCGACGCGAATTTTCTTCGCGCTCAGGATCTTTTCGAGAGTGCTCTCGGCGTTGGCGGAGTGCGCCATGAGCATCATCGACACGATCGCCAGGATTGCCGCTGAAAAGCGCTTCAGATAGGTGCTCATTCGTCTTCTCCTCCTGCGTTATGTTTGTGCCTGACTCTTCTGTGATGCAATCCTCTTCAGCGATGCCGGGTCGAACTGCTGCTTGATCAAGCGCACGTGCTCGGACATCGCCCGAGTCGCCGCTCTCGTATCGTGGGCCGCTATCGCCCGGAATATCCTGACGTGCTCCAATAACGCCGATTGCGATCGCCCCGCCTCGCAGACGCGGGAAACCTTGTGCAGCCGAATGATGTCCGGGGTGATCAAGCCGATGAGCGAAGTCATGACCGGATTCTGGGATGACTTGGCGATCGCCAAGTGGAAGAGGAGGTCCTCCTCGACCGCCGGGCGTCCCGCCTCGACTTCCACGCGGAAGGCTTCGAGCGCGGCCTTGATGTCGGCGATGCCCGCCTTCGACGCTCTTTGCGCGGCAAGCTGCGCCGAGTGGATCTCCAGGATGCCGCGGGTTTCCGTCAGCGCCTTGATGTCGTCGCGATCGAGATCGAGCAGATTGGAAATCAGGCGCTCGAGCGCGCCGGCGCCCAGGCTCGCCACAAACGTGCCGCTTTGCGGAAACGTCTGCAGGATGCCGTAAAACTCCAGCTTGCGGAGCGCCTCGCGGACATGCCCTCGGCCGACGCCGAATTGGGAGGCAAGCTCGCGTTCGGGCGGGAGGCGATCGCCGGCCTTCAGCGCGCCGCTCGAGAGCAGATTCCTGATCTGCTGGATGATCAGGTCCGCCGGTTTTTCAAGCCGGACGGGACTCAGCTGCGCGATGATCGGGGAGGCTTTTGCCACGGTGGCCAAATTGGTTAACCACCGACTACCATATCACGTTTCTTCAATAGTCCGGGTAGTCCGGGTCAACCGCCTCATTGGGAACGACGGGCAACCATCCTGTCGGACAATCGATCACGTCAGGATAGTAGCCAGGCGGGTTGGGACAGTAGTAGAGAAAATAGCCCCGCTGTCCCGGGACGTAATATCTTGGCCCCCATTGCGAGTCCCATACATAGGGGTAGTAGAGCCATGGCGCCGCAAACAGCGGGGCGCCGATGAAAATGAACGAGTGGCCGCCAAACCTGAAACGGGGATGGTGCGCGAAGTGACCTGCGGAGCCGGGATGTCGCCACACCGGATTGTGGCCCCCCGAATGACTGCCGGAGTGTCCATGCCCGCCGTGTGATCCACCGTGCCCGCCATGTCCGGACGCCAGCGCAGGCAAGCTCGAAGAGAGAACCGCCGAGAGAACTGAAACCGCGAGGCCTTTCATGGGAGCCTCCGAACCGGTCTGGGACTTGAAGAGCCAACATCGCGATTATCCCCCTTATTCCTCCATGTTTTGCGTCTTGCCCGACACAGTAGTAGCTTTCCTTTCGGGGGGCTGACAAATGACGGAACGAGATGCACGCATCAAGAAGCCGATCGCAGGATTGACGCTTGCCGCGCTCGGTGTCGTCTACGGAGACATCGGCACGAGTCCCCTCTACGCGGCCAAGGAGACTTTCAATCCAGAGCACGGGATCCCTCTTGGCACATTGAACGTGCTGGGCGGTCTTTCGGCGATCTTCTGGTCGCTGATGATCGTGGTGTCCCTGAAGTATGTGATTCTCATCATGCGTGCCGATAACAAAGGCGAGGGCGGGATCATGGCCCTTCTTGCCCTGGCCTCATCGGCGGTGAGGGACAACCCGCGGTGGTATGGACCGATCATGCTGCTCGGCGTGTTCGGCGCGTCGCTGTTCTATGGTGACGCCGTCCTCACTCCGGCGATCTCGGTGCTTTCCGCCGTCGAGGGACTCGAAGTGGGCACGGCGGCATTCAAGCCCTATGTAGTGCCGATCGCCGTGGGGATCGTGATCGGCCTCTTCGCCCTGCAGCGGCAAGGCACTTCCCTGGTCGGAGCGCTGTTCGGCCCCGTCGCCATCCTGTGGTTCCTTGCGATCGCCGCGCTCGGCATTCGCGGCATCGCGGGTGCGCCCGAGGTGCTGTGGGCGCTCAATCCCCTGTACGCGCTGGGATTCGTCACGCAACACGGATGGTCCTCGTTCGTGGTGCTTGGCTCGGTGCTCCTTGCGTTTACGGGTGCCGAGGCGCTTTACGCGGACATGGGGCACTTCGGCAAAGGACCGATCCGGATCGCCTGGTTCGGACTCGTATTCCCCGCGCTCGTCCTGAACTACTTCGGGCAGGGCGCGCTGCTCATTACAAATCCGAAGGCGCTCGAGAATCCCTTCTACCTGCTCGCGCCCGAGTGGGCACTGTATCCGCTGGTGGCGCTCGCCACGGCGGCGACCGTGATCGCCTCGCAGGCGGTGATCTCGGGTACTTACTCGATGACCAAGCAGGCGATTCAGCTCGACTATCTTCCGCGGATGAAAGTCACGCAGACCTCCGCGGGGGAAATAGGTCAAATCTACATTCAAGGCGCGAACTGGATCCTGCTTGTCGTAATCATCGCGGCGGTGATCGGCTTCGGCTCATCGACCCGGCTCGCCTCCGCTTACGGCGTGGCAGTGTCCGGCACGATGCTGGTCACGACGGTCCTCACCTTCTTCCTGATTCGATTCGCGTGGGGATACAACTTATATCTGAGCCTTGCCGCCACCGGCTTCTTCATCCTCATCGACGCCGCGTTCTTCTCATCCAGCCTGCTCAAGGTCGCGGATGGAGGCTGGTTCCCGCTCGCGCTGGGCGCGATCGTGTTCACGGTGATGACGACCTGGCATCGCGGCAGGGAAATGGCCATGGCGAGACAAAAGGGGTCCGGGACATCGGTCCAATCGTTTCTCGATTCGCAGGGGCAGAATCCGCCGCCTCGCGTGCCCGGAACGGCAATTTTCATGGCGGGTAACGCGGACGCGATTCCGCACGCGTTGCTGAGGAACTTCGCATGCAACCGGGTGTTGCATGAGCACGTCGTGCTGCTGACGGTCGTGATCCGCGAAATTCCCTGGGTGAGCTCGAGCGAGCGGATCGAAGCCAGGGAGCTCGGCCACGGATTCCATCGCGTGATCGTTTATTTTGGATTCATGGACCGGCCGGACGTATCCCTGGCTTTGGACCTGTGCCGGCAGCAGCGTGGCCTCGCGATGCCGCCGTTGGAAACATGGTTTCTGCTCAGCCGCACAACCATAATTCCGACTCGCAAAGGAGGCATGTCGATGTGGCGCGAGCGCCTCTTCGCCGCCATGGCGCGCCACGCAAGTACCGCCGGCGACTACTTCAACATTCCTTCCGCCCAGGTCATCGAGCTCGGGACGAAGATGAAGATTTGAGCGTACGGGGCCGGTTTCGTCATCCCGGACGCCGCAATCGCGGCACGGGCTTGACATGGTTTTCATCATTTGGTACATATGTACCATGATAACAGTCGAACGAATCCAGACCGGCGTCCGGATGGAGAAGCGATTGGTGAAAGTGCTCAAGGCTCTCGCCGAGTACCACGACCTGTCGCTGGGCGACCTTCTGGAAGGCATCGTGCTGCACGCGTTCGAAGGCAAGGCGGCATTCGGACCGGAATCGGTGCAAAGGATCGCCGAGCTGAGGAAGATTTATGGTCTCGTCCTGAGCGCCTCGAACGCGCACAAGCTCATTGAAGCGGCTCCCGCCAAGCGCGTGGCGCGCCGCAGCAAATGAGCTGCTCGATCGGGAGTGCCGTTCGCCTGGTTAGGGCCTCTCGCGCTCGTCATCCTGCCCGAGCTGACCTATGAACGATCGTGACTTCGTCGTCGCGTTCGAGAAGTGCGCGATACCCAACGACGCCTTTCGCCACGCGGATCATGTGCGCCTGGCATGGATCTACCTGCGCGAGCATCGGTTGATCGAGGCTATCGCACGGTTCACCACGTCGCTGCAACGCTTTGCGGCCCATCACGGCGTACCGGGGCGGTACCACGAGACCATCACCTGGGCGTACCTGCTACTCATCCACGAACGGATGCAGCGCGACGGGGCGCCCAGGGACTGGGAATCTTTTCGCGCGGCGAACGGCGATCTCTTCGGTTGGGAGCCGTCGATCCTGGAAGGCTACTACGCTCCCGGGACACTCAAGTCGGATCTTGCGCGAAGAATCTTCGTCCTGCCCGATGCGGGCGCGTCGTCCGGGTAGACCGCATAGACGCCGGGCGCTACTTCCTTGGCCGCCAGGACCACGCTGGAGGCGGTCCACACCAGATTCGGATCTTCGGGCGTCCCGCCGGCGGCGCTTGATCGCGTGCTCGCGGAGTCGGCGGATCGATTGAAGAATTCCACCAGCTTCGGAATCACCTGGCCCGGCGCCTCGTCGACCAGCCAGTGGCCGGATCCGGTGATGATCACGCCCTCGACGTTATCCGCGACCATCTTGCCCTGTGTGATCAGGAAATCGCCACCGGATTTCTCGCCGCCCAGCACGAGCATCGGCATCCTGAGTTTCGTTCTCGCGAACCCCGCGTTGTCCTTCGCGTCCTGGTCGAAGTTGCGGAAGACCTCCATGCCGGACTTCATCGCGCCTGGCAGGGCGTACTTCTTCGCGTAGAACTGCCGGTCGGCTTCGGAGACGGATTTCTTCCCGTCCGCGGCAAAGTCATTCCAGAAGTGCTCGAAGTAGGTGCGCTCGCGGCCCTTCACCAGGGCAAGCGGCGTCGGACCGTAGAAGTGAAAGTGCCACAGGTCCTTCAGGAGGAAGAGGTTGGTGGTGTCGCCTACGCCTGGGATGAAGGCGTCGAGCAGCGCGATGCGCGTGACATCGTGCGGAAACTGTGCCGCGTAGGCGTACGCGACCATCAATCCGATGTCGTGGCCGGCGATGCCCGCTTTGCTGATCCCGAGCTGCTTCGCCAACTCGTGCACGTCGACCGCCATCGACTTCTTGTCATAGCCTGATTCCGCCTTGGTTGTGTCGCCAAACCCGCGCAGGTCGGGCGCCACCACGAGGTGCGTTCTCGCGATCTCCCGCATCGCCGGGCGCCACATGTGGCTGTTCTGCGCGTAGCCGTGCATGAGGATGACCGGATCGCCCTTGCCCGCGACGAGGTAATGCATGCGGATGCCGTTGACGTCGGCAAATCGGTCCTCGATCGTCACCGACTGCGCCGCGGCAGGAAGTGCCACCAGCGCGGCCAGCCATATTGCGGGAAGCTTCATGACCATCTCCTTCGTTCTGAATGGTGCAATTGGACACGACCAAGCCCGGCCGCGTAAGGGGGCGCGTCCGAATCCATTGTTCGGTATCATCGAACAATGAAGCTCGAAGGCATCGCGGCTTTCCTGGCCATCGTCGAGGCGGGCTCGGTGAGCGGCGCGGCGCGCGAGCTGAACCTCTCCAAGTCCGTCGTGAGCGAACGGTTGACGGAGCTCGAGCGATCGCTCAGCGCGCATCTCATCCAGCGCACCACCCGCAAGCTCAGCATCACCGCGGAGGGCGAGGCCTTCCTCGAGCGCGCGCGGCGCATCCTGCAGGAGGCGGCCGACGCGAAGAGCGAGATCGCGGAGCGCTGCGGCCAGCTCGCGGGCCCCTTGCGCATCTCCGCGCCGGTGAGCTTCGGCACGCTGCACCTCGGAGGCGCGCTGCATCCGTTCCTGCTCGCGAATCCCGGGATCCAGCTCACCCTCGACCTCGACGATCGGTTCGTGGACGTGGCGGCGGATGGGTACGACGCGGTCATCCGGCACGGCAGCGTCGCCGATGCGCGGGTCATCGCCAAACGCATCGCGACCAGCAAGCGCCACCTCGTCGCTTCGCCCGCGTACTTGAAGAAGCACGGCCTCCCCCGTACCCCGGACGAGCTGGAAGGCCACACGGCGATCCTTTACGCGAATCGCGATGCCGATTGGCGACTCAAGGCGGCGAGGGGCTCGGTCGTAGTTCGGCCCACGCGATTCTTCCGCGTCAACAACGGCCTCGTCATGCGCGATGCCGCCGTGGCCGGCGTGGGCATCGCGCTGTTGCCCACCTTCCTCGTCGGCCCCGAGATCGCCCGCGGCACGCTGAAGACGGTCGATGTGGGTGCCGCGACCGAAAGCGCGGATATCTTCGTGGCCTATCCCACCGCGCGCGGCGCGTCGGCCAAGGTGCGCGCGCTCATCGAGGCGCTCAAGGGCGCGTTCGGAAACCCGCCTTATTGGGAGCGCTCCGAGCCCATTGCGGGATCGGCTGCTGTCCGCGACGTGTGGCTCGACCTCCTGAACCCGACGGCTGAAGAGAAGGCCGACGTCGAAAGCAGGCACGGTCTTCAACTTCCCTCACGTCAGGACTTGAGCGAAGTCGAATCGTCGAGCCGCGTCAGGGAAGACAATGGCGTGCTGTTCTTGAGCTTGCCGATTGTTTCGCACGCCGCCGCGCCGGAACAGCCTGCATCGCCGGTCGGATTCGTGCTGTCGAAGAGCTTGCTCGTCACCATTCGATACACCGAGCTGCGTTCGTTCGACGCGCTGGCGGCGAAATTCTCCAGGGATGGTGGGCCCAGCACAAGCGTCGAAACGTTCGCTGCGCTCACCGGCGAGATAGTGGATTTGAGCGCGGACTTGCTCGAAGGGCTCGCTGCGGAGCTGGACGCGGTATCGCGAGCTGTCTTTTCAAAGGTGAGCGACAAACGACGTCACCTGACGCGATCCAACGACGCTCTTCGCGATGTCTTGATCGATGTCGGCAACGCAGGCGCGCGCCTGTCGCGAATCCGCGACGTCATGCTGGGCTTGCAGCTTATCGTCCAGTTTGTATCGGGGGTTGAGCGAGACTGGATCCCACACCAGGTGCGGGGTCGTCTAGGAGCGGCTCAAAATGATTTGTTGTCGCTCGCCGACTACGAAACCCACCTTTCCGACAAGGTGCAGTTTCTGTTGGATGCGGTGCTTGGCTTCATCAACAACAAGCAGAACGACATGTTCACGGTGTTGACGATCGTTTCCGTCGTGGGAATTCCGCCGACGCTCGTGGCGAGCATATATGGAATGAATTTCAAGAACATGCCGGAGCTCAGTTGGGCATGGGGCTATCAGTACGGCCTCCTGGTGATTGTACTAAGCACTGTCTTGCCAATCGTGTGGTTCAAGTGGCGAGGGTGGCTCTAGATATCGACCTCATCCGCGATGCGCGCATCAGGAAGCCGATCGCGGGATTGACGCTTGCCGCGCTCGGTGTGCTGCGGAATTCTCCGCAGAGCGGTCATGCGCGGTCGGTCGTTTTCGTAGACGAATACCGGTAACATCCGCTGAATCGATAGCAATTCGTAAGGCACTTGCTAGATGGATTGATCGATGAAAAGAAGGAGCTTGTTGCGTACGGTTGCAATGCTGCCGCTTCTATCCGGGAGCTTCGCGACTCTCTTTGGTTCAAGTAAGGTGGCGAAGGCGGCCACAGCGCGGACGAAACAGCGCGTGCGGCCCTCCGATTCGTTATGGCCGGGCCGGGCGAGCTGGGCAAAGCTGAAAGACGATGTGGGAGGCAAGCTGATCGAAGTGCGCCCCCTGTTCGGCTCATGCCAGACGGAACCGAGCGACGCGGCCTGCCTCGACGCGCTCAAGAATATCCGCAACCCCTACTGGATCGGCGACCAACCCGCGGGAACTGAGGTTTCTGGATGGCTGGATGCCTGGACGCCGGCGCCGAGCGCCTACGCGATTAAGGCGCGAAGCGCGGCCGATGTTGCCGCCGGCGTCACCTTCGCCCGCGAGAACAACCTGAGGCTTGTCGTCAAGGGCGGCGGCCACAGCTATCTGGGCACGTCCAATGCGCCGGACTCCTTGCTCATTTGGACCCGCGCGATGAACAGGGTCACGCTGCACGATGCGTTTGTGGGCAAAGGCTGCGAACATCGCATCGCACCCGTTCCCGCCGTCAGCACCGAAGCGGGTGCAGTGTGGATGGACCTCTACAACACCGTGACGACGGAAGGTGGCCGCTACGTCCAGGGTGGCGGCTGCACGACGGTGGGCGTCGCCGGGCTCGTTCAAAGCGGAGGTTTCGGCTCTTTTTCGAAAGGCTTCGGCACGGCGGCCTCGGGACTGCTCGAGGCCGAAATCGTCACCGCCGACGGCCAGGTGCGTGTCGTCAACGCCTGCACCGATCCCGATCTTTTCTGGGCGATCAAAGGCGGCGGCGGCGGCACATTTGGTGTGGTCACCAGGCTCACCTTGCGCACCCACGAGCTTCCGCCGTTTTTTGGCGGCGCCGCAGGAAAGATCAAAGCGCAATCGGACGCGGCATTCGTACGACTGATCGCGTGCTTCATCGGCTTCTATCGTGAGAATCTGTTCAATCCGCATTGGGGCGAGCAGGTCAAGTTTGGGCCGGACAACACATTCGAGATCTCGATGGTGAGTCAGGGCGTCGACAAGGCGCAGACCGAAGCGGTGTGGAAATCGTTCTTTGATTGGGTAAACGCATCGCCCAAGGATTTCACCGTGGTGTCGCGACTTCGCTCCGGCGCTTGGGACTCGCGGGGTTGGTGGGACGTCGATGGGAACCACTCAATGATCCGGGATACGCGCGACGGCGCACCCAAAAATCATGGCTGGTGGCGAGGCGACCAGGACCAAGTTGGCGCCTTCCTTCACGGCTACGATTCGCTTTGGCTGCCCGCGTCGCTCCTCGATGAGAACCGCCAGAAGGATCTTGCCAGGGCGCTGTTCGCAGCGAGCCGCCACAAGCAGGTGGATCTCCATATAAACAAGGGGCTTGCCGGCGCGCCGCTCGAAGCGCTGGAGTCAACGCGACAGACCGCGACCAATCCCGCGGTGGTCGACGCCTTTGCGCTCGTCATCATCGCCGACGGGGAAGGGCCCGCCTATCCCGGCCTCGCGCGCCCAGCAATGGACCTTGCCGCGCCCCACAAGGACGCCCACGACATCGACTTGGCGGCGGCGGAACTTCGCAAGATCGTTCCGAACGCGGGCTCCTATGTTTCGGAGAGCAACTACTTCAACCGCTCCTGGCAGAACGCATATTGGGGAGAGAATTATTCGAGATTGCGGGCCACCAAGATGAAATACGATCCCGACGGACTCTTCTTCGTCCACCACGGTGTGGGCAGCGAGGACTGGAGCGCCGACGGTTTTAGACGTCTTGCCGAATAAGATTCTGAGGACGTGCTGAAGGCCTCGAAGCAGAGAGGTGAAAGTTGACGCCTAACAACACGGGTTCGGATCCGCCGTGCCAGTCCAAGGGCGGAACGGCCGAACGTCCACCATGCATCTGATCTCGAGACGATAAGTCAGGGCAAGCGGCCCATGAGCCACTCTCTCGGAATGCCGTTTGTTCGCGCCCTTGTGTTCGGCGCCTGGTGTAGTGGGGTCGCCGGCGGCATCGCTGCGCAAACTGCCGTCGAGACGCCGCGCACCATCCGAGTCGTAGTAGATGGCGCCTACGCGCCCTACGCTTATCAATCTGACGAAGGCGATTTGCAGGGCATCCTAGTCGATCAGTGGCGCGCGTGGGAGAGGACGACAGGGATCAAGGCCGAACTCCAGGGAATGGACTGGGACCAAGCGCTGCAGCGCATGCGTGCGGGAGAGTTCGACGTCATCGACTGCATCGTCGAGACGGCCGAGCGCCTGGATTACCTCGATTTCACTCCGGCATACGCCACGATCGAAGCGTCGATCTATTTTCGCAACGACATCTCCGGAATTCCGGACCTCGCGTCACTGAAGGGATTTCTGGTTGGGGTCAAGGCGGGAGACCAGCACGTCGAGAAGCTCAAGGCGAATGGCGTGACGACTCTGATCCTGTACAGGAACAACGAAGCGATCATCGAGGCGGCGAAGGCGCATACGATCAACGTCTTTGTGGTCGATGACCCATCGGCGCTTTATCTCTTGAACAAAATGGGCATAGAGGCCGAATTCCGGCATTCAGCGCCGGTATTCCGGGACGAGCTCCGACGCGCCGTGCGCAAAGGAGATGCGGCCACCCTGCGTACCGTATCGGCGGGTTTCGCGGCGATCAAACCGCGCGAGTTGAAGCAAATCGACGAGAAATGGTTTGGCCGCACCATCGATGCGTATCGGCGGTACCTCAGCGTCGCGGCCTATGCGGCGACGGTGGTGATCCTGCTCATCGCAGGCCTGGTCGGCTGGAATCGCGCGCTCAGGAAAGGGATCCTGCAGCGAACCGCGGCGCTGGATCAGGCGGGCGATGCCCTGCGACAGTCGGCTGAAGAGCTCCGAGCAATGTCGCGGCGGCTGGTCGAGCTGCAGGAATCCGAGCGCCGCGACATCGCGCGCGAGCTGCACGATAGGGTCGGCCAGACGCTCACCGCGATGCGCATCAACATGGACATGATCCGCACGCTGCTGGCGAGGCACGACGACGCGGTGATCCGGGGCCGCAACGACGATTCCCTCGAGCTCATCGAGTCGGCCTTCAAGGCGGTCGAGAACGTGATGTACGACCTGCGTCCGCCGATGATCGACGAGTACGGCCTCATCGCGTCGCTGCAGTGGTACGCGAAGAAATTCACCGACCGGACAGGAATACGCGTGGAGGTGCGCGGCGACGAGAACTGGCGCTGCGGGCCGGAGGTCGAAATCGCCCTCTTTCGCATCGCCCAGGAAGGACGACGGCGTGGGATTCGACCGCGAGCGCGGCCGCCCTGAGAAAATCGGTTACGGCTTTATTACGATGCGCGAGCGTGCCGAGGCCGTTGGAGGCACCTTTGAGACGAGCTCAGAAAAGGGGCGGGGGATGCGGATCACCGTGAAGGTACCGCGGAGGCTATAGCGTTCCGGAGGCAATGGTGTCGTCATCCCGGACGCCGCAATCGCGGCAATGGTCCGGGATCCAAGGGTCGTCAACGCTCGCGGGTGAGTGGCACGAACCGCACCGGAATTATCTGTTGGGTGCGAATCGACCCGTCGTCCTGTTTCTCAATCAGCGTGAGCGACTGAATGCTCCCAGCCGGCCCCACGGGAATCACCATCCTCCCGCCCGGCTTGAGCTGCTTTATGAGCGGCGGCGGCACCTCATCCGCGCCGGCCGTCACCATGATCGCGTCGAAGGGAGCGCGCTCCTCCCATCCCTTGTAGCCGTCACCCGTGCGGACCTCCACGTTGCGGTAGCCAAGGCGCTCGAGTCGCGCTCGCGCCTCGGTCGCGAGAGGCGCCACGATCTCGATGGTGTAGACCGAGCGCACGAGCTCCGCCAGCACCGCCGCCTGGTAACCCGAGCCGGTGCCGATCTCGAGCACGCGGTCCTGCTTTCCGAGCTTCAGCAGGTCGGTCATGAGCGCGACGATGTAGGGCTGCGAGATCGTCTGCCCGTGTCCGATGGGTAGCGGCCGGTTCTCATAGGCGTAGGGCTGCTGCGCCGGCGGAACGAAGAGATGGCGCGGCACGCGCGCGATTGCGTCCTTCACCCTCGGATCGAAGGGGCCGGGCAATCCGGCCTGTTCGGCGGTGATCTCTTCTACCATTGTGCTCCGGCGGGCGTCGAATTCGGCCTTCGTCGCGCCGAGAACGTCGGAGGCCGCGAGCGCCGCTGCTAGCAGCAGGGGGATCTTCATAGTCGACATTATTCTCTCTCTCCGTTGGGAGAGGGTCGGGGAGATGGTTCGTCATCACGGACGCCGCAATCGCGGCAATGGTCCGGGATCCAATCTCATATTCCTACCCGAGCAGGTAGGACTTGACGCAGCCGCCAACCGGCCCCCGCTTTGTTGGCGACGACGGGCAGGATCAGGAGTATAAAATTTCCCGTGAAAATCTCGCCCGTTCAAGACTAGTTAGACTGCGACATCTTAAGCGACAACACGCAACGAGGAGACTGCCGCAATGGCTAAGAAGACGACGCCTCAACGGCCCACTCCGGATCCTGAGCTTCAGGTCACGCGCGAGGAGGCTGCGCAAAAGATCGGCGAGCGCATGGCGCTTGGTGAAGAGCTCTTCGCTCGTCAGATTTCTAACATGGAGCAGCTTGATGCCGCGGAAAATGAGTTCAGGCGCTGGAGCTCTTACAACGCTGAGATGCTGAATCGCTTGTTCACTACGCACAAATTTGCGGAGGAATACTCCTTTTGGGGCGTGATGTCGGTAAGTAGGTACGAAAAATCGCCGGCGCAGAAAGTTAGGGACCACAAAGATGAAATTCGAGAGAAGATCCATCGTCTCGAGTCTGTACACGATCGCCTTGAGCTGATACCAATCGCGGTCGGGGTAGCGAAGGCAGGTGGCGCAACGGTCGCCCGCGCTCGGACAAACAAGGTGTTCGTCGTACATGGACACGACGAAGCCGCGCGAGAGTCGGTCGCCCGGTTCTTGGAGCGCATCGGGCTCGAGGCGGTAATCCTGCATGAGCAGGCGACCGGTGGCCGTACCATCGTTGAGAAGCTAGAGCACTATGCCGACGTGGATTTTTCGGTAGTCTTGTTAACGCCAGACGATGTCGGAGGAGTCAAGGCCTCTTCGCCTGACAAGCTTCAACCGCGGGCCAGACAAAACGTCATCCTTGAATTGGGCTTCTTCGTCGGAAAGCTTGACCGACAGCACGTCTGCGCACTCTACAAGGGTCAGCTCGAGTTGCCGTCGGACTATCTGGGGGTCGGCTACGTCGCACTGGATGAAGGTGGTGGTTGGCGCCTACAGCTTGCGAAGGAGCTGCGAAGCGCAGGCTTCAGTGTAGACATGAACCTGGCGGTGTAGATGTCGCGGTCTAACAACGCGTTGCAGCGGACCGAGGTACATCGTGGGACGCGTCTAGCCGTGGCACGGTCAGCGCGGCTGGCCGCTCAACTTGGTGGCAAGAAGTAAAGAATGGCGATGGATCTCTGGGCCTCTTTACTGAAGTCTGTTGGGTGGGTGACCAACAAGGCATTCAGATATGTCGCCGACGGCATGGCCCGGCGCAAGGCGGGCGATCGCGCCATCCAGGGAGGAAGCTTCGCCACTGAGATCAGCCTAGTGCATCTGGTCGAAGTAGAACTCGAGCGGCTCTCCAAGAGCGACCGGCTGACGCCCGGCGTGCAGTCCGATGAGTTTCGCGCCTGGCTACGACATGGCAACAACATCGATCATTTTCTCGTCGCGTTGATCGGACGCGCAAGCGGCTCTCGCGAGCTATCGAGGCGAGCGGAAGACGCACTCGCGGAGGACTTCGAGCTAGTGACTGGCGAGACCAGGAAGCTTGCGCTCGGCCCGATTGACTTGGCAGTGTCGTACGTGGTTAGTCAGCTCGAATCGACCAAGTCTGGAAAGACTGCACTGCAAACGGCCGTAGAGCTCTGGAATGCCGGGGAAATCTACAGGCTGCGGCATTCCCACGAGGTTATGCCCAACACTGCCGACAAGGTCCGATTGAAGAGCATGGCGTCGGCTCTCATCGAGGCAGGAAAACGCAGTTGGAAGATGCCCCAGTTTGTGGCACCTCTGGTGCTGGAAGCGCACGAGAAGTCTGAGGATCGAAAGGTCCATCCGATTAGTGTGTCGGAACTTTCATCTGCGTTGGGAGCAGGGCAAAGCTTGGTCATATTTGGCGCTGGCGGCATAGGAAAGACGACATTCCTGCTGGAGCTAGGTGACCTATGCATGAGGGAGGAGCGTCGTATTCCACTGTATGTGGATGCCGCAGCTTGGGGAAGGTACGGTCAGGACCTTTTCGAGTTCTTAGCGATGCGGCCCTCAGCTCGTTTGAACGGCGTGTCATCCGCGGAGTTGACCAAGTTTGCCAACACCGGGGGCATCGTTCTGATGCTGAATGGCTGGAACGAGATCCCGGTGGAGGCGAAGTCACTGTGCCGAGATTCGTTGACGGAACTCCTATCGACAACGGCATTGAGCGTCGTCGTTGTTTCTAGGACTTCCACTGATACGCCGCGCTTAACGGCTGCCCGATATGTCGAGGTCCGCGGACTAACATGGAAGGGGCAATCTGCGGTCATTCGAGCGGAGCTTACTGACAACGAAGCCACCGCGCTTCTTGACCTTTTGGCCAAGGACCGGCAATTACGACATGCGGCGAGAAGTCCGCTAATCCTTCGTGGCCTCCTCGCTCAGGCCAAAGCGGGCACGCCTTCCGACTCGAACGCATACGATCTGCTGGGCGCTGCGGTGCAAGCCTTCGAGGAGGATGACCAACGAGATCTCATGCTGGCTTCTGCACCAGTTTACGGACATCAACGCGCGTACGCCGAGGAGATCGCATGTGTGTTGACGGAGCGCATGACGACGAACTGCTCTCGTCAGGAGGCCCTACAGGCAATCAATTGCGCTGCCAAGGCGTTAGAGCGCCAAGGCATCATCGGAGCGCTTCCTGAACCCGTTGAGATTCTGGATGTAATGTCAGACCATCACCTCCTGCACCTGGATGGCGACATTGTTCGTTTCGTCCATCAGCGCTTCCAAGAGTATTTCGCTGGTACACGGATTTTGCGTGCCTGCTTTGACGGCGTCTCATTCCCGGGCCTACTGCCGCCCGCGATCAATCAGCCGGCATGGGATGACTCATTGGTCTTGGCGGCGGGAAAGCTAAAAGGCGGAAGGTCAGCCTTGGCTCGTGCAGGACTGGTGCGGGAGGCTGCCGCGATTGACTTAGGGGCCGCCTGCGATCTTGCGGGCGTCTCTGAATTCGCGGAAGCAGATGATCCCCAACTTCACGCCTATCTCGTTTCGCACATAAGGGAAATGATTGGATCGCCGCTCGATCGAGTCCGCGATCTGGGTATTTGCTATGAGATCGCTTCAGCGTTGCCGGCGTTCGCCAATCACCTCTGGTCTCTCCTAGAGGATGATCGCCGGGAGTCTCGCCTGAACGTGTATCGGCTGAACGGTTCAGGAATATCCCTTCGTCAGTTAGGGGATGACGCTCCATCACGTGTAGCGAAGTGGTTGCCAGAGCGCCGAGCGGAGTTCGTGCGAGAAATCGGTGATAACGCTGACAACTACGAATTCCTTGTTGCGGCCGCCAAGTCAGAGGCTGATGCTTCAGTACGCGTGGCGGCGATATGCGAATTGTTTTGGAGCTTTCCAACCTCGGATGCTCCGATACGCGCTTGGTTGGATGCCCCCACGTATATCCAAACAGAGCAGCAGATTGTCAGCCTTCTTTCCGACGCGTTGGATTACGGCATCGACAATCCCTTTGTGCGAGAACGGTTGTGCACCATTCCGATCGATGAAATCCCCGAGAACTCACGGCTTCATCTCGCCGTGACCTTCCCGAGCGAGATAGGTGCGCGTAGCCTAGACCTTATCTTCGATCGACTGCGCGGCAGCGAGAGGCGCGGAAACGATGATCCGCTCATCGCCATTGCGAGAGTCCACGCGCCTGACCGGCTGTCGGAACTTGCCCAGGCGCGCGCGCTAGAGGCACGAGTTCCCGATTGGGTGTTGGAATACTTGCGCGGGGCCCCGTCAACGATGAAAAGCGCCGTCGTTGAACGTGGCTGGCAGATCTTGTTGGGTCCGGAGTTTCACAACGCGGATGCGATACTTCTTGGAACCCTTTCCAATTCCAATCAGGTAGAGCGGAGCGTTATGTGGTGGCTCCAACGTGAGACAAGCAGCGCCAAGATAGACGAGCGTGAGCGTGATCGGCAGCGCCACGTCAGCGATCTCATCATGCATTCCAATGGCTCGGACCTGCTCAAGACGATCCTGAAGCTCGCGCCAACGGCTTCATACAACGAAAGTGCTGAGCTTGTCGGTCTTATCTTGCACCGGATAGAGCGCTCGGATCCGACCCAGAGCAGTTGGCAGCCGACTGTACCTGAGGTGCAGGAACTCATCCGGCGATTCGCGGATAAGCTGGAGGTCGCCGATGTTCCGCAGGAGGCGATTCGGGTGTACCTCAGCTGCATTGCGTCCGACGTTGCGCCCGGTGACTTCGGACAGTTTCTCTTGGAGACGTGCCGGCGCGAGCTTGACGCGTGGACGATCTACCACGAGAAAATCAACGCTTGGTCGAAGAATCCGACCTCGCCACGCCCCCAAAATCCGTACTTTGGCCTTTATCTCATTTCAGCCTTGGCCAAATGGGGACTTAATGCGTTGCCAGGTTTGCTGGAGTTGTTGCGTCATCCAAGCGCCATGCACTTTGTTCCCGACGCGATCGCGCGCGTCGCAGTAGTACCTTGGACTCTTCAGAAAGACACGTTGTTCAGCAGATTGAGCACGGATATTGAGGAGGGCGCGCGGCGGCGCAGTCTGGGCCGTGAGCTTCGCCAGCCGGCCGATACCCTTCAATCATGGACCGATCAAGCCGCCAAATCGCTTGGGCAAAGGCTGGACGACCTCGTCTCGGAGTTCCATACAAAGAAGGCGAACGAGCCAAAATGGAACCGACGAGAAGCCGAGCATGTCGTTGGGCGACTTACGGGTTTCGTTGTGAATATTCCAAGTCCGGACGTAGTGGCGCCAGTGTCTAGAGCGCTTGCGAGTGGGTTGATGGAAGTCTATGGCGTCGTTGGAGCCTTGAGAGGGCTTGTGCGCCAGGGAGCATTCGTCTCAGAAGAGCTGATTTGGCAGCAATTGGAGGCGCTGTATCAGGAGGCAGCTAGTGCGAAGTGGCATGACGATTCGTCCAAGTATGCGATGTCCGAGTTCTGCCAACTACTGTTCCTTCTGGCGCCTTCCATATCGTTGGACAGTCGAATGCCTCATTACTTAATAGAGTGGCGCCGTTTTTCGTATCCAACTGAAATCATCCGACGACTGGGAGAAACGCATTCCGACGCGGCATGGAAGGGTCTGCTTGAAATGGGACGCGAGAGTGCCAGGACGGAGCCGGCGCCCGAGGAACTCGCGTATGCGCTGGTCTCGTGCCTCACGTCGAACCGACTTGGGGAATTCTTTGAACTTGTTGCCGACAGGACGTTCTTGGCGTGGTGTCGCAGCGAATGGACGGCGAAACGCCTTGCGCCCCAGATTGCCGCAGTGCTTGGCCAGACAACCGCCCCGCTCCAGTCGTTTGTTGGTGCCTGCAGTCGTGCTCAATCCACTCTCGCGGACGCCTTGGCCATTATGGTTCTTTCTAGTAGTAGGGGCGCTGAGGGCTTGCTTGAAGGCTATCTGATCGAGTGCATCGACGCAGGGCGAGCAACGACCTCGCAAACGTCGGCGTATCAGTTGCTGAATGCCACATTCACGGTCGAAATGCGAATCGACAATTCGCTCTTTGAAGTTTCCCCTAAAGCGAACAATTCGCTTCGTGCCAAGATCTATGAGAGGGCAAAGGGCCACGGCTCCATCTCTGATGGCTGCAGGAACCTCTTGGCCTCACTTGAAAGTGCTCGTCGGGAGAATGGCCGTCCTATCGACGAACCTCGCCACCCCGCCGTCGAAGACGGTTCAGCATGGACTGACGCGTTCATTCTGAATCATAGTTGACCTTACCAAGAGAGTGGACCCAGGCCCATTGGACATCCTGGGCCAAGCCATCTAGCTCAAGGCAACGCTTAGGCGAGGGCGACGTGCTTCCGGACGCAATGCGACCTCTACGATTCGACTCTGATTCATGGGATAAGGAGCCGTGGGAAGTTTATCGAACACGCCTTTCGCTACCCGATGACGAAGCCGTCATTCAGTTCTATAGGCAGGTCGTCTATGATCACTTCGATCATTTCAATTATCACTATCCCCTATTTGCATTGGAAGAGTATGACGTGACACTTGTGGAGTACTCCGCACAAGAGGCTAGTGAGGTGATTAGGTTCTTCCGCGACACGGAAGTCGATTTTTGGGGCGATCAGTACGACGATTTTGAAAGGCGAAACTATCCGTATCTCATTTTTCAAGAGATGTCCAAGAGGCTTACGGCTCCGTTTCCGCCTGTACTGATCGACTCTTCAATGCTCAAGGATGAGGGGTGGCGAATTTATGGGAGACCGATTCACCTGATTGAGGGAACCCACAGGGTCGGCTATCTAAGGCACATGTTGGCAAAAGGCATCGTTTCTCCTGTGTCGCGGCACAAGTTTGTCCTGCTGCGACCGAAGCATGCATGAAGGCAGGCGCAGTCCCGAAGGGCCCGCACCTAGTTGTGTTCGCTCTCTGACGGCCACCAATTGACACCCCCCCACCGCGGTGTAGCATCCTTGAGCCGCACAAAAAACAAGCACGAGGAGACCCCATGAAACGCCTGTCCGCTTGGTTCTCGTGGGCGGTAATCGCCCTCTCGCTTATCGCCGCGCCCGCCCTGGGTCAGCAGCCGCTCAAGATCGGCTTCGGCATGAGCCTCACGGGGCCGCTCGCCGGCAATGGCAAGGCGGCGCTCATCTCGATGCAGATCTGGCAGGAGGACGTGAACGCCAGGGGCGGCATCCTCGGGCGCAAGGTCGAGCTCGTCTACTACGACGACCGTGATCGCGCCGGCCATGCCGATCATGATGCAGCGGAACATGATGTTCATGGGCCTCTTCGGCCTGAACGTGAATTCCAAGTTCGACTACGACCGCTACTTCCAGATCATGCCGTCGGGGCCGGAGCCGGCGATCGGCTGGACGCAGGGCTACTTCGACACGGCGATGACTCTCAATCCCAAGCCGCAGACGGTGGCGCTCGTGGGAGCGGACGCCGAGTATCCTTCACTCGCGCTTTCGGGTGCGCGCGAGCAGGTGAAGCGCACCGGGTTGAAAATCGTCTACGACAAGTCCTATCCGCCCAACACGGTCGACTTCTCTCCGATCGTGCGCGCGATCCAGGCGACCAATCCCGACTTGGTCTATGTCGCCTCCTATCCTCCCGACTCGGCCGGGATGATTCGCGCGGCGAACGAGATCGGATTGAAGACGCGCATGTTCGGCGGCGGCATGGTGGGGCCGCAGTTCGCCGCGCTGAAGACGCAGCTCGGTCCGCTGTTGAACGGCCTCGTCAACTACGAGAGCTACGCGCCCGACGTCGCCGACAAGTTTCCCTCCATCGACTCGTTCCTCGTGAAGTACCAGGCGCGCGCGGCGAAGGAGGGCGTGGATGCGCTCGGCTTCTACCTGCCGCCGTTCGCCTACGCGATGATGGAAGTGATCGAGCAGTCGATCAAGGCGGTCGGCAGCCTCGACCAGGCCAGGCTCGCCGACTACATGCACAAGACGGAATTCAACACCTACGTCGGGAAGGTGAAGTTCGGCAAGAACGGTGAGTGGGCGTATCCGCGGATGCTCGCGGTGCAGTACAAGGGCATCGTGGGGAATGACCTGGAGCAGTGGAGGAAGGCGGGGCATGTGACGGTGTTGACGCCGGCGCCGTATAAGACGGGGAATGTGGCGACGCCTTATCAAGACAACAGGAAGTAGTGGGTGACTTTCCGACGGCGTTAGTCCTTAACGCCATCATCGCCGGGCTGTTGCTCGGCGGCTTCTATGCCGCCGTGAGCGTTGGGGTGTCGATCTCGTTCGGGATGCTGGACGTGGTCAACATCGCGCATCCCGCGTTCATCATCCTCGGCTCGTACATGGCGTACATCGTGAACGACCGGTTCGGGTTCGATCCGATCGCGGTGTCGCTCGTGATCTCGCCGCTCTTCTTTGTCCTCGGGATGCTGATCTACCGCATCTACTACTACTGCTTCGAGCGGCGCGGGCAGGAGTCGCTGCGCGGGCTCGCTTTCTTCTTCGGCATTCTGTTCATTACCGAAGTCGCGCTGGTGCTGATCTTCGGCGTGGACTACCGCATGGCGCGGACTGCGTACTCCGAGACGACGTGGCGCCTGGGGCCGATGGATTTTCCGATGCGGCTCGTGGTGCCGTTCCTCGTTTCTGTCGCGATGGTCATCGGCGTGGAAATCTTTCTCACGCGGACGTTCTTCGGGCGGGCGGTGCTGGCGGTGGCGCAGGATGCTCTGGCGCTGCGGTTGATGGGGGTGAACACGTTCCGGGTGCGGGAAGTTGCGTTCGCCCTTTCGATCGCGACGGCGGGGGTGGCGGGCGCGTTCCTGATCGTGATCCAGCCCGTGCAGCCGGCGATCGGACGCGAGTTTATCGGGCTCGTCTTCGCGGTGTGCGTGTTGGGCGGAATGGGATCGATTCGCGGGGCCCTTGTCGGCGCGATCGTGCTGGGGCTCGCGGAATCGTTCACGTCCACGTTCGCGGGGCCGTCGTGGGCGCCAGCGGTGTCGTTCGGGATTCTTCTCGCCGCCCTCGCGTTCAAGCCGTCGGGGCTCTTCGGGCGATGAGCAACCGCAGGTTCGCGATCGTTGCTTTCGCCGTGGCGCTCGTCATCATCGCGGCGAGCCGCTTCCTCACCAACGATTACTACTTCTCCGCGGCGTACACGGTGCTGCAATTCGTGGTCCTCGCCACCGCGTGGAACATCCTCGGCGGCTACGCGGGCTACGTGAACTTCGGCTCGGCGGCGTTTTTCGCGGTCGGCGCGTATAGCTCGGTGTTCCTCTACAAGGCCGCGCATCCGCCGCTCGTCGTGATGATCGTGGCGGGCACGCTGGTGGCGGGGTTGCTCGGGCTTGCGGTGGGATACCTCACCTTGCGCATGCGCGGCGTGTTCTTCGCCATCGCCACGCTCGCACTTTCCGTGGTGCTCTTCACCTTCGTCGTCAACTGGGACTACGTGGGGGGCGCGCGCGGCGCCTACATCCTGCAGCCGAAGGACTTGCCGTTCGGCCTCACGCGCTACATCCACATCCTCTTCGCGGCGATGGTGCTGATGGCGGCCTTCGCGCTCGTGGTCGCGCGCATCGTCGAGACTTCCGCTGTCGGGCGCGGGCTCGCCGCGATCCGCGACGACGAGCTCGCTGCCGAGTGCGCGGGTGTGCCGACGCTGCGATTGAAGATCCTCGCCGCCACGGTGAGCGGCGCGCTGATGGGCATGGCGGGGACGACTTTTCCCTACTACCTCTCGTACGTCGAGCCGAGCGCGGTCTTCAACCTCTCGTACGCGGTGAACAGCATCGCGATGCCGCTCATCGGCGGCATGATGAGCTGGCTCGGCCCGCTGCTGGGCGCCGTGCTGCTGGGCACCGTGCAGCAGTGGGTACAGGTGAACGTGTCCTCGGAGTGGAACCTCCTCATCGTCGGCGTGCTGTTGGTGGTGTTTGTGACGGTGGCGCCGAATGGAATCATGGGGTGGGTGGATGCTTGGAAGAGGAGGAGGAAATGACCGAACCTCTACTCTCCGTATCCGCCGTCACCAAGCGCTTCGGCGGTTTCACGGCGCTGGACCAGGTGGATCTCGTCGTGGCACCCGGAGAGCGGGTGGGGCTGATCGGGCCGAACGGGTCGGGGAAGAGCACGCTCGTGAATTGCATTGCCGGGACGCTGCGCAACGATGGCGGGCGGATCGAGTTCAAGGGGCGGGATGTCGCACGCGATCCGGCGTTCAAGCGCGTGCACCTCGGCGTGGCGCGCACTTTCCAGATTCCGCGGCCGTTCGTCAGCATGTCGGTGGTGGACAACTTGAAGATTCCCCTCCTCTACGGGGCAAGGCGAAAACCGGGGACAGACCCCGGTTTTCATAGCGCCACCGACGAGGCGATGCATATCCTGGAGCAGGTGGGGTTGCGCGCGAAGGCCGATGCGATGTCGGGCGGGCTTACGCAGGTGGACATGCGCAAGCTCGAGCTCGCGCGCGCGATCGCGGCGAAGCCGGCGCTCCTCATCTCGGACGAGGCGATGGCGGGGCTTTCGGCATCTGAGGTGGACGAGATCCTGGCGCTGCTCTTCACCATGAAGGAGCGCGGCGTGGCGGTGATCATGATCGAGCACGTGATGCGCGCCGTCATGAAATTCTCCGAGCGCGTCGCGGTTCTGGTCGCGGGCCGCAAGATCGCCGACGGCCTCCCGCAGGCGATCGTCGCCAATCCCGAAGTGGTTTCGGCCTACCTTGGCGAATAGCATCCGCATCGAGAACCTCTGCGCGGGCTACGGCTCGGTGCAGGTGCTCGACCGCATCTCGCTCGCGCTGAACGACGGCGAGACGGTCGCTCTGCTCGGCACCAACGGCAACGGCAAGAGCACGTTGATGAAATGCATCATGGGGATCGTGCCGCCGCGCTCGGGGCGGATTATCGCGACGATCGATGGCGTCAAGCACGACCTTGCGGGGCGGGCCACCGAGGCTCGCGACGCGTGCCAAGCAGCTCGCCGGCAGCATGAGCGGCGGCGAGCAGCAGATGCTCACGCTCGGGCGCGCGCTCATGACCGCACCCAAGATCCTCCTCATCGACGAGCCCTCGGTCGGCCTCTCACCGCTACTCGTGAAGCACACCATCGACAAGATCGCGAGCCTGAAAGCGAGCTACGGCCTCACCGTGCTCATGGCCGAGCAGAACTTCCACCAGGCCATCCGCATCGCCGACCGCGGCTACGTGATCGTCCATGGCCGTATCGAGTTCGCCGGCGCCTCCCGCGACGAGCTCTCCAACAACGAGCTCATCCACAAGCTCTACATGGGGCTTTAGGAGAGGGCCGGGGAGAGGGTGATGGCTGCCCTCGAAATCGGCTATAACGCGTCTCGTCATATCGGCTGAATTTCTTCGAGGAGAACGTATCTCCCGTATGACGCTGCGCGTCATAGCCCCGATTGAGGTACCCCTCAGCTGACTCCCTTGGGAGAGGGATGTGCCTGTTGCTGCGCCACGATGAGCCTGTGGGAGTAAATTGACAACAGTCCCAGGTGTTGTTATTTGATGGCCGACTTCAACAAAGGCATTTAAAGGTGGCCATGAAGACGGGACCGCGTGCATCCGTCCTCCTCGCGTTGGGTTTCCTGGCGCCCGGCGCGCACGCCGAGGAGGCGGCGGAAACCCATCCGTTCAAGCTCACCCTCGGGTGGTATCGCTATACCGACCACACCGACGGCATCGACACCAACCTTCGTCACACCTCCGACCTCGGCAATGTCTGGGTGGCCTACTACCGCGACGCCGAAGAGGGCGTGAGCCAATGGCGGACCGGGTGGGATCGGTCCTTCGGCACCGCGATTCGCGTGGCGCCCTCGGTGCAGCTCGCGTCCGGCGGATTTGTCGGCGGCAGCGTACAGGCCGAAGTGGGCGCGCCTTGGTTCGCGAGCGTCGGATTCGGGCGCACCAATCTGCGGCCGTACGTGAACCTCAACTTCGATCCCAATGATTCATACCTGGTCGCCTTCGGCCACCGCGACGAGAGCGGACAGGTCGTGATGGTCCAGATGGTGCGCGACAATCGCGAGAACCCGGACCAGCACCACTTCCACCTGCTGTATCGGCAGCCGCTCGGCGGCGGCGAGCGTCTCACGCTCGACGTTCTGCACAAAGTCGGCAAGGTCGAGGAGGAACCGATCCGCCGCTGGGGCTTCACCGCGACCTACGATTGGCCGCGATTTTTCGTGCGCCTCGCGCGCGATCCCAAGACCAACTTCACGCCGCTGGATGCGTGGCGGGTTTCGATCGGAACGAGGTTCTAGGAAACCGAATTGGGCCCCGGGCCATCGCCGCAGAAGCGGTGCCCGGGGCGACGAAGTAGTAAGCAATAGCGGCGCCCGGGGCGACGACGTAGTGGCGTAGTATGGAAAAAAAGGGGGAGACATCGATGAATACCACGAGATTCACGCGCCGCCGCTTTCTTCAGACCGCATCCATCGCCGTAGGAGTGGCGCCCTACGTCCGCACTTCCCATGCCGCCGGCAAGCTGGAAGTGGGCTTCTGGGATCACTGGGTCCCCAACGCCAACGACGCGCTCACCAAGCTGTGCAACGAGTGGGCCGCCAGGGAGAAGGTCGACCTCAAGATCGATTACATCCCGTCGCAGGGGAGCAAGAACCTGCTGACGATCGCCGCCGAGGCCCAGGCGAAAACGGGCCACGACCTGCTCGCGTTCCCGACCTGGCAACCGGCGGACAAGGCGAGCATGCTCGAGCCGCTCGATGACGTGATGAAGACGCTCGTCGCGGCCAACGGCGGGGTGTCGCCGCTCATCGAGTACCTCGGCAAGATGAACGGCCACTGGGTCGCGGTCCCGTGCGCGCCGGGAAGCCAGATCAAGGGGCCGTGCGCCCGCATCGATCTCTTCAAGCAGCACGTCGGCCTCGACGTTACCAAGATGTATCCGCCCGGCGCGCCGCCGGACAAGGCGCTCTCGGACGCATGGACGTGGGACACATTCCTGTCCGCGGCGGAGAAGTGCCACAAGGCGGGCTACCCGTTCGGCATCGGCATCGGCCAGACCGAGGACTCGGTGGACACGATGGGCGCGCTCTTCAGCGGCTACGGCGCGGTGCTCGTCGACGGCAAGGGAAACATCACCGTCAACTCCGACGCCGTGAAGCAGGTGCTCGAGTACATGAAGAGGCTCGTGCCGTTCCTGCCGCCCGACGTGTTCGCGTGGGACAACGCGTCGAACAACCGCTGGCTCATCGCCGGCAAGGGCGCGTTGATCATGAATCCGCCGAGCGCGTGGGCGGTCGCCAAGCGCGACGCTCCGAAGGTGGCCGAGCAGCTCTGGACGTTCCCTTCGCCGCGCGGGCCCAAGGGACGTTACGAGCCCTACCTGCCGTATTTCTGGGGCATCTGGAAATTCTCCAGGAACAAGGAGGCGGCGAAGAGTCTCCTGCTGTATCTCTCGTCGCGCTCCGCCGTGGAAAAACTCGTCGCGGCGAGCCAGGGCTACGACGTCCCGGCCTTCGCCGGGCAGAAGGACTTCAAGACCTGGGCCGAGGAAGGCCCGCCGAAGGGCACGCTGTACCACTATCCGCCGCGCGCCGGGCAGATCCAATCGATCTCCGCGTACCCCGCGCCGCCGAAGATCGCGGTGCAGATCTACACCCAGGCGATCACGACCAAGATGGTCGCCAAGTACACGCAGGGCGGCGAGCCGATCGACAAGGTGATCGGCTGGGCCGCCTCGGAGCTCGAAGGCTTCATGCGCGTGTAGCTTGAAGCGCAAAACGCTTCGCGCCCTGCTGCGGCGCAAGTCGACGATCGCGTTCGTCATGGCGCTGCCGCTGATCGTGGTGATCGCGGGGCTGGTCCTGTATCCGGCGCTGTACTCGATCTACCTCGCCACGCTCAACAAGTCGATGGAGCGCTTCGTCGGGCTCGGCAACTTCGAGTTCCTGTTCAAGCGCGAGACCTTCTGGATGGTGGTGAGGCAGTCGGTGGTGTTCGCCGTGAGCGCGGTCGCGTTCAAGGCGCTGATCGGCTTCTGCGTCGCGCACTTCGTGCACAACGTCCCGGCGAAGGGCCAGCGCAAGTGGCGCGGCATGCTGCTGGTGCCGTGGGTGATCCCGCCCGCGATGAGCACGCTCGCCTGGCTGTGGCTGTTCGATCCGGGCTACAGCGCGTTCAACTGGGTCTTCGAGCGCATCGGCATCCCGCCGGTGAACTGGCTCGGCAGCCCGAACTGGGCGCGCCTCTCGGTGATCCTGGTGAACGTCTGGTTCGGCGCCCCCTTCTTCATGATCATGTACCTGGCGGCGCTCAAATCCGTGCCCGAGCAGCTCTACGAAGCCGCGTCCATCGACGGCGCGAACGCGTGGCAGAAGCTCTGGTACGTGACGCTGCCGATGATGCGCAACATCATCGCGATCACCGTACTGTTCTCGCTGATCGTCACCTTTGCCAACTTCGACATCGTGCGCATCCTGACCGCCGGCGGGCCAGTGGACCAGACGCACGTGTTCGCCACCTGGGCGTTCAAGGTCGGCATCGAGGGCAGCGACCTGCCGCTCGGCGCGGCGGTGTCGCTGTTCATGTTTCCCATCCTCGCGATCGCGGCGATCTTCATCTTGCGCGACATCTCCCGGCGCGGAGGCGAGGCGTGAGGCCCGTCAAGCGCAGCAGCATGAAAGCCGATCGCCGCCGGGCCATGGTCTGGTCCTACGTGTTTCTCTGCATCTTCGTCGTGTTCTTCCTCACCCCGCCGCTCTACATGATCATCACGTCGCTCAAGACGAGCGGGGAGATCTCGGCCGAGAGACTCCCGTGGTGGGTGTTCGAGCCGACCCTGGAGAACTACACGGCGCTCCTGACTTCACGGGAGTACCTGACATTCTTCCGCAACTCGGCCGTGGTCTCGGCGCTGGTCGTCGCCATCTCGATGCTGATCAGCATTCCGGCCGCGTTCTCGCTCTCGCGCATGAAGTTCTGGGGCTCGGCCACGCTCGCCACCGGCGTCTTCCTCACTTACCTGATTCCGGAGACGCTGCTCTTCATCCCGCTGTTCAAGATCTTCGCGCTGGTGAGCGAGTACACGGGGATCCAGCTGATCAACCGCTGGTGGGTTCTCATCATCGTCTACCCCACGCTCACGGTGCCGTTCTGCACCTGGATCATGATCGGCTACTTCGCGAGCATCCCGAAGGAGCTCGACGAGGCCGCCCTGATCGACGGCGCCGGCTACCTGCAGATCCTCACCAAGATCTTCATTCCGGTGGCGCTGCCCGGCATCATCGCCGCGACGATATTCGCCTTCACCGTTTCGTGGGCGCAGTTCCTCTATCCGCTCGCCCTCACCACGTCGGTCGACCAGCTGGTGCTGCCGGTGGGCATCATCACCACGCTCATCAAGGGTGACGTGTTCACGTGGGGGCAGATCATGGCAGGCGCGCTGCTGGGCGCGGCCCCGCCGCTCATCATCTACGCTTTCCTCATGGACTACTACATCGCCGGCCTCACCGCCGGCGCGACCAAGGGATGACCATGGCCCAGGTAACGCTCAGGAAGCTCGCGAAGAACTACGACGACACGCCGGCCGTGCGCGGCATCGACCTCGATATCGCCGACAAGGAGTTCGTGGTGCTGGTGGGGCCGTCGGGCTGCGGAAAGAGCACCACGCTGCGCATGATCGCGGGGCTGGAGGACATCAGCGAAGGCGACGTGCTGATCGGCGACGAGGTGGTGAACGACATGCCGCCCAAGGACCGCGACATCGCGATGGTGTTCCAGAACTACGCGCTCTATCCGCACATGACGGTGTACGAGAACATGTCCTTCGGCCTGCGGCTGAAGAAGGTCGCGAAGGACGAGATCGCGCGGCGCGTCGAGAAAGCCGCGCATATCCTCGACATCAGCGAGCTGCTGCAGAGGAAGCCCAAGCAGCTCTCCGGCGGGCAGCGCCAGCGCGTGGCGATGGGGCGCGCGATCGTGCGCGATCCGAAGGTGTTCCTGTTCGATGAGCCGCTATCCAACCTGGACGCCAAGCTGCGCGTGCAGATGCGCACCGAGATCAAGAAAGTGCACCAGAAGGTCCGCACCACCACGGTGTACGTGACGCACGACCAGGTCGAGGCGATGACGCTCGCCGATCGCGTGGTGGTCATGAATGCCGGGCGCATCGAGCAGGTGGGGACGCCGAACGACCTCTACCATTTTCCGGCGACGCGCTTCGTCGCCGGGTTCATCGGCTCTCCGGCGATGAACTTCGTGCCGTGCCGGGTGGAGTCCTCGGGCGGCGCGCTGCGCGTGCGCCTCTCCGGCGACATCGCGTTCACGATTCCGCGCGATCGCGAGCAGCGCTACCGGCCGCATCTCGGCAAGGAGCGCCTGCTCTTTGGCTTGCGGCCCGAGCACATCATCGAGCAACGCCAGCACCTTGAACCGAATCAGCAGGTCTTCGAGGTGCCTCTCGAAGTGACCGAGCCGATGGGCATGGAGACGCTGGTGCACTTCGCCATCGAGGGGGTCGAGGTCTGCGGCCGCGTCAACCCGAACGCCGGCGCCCAGCCCGGCCGGCCGATGAAACTCGTGGCCGACCTGGCCAACATGCACTTGATCGACGACGCGAGCGGAAAGGTCTTGTAATTGCGATCGTCGCCCCGGGCGACGAGGGCGACGAAGGTCGCGAACATCCCGCGGCCAAGACGGTCCAACCCGCTTCCCGGAAGATGAAGAGATGAACGATTCCCACGCCCGACCCGCACGCTCCGATGCGCTGGTGCTATTCGGCGTCACGGGCGATCTGGCGCGCAAGCTGATCTTCCCCGCGCTCTATGGAATGGCGAAGCGCGGGGTCCTCGACGTTCCGGTGATCGGGGTCGCGTCCTCGAGGCTCACCGTGGAGCAATTGCGCGAGCGTGCGCAAGCCGCGATCGCGGAGTCGGGGAAGATCGAGGATCCGGCGGCTCTGCGCCACCTGCTCTCGAAGTTGCGCTATGTCGCCGGCGATTACAACGACCCCGAGAGCTTCGCGGCGCTCAAGAAGGCGCTGGGCAAGGCGCGGCGTCCTGTGTACTACCTCGCCATCCCGCCCGTGCTCTTCGCCACGGTCATCGAGGGGCTGGGCGCCGCCGGCCTCGCGGAGAATGCGCGCGTCATCGTCGAGAAACCGTTCGGCCGCGACCTCGCCTCCGCGCGCGAGCTCAATCGCATCGCGCGCTCGGTCTTCCCGGACGACTCGATCTTCCGCATCGATCACTTCCTGGCGAAGGAAGCGATCATGAACATCCTCTATTTCCGCTTCGCCAATTCGTTCCTCGAGCCGATCTGGAACCGCAACTACGTGGCGAGCGTGCAGGTGACCTTGGCCGAGAAATTCGGCGTCGAGGGACGGGGCGCCTTCTACGAAACCGTCGGCTGCCTGCGCGACGTGATCCAGAACCATCTCTTCCAGATCGTGGCACTCCTTGCGATGGAGCCGCCGACCCACAGGGGCTTCGGCGCCGTGCACGGCGAGACCGCCGATGTCCTGCAGGGAGTGCGCCCCATCAATCCCGACGATGTGGTGCGCGGCCAGTACGCCGGCTATCGCAAGGAGCCCGGTGTCGCGAAGGATTCCGACGTCGAGACGTTCTGCGCGCTGCGGCTCTTCATCGACTCATGGCGCTGGGAAGGCGTGCCGTGGTACCTGCGCTCCGGCAAGGGACTCGCCGAGACCGCAGCCGAGGTGATCGTCGAGTTGAAGGCGCCGCCGCAGCGGCTCTTTGCCGACTCGGCGCCGGGACCTGGCCACTCCAACTACGTGCGCTTCCGGCTGTCGCCGAACTCCGCCGTGGCGCTTGCGGCTCGCGTCAAGCGGGCGGGAAAGGACTTCGCCGGCGAGCAGCGCGAGCTCTTTCTCATCGACGAGCGGCCGGAAGAGGAGTCGCCATACGAGCGGCTGCTGAGCGACGCCCTGGCCGGCAGCGGCGCGCTCTTCACCAGCGAGGAAGTCATCGAGGCCGCGTGGGCCGCGGTGGATCCGGTCCTGAACAAACATCGTCCGGCAAGCCCCTACAAGCGCGGCAGCTGGGGCCCCAAGGAAGCCGACGCGCTCATCGCAGCCGATGGCGGCTGGCACAACCCGAGGCTCACCGATGCCGCTGCCGATTGAAGACTACGCGCTGATCGGCGACTGCCACACCGCGGCGTTGGTCGGCCGCGACGGTTCCATCGACTGGCTCTGCTTCCCTCGCTTCGATTCGGGTGCGTGTTTCGCCGCCTTGCTGGGCGGGCCCGAGCACGGCCGCTGGCTGATCGCGCCGGCCGCGGAGGCGGTGAGCGTGCGGCGCAAGTACCGCGACGGCACGCTGATCCTGGAAACCGAGATCGAGACCCACGAGGGCGCCGTGCGGATCGTCGACTTCATGCCGCTGTCGAACGAGCGCTGGGATGTGGTGCGCATCGTCGAAGGCCTGCGCGGGCGAGTGGCGATGCGCATGGAGCTCGTCATCCGCTTCGACTACGGCTCCATCGTGCCGTGGGTGCGGAAGGTGGGCGGCACGCTGGTGGCGACCGCGGGCCCGGACGCGCTCGAGCTGCGCACGCGGGTCGCCGTCCGCGGCGAAAACATGAAGACCGTGGCGCAATTCCATGTGAGCAAGGGAAAGCGGGTGGCGTTCACGCTCAATTACCGTCCGTCCCACGAAGCGAGCCGCAAACCCGTCGATGCGGAGAAGGCGCTGGCGAAAACCCAGAGGGAATGGCGCAGATGGTCGGGGCGCTGCTCCGACCAGGGACGCTGGCACGATGCCGTCGTGCGCTCGCTGATCACGTTGAAGGCGCTCACCTACATGCCCACCGGAGGCCTCGTCGCGGCGCCCACGACATCGTTGCCGGAGAGCCGCGGCGGCGTGCGCAACTGGGACTATCGTTACTGCTGGCTGCGCGATGCGACCTTCGCGCTGAACGCGATGCTGCTCGCCGGCTACCACGAAGAGGCGGCCGCCTGGCGCGAGTGGTTGTTGCGCGCGGCGGCCGGTTCTCCCGAGGATCTGCAGCCGCTCTACAGCGTCACGGGGGAGCGGCGTCTCGACGAATACGAGCTCAAGTGGCTGCCGGGATATGGCGGCGCGGGTCCGGTGCGCGTGGGCAACGCGGCGTCCCGGCAGCTCCAGCTCGACGTCTACGGCGAGCTCATGGATACGCTGCACATCGCGCGCGCTGCCGGGTTGGAGCCGGCGCCGCCGGCCTGGAGAATCCAGGTCGCGCTGCTCAAGTTCCTCGAAGCGAACTGGCAGGACCCGGATGAAGGCATCTGGGAAACGCGCGGGAAGCCCCTGCATTTCACCCATTCCAAGGTGATGGCGTGGGTGGCCTTCGATCGTGCGGTCAAGGCCGTGGAGGACTTCGGCCTCGACGGCCCGGTCGAGCGGTGGCGGCAGGTGCGCGATGCGATTCACGCGAAAGTCTGCGCGGAGGGCTTCGATGCGCGCCGCAACACCTTCGTGCAGTCGTTCGGCTCCTCGCGTCTCGATGCCAGCTTGCTGCTGATTCCCCAGGTGGGCTTCCTGCCGCCCGACGATCCGCGCGTGCGCGGCACGGTCGCGGCCATCGAGCGCGATCTCGTCGTCGACGGACTGGTGCAACGCTATTCGACCAGTACCCGTGCGGACAGGCTCCCGCCCGGCGAAGGCGCGTTCCTGCCGTGCTCGTTCTGGCTCGCCGACAGCTACGTGTTGACCGGGCGGCGCGAGGAAGGCGAGGCGTTGTTCGAGCGGCTGCTCGCGCTGCGCAACGATCTCGGATTGCTGTCGGAGGAATACGACACGCGCGGGCGGCACATGCTCGGAAACTTTCCGCAGGCGCTCACGCACATGGCGTTGATCAACACTGCGCGCCTGCTCTCCATTCCCGTGCATCGGGCCAAGCGTGCGAGCGAGCAAGGCGAGCGGCTTGCCGCCGCGGCTCGAACGTCATGAAGCGCGCCGAGATCGTGTTCCTCCTCGATTGCGACAACACGCTGCTCGACAACGATCGCGTGCAGGACGACCTGCGCTCGCATCTCGCAAGCGCCTTCGGCACCGCGCAGCGTGACCGATACTGGGGAATCCTCGAGACATTGCGCGCGGAGCTGGGTTACGTCGACTACCTCGGCGCATTGCAGCGCTACCGGCTCGGCGCGATGAACGATCCGCGGCTGCTGACGATGTCCTCGTTTCTCGTCGACTATCCTTTCGCCGAGCGGCTCTACCCGCGCGCGCTCGGCGCGATCGAGCATCTGCGCCGTTGGGGACCCACGGTCATCCTGTCCGACGGAGACGTGGTGTTCCAGCCGCGCAAGGTCCAGCGCTCGGGGCTGTGGAATGCCGTCGAAGGCAGGGTGCTGATCTACATCCACAAGGAGCGGATGCTCGATGACGTCGAGCGGCGTTACCCGGCGCGCCATTACGTCATGGTGGACGACAAGCTGCGCATCCTTGCGGCGATGAAGGATATCTGGCGCGACCGGCTCACCACCGTATTCCCGCGCCAGGGGCACTACGCGCTCGACCCGCGCGAGCTCGCGGCTTGTCCGCCTGCCGACCTGGCGATCGAGCGCATCGGCGATCTGCTCGAGTGGTCGCCCACCCTGAAACAGGAGACGACATGAACGCGACACGGCAACTTCACGACCTGGGCCAAAGCCTCTGGCTCGACAACATCACGCGTAGGCTTCTCGCGAGCGGCACGCTTGCCCGCTACATCAAGGAATACTCGCTCACGGGTCTCACCTCGAATCCCACGATCTTCGATAAGGCCATCGAAGAGGGCGGCTTCTACGACGAGGCCATCCGTGAGAAGGCGCGTGCGGGCAAATCGGGCGAGGCGTTGTTCATCGAGCTCGCGCTGGAAGACCTGGTCCAGGCCGCCGATCTCTTCCGGCCGGCCCACGACGCCACGGACGGCGTCGACGGCTGGGTCTCGCTCGAGCTGTCACCCTTGCTCGCGAACGACACCGCCGGCAGCATCAAGGCGGCGGCGCAGCTGCATGCGCGCGCGCAGCGGCGCAATCTCTTCATCAAGATTCCCGGCACCCCTGCGGGCATTCCCGCGATCGAGGAGTCGATCTTCGCCGGCGTTCCGATCAACGTCACGCTGCTCTTCTCGCGCGAGCAGTACGTCGCTGCGGCCGAAGCTTACCTGCGCGGCGTCGAGCGGCGCATCGCCGCCGGACGCGATCCGAAAGTCGCCTCCGTCGCGTCGATTTTCGTGAGCCGCTGGGACGTGGCGGTCAAGGACAAAGTGCCGGCCGAGCTGCGAAACCGCCTCGGCATCGCCATCGCCATGCGGACCTACAAGGCCTACCGCGAGCTGATCGCTTCGCCGCGCTCGAGGAAGCTCGCGGCTTCCGGCGCCCGGCCGCAGCGCTTGCTGTGGGCGAGCACCGGAACCAAGGATCCCGCGGCGCCCGACCTTCTCTATGTCGAGGCGCTTGCCGCTCCGGACACGATCGACACCATGCTCGAAAAGACGCTCCTCGCCTTCGCCGAGCACGGGAAAGTGAAGGGCGCCATGCGGGCCGACGGCGGCGATGCCGAAGCGGTGATCGCGCAATTCAAGCGCGCGGGCATCGACGCTGACGCCCTTGCCGCCGACCTCCAGCGCGAAGGCGATGAAGCCTTCGCGAAGTCATGGCGCGAGCTGATGACCCTTATCGCCTCGAAAGGCGAGACCCTTACTTCTTCGGCGCAAAGGCGAGCTTCATAGCGCTTCGAGCGTTTGCGTCACCCCGGCCGCTGCAGTTGCGGCGCCCGGGGCGACGAACTAGTTACTTCTTCGGCGCAAACGCCAGCTTCATCGCGCCCGCATCGAAGCCCTGCGTGCCCTCGCCAGTGGTGGCGTAGCGATAAAGCGCCGCGGCGTAGATTCCGGCGAGCGCGCTCGAGACGAGGGCGGTGATCACCAGGGCGAGGATCACCAGCGCGATCACCAGGATGATCAGGACCACGCTCTGCGCGAAGGCGGCCAGGATGACGAGGAAGATGCCGAAGAGGATCTCGCCGAAGAAAATGAGCCCGAACGCGGCGCCCAGTCCCACTTGTCCGATGACGTTCTCGCCCCAGGTCTTCTTCAGCAGCGTCGCGCTCTCCTTGACGGCTTCAATGGGACCGACATCGCGCGTGGCGAGGACCGGCACCACGAGGTAGGTCGCCAGCGTCCAGCCGACGCCCAGGATGCCGACGATGATCCTGCCGATGAATCCGACGCGTTCCTGGATGGCGCGAAGGATCATGCCGACCGTCGCCGCGATCAACGCGTAGCCCGCGATCGCGCCGATCTTCGAGGTTGCGACGCGCATGCCGTCCTTGAAAGTCGGATCTCCCCCGTTGAGGCGGATCATGGCGGCGCCGACGAGCGCGGTGTTGAAGAAGAAGATCACGAAATACTGGCTGAAGTAGAACAGGAAGGCGACGACGTAGGTCGCGACCGGAATGTGGCCCTCCGCGTCGCGGGTCATGCCGTCGAGCACACCCGCCCCGAGCATCGGGAGCGCAAAGCACGCGACCACCAGCAGGGCCGCGGCTGCGGAAATGAGCGGAAACAGCAGCAGCTCCTTGTCTTGCTTGAGCACCGAAGCGCTCGCCTTGACGAGGGTCCAGCTGCGAGAAAATCGATCGAACATTTTTGTTCTCCCTTTATCAACCCGAATCGCGGAATCCTACCTCCCAATGCGAGCCGTCGCAAAACGGCTTGTTCTTCGACGCCCCGCAGCGGCACAGCGTGTAGTGCTCGGTGGAAGCGCCGTCGCCGAACTGTACGCCCATAAGCTCGACCCCGCCCGTGATCGCGTAGGGGCCATCATCGGTCACGGTCACCGTCGGAGGGCGGTCCTTGGGTTTGGCCTCCACACCGTCGATCGAATAGATCAGCGCGCCCGACGGGCATTTCTCGATGGTGGCGATGATCTCGCGAACCTGGGCGCCGTCCGGATCGATCCACGGTTCCCCTTCCTCGCGAAACACGGCCTTCAAGCCGTCGGTGCAGAAGCCCGCGTGAGAGCAGATGCCGCGATTGTCGAGAATGGTGATGCCCTTGCCGACATAGCTCTTGCGCACGTTCTTCGCGGGGTCGGCGGTATTCGTGTCCTTGAATCCGATCGCGCCGTGTGTTCCATCGCAGAAGGGCTTGTTCTTCGACTGGCCACAACGACACAGCGCGACGCCGCGAACCGTGGCACATTGCGCGCCCGATGCGCGTTGCAGGTTCGGCACCGGGACGACCTGCATGTCGTTCAGAAAGGCGTATGGGCCGTTTGGTGAGCAGCGGATCTTTGGTGTGGAAGTCATAACGTGGGGTTGTCGGAGGGAAGGCCGAGCGCGATGCGCCCGTAGGTCGTCGCCTGCGCATCCCACATCATCGAGATGTGCGCGTTGGCGGCGTTCAAGTCGCGGAAGGCGCGCTGCAGCGGCTGCTCATCGTAGAGGCCGGTGGCGCCGGCGGATTTGAAGACGATGTCCATCGCACGTTGGCACATTTGTGCGGCGAAGGCGCCGTCGCGCCGCCATGTCGCCTTCGTGAGCAGGTCCGGAGCCTCGCCGCGCTCGGCGATCGATTGCGCCGATTCGCAGCCGCGCCGCAGCACAAGACGCGCGGCATCGATGCACGCGGAAGCCTCGGCCACCTTGATCTGAATCGCCGTCATGTCGGCGAGGCTCTTGCCGGAGTAACGCGATACGCGCGCGCGCAGTCCTTCGAGGAAAATGTCGTACGCCCCTTGCGCGATGCCCAGCGGAATGCCGGTGAGCATATGCGGAAGTGCCGCGAAGAGCGGGATGCGGAAGATCGGCGCGGGATTGGCCGCGGCACCCGGATGCGTCGCGCCGCCCTTCGTCACGTCGACCGCGAGCGTGCGATGCTCGGCGACGAACGCGTCCTTCATCTCGACGTCCTTGCTGCCCGTGGCGCACAGCCCGAGCACGTGCCAGTTGTCGATGATGCGGTAGTCCTCGCGCGGCACCACGAACATGCGCAGCTCGCCGGTGCCCTCGACCACCGCGCCCATCATGTTCCAGGCGCTTTGATCGACGCCGCTCGAAAACGGCCAGCGCCCGCTCAATCGATAACCCCCAGGCGCGCGCACCGCCTTGCCCGGCGGAAACAGGATCGCGGAGGCGATGAGCACCGCGGGATCGGGGCCCCACACTTCGTCCTGGCATTGCCGCGGCCAGAGCGCCAGCATCCAGTGGTGCACCGCCCAGTTCGCCCAGTTCCACGCGGTCGAGCCGCAACCGCGCGCGAGCTCCGAGCTTACGTCGATCATCGCCACCCAGTCGCACTCGGATCCGCCCACGCGCCGCGGCTGCAAGAGCCGCATCAAGCCCGACTCTTTCAGCTCGCGCACCGATTCGTCGGGGCAGCGGCGCAGCTCTTCGGCGCGCACGGCGCGCTCCTTCAGTTTCGGGACGAGGAGACGCGCACGGGCGACCGCCTCTTCGAGCGTCAGCGCTTGCGCCGCCGCGGCGGCTTGTGCGACGGCGGACATGAACGCGTTATCGGGACGCGACGGTGGCTTTGGCGGATTGTTGCTGCGGCGCCTCGGAGGCGGGGTAGTTCAGCTCGATCGTCACGCCGTCCGGATCCTTGAGGAACATCTGGTGCAGCCCCAAGACCGGCACCGCGCGCTCGTGATAGCTCACGTTGTGGCGCTTGCAACGCTCGATCATCGCGTCGCGGCCCGCGGCTGCGAACGCGATGTGGTCCAGCGCGCCCGTTCCTCCTTCGGGAGCCGCCTTGCGCTCGCCGACATAGTCGTCCATCGACCCGGGGTTGTCCTTGTCGAATCCCATGAGGTGCACGAAGCCGTAATTGCGCGCGGCGTTCTGCAGGTCCGTGGGCGGTTCGCCGCTGTAGAGCCAGTAGCCCGGGAAATTGAACGGCGGCCGCGGCCCGGCCCTCAACCCGATCACCTCGGTGTAGAAGCGGCGCGACCTCTCGAGGTCGAGGGTGCGGATCGAATAGTGGTCGACGCGTTTGATGTCCATGGGACCTCCTTCAGTCGATCTTGACCTTGTTCTCGCGCACGAATTCCCCCCAGGACCGCGTTTCGCCGCGAACCTGCTCGGTGAACTCCTGCGACGAGCCCGACACCGCGACGACCATGAGCTGGTTCGCGAGCATGTCGCGCATTTCGGGACGGGTGAGGATGGCGGCAACCGTCGCGTGCAGCTTGTCGACGATCGCCTTCGGCGTTGCGGCGGGCGCGAACAACCCTTGCCACGCATTGGTGCCGATGCCTGGGTAACCCTGCTCGGCCATCGTCGCGGCGTTCGGGATCTGCGGGTGGCGCGCCGGAGTGCTGGCGGCGAGCGCCTTCAGGCGCCCGGCCTTGATGAGCTCGATCGTCGAAGCCAGGTTCATGAACGCCATCTGCACTTCGCCCGACACGAGCGCCGGTACCATCTGTCCGGCTCCGCCTTTGTACGGAATGTGCGTCGCCTCGATGCCCGACGCCTTCGCGAACTTCAACATGTCGAGGTGTGGATAGCTGCCGATCCCGGCCGAGGCGTAATTGATCTTGCCCGGATTGCGCTTCGCCCAATCGATGAGCTCGGCGATATTGTTGGGCGGGAAGGCCGCGTTCGCGACGACCAGGTGCGGAGTCTCCACGAGCTTCGTGATGCCGACGAGATCGCGCGACGGTTTGATCTGCAGCGTGTGCGCGAACGTGCTCTCGTTGATCGCGTTGGTGGAGACGTTGCCGACGAGGAGCGTGTAGCCGTCGGGCGGGGCGTGCGCCACCGCTTCCAGCGCCAGGTTGCCGGTGGCGCCCGGCCGATTCTCGACGACGAAGGGTTGTCCCAGCGCTTCCTGCAGCTTGGGTGCCAAGTGGCGCGCGATGATGTCGGTGACGCCGCCCGGCGCGTAGGGCACCAGGATCTTGACCGGCCGGCTCGGATAGTCGGCAGCCTGTCCGGCCGCCGCGATCGGCACCAGCGCCGCGAGGATGGAGAATGCCCGGGCAAATCGATTCATGCCCCATGATAACCTCCGAAAATGACGCATGCATCCCGCGCCATCGACACGCACGCCCACTGGTATCCCGAGGAGTGGCTCAAGCTTTTCGTGAAGGACGGCGCGGCCGAGGGCGCCACGCTGGAGCGCGCGGGCAAGCGCTACACCATTCGCACCAACCGCATCGTCAATGCTTTCGACGACGAGTTCGTCGACCTGGGCTTGCGGCTCGCGGGGATGGAGCGGCAGCGGGTCGACGTGCACGCGTTGTCGCTCACCGCGCCGATGGTTTATTGGGCCTCTCCCGGGCTCGGGCTGGCGCTCTCGCAGGCGTACAACGACGCCGCTTCCGCCGCGCACCTCAAGTATCCCGATCGCTTTGTCGGCTTGGCGATGCTGCCGATGCAAGCGCCGGAGCTCGCGCTGAAAGAGCTCGAGCGCGCGGCGAAGCTGCCCGGGATGCGCGGGATGTATCTCGCCACGCACGTCAACGAAACCAACCTCGACGACAAGCGCTTCTGGGACGTATACGCCAAGGCCGAGGAGCTCGGATGGACGATCTTTCTGCACCCCATCGACACGCTCGGCCGCGAGCGCACCGCGAAGTACCACCTGAAGAACCTGCTCGGCAATCCGTACGACACCGGGGTTGCGGCGGCCTCGCTCATCTTCGGCGGCGTGCTCGATGAATTTCCGAAGCTCGAGGTGAACCTTCCTCATGCCGGCGGAACGCTGCCGGGACTCATCGGGCGCCTGGACCACGGCACCAAGGTGCGCGCCGAGCTCAAGCACATGAAGAAGCTGCCGAGCGAATACCTGCGGCGCTTCACCTACGACACCATCGGCCAC
>WNFI01099086.1_pt1 | contig 50465 bp, 46 predicted proteins | sample 5400471 | NCBI WGS metagenome assembly WNFI01 (sample SAMN13153348, study PRJNA577476) | soil metagenome | isolation source: 100 cm saprolite on Douglas fir-dominated hillslope | place: USA:California | collected 2013-09-17
CAGGTGTTGCACCGCGCGGACTACACCGCGGCGCAATTCGCGCAGCTCCTCGGGCAGGCGGTGCAGGTGGGCGTGGCCGGGGCGCGCCAGCGGCAGGGGCTGCAGGCGATGAAGCTCGTCCTCGAGGATCCGGCGGCCGGCCTGGTGCGCGACGGCGCCAAGCTGGTGGTGGCGTTCCTCTCCGACAAGGAGGACTGTTCCGACCCCGACGGCCGCTTCGCCGCCCTGGTCCGCGACGCGCAGGGCAACGTGATCGACAAGTGCGCCCAGGAGGCGGCGGGCCTGCCCGATTTGGGGGGGCCCTCGCTGGTGCCGGTCTCGCGCTATATCAGCGGGCTCCGCGGGCTTGCGAACCGCGACGGCAGCCCCAAGGAGATCCAGCTCGCCTCGATCGTGAGCCTGAGGAACGGCAGCCAGGATCCCGGGCTCTGCACCAACCCGACCTGCGACGCCGCCTGCGACGGCGCCGCCCAGGCGCAGCAGTGCGCGCAGCGCTGCGCCTCTGCGGCGCTGCCCGCGCAGTGCCAGAGCGACTGCGTCTACCAGTGCCACGCCTTCTGCGGCGGCCAGCAGCCCGGGAGGCGCTACGTCGAGGCCGCGTTCGCCTTCTCGGGCATCGCCGCCAACATCTGCAGCGACGACGCCAGCGCGCCCCTGGGCCGGCTCGCGTCGGTCATCGGCATCCCCAAGGAGGTGATGCTGGTGGCGCCGCCGCAGGCCCCAGAGTACGTGCGGGTCCGGGTGCTGCGCGGGGGCGCTATCGTCGAATGCTCGCGCGGACAGGGCTTCGACCTGGTGGGCACCAACGAGGGCACCGCGGTCCGCTTCGCCGGGCAATGCGTGCTGCAGCCCGACGACGTCTGGGATGTGCGATACCTCGCCGCGCCCTGAACGGAAGGCGGGCGGCGCCCCGTTGCGGGGACGCGTGCCCTGGTGGTAACTCCACGCGGGGTTTCCCAGCGGAGACACGATGCGTCGGGCCCATCGACTGCCACTTTTTCTGGGGCTGGCCCTGTCCGGAGCCGTCGTGGCGACCGAACCGCCGCCGGCCGCCGAGGCGCCGAAGGCTACTGCCGATCCCGCAGCTTCCGCCCGGGATTGGATGGCCCGTGCGGACGAGCTCTACAAGTCCCGCGACCTGCCCGCCTCGCAGCGGGAGCTCAACCGGATCTTCAAGGTGCAGCTCTCCCACGCCCCCAACGACTTCGAGGTGAACTGGCGCCTCGCGCAGTTCCTCGCCTACCAGGCGAACGGCATGCCCGACGGCAGCGACGTGAAGGCCGCGGTGGGCAAGGCGGCGTGGGAGGCCGGCGATCGCGCCGCCGCGGCCCGGGCCGAGGATGTGCGCGGGCAGTACTGGGCTGCGGTCGGGATCGGCCTCTACTCCGAGGGAGTCGGCATCCTCACCGCGCTCTCGCAGGGTCTGGAGAGCAAATTCCGGAGTCGCGCGCAGGCCGCGCTGCGCATCGACAAGCACTACCTGGACGGCGGACCGCAGGTGCTCTGGGGCCGCTTCTTCTATAAGCTGCCCTGGCCGAAGCGGGACTTGGACGAGTCGGTTCGCGTCCTCAGCGCCGCCGCCAAGGAGCACCCCCAGAACCTGCGCCTCAAGCTCTTCCTCGCCGACGCGTTGGCGGATTCGGACCGCAAGGACGAGGCGCGAAGGCTGCAAAAGGAAGTGCTCGATGCCCCGCTGCGCGATCCACCCGACGACCGGCGCAACAAGGAGTGGGCGAAGCAGCGGAGCTACTGAACGGAGGGGCCCATGATCGCCGAAAAGCAACTGATCTCGATGCAGAAGCAGAGGCAGGCGACCGCGTCGATCGAGTCGGTGGCCGGGCTGTTCCGCAGCCGTCTCGGCGCCGACGCGCAGCGCACCGCGGCCCTGCGCAAGGTCTCCGGCACCTGGCAGCCGATGAGCTGGGCCGGGCTCGCGGCCCAGGCCGAGGACGGCGCCTGGGGCCTGCTCGCCCTGGGCATCGAGCGCGGCGAGATGGTCTCGCTGATCGGCTCGACGCGCCTCGAGTGGGCCATCTGCGACCTTGCGGTCATCCACGCGGGCGCGGTGGCGGTGCCCGTCTACCATTCCAACACCGCGGAGGAGATCCACTTCATCCTCGAGAACGCGGGCGCGGGTGCGGTCTTCGTGGAGAACGCCGTCCAGCTCCGCAAGCTGCAGGAAATGCGCGGGCGGCTGCCCAAGGTCCGCCATGTGGTCTTGATGGAGGGCGAGGGCACCGCGGATGGCTGGGCCCTCTCCCTGCTGCAGCTGGTCGAGCGGGGGCGCGTGCTCCGACGCACGAGCCCCGGCGAGCTGCCGGCGCGGATCGCGGCGCAGAAGCGCGACGACCTCTCCACCATCCTCTATACCTCGGGCACCACCGGCGTGCCCAAGGGCGTGATGATCACCAACGACAACATGATCTTCGCGGCCGAGAACTCGGTGGGCACCGGCCTGCTCACCCGCGAGGACGCGCAGCTCCTCTTCCTCCCGTTCGCGCACTCGTTCGCGCAGATCATCAAGGCCTCGTGGTTCGGCAGCGGCATGCAGATCATCTTCGCCGAGTCGGTCGACAAGCTGGTCGCCAACGCTGCCGAAACCCGGCCGACGCTGCTGTGCGCCGTACCCCGCGTCTACGAGAAGGTCTTCAACGGCGTGGTGAGCAAGGGCATGAACGGCCCCGGCCTCAAGGGGAGCCTGTTCCGCATGGCCATGCGCGAGTTCGACGCCCTGGTGCGGGCCCTGGAGAAGAAGCAGCGCTACTCCTCGCTCCCGCTCGCGGTGGCGAGGAAGCTGGTGTTCCCCAAGGTCCGGGCGCAGCTCGACGGGCTGCTCGGCGGAAGGCTGCGGCGTTTCGTCTCCGGCGGGGCGCCGCTGGCGCCCAAGATCGGCTGGTTCTTCAACCTGCTCGGCTTCGACATGCTGGAGGGGTATGGGCTCACCGAGACCATCGCCATGACCTCGGTCAACCTGCCCGGCCAGACGAAGATCGGTACCGTGGGGCGCGCGCTCCCCGGCATCGAGGTGAAGGTCGCCGAGGACGGCGAGATCCTCGAGCGCGGCCGCAACATCATGCGCGGCTACCTCGGGCTTCCGGAGCAGACCGCGGAGGCGATCGACAAGGACGGCTGGTATCACACCGGCGACATCGGCGAGATCGACTCCGATGGGTACATCAAGATCACCGATCGCAAGAAGGACCTGATCAAGACCTCGGGCGGCAAGTACATCGCGCCACAGGCGATCGAGGGCGCGCTGAAGACCTCGACCGACGTGATCAGCCAGGTCGTGGTGATCGGCGACCGGCGCAAATACGTCTCGGTGCTGCTCACCGTGGTCGAGGACGTGGCGAAGCGGACGGCCGCGGCGGCGGGCGAGCCGGCGGGCACCTACGCCGAGGCGGCGCGGAGCAAGGCGGTGCACAAGCGGGTGCAGGCGGCGATCGACGCGCTCAACGCGACGTTGCCGCAGTACGAGACGATCAAGCGCTTCACCATCCTGGAGCGGGACTTCGCGCAGGAGACCGGCGAGCTGACGCCCACGCTCAAGGTCAAGCGCAAGTTCGCCACCCAGCGCTACCAGCAGCAGATCGACGCGATGTACGACGGCGAGAGCTCCGCCTGAACCATACCGACCGGGTCAGCAGATCGGCAGGTCTGCGTCTGGGCGGTGCAGGCCGACCGCGCCGCCGCGAATGACGATGCGCGCATGAGCGACGCCGGCGTGGCTCGCGAGGTGAGCTGGGTCGCGCACCGAGTGGACTACCAAGTCCGCGCGCATCCCCGTGCGCAGCATGCCCCGGTCGGAGAGGCGCAGCGCGCGGGCCGCGCCGGCGGTGCAGGCCCAGAGCGCCTGGGCGGGGGAGAGACCGGCCAACAGGCAGCCCGCAGAGAGCAGGAACGAGTGGCCCTCGATGCGCTGGCTGCCGGGGTTGAGGTTGCCGCCCAGCGCGACTGGGACGGAGGCGGCGAGGAATGGCGCCGCCAGCGCCGGCCGCGGCTCGCGCAGGAACCATGCGGCCAGCGGCAAAAGCGTCGCCACCGTGCCCGCGCGGGCCAGCGCGGCGATCCCGGCCGGACTCGCTCGCTCGAGGTGATCGGCGCTGGCACACCCAAGCTCGGCCGCCAGCTCCGCCCCGCGGCCCGCGCTGAGCTGATCGGCGTGCAGGTGAGGCACCAGGCCCGCGCGCGCTCCCGCCTCCAGCGCGGCCCGGCACTCGTCGGCGGTGAACGCGCCTTGCTCGCAGAAAGCGTCGCAGCCGCGCGCCCCGGCCCGGGCGGCGGCAGGCGTCAGCTCGTCCACCACCGCGCGCACCCAGGCGGCGCGGTCCAGCTCTTCGGGCACGGCGTGCAGGGCGAGCAGGGTCGGCACCACCTCGCAGGGCGCCCCCTCGGCGGCCTTCAGAATCAGGCGCAGCAGGCGCAGCTCGTGCTCGACGGAGAGGCCGTAGCCGGTCTTCACCTCGACGGTGGTGACGCCTTCGGCGGCGAGCCTTCGAATCCGCGCCCTCGCCGAAACGACCAGTTCCTCGTCGGAGGCCGCCCGGGTGGCGCGCACGGTGGCGCGGATGCCGCCGCCGGCCGCGGCGATCTCCTGGTAGGTCGCGCCCGACAGGCGCTGCGCGAACTCCGAGGCCCGGTCGCCGGCGAAGAGCAGATGCGAGTGCGGCTCGATGTAGCCCGGGGTGACCAGCATGCCGCGCGCGTCCAACTCGAGCGGCCGGGAGCCGGGCGCGGGCGGAGGCAGTCCGGCCTCGCCGCCGACGTAGACGATCTCGTTGCCGGCCACCGCGATGGCCGCGTCCTCGACGATGCCGAGCGGTCCCTCGCCCGGGGCCGCCTGGGGACAGGTCATGGTGGCCGCGCGAGCGCGGCGGATGATCAGGGAGGGAGTCGCCATCGGGCTCTGGCTCGGGCAGACCGCCCCGCGGGGCAGCCTCGTCCTCCTCGTTCAACGGGTCAGGCCGGGGATGGAGACTCCGCGCTCGCGCGCCACCTGGATCGCTTCCGCGTACCCCGCGTCGGCGTGGCGCAGGATGCCCATCGCGGGGTCGGAGGTGAGCACCCGCTCGAGGCGGCGCCCAGCCTGCGCCGTGCCGTCGGCGACGATCACCTGCCCGGCATGCAGCGAGTACCCGATGCCGACGCCGCCGCCGTGGTGGAACGACACCCACGAGGCGCCGTTCACGGCGTTGACCAGCGCATTCAGGATGGGCCAGTCGGCCACCGCGTCCGAGCCGTCCTTCATCGCCTCGGTCTCGCGGTTGGGCGAGGCGACCGAGCCGCAGTCGAGGTGGTCGCGGCCGATGACGATCGGCGCCTGTACCTTTCCCGAGGCGACGAGCTCGTTGAAGATCGCGCCCGCCCTGGCGCGCTCACCGTAGCCGAGCCAGCAGATGCGCGCCGGCAGCCCCTGGAACTGCACCCGCGCGCGGGCCAGCGTGAGCCAGCGCACGAGCGAGGCCTTCCCCGGGAAGGCCGCGAGCAGCGCGTCGTCGGTGGCGCGGATGTCCGCGGGGTCGCCCGAGAGGGCCACCCAGCGGAACGGCCCCGCTCCCTCGCAGAAGAGCGGCCGCACGTACGCCGGGACGAATCCCGGATAGGCGAAGGCATCGGCCACGCCCGCCTCGTGGGCCATCGCGCGCAGGTTGTTGCCATAGTCGAAGACGTGCGCGCCCTTCCGGCGCAAGTCCAAGAGCGCCTGCACGTGCACGGCCATGCTCGAGAGCGAGCGCCGCGCGTACTCCGCCTCGTCGCGGACGCGCAGCGCGGCCGCTTCGTCCAGGGACAGCCCCGCGGGGACGTAGCCGTGGACCGGATCGTGGGCGCTGGTCTGGTCGGTGACCAGGTCGGGCACGATGCCCCGCCGCGCCAATTCGGGCAACGCGTCCGCCGCGTTCAGCACCACGCCGATGGAGCGGCCCTCGCCCCGGGCGCGCGCCGCCTCCGCGCGGCGCAGTCCCTCGTCCAAGGTGGGCGCTTCCTCGTCGAGGTAGCCCTGTGCGAGCCGCCTGCGCAGCCGCTGCGGATCGACCTCGAAGCCGAGGAAGGCCGCGCCGGCCATCGACGCCGCCAGCGGTTGCGCGCCGCCCATCCCGCCAAGGCCGGAGCTGACGATCAGCCTCCCGCGCAGGTCCTCGCTCCCGAAGTGGCGGCGTCCCGCGGCCACGAAGGTCTCGTAGGTGCCCTGGAGGATGCCTTGCGTGCCGATGTAGATCCACGACCCCGCGGTCATCTGCCCATACATGGTCAGGCCCGCCTGCTCCAGCTCGCGGAACTTCTCCCGGGTGGCCCACTTCGGCACCAGGTTGGAGTTGGCGATGAGCACGCGCGGCGCATCGGCATGCGTGCGCAGCACGCCCACCGGCTTTCCGCTCTGCACGAGCAGCGTCTCCTCCTCGCCCAGCGAGCGCAGCGTGGCGCAGATGCGATCGAACGAGGGCCAGTCGCGCGCCGCCTTGCCGTTGCCGCCGTAGACGACCAGATCCTGGGGGCGCTCGGCGACCTCGGGGTCGAGGTTGTTCTGCAGCATGCGCAGCGCTGCTTCCTGCACCCAGCCCTTGCAGGAGAGGGTGGGGCCGCGGGCAGCGCGGATGGTGCGAGTCATCGCCGTCCACCTCCGGCTTTTCTCTTAGCACGCACGCATCTGCGCAGCGCAGCGAGGTGGGCGGCGCTGGTGCCGCAGCAGCCGCCGAGGAGAAGCGCTCCTGCCTCCGCCGCCGCCGCAAGCTCGGCGGCCCAAGGCCCAGGCTCGAGGCCCGCCGCGTCCGGCTTGAGCACCGCGGGGACGCCAGCGGCGTGGATGATCCTGCGGGCCAGCCTTCCCAGCGCACCGGGCTCGGTTGGACAGGGCCCGCAGTTGAAGCCCACCGCGGCGGCGCCCGCGTCGGCGAGCGCCGTCAGCGCTTGCTCCCAGCCCGGTGACGCGAGCTGGGTGAAGGCGAGCGTCGCCACCACCGGCTGCGCGCTCACTGCGCAGACGGCCTCGACAGCCGCGCGCGCCCGCTGCACGTCCGTGCCGGTCTCCAGCCAGATCGCGTCGGCCGCCCCGAGCGCACGCACCGCCTTCTCGACCTCTGCCGGCGCGAGGTCTGCCCAGAGCGAGCCGGCGACGAAGCGCGGTCCCTCGGCGCGGGCCAGCCGGATCGATGCCGCTGCCTCCTGTGGCGTGGGAGCGGTCTCGCTGAACGTGTTGGCGAGGAGCAGCTCGGCGCCGGCGCTGACGTGCGCGGCGTGGATCGCCGAGACCTCGCGTGGATGGACCAGCGACCAGGTGGGGGCGCGCTCCGCATGCGGCTCGAGGCCCCGCTCGATCAGCGCGGTGCCCATCGCCGCATCGAGAAGCAACGGGCGCGAGATCCCCAGGCGTTCGAGCAGTTCGGTCAACCTGCGTCCCCTCCTGCAGCCTGCGTTCGATGGCGGGGCTTACTTGCGTGCGCCGGCGGCAACGCCCGAACCAGTGCCGTGCACCACCGTGCGCAAGCACTCCTTGCGCAGCTTTCCGTCGCGCCCGTAATAGACGTGCTCGTAAGTGGCGGTGTTGCCGATGGCCATCGGGTGCCTCCGCAGGGCTTGTTAAGCCCGCGGCGGCGGCGCGCAACTGTGCATGGAGCGACGTTCGTGGCGGCCGCCGTTCTTGCCGCCGCAGTGTGCGAGGTTTATCGTCGCGCCCCATGGCCTCCCGGATCCGCGTCGTCGCCGCCATGCTGGAGAAGGACGGCCGCTACCTCATCACCCAGCGCCGCCCCACGGCGACACTGCCGCTCCTGTGGGAATTCCCCGGCGGCCGGGTCGAGGAGGGCGAGACCGACGAGGCCGCGCTGGCGCGCGAGCTGGCCGAGGAGATGGGTATCGAGGTAGCCGTCGACGAGCGGGTGATGCAGGTGCACCACTCGTACAAGGACTACGACATCGACTTCCGCGTCTACCGCTGCCGGCTGCTCGGTGGCCGGATCGCCCACCACCGCGTACACGATCACCGCTGGGTGTTGCCCACCGAGCTGGATCGGTACCAGTTCCCGGCGGCGGACGAAAAGACGCTGTCGCTGCTGCTCGACCTGAGACACTGATCCGGGGGCCCGGTGTGGCGGGCGGGGGCTCGGCTGGACGGTGAGGGCGTGCCAAAACGCCGCAAATGCCCGCCGGGCGGGCCTATCAGGCGCTTCGGGTTGCGGATGCGGCGCTTAGCCTTACGTTTCTGCGGGCAGCTGCATGCCCGGGGGAGGGGAGCACCCAGATGTCGATTGGCAAGCCAAGTCCGCGCGGGAAGAAAATCGAGAAGCAGCCCGGTTCGCTGGCCCCGAAGCTCGGGTCGCCGTTCGCCGTGGTGTTGCTGCTCCTGGTCGGCTTCCTCGTGCTGCGAACCCTCTTCCAGGATGCTGGCTTCCAGCGCGTGCCCTACAGCCGTCTGGTCGAACGGATCCGCAACGACGGTTGCGCCAAGGTCGCGCTCTCCAACGACTGGGTGAAGTGCTTCCCCAAGGAGGGCGCCGCCCGCGGCGAGCTGCCCTGGAGCGCGGTGCGCGTCAGCGGCGACACCACGCTGGTCCCGCTCTTGGAGTCGAAGCACATCGAATATGAGGCGGTCGCCGACTCCGGCACCAGCGAGATCCTCTGGATGCTGGTGGTGCCGGTCGGCATCGGGCTGCTCTTCGTGAGCTGGCTCTCGCGCCGCATGGGCGGCGGCATGCCCGGGGGGCCTCCCGGCGTGATGACGTTCGGCAAGACGAAGGCACGCATCTACATGGAGGCCAACACCGGCGTCACGTTCAAGGACGTCGCCGGCATCGACGAGGCGGTCGACGAGATCAAGGAGATCGTCGAGTTCCTCAAGACGCCGCAGAAGTTCCGCCGCCTGGGCGGGCGCATTCCCAAGGGCGTGCTGCTCGTGGGGCCGCCGGGCACCGGCAAGACGCTGCTCGCGCGCGCGGTCGCGGGCGAGGCCGGGGTGCCTTTCTTCTCGCTCTCCGGCTCGGAGTTCGTCGAGATGTTCGTGGGCGTCGGCGCCGCGCGCGTGCGCGACCTCTTCCAGCAGGCGGCGGCCAAGGCCCCGGCGATCATCTTCATCGACGAGCTGGACGCGATCGGCAAGAGCCGCAACGCAGGCATGTTCGGCGGCCACGACGAGCGCGAGCAGACGCTGAACCAGATGCTGGCGGAGATGGACGGCTTCGACGCCCGCGTGGGACTGATCGTGGTCGCGGCCACCAACCGGCCCGAGATCCTCGACCCCGCGCTGCTGCGGCCCGGCCGCTTCGACCGGCAGGTGCTGGTCGACCGGCCCGACCGCAAGGGCCGCGAGCAGGTGCTTCGCATTCACGCGCGCGAGGTGCGGCTGGGCCCCGACGTGGAGCTGAAGGACGTGGCGGCGCACACGCCCGGCTTCGCCGGAGCGGATCTCGCCAACGTGGTCAACGAGGCCGCGCTGCTGGCGGCACGCAAGGACCGCGACAAGGTCATCATGGCCGACTTCAACGAGGCCATCGAGCGCGTGGTCGCGGGCCTGGAGAAGAAGACCCGCCGGATGAACGACAAGGAGAAGGAGATCGTCGCCTACCACGAGTCCGGGCACGCGCTGGTCTCGACCCTCACCCGCAACTCGGAGCCGGTGCACAAGATCTCCATCATCCCGCGCGGGATGGCGGCGCTCGGCTACACGCTGCAGATGCCGCTCGAGGACCGGTACTTGATGAGCAAGGACGAGCTGCTCGACAAGGTCGCCGGCCTGCTCGGCGGACGGGCGGCCGAGGAGATCATCGTCGGCTCGATCTCCACCGGCGCCTCCAACGACTTCAAGCAGGCTACCGAGATCGCCCGGATGATGGTGACCGAGTACGGCATGAGCGATGAGATGGGCCCGCAGAGCCTGGCCGAGAGGCGCACTTCCCCGTTCCTCAGCGGCCCCGGCACGAACGGCGGCCCCACCTTCGGCGAGCGCACGCATTCCGAGCGCACGCAGCGGCGGATCGACCAGGAGGTGGCGCGGATCATCGACGAGCAGATGGCCCGCGCGCGCGACATCGTCTCGCGCAACCGGGACGCGCTGAGCAAGGTCGCTGCTCGGCTGCTCGCGGTGGAAGTGATCGAGGGGGACGAGTTGCGCCGCATCCTCACCGAGGCCGGCGCCGCGGTGCCGCCGCGCCGGCCCCCGCCGGCGGATCCGGCGCCGCGCATCGTCGAGGACGCGGAGCACGTAGGGAGCTGAAGCCGGCGCCGCGCCGCGCGCGCCTCGTTTTCAGCAACGTTTCACCCGCGCCGGCAGAGCGGAGCCGGCGCGGCGGTTGGGCGGGATGGGGGAGGAGCAGAGCATGTCGTCGCTGAAGATCGGGCGATCGCACCGCGCGCGAAAAGCGCTCTTCACCCGCGGTATCCGCCGCGGCTTCCTCATCCTTGAGGAGATCGACGAGGCACTGCCCCCCGGCAGTCTCACCGACGCCGAGCGCTGGCTACTGTTCTATTCGCTGCGGGCGTCGCGGGTGGAGGTGCGCGACCGGGCGGGGAAGAGCATCGACCTTCGGGCGCATGCGGGCGAGCGCCCGCGAGAGGTCCCCGCGCCCAGCGAGCTGGAGGGCGGCAGCCCCGACGATTCGCATTGACGAGCGATCCGCAATTCAATCGGCGGCGCGCCGGGCTTCTCCTTGACGGCGGGCCTTGGGCGGTTAGGTTGCGATTCCCCGCGGCCGCCCGGGAATGGAAATGCAGGGACGCCTCGTGAGTTCATGAGGCGGATGATCGCGGTTGGGAGGATCCACATGTCGAAGTTGCTCGTCCTGCGCACGCTTGGCCCCGTCATCGTCGCCTGCTCCGTGGCCTGCCAGCGCGGCGCCGATCCTGCGCTCTTTGCCGACGCCCACGCGTCCGCCCTCGCGCGTTCTGCCACGCCGCTTGCCGTTCCGACCGCGCCGGCCACCGCCGGCGCGCCCCCTGCACAGGCGGGACAGGCGGGCGACCGGCAGCTCGGCGGGCTTCCCTCCCTCGCGCCGCTGGTCAAGCAGCTCCGTCCCGTGGTGGTGAACATCAACTCGCGCTTCAAGCCGAGATGGCGACGAGTCCCAGCAGGATCCAATGGAGCGCTTCTTCCGCTTCTTCGGCGACCCGCGGCTGCGTAGCGCGCCGGACACGCAGGAGCGGCGTGGGCTCGGCTCCGGCTTCCTCATCGGCAACAGCATGGTGCTGACCAACAACCACGTCGTCCAGGTGCAGGACGCGGAAGGCGGCAAGTTCCGTCCGATGGATGAGATCAAGGTGATCACCGACGAGACGGTGCCGGGTGGCTCGCGCGAGTTCGCCGCCAAAGTGGTCGGCGCCGACCCGAAGACCGACGTCGCGCTCCTCAGGCTCGACGGCGACGCCGCCAAGGCGCTGCACGGCGCAACCCTCGGTGATTCGGACGCTCTCGAGGTCGGCGACTACGTGGTCGCCATCGGCGAGCCGTTCGGCCTGCAGGCCACCGTCACCTCGGGCATCATCAGCGCCAAGGAGCGCAACCAGCTCGGCGGCCCCTACAGCGACTATCTGCAGACGGACGCCTCCATCAACCCCGGCAACTCCGGCGGCCCGCTCTTCAACCTTCGCGGCGAGGTGGTCGGCGTCAACAGCGCCATCATCAGCGGCGCCAACACCATCGGGTTCGCCATTCCCATCGCGGTGGTGAAGCAGATCCTGCCCCAGCTCGAGAAGAACGGGAAGGTCGTGCGCGGCTTCCTCGGCGTCGCTCCGCAGGCGCTGACTCGCGACATGGCCGACCAACTCGCCCTCAAGAACACGAAGGGCGCGCTCGTCGCCGACGTGGTGCCGAACGGGCCCGCGGAGAAGGCAGGTCTCAAGCCGGGCGACGTGATCGTCGCCGTCAACGGACGGCCGGTCGCCGACAACTACCAGCTCACCCGCGACGTGGGCGCGATCCCGCCGGGCAACAAGGTCAAGCTCGACTACATCCGCGAAGGCAAGCCGCGCTCCGTCGAGGTGGCGGTGGCGCCGCGGCCGGACGAGAAGGACGAGGTGGCGAGCGCCTCGAGCAGCGGCAGCAGCGAGGCGCGCTCCTCCGATCCGCTCGGCCTCACCGTGGAAGACCTGACGCCGCAGCTCGCGCGCCGCGCCGGCGTAGACGTGACGACCAAGGGCGCCGTGGTCATCGACGTGGCCAGCGACTCGCCGGCCAGCAACGCGGGCATCGAACCGGGCGACGTGGTGGTCGAGGTGGGCCGGCAGGCGGTGGCCAACGCCGCCGACTACCAGAAGGCGGCGCGCAATCTGAAGAAGGGTGACACCACCATCCTCCGCGTCAAGCGCGGGCAGGGAGCGCAGTTCGTAACGGTGAAGATCCCGCGTTGATCGGCCCGGTCCCAGCGCCGAGCCCGCGCGCCGCAGGTGGGCGGTCTTCGGTTGACAGTGGACAGGGGTTCTCCCTTCTACTGCAACCCGTGAACCGCCGACCGCCGACGACGACGCTGGTCCTGGCTGCCGCGATCCTCTTGTGCGCGGCCGCGTGCAAGCCGTCCGATCCGAGGAAGCCGCAGACCTGGATCGCCCGCCTGGCCGATCCGGACGCGAAGGTGCGCACCCGGGCGGTGCAGGAGCTTCGCAAGCTCAAGGCGCGCGAGGCCGGCCCGCAGGTGGCGGCGCTGCTCACCGACCCGCTGGTCAAGGAGGAGGCGGCCCTCGCGCTCGCCGCCATCGGCGGCCCGGAGAGCGTGCAGCCGCTGCTCGACGCCATCGACACCACCGTCGGCGCCGGCAGCGACGCCGCCGCCCGCGCGGCCAACCGAACCAACGCTCGCATCGCCGACGCGCTGGGCTCCATCGGCTACAGCAGCGCGGGGCCGGCGCTGCTTCGTCTCGCGCGCGCCCGCGACGTGTCGGTGCGGTTGTCGGCGGTGCAGGCGCTGGGGCAGGTGCGGGTGCGCGAGGCGGTGCCGGAGCTGTCGCGGATGGTGGACGATCCCACGGTGCCGCCGCTCCTGGTCAAGAAGGCGGTGGTCGCGCTCGGCCAGATCCGCGACGCGGCGGGCATCCCGGCGCTGTTGCACGCGCTGGTGATCGAGCGGCAGGGGGTGACCTTCCTCTCCGAGGCCTCGTTCGCGCTCTTTGTCCTCGGCGAGGCTTCCCTCGATCCGCTGCTGGCTGTCGCGCAGGACCAGGATGCTCGCTATCTCGCCTGGGCCCGGGAGAACAGCCGGGCAGCTGCCGGCACCTACGCCAAGGCGGCCATCGTGCTCGGCGACCTGGGCGACCCGCGCGCGACGCCCGTGCTGCTCAAGCTGCTCAAGTACACGGACCCCGACCAGATCCCGTCCACCGCCCGGCTGCTCTCGTCGGTGGTGCGCCAGTTCGCCGCCGACGCGCTGGGGCGGCTGCGCGCGAAGGAGGCGGCGGCGCCGATCCTGGCGCTCGTTTCGACCCGCTCTTCCGACGACGAGGAGGCGGCCGACCTCTACGGCAACGCGCTGGTCTGGATCGGCGACCGGTCGCAGGCGAAGGAGCTGCTGCGGAGGGCGCAGACCGGAGCGGTGCGGGCGCGCCTATCGGTCGCGCAGGCGGCGGCGCTGCTCGGCGAGCCTTCGCTGCGCAAGGATCTGGCGCAGCTCGCGGCGCGCGAGAAGGAGACCGGCAAGCCGAAGGAGTGCGCCAGCGCGCTCGCCGAGCTCTCGGGGGTCGCGGCCGACGAGGCCACCGCCTGCCACGCGCTCTCGGCCGCCTTCGCCGCACTGGACAAGCCGCTCGCGGCGGCGGAGGAGTGCGCTGCCGGCGATGCGGCGGCTTGCTGGTCGAAGAAGCTCGCCGACCGCGAGCCGCTGATCCGCGCCCGCGCCGCCTACGAGCTGGGAAGGGCAGGCGCCGCCTCGGCGGTGGACGGCCTGGTCAAGCAGGCGAGCGACGAATCGCTGCCCGCGCGAGTGGCCGCCATCCGTGCGCTCGAGTGGCTGGTCGCGGGAGGCGCGGCACAGTCGCAGCTCAAGGCAGCGGCCCCGCAGCTCTCCGCGCAGCTCGCGGCCGAGCAGGGGCAGGCCCGCTTTCTCAAGGTGAATGACGAGCTGCGCCGCCTTCAGGCGCGGGTCGCGCATCTTTCGCTCTAGGCGGCAGACTTCCGGACGGGCTTTGGGCCGAAGTCGTTCTGGCGGAAGTTGCGCGCCGGCGGATGCGGCTCGCGCGGCGGCTTCACGGGCGCTCGCTCAGTCCCACCTTGGGGGGGGCCCTCGGGGATCGCGCCGCGCCGCGACGGCACGACGACGCTGCTGCCACCGGGTTGCAGCACCGCTTCACGAGAGGGTCGGGCGCCGTGCAGCAGCACCACCATCTGCAGCGCCGCGAGCAGCAGCGCGAGCAGCGCCAGGCCCGACGTCAGCGTTCCACCCCAGCGACGCGCCTTCATCACCAGCTCCGTGGCTGCCCCGCGGGCCGCCACCCCTAGCTTAAGACTTTCCGTTCCTGAGCGCGAGCGCCAGCCCTTTCCTTGACGGGGATGCGAGCCACCCCTACGGTGGCAACGCTCATGTCCAGCCGTGTCGACCCCTCCAAGACCGTCGCTGAGACCCGTGAACCCGGCGAGCCCCGCGAGCGCGACCGGGGGAAGAAGCGGGCTGCGGCGCCAGCACCCTCGGGGCGGGGTGGCCGCTTCGACAAGGCCTTCCCTGTCTGGCTCGAGGGCGACCGCGGGGTGGCGAGCGGCATCGCCCGCAACGTCACCGAGACCGGCATGTTCGTCGAAACGCGCGAGCCCTTTGCGCTCTCGTCGCGCGTGCGCGTGACCTTCGTATCGCCGGCGCGGGCCGGCACCGAGATGACGCTGGAGGCGGAGGTGCGCTACCAGTGCTTCATCAACTTCGCCAAGCCAGGCGAAGGCCGCGCCGGCATGCGCGGCATCGGCCTCAAGTTCACGAGCCCGCTCAAGGGCGACGCGCGCAAGGGCACCATCCACTGAGGCGGTCCTGCGCGGGCGAACCTGCGTGTGGCCCGCGCCGTCATTTGCTCCAGAGCTGCCACAGCCCCGCCTCTCCAACCAGGTGCCACCGCGGCCCCGGCCCGTTCGGGTCGAACGCTCGCACCCGACCGCGCAAGAGCACATAGTCGTAGTACTCGCCGTCGACGTCGTTGCGGTAGACCTCCGGCTGCCACTCCCAGCCCTGCGGCTTGGGTGGCGGCGCCGCCTCAGGCCGGTAACGCAGCGGCGACTGCGGCAACTCGGCAAACGAGAACGATGCCATGCCCCCGGCCCGCGCGCGGTAGAGGCTCCTCCCGTGCCCGCAGCGATGACAGCCACTAGCAACAGCGGCAGGGCGCCGCGCAGCGAAGGGCGCGGCCGCAGCAGCAGCGGTCCGAGCAGCGCGGCCACGATGGCGTAGCGCTCGTTGAGCTGCCACAGCCAGCCGATCGACTGCGGGAAGAAGAAGTACAGCGCCAGGGCCCAGGCGACCCAGGCGGCCGAGATCCCGCGCCGCCAAGGCTGCACGGGATCCTCGGCCACCGGCGTGCCGGGCCAGGCGAGGAGCGCCGCGGCGGCGACGAGCCCGAGGAGGCACCACTCGTCCTGCGGGCCCCTCCAGACATCGAGCAGCGCCGAAGGCAGGCTGCGCAGCGCCGCATCCAGGCGCTCGAACACCACCCGCCGGGGCGCCTGCCATCCCACCGCCCCGGGATCCATCACCGGGCTGCGCACGAAGAAGAGCAGGGCAGCGACCGCGGAGGGTAGCGTCCACCAGAGCCGCCGCGGGAGGCGCAGCAGCGCTTGACCCAGCGCCTGGAGCAGCGCGCGGGGCGCGGCTCCCGAAGGCGCCGGCCTTGGCAAGAGCCAGGTCGTGAGCGCCGCGGCTGGCGCGAAGAAGAGGAACGCCGAGAGGTGCAGGTAGAAGAGCCCGAGCGACGCCCCCGCCAGCGCGAGGGCGGTGCGGCGTGCGGGGGCCTCGGCCTGGCGCACGCAGAGCGCGAGAGCCCAGAGCAAGAGCGGCAGCGCGGCGAGATAGTTGAAGAAGCCGATCAGCAGCGCCTGGCTCCAGAAGAGCGGAGCGGCGAAGAGGGCCAGCCGCTCGTCGGCATGGAGCGCGCGCAGCAGCGAGCGCAGGGCGAACGGGAAGCTCGCGCCGACGAGCGAGAGCAGCACCAGATTGGCGCGCTCCGCCGTCCCGAAGGGCACGGCCAAGAGCGCGCCGGCCAGGTAGTAGAGCAGGTACTGCGTCTGCGAGAGCGCGAGCGTGAAGTACTGCTGCGCCTTCCAGGCTGGATCCCAGAAATGGCGCAGCGTCGCGATCGCCGCCGCGTGCTGGGGCAAGTCGGTGAAGGGCAGGTGTCGCGCCGACCAGAGCGGGAGCACGTTGGCGGCGGCCGCGCAGATGAGGAGCCAGCCCCAGAGCGGATGCGCCGGCCGCGTCCAGCGCGGCGCCTCGCTGTGGGCCGGGGGTTGCACCGGGCTACTGGCTGAAGCCCTCGAGCTGGTAGTGCGCCTCGATCCGCTTCAGCGCCAGCACCATCGCGGCAGTGCGCATGTCGATCTCCTTCCCGATGCAGTAGCGCGTCGAGTTGTGCGTGGCGGTGCGGCGCGGCGTGTTGCGGCTGATGTCGCGGATGATTCGGTAGTTGGACTTGATGGCTTGCTCGAGGCGGGTGTTCACCTCGGTCTCGCTCCAGTGCTCCATGCGCTTGTTCTGCACCCACTCGTAGTAGCTGACCGTCACGCCGCCAGCGTTGCCGATGATGTCGGGGATCATCTCGATGCCCCGCTTCGCCAGCACCCGGTCCCCGTCCGGCGTGGTGGGCCCGTTGGCGCCTTCGGCCACCAGCTTCACCTTGAGCCGTTCGGCCACGCTGCCCGTGATCTCCCCGCCCAGCGCGGCTGGGATGCAGATGTCCGCCTCCACGTCCCACAGGTCCGACTTGCCGATCTGCTGTGCCTTGGGGTAGCCGGCGACGGTGCGGCGCAGGTTGGCGGGGTTCTCGTAGACATAGGTGATGAGGTCCTGCGCGTCGATGCCGTGCGGGTTGTAGATGGTGCCGCCCGCGTCGTTGACCGCGAGCAATTTGGACCCGAGGTGAGTCAGGATCTCTGCCGCGTTCGAGCCTACGTTCCCGAACCCCTGCAGTACGAAGCTGGAGCCGGCCGGCGTTGTGCCGCGCTCGGCGAACCACTCCTGGATGGTGTAGGCGAGGCCCTGGCCGGTGGCCTTGACGCGGCCCTCCGAGCCGCCGATGCGGGTGTCCTTGCCGGTGATCACGCCGCGCAGCGAGTGGCGCTCACGCTCGCCGTCGGTGTACTGCCGCAGCATCAGGCCCATCACGTTCGCGTCGGTACCGACGTCGGGCGCAGGGATGTCGAGGTTGGGGCCGACCAGCGGCTTGAGCCGGTACATGTAGCGCAGCGTCAGCGCCTCCAACTCCTCGGAGGAGAGCGAGCGGGGGTCGACCTTGATGCCGCCCTTCCCGCCGCCGAACGGCACGTCGGCGATGGCGGTCTTCCAGGTCATCTCGGCGGCGAGCACCTTGAACAGGTCGAGCGACACGTCCTGGTGGTAGCGGGTGCCGCCCTTGTACGGGCCGCGCGCCTGGTTGTGCTGGATCCGGTACGCCTTGAAGCGCTCCGGACGCCCCGGCAGCACCTTGTACAGGCCCTTGCCCTTCAAGCGCATCACACCCTCGCGCATCTGCACGTTGGCGTTGATCAGCGCGCGCCGCTTGAAGACGAAGCTGCCGTCGAGCAGCGGCTCGAGGCCGTCGGGAAGCAGCTCGCTGTCGCCCAGATCCTTGTACCTGGGCGCCTCGGCCTGCGGCAGTGGCACCAGGCGGGTGTGCAGCTTCAGCGTGACGTAGAAGATGTGCTCGTAGTCGGGCTCCTCCAGCTCCATTCGTACCCGCCGGTCGAGCCCGATCAGGTCGGAGGCGCGATGGAAGACCTCCATCGCCTCGGTGTAGATGGTGGGACGCCTCGACTCCGAGGTCCGCTCGATGTCCTGGGTGCGCGAGCTCAAAGATTCCTCCTTGCGGGGCTTCTTCGGCGCCGCGGATCGCAAGCCGGGCGCGGGCGTGGTCAACGTGCGTTGCGTCTTGTAGCGCGCCGTCTGTCCGGTGGCGAATTACCGATGTTCGAGCGAACGGACCCAGGCGACCAGGGAGTCGACTTCCCCCGGCGTCAGCTTCTTCCCGAACGCAGGCATCTTCACCTTTCCGGTGCGCTTCTGGCGCACACCTTTTTCGATGGTCCGGCGGATCTCGTCGTCGCTCATCGCCTTCTGCCACTTGGGGCGGCTGAAGTCGTCGATCTTCCACTTCGCGCCGGTCTTGGTGTGCCCCTTGCCGTCGAGGCCGTGGCAACTGGAGCAGCGGGCCTTCCACAGGACTGCCGTCGCCTGCGCTCCGCCCGCCTGCGCGGCCGCGGGCGCGTCGCCGATCTGGCCGGGCCCCTCGGCGAGCAGCGGAGCCGCGGCGAGCGCGTTGCCGGCGAGGGCTGCCGCGGCGAAGCGCGCGACGACTCCGGAGCGCGTGCGGACATGGTGTCTGCGGTCGTGGTTCACGTGGGCTCCTCTTCGCGCCGGCTCCCGCTCGCGTCAACTCTTCTTTGCTGCCGCACCGCGGTACCGCGAGAGGGCGCGGGCCACCTCGTCCCGCAGGGCGGCGCGCGCCTCGGGCGGATCGATCACCTCGGCCTCTCCGGCAAGCGAGAGCGCCAGCGAGACGGCGTAGGCGGTGCCCGCGCTGTCGACGGTAGCCTCGGCCCCGCCGCCGGGCAGCGCTACGGCGCGCGCGCCGTAACGCGACAGGGCCCAGGCCGCGGCGCCGGGAGAGAAGCGCAGCGCGACGGGCCGCTCGGCGCCGGTGGGAAAGAAGAAGCTCGCCCTTTCGAAGAGAGCAGGGTCCAGCGGGCCGGGGTCCGGGAACACAGCCCCGGTCTCGCGCACCGCGCGCAGCCGGTCGGCGCGGAACGTGCGCTGGGCCCCGCGCCCGGTGTCGTGCCCGTAGACGTACCAGCGCCCGCCGTGGTCGATCACCGCCCAGGGCTGCAGCGTGCGCTCCTCGTGCGCGCCGCGGCCCTCCTTGTCGTAGTCGAGCACCACCTCGCGCCGCCGCTCGGCCGCCGCGCGGAGCTGCGCGATCAGCGCGGAGGTCCCGCGCGGCGCCGGCGTGGCCATCGCCACCCGCTGCGCGAGCCCGGCGTAGAGCGCGCGCGCCGGCGCGGGCAGCGCGGCGGTCAGCTTCTGCAGCGCCGAGGTCACCGCCGGGTCCGCGGCGGCGACCGCCTCGGCCGCCGCCGCGAGGGCCAGCGCTTCCAGCGCGGTGAGCTGCGGCGGCCGCGAGAACGAACCATCCAGCGTCACGAAGACGCGGCTCCTCTCGTCGACGCTGATGTCGATCATGTCGTCGGGCGAGAACGGCGGCCTTCCCACCAGCGCCAGCAGATCGATGTCGGCGAGCAGCTCGGAGGCGTCGAGGCCCAACTCGCGCGCCAGGTCCTCCACGCGGATGCCGGGCTTGCGACGCGCGGCCGGGACGATGAGCAGCAGGCGCCGGAGCCGCTCGCGCTTGTCGGAATCGTCGGCGGGCCGGCCGCCGCGCGCCGCCTTGCTGGACCGTGCTGGTCCCCGCCGGTCGCCACCTTTTCCGGATTCCGCGGGGGGCCCGGACGCCTCCGGCCGCTCGCCTGCGTCGCCCGCTCCGGCGGAGCGGCTCGCCTCGCCGGACGGCGTGCCACCCACAGCGCCCGCCGCCAGCGGAGCGGGGGCGGGCTTCTGCAGGCGCGCGTCGAGCTGCCGCAGCGCGGCCAGCGCCTTCTCGCGCGCCTCGGCCGGCGACTCGATCCAGACGCGATCGCCGAAAGAGAGTACCTCCGGGATGAGCCCGTCGAGATAGGTGACGGGAAGATCGAGCAGCGCGCCCTCGGCATCGCGCTGCGCGGGGGCGTCGAAGGCGCGCTCGGCGAGGAGCTCGCTGCCTGCGGCGAAGCGCAGGCGCACCGTCCGCGCCGGCGTGCCCACCCACTGCCACGGCCGCGCGCCCGCGGTGGCGCCCGCGTCGAAGCCGGCTGGGATCTCGAAGTCGGGCTGGCTGGGCTTGATCTCGTTCGCACGCAGCGACTCGATGCGATCGACCACGAAGACCCGCATGTCTTTGCGCAGGTGACAGTAGCCGACGAGACGCCAGGAGCCGCCGCGGAAGGCGAGGCCGTACGGGTCGATGTCGCGCTCGGTGCGCTCGCCCGCGCTCGAAGCCTGCGCGCCGGGGCCCAGCGCCGGCGCCGCTCGGTAGGTTGCGTGCACGCGCTTGCGCCGCGCCACCGCGTCGCCGAGCACGCGCAGCTTGCCGGCGCGCGCGGGATCGCCGGGCCTCACGATGACCAACCGCCGAGCGGCCGAAGGCCCCGGCGTGTGGCCCCTGCCGCCGCCTTCGAGCGCGATCTTCCGCAGCGCGTGCGAAAGGTCCTGCGCGAAGGGGAAGTCGTGCGAGGCCAGCGCGGCGCTGCCGGCGGCGTACAGGGCCGCCCCCTCCTCTGGCGACAGCTTGAGGTCGGGCAGGAAGAACGCCTTGCGATCGATGCGATAGCCGCCCAGCTCGCGGTCCTCGTCGGGCGGGACGAACTCGAGAGGCACTCCCAGCTGCACCAACTCCGCCTTGTCGCGCTCTAGCTTGCGCTCCGCGGCCTCGCGACTGCCGGTGCCGTAGTCGGCCGGGAAGATCTCGCGGAGCTGCGCGAAGGGGACGGGCTCGCTCGCGTCGAGTAGCAGCGCCACGAGATCGAGAAGCCGCTCGGTGCGTTCCATGGGCGCCTTTGGGGTGGGTTGGCCGGAAGGTTCAGCGCCCGGACGGAGCCGGGGACTCGTCCAACGCCCACTGGACGGCGGACACGTTGTCGGAAGGGATCTCGACCTTCTTGCCGGCGAGCGGCCCGTCGTCGGTGCCGATGATGAAGTAGCTCCCGCCCTCCTTCTCGATGCGCTCGATGCCGGGTCCCACCTGGATCACCGTGATGTTCGGATGCACGGGATAGCGCAGGTAGAGGATCTCGATCGAGGCGGCCAAAAGGCCCTCCGGCGGCGCCGCGGGGGCGGGAGACGAGGCTGTTCGTACCCCCCCGGCGGGCGGGGGTCAAGCGTGGTAAGAGCTGCCCGACATGTCCGCCGCGCGCTCTCGAAACGGTGCGTTTTCCGGCACCTTGCTGGTCGCGGTCGCGGCGTCGGGGTGGGGCACCTGGACGCTGTTCTTGCGCGACAGCGGCCTGTCTCCGGCCTGGCAGTCGGTGATGATCCTGCTCGTCATCGCGGGGGCGAGCCTGCCCTCGGCGTTGCGGGCAGGGCGGGGGCGGTTGCGCCCGCGAAAGATCTGGCTCCTGGTCGGACTGAGCGGCGCCTTCGACGCGGCCAACTACGGTTTCTTCTTCACCGCGGTCGATCGCGGGCCGATCGCGGTGGCGGTGCTGACCCACTATCTCGCGCCGGTGATGGTGGCGCTGCTCGCGCCCCGGCTGTTGCGCGAGCCGCTCGGCAAGCGGACGCCGCCCGCGCTGCTCTGCTCCCTGTGCGGGCTCGCGCTCCTCCTGGCCGGTTCCGCGGGCATCGCGGTGGAGGCGCTGCCTGCCGCGCTGGCGGGCGGCGCGAGCGCGATCTTCTACGGCGCGAACACGCTCTTGTCGAAGCGGCTGCTCGACGACGTCTCCAGCGCAGAGCTGCTCTCGTATCACTCGCTGGTCGCCGCGCTGCTGCTTCTGCCCCTCGCGGGCCCGCCGCCGCCGCTGCGGCTGTTCCTGTTCCGGCCGCTCGCCGGCGCACTGCTGGTCGGGTGGGTCGGCGGCTGGCTGTTCCTGCTCGGGCTGCGCCTCATTCCCGCGCAGCGCGGGGCGGTGCTCACCTACCTCGAGCCCCTGGTTGCGAGCGCCGTGGGAGCGGCGGTCTTCGACGAGGCGCCCGGGCCGCTCGGCCTCCTCGGCGGCGTCTTGATCCTCGCGGGCGGCGTGGCAGTGGCGCTCCAGCCCGCGCCTGCCCGCGACGCGGCGTCGGCCCCGGAAACCTGAGCTGGTCAGCGCGGCAGGACGACGACCGCGCCCCGGATCATGTTCATCGGGCAGGCGAAGGCGAGCTCGCCCGACGCGGGCGGCGTCACCTTCACCTCGACCGCGCGGTTGAGCGGCAGCACGTGGCGCACCGGATCGCCCTGCACCAGCACGGCGTCAGCGCAGGTGTTCTCGACCTTGCGGGTGAAGCGCAGCGTGATCGGCTGTCCTGCGGCGGTCTGGATGCGGGCGGGCTCGAATCCCTTGTCGGTGACGGCGACGTCGGTCGCGCCGCTCGGGGAGGCTAGCACCGCAGGCGCCCCCTGCGGCTTCGGGGCTTCCTCCTTGCAGGCGTAGAGAAGCCCGAGAAGCGCGGCAGCGACGGAGACGGCGGCAGGAGAGATCTGCGGTCGGAAGCGGCTCATGGACGATTTGTCATCCCGCAGCCGCGCCGACGCAAGCCCTACCTCCGCTGCGCCGTCTTGGTCCACTGGGCGAGCGCATCGCGGCGGCGCGCGATCTGGTCGACGATGCGCGCCAGCGGCACCGAGACGACCACCAGGTTGGTGGCGGAGCGCACACCCGGCGGCACCGGGATGTCGCGTCGCAGCGGCAAAAAACCCGGCTCGCGCGCGACCAAAAGCTGCTCGGTGAGCCGGCCCGCGAGCTTCTCGGCCAGCACGGCCGCCTTCTCAGGGTGGGGCGCGGTGCGCGGACGCGAGAGCGCGGTTGGCCAGACGAACGTGCCGATCGAGCGCTGGTTCGGATAGACCACCTCGACGGCCGCGGCGCTCGCCTTCGCCTTCGCCGCCTGGTCGCTCCCGAGGAGCCCGACGACCGCGGCGCCGCGCGCGACGGCGTCATGCACCGCGGCGTCGTCGGCGAGCACCTGCACCTCGTTGGCCTTGAGCTGGGAGAGCCAGAGGTTCATCCGCTCCTCGCCCCACGCTTCGTAGAGCGCGGCGAAGTGCGCGAGCGAGGCGCCCCCCGTGGGGGCCGCGATCGCCACCTTGCCCTTGAGCCAGGCCTCGGTCAGCGCGGTCAAGCGCGCCGGCATCGCGTGCGCGGCCAACCGATCGATCGCTACCAGCAGGACCTGCGCGCGGCCGCCCACCGCCACCCAGGTGCCGCTGGGGTCGCGCCACAGATCGGGCACGTCCTCGCCGGAGCCGGGCATCGGCAAGAGCTCGCCGCGGGCCGCCGCGGCGATGGCGCCGTAAGGCTCGAGGTCCCAGCGCACGTCGCCCCCGCCTTTGAGCTGCACTTCGGCCTGCGCTGCTCCCGGCGACGCCCGGGCAATCTGTGCGGAGCTCGTTCCCTCAGATCCTGCGGGCGGCGCAGGGAGCACCGAGGCCCCCAGGTGCTGGCCAGGGATCCGCTCAGCGCGCGGCCCACCCTGCGCGGCGATGCTGCGAAGGATCTGATCGACGGTACCGGCCGGCAGATCGGTCGCCAGTTGCACCTCTGCGGGAGGCGGCGGCGCGGACTGCCGGCAGCCCGTCGCGAGCGACGCGCTCGCTGCGATCGCGAGGATGAGGAGCAGGGAGGCTGCTCGACCAGGCCGCGCGTCGGACTGCGGGATTTGTCCGGACATACTCCCAGTGTGGCCCTCGCAGGGCCGCTGTCAATGCGCATGGCGTCGTCCCGCCGTTATCGAAGATTTGTAATTTCTATTCGCATTCGTTAACGAAAAGGGCGGGCGGCCAGGCGCGGGCTCCAACTCCTCGGGACGGCCCGGCGGGGAGGTGCAGGGGCCGGGAAAGGCTATGATCGGCGCCCCGCTGCCGGCTTGACGGGGGCGCGCGACCGCGCTAGACACGCGCCCCCGGACGCCGACATAGCTCAGTTGGTAGAGCAGCTGATTCGTAATCAGCAGGTCTCCGGTTCAAATCCGGATGTCGGCTCTCTTTTTCGGACGTGGCTCCGGGGGCTGTTCCACTCCGTTCCGGTTCAAATCCGGAGGTCGGCTTTACCGCGCTCGTCGCAGAGGCCGTCAGGGCATCTGTAGCCGGGCCTGGATCTCGTAGCGCCGATTTCGGGCCCGCTTGGCCGGCGTGTTGTCGGGCTTGACCAACGGCTCGGCCGACCCCTTGCCCACCGCGACGATCTCGCTTGCGGGGATGCCCTTCTTCTTCAGCTCGTCGACGATGCGGGCGGCGCGCTTCTCCGAGAGCGCCTGGTTCTTCGCCGGGTTGCCGGTGGTGTCGGTATGGCCCGACACCTCGAAGCGGAAGCCGGAGATGCCCGCCTGGACCAGGACCTTCTTCGCGTCGACCAGCGCGCCGTAGAGCCGCCTCACCTTGTCGTCGCATTTACCCTCGCACTCGTCCGAGTTGGTCTTGAAGGTGCACTGGTTCTTGCGCCCTTCGGCGAGCAGCCGGGTGTTGACGCGCTTCTCGACTTTTTCGTTGGCGGCCTGCTTCGCCTTGCCCTTCGCCGACTCGGCGGCTCTCTGCGCCGCGCCCTTGAGCGGGTCGACGCCGGAGAACTGGGCGGCGGCGGGAAGCGCGAGCAGGAGGGCGAGCAGCGGGGGGACGAGGCGGATCATCGCGATGGCTCCAATCTGTGTGGGGGCGCCCGACGGACCGCCTGCGGGCGCCAGGAGGAAGAAGACCGGGATTTTGGGCAGCGGGCCCCGGGAATTGCAAGGGCCTCAGGCCGCGTGCTCGAGCGCCTGCGCCAGATCGGCCTCGATGTCCTGCGCGTCCTCGATGCCGACCGAGAGGCGGATGAGGTTGTCGTAGATGCCGATCGCCTCGCGCTCGGCGGTGGTCAGCTCGTAGTAGGACATCAGCGAGGGCTGCTCGATCAGCGTATCGACGCCGCCCAGCGATGGCGCCACCGTGGCGAGCTTGCAGGCGTCCACCAGCGCGGACGCCTGCGAGAGCCCGCCGCGGACCTGGAAGCTGATGACGGCCCCGAATCCGGACATCTGCGCGCGGGCGATGGCGTGGTCGGGGTGGCTCTCCAGCCCTGGATAGAACACGCGGCTTACCCGCGGGTGCTTCTCGAGGAAGCGCGCGATGCGCAGAGCGGAGGCGTTCTGCTGCCCCACCCGCAGCGCCAGCGTCTTGATGCCGCGCAGGAGCAGGAACGCGCTCTGCGCATCGAGCGTGCCGCCGAGGACCCCGCGCAGGTCGCGGATGGCGGAGATGAGCGGCGCGCGGCCCAGCACCGCGCCCGCGAGCAGGTCGTTGTGGCCGCCGTGGTACTTGGTGCAGGAATGCACGACCAGGTCGACGCCCCATTCGAGGGGCCGCTGGTTCACCGGGGTTGCGAAGGTGGAGTCGATCATCAAGTTCGCGCCCGGACAGGCATCGCGGGCGGCGGCGAGCGCGCTCAGATCGGCGACGCGCAGGTAGGGGTTGGTCGGCGACTCGGAGAGGATCAGCTTCGTCTGCCCCGGGCGCAGCGCGGCCCGCAGCGCCTTGTCGTCGCCGGGTTCGACGAGCGTGTGCTGCACGCCGTAGCGCCCGAGGAAGACGCGCACGAACTGCCGGGTGCGGCGGTAGCAGTCGGAGGTCATCACCACGTGGTCGCCGCCCTTGAGCAGCTCGAAGAGCGTCGTGGTGACTGCCGCCATCCCGCTCGCGAACAGGGCCGCCTCCTCGGCGCCGTCGAGGGCGGCCACCTTTTGCTCGGCCGCGCGCACGGTGGGGTTGCCGTAGCGGCCGTACTCCTCGCGGTCGGAGAGGCCGTCGAAGTGCCGCCGCAGCTCGGCCGTGTCGCGGAACGCGTACGTCGCGGTCGAGACGATGGGCGTGGTCACCGCGTCGTAGGGCTTCTGGCGCGGTTCGGGCCCGCGCACGCAGAGGGTGGACGAAGAGATACGCTGTGACATGCAGGTCTCCTTCGGGTCGAAGGCCTAGATGGCAGGGGTCGCGCGCGAAGACAAGCCGCGCGCGGGTTCAGACCTTTCGCGTCTTCCAGCTGCCGCGGCGGAACAGGGCAACGCTCAGGCAGGCGAAGAGCGAGAAGGCGACGGCGATGGCGGCGTAGACGCCGCGCGGGCCGCGCCCGAGCGGGCGGGCGAGGACGAAGCCGAGCGGGATCTCGCACAGCCAGAAGCAGATCAGGTTGAGGAGCGTCGGGGTGAAGGTGTCGCCCGCGCCGTTGAAGGCCGCGGTGAGCACCATCCCGAAGGCGTAGAAGGGGAAGCCGGCGCTGATGATCCGCAGCGCGTCCACCGCGGTACCGGCGATGTGGGGATCGCGGGTGAAGAGCGCGATCAGCGGCTCGGCCGCGAGCACGAACAGGAGCCCGATCACGCCGAGGAAGGCGCAGTTGTACGCGCCGGCGAGCCACGCCGCCCGCTCCGCGCGCGCAGGCTTGAGCGCGCCCAGGCTCTGTCCCACCATCGTCGCGGCGGCGTTGCTCATGCCCCAAGAGGGCAGGAGCGCGAAGAGCACGATGCGGATGGCGATGGTGTAGCCGGCCACGGCGGTGCTGCCGAAGCCGGCGATGATGCGCACCAGGCCCAGCCAGCTGGTGGTGCCGATCAGCATCTGCACCACCGCGCTGCCGGACAGGCGCAGCATGGAGAGCATGGTGCGCCACTCCAGCCGGAGATGGATCCTTCGCACGGTGACCCGCGCGTCGCCGCGGCTGAGCCGGTAGAGCTGGTAGAGCACGCCGATGCCGCGCCCGCAGGTGGTGGCGATGGCGGCGCCCGCCACGCCGAGCTTCGGGAACGGCCCTAGACCGAAGATCAGGCACGGTCCAAGCGCGATGTTGATCGAGTTGGCGAGCCAGAGCACGCGCATGGAGATGGCGGCGTCGCCGGCGCCGCGGAAGATGGCGTTGATGAGGAAGAGCAACAGGATGGTGGCGTTGCCGGCGAACATCACCCGCGTGTAGCGGACCCCCTGCTCGACCACCCAAGGCGCGCCGCCCATCGCCGACAAAAGGCGCGGCGCGAGGAGCGCGCCCAGCGCGCCGAGCGGCACCGCCACCAGCACTCCGAGCGCGATGCCCTGCACTGCCACCACCGCGGCGCGCTCCCGGTCCTTCTCGCCGATGCGCCGCGCCACCATCGCCATCGCGCCGATCGAGAGGCCCATGGCGAGCGCGTAGATGATGGTCATCATCGACTCGGTGATGCCGACGGTGGCGACCGCGTCGGCGCCCAGGTGCGCGACGAAGAAGACGTCGGCGACCGCGAAGATCGACTCCATCCCCATCTCCAGCACCATCGGCACCGCGAGCAGCAGGATCGACCTGCCGATAGGCCCCTCGGTGAAGTCCTGGCGGGTGCCGTGCAGCGCCTCGCGGACCTGCGACCAGACCCCCCGGGGCGCCTCGGGCGCGAGGGCGGCAGCCGCCGCTGCAGGGGAAGGGGCGCTCTCATCGGTCGTGGCGGTTGCAGTCGAATCGTCGGGCACGCGATCTCCGGGTCGGCTCGGCAGAGGCCCCTTGTCGCACGGGCGGCGCGTTCTTCGCGAGTGCGGTATCGTCCGCGCATGGAGATCGAACAGCACGGCGAGGCGGCTATCCTGCGCATGAAGGCCGGCAAGGCCAATGCGATCAATCCGGCCTTTCTGGCGCGGCTCGGCGTCCTGCTCGACGAGGCGCAGGCCCTTGGCGTGCGCGCACTGGTGGTGACGGGCTACGAACAGTTCTTCTGCGCCGGCCTCGACCTCCCGCACCTCCTGCCGCTCGGGCGCGCGGAGATCGGCGCCTTCATGGACGAGTTCCGGGCGGCGATGCTGCGGCTGTTCCTCCTGCCGCTTCCGGTGGTGGCGGCCATCAACGGGCACGCGGTGGCCGGCGGCTGCGTGATCGCGCTGCAGGCCGACGTGCGCATCATGGCCGAGGGCAAGGGCCGCATCGGGCTCGCAGAAGTGCCGCTGGGCCTGGGCCTGCCGCCGGTGGTGGTGGAGACGCTGCGGGCGCAAGTGCCTCAGGCGTCGCTCGTCCCCATCGCGCTGGAGGGGCGAATGCTGCTCGCCGGCGAGGCGCAGCAGCTTGGGTTGGTGCACGAGGTGGCGGAGCCCGACAAACTCATCGCCCGCGCGCTGGAGAAGGCCAAGTCGCTCGCCGCCCTGCCGGCTGGTCCGGTCGCGCAGGTCAAAGGCGCCTTGCGCAGACCGGCGGCGGACGCAGTGCGCGCGTCCAGCGCGGGGGACTCTGGGCGGTGGCTCGACCTTTGGTTCTCCCCCCGCGGCCAGGAGAGCCTGCGCGCCGCGGTGGCTCGCCTCCAGCGCTGAACGCGGCCGCGCCGCTCGTCAGCGGCGGGGCGCCAGGGGCGCCGCACCGCTTCCGGACACCTCGGCGAGCAGCCAGCGGAGCCGGTCCAGATCGAGCGGCTTGCCCAGCACGCCGCGCACGAGCTTCTGGTGCGGGTCCTCGGCGGAGATCTCCCGGGCCCAGCCGGTCAGCATGTAGATGCAGAGGTCGGGCTTGAGCTGCCTCGCCTCCCGCACCATCTGCCAGCCGCTCATGCCCGGCATGCCGACGTCGCAGAGGACGAGGTCGAACTCCCCCTCGCCGCGCAGAAGGTCGAGCGCGGCGTGGCCGCTCTGCGCGCAGGAGACCAGATGGCCATCGGCGACGAGCACTTCGCGCAGCACCTCGAGATTGTCCACCTCGTCGTCTACCAGGAGCACGCGCAGGACGCGGACAGACCGGGGCGCGGTGCGCAGCTGCGGGGGCGCGGCCTCACCCGGCGCGAAGGGAAAGTTGAGCGTGTAGACGGTGCCGCCCTCCGGGCGATTGCCCACGCTGATGTTGCCTCCAAGGCGCTCCATCACCTCGGCCGCGAGGGAGAGACCCATTCCGGTGTCTCGCGTGGCGCTGAGCGTGAAGAAGGGGTCGAAGACCCGCAGCAGGTGCTTCTCGGGCACCCCCGGGCCCTCGTCCTCGACGGTGGCGACGGCGTGATCCCCCTCGGCGTGCGCGGCCACCCGCACCACCCCTCCGTGCGGCATCGCGTCCCGCGCGGTGAGGAGCAGGTCGAGGAACACGTGGCTCACCTCGGTGGCCGAGCCGCGGACCTGTGGCAGGCGCGGCAACTCGGCCTCGATGCGCACCGGCGCGCGGGGCTGTGGCGTCCCCTCGGTCGGGCAGGTCTCCTCGATCTCGCTGCGGACCGTCTCCACCGCGGCGTCGATCGCGCGCGTCAGTTCGAGGCTGACGGTGGGGCCGTCGCGCCTGCGGCGCGCCAGGTCCTGGAGGCGCGCCACCGTCGCGGCGGCCTCGTCGGCCACTCGCTCCAGGGACTCGAGGTACGAGCGGACGGAGGCGAGCGACGGATCCTCCTGCAGTCGCGCCAGCCGCAGCGCGATCACGTTCAGCGCGTGGTTGAGATCATGCGCGACGCCGGAGACGACCACGCCCACCGCCTGCAGGCGCTCCTCGCGCCGCGCGTCCTCGGGATCGCGGCCGGCGGGGCGGGCTGCGGTGGGGTGCGCGATCACCACGGCCAGATCGCCGTCGTTGCGCGGCAGCCGCTCCAGGCGGACCTCCAGCACTCCCTCGCCGTCGTCCCGCTCGAAGCGCACGCACGACCGGCGCTGGCCGCTGCGCAAGAGCTGCTGCCCTTCGCGCAGCGCCAGCTCGGCCAGTCCCTGGTAGCGCTGTTCGCTCCACGGGCCCGACAGCCAGCGCAGCCCGCCGCGGGTGGCCTGGTCGAGCGCGTCGAAGAGCGGATAGCGCAGCACGTAGCCGCCCGGGCGCAGCACCGCCAGCGCGCTCGATTCACTCGTGCGCGCCCAACGCAACAGCGAGGCCGCGGCGTTTCCGACGGCGGGGCTCGACTGCCCGAAGGGTTGCTGTGTTTGCGCTGGCACGCTCCGCCGCTCCTGCTCGCGAAACCTGTTTAGGTGTGAACTGACGGTAGCCATTCGCGGCCCGAAATAAAGCTGTTCACGCGAAAGAAGATCCCGGCCGGCAGAGGAAGCGCGTGCAGGCCGCGCCGAGGCCGGTCGCATGCCTGGCGGGGGCGAGCGCTGGTACTCTCTTGCCCATGCCCGCCATCGAAGCCTGCCGCCTCGCCCGGTCCTACGGCTCCCGCCGGGCCTGCTGGGACGTGTCGTTCGAGGTCGAGCGCGGCGAGGTCTTCGGGCTCCTCGGGCCCAACGGCGCGGGCAAGACCACCACGCTGCGGATGCTCGCCGGGCTCACCGCGCCCGACGCCGGCAGCGCGCGTGTGGCCGGCGAGCTGGTCGAGGCGGGTCGGGCCGGCTCGGCCCGGCGCGTCGGCCTGCTCACCGAGTCGCCGGGCTTCTACGACCGGCTCACCGCGCGCGAGAATCTGCGCTACTTCGGCCGGCTGCACGGGCTCTCTGCGCACGAGGCCGATCGGCGGGGCTCCCGCCTGCTGGGGCGCTTCTCGCTGGCGCCGCACGCGGACCGCCCCTTCGCCGAGCTGTCGCGCGGGATGAAGCAGAAGCTAGCCATCGCCCGCGCCCTCCTCCACGAGCCGGAGGTCATCTTCCTCGACGAGCCGACGGTCGGGTTGGACCCGGAGGCCACGCGAGAGGTCCGCGCCACCGTGGCCCAGCTCGCCGCCGAGCGGGCGACCATCGTGCTCTGCACCCACCACCTCGCCGAGGTGGAGCGCCTCTGCTCGCGCGCCGCCTTCATCGCGGGCCGCCTGCTCGCCGTGCGCCCGGTGCGCGAGCTGTCGGCGGAGGGCCGCCGGATCCGGGTGGACCTGTCCTCTGCTGCCGGCCCCGAGCTGCTCGCTGCGTTGCGGGCGCTCCCCTCGGTGCGCGGCGCGCGCGCGGAGGGATCCGCGATCGTGCTCTGGCTCGAGGGCGCCGAGGCCGCTGTCCCCACCGTGCTTGCGACGCTGGCCGCGGCGGGCGCACGCGTACAGGCCGCGGTGCCGCTGCGCGATCCCCTCGAGGAGGCGTACCTCTCGCTGCTGGCGCAGGCCCGCGCAGAAGGGCTCACTGGGTGAGGGCCGCGCTCGCCATCGTGGAGAAAGAGCTGCTCGAGCTGCGCCGCTCGCCGCTGCTCATCGCCTCGATGCTCTCCCTGCCGGCGGCGGTGGTGGCGGTGCCGCTTCTGCTGCTCGCGTACCTGGCCCGCGCCGCGCCCGACCAGGCGGTGGACTTCCTGCGCGAGCTCTACCAGATGCCGGAAAGCTCCAGCCGCGTGGTGGCGCTGGCGGCGGTGCTGGCGCGGCAGTGGCTCCCGCTCTTCCTCGTCCTGCCCATCTTCCTGCCCATCCTGATCGCCGCCCAGTCGATCGGCGGCGAGCGCGAGCGCCGGACGCTGGAGCCGCTGCTCGCGACGCCCGTCTCCACCCTCTCGATCGTCGCGGGCAAGAGCGTCGCCGCGGTGGTCCCGTCGCTCCTCATCACCTGGCTGTCAGCGCTGGTCTTCTGCGGCGGCGTCGACCTGATCGTCTGGCCGTCGTTGCACCGACCCCTCTTGCCGGACTCCGCCTGGCTGTTCGGGACGCTGGTGCTCTGCCCGCTGCTCGCGCTCTTCGGCAACGCCACCGCGGTGGTGGTCTCCGCACGCGTGCTCGACCCGCGCGCCGCGCAGAACATTTCCGCGATGACGGTGGTGCCGCTCCTCGGACTCCTGGTGGTGCAGCTCGCCGGCCGGGTCTCGCTCTCGGCACGCTTCTACGGCGCCTTCGCGTTGCTCGCGGCGCTCGCCGACGTGCTGCTCGTCGCGCTCGCGGTCAAGCTCTTCGACCGCGACGCCCTGCTCACCCGGTGGCGTTGAGCGGGCTCCTCTTGGGGTCGAGCGGGCCCGGACCGCCCGCCGTGCGCTCGCCCGCACGCCTCGCGACAGCAGGCCAGCGGCGACGAGCGCGAGGCCCAGGTGGAAGACGGAGCTCGGGATTTGGAGCGTGCATTCGAGGGTACCGTATCGCACAATGCCCGGCGGAGCTCCGCCCATGCAAACTCACACGATCAACGAAGGAAACGCGGCACCAGCGCCCTCGGCGCGCCTGCCGCTGTCGCCGCTCTGGCTGCTGTTCGCGGCGCTTGCCCTCGCCATCCCGGTGGGCGCGCTGCTCGCGCCCCGGGCGCTGCGGCCGCGGTTGCCCGACCTGGGCGCGCTGCCCGAGTTCTCCCTCACCGACCATCGCGGCCGAACGTTCACCCGCGGCGACCTGCGCGGGCGCGTCTGGATGGCGAACTTCGTCTTCACCAGTTGCGCCGACGTTTGCCCGCGGCTCACCCAGCAGATGCATTCGGTCCAGGAGCGGCTCACGCCCGCGGAGCAGGCGGGCCGCATCGGGCTCCTCTCGCTCTCGGTCGATCCGGAGCGCGACACGCCCGAGAAGCTCGCCGCGTACGCCGCGACCTACGGGGCACGCGACGGCGTGTGGAGCTTCCTCACCGGCCCCCAGGCGGAGGTGGAGCGCACGGTGGTGAAAGGCTTCCGCATCGCGATGCAAAAGATGCCGCTCGACCCGGCCCTGCCCACGCCCCCGGGCGTCGCGGCCACTCCGCCGCGGCCGCTCGAGGGCGAGACTGCGGAGGAACTGCACGCGCAGGCCTTCGATATCCTGCACGGCGCGAAGTTCGTGCTGATCGATGCGCAGGGGCACATCCGCGGTTACTACGACGGCGACGCGCCGGGCCTCTCGAAGCTCCTGCGCGATGCGCGCCTGCTGGCCTCGGGAGGGGCATAGACGATGGAGAACTCGCAAGTGGTACAGCGCCCGGGCGACCGGAGCTTCTTCGCGGTCAACGCGCTGGTTTCCGCCGTGGCGCTCTCGGTGGTCTTCTGGCTGCTGATCGGTCGCCGCGGCGCGGTGGGGCAGGTGGGGCTCGACGTCTCGTTCCTGCCGCCGATCAACGCGACCTTGAACGCCACGGCGGCCGTGCTGCTCTCGGCGGGCTGGCTCGCGATCCGGCGGGGCGCGCGCAGGGCCCACGCGGCGCTGATGATCTCGGCGTTCGGGGCCTCGGCGCTGTTCCTCGTCTGCTACCTCGTCTACCACTACGTCCACGGCGACAGCCGCTTCGGCGGCCACGGCGCGCTGCGCGCCGCCTACCTGCTCATCCTGGCGAGTCACGTAGTCCTCAGCGCCACCGTGATCCCGCTGGCGCTCACCGCCTTCTGGTTCGCCTTCCGCGGCGCCTTCGCGCGCCACAAGAAGGTGACGCGCGTGCTGCTGCCCATTTGGCTCTACGTCTCCGTGACCGGCGTCGTGGTCTACTGGATGCTCTACCAACTTCGGCAGTAGGGGCAGTGGGAGGGAGGGGCGTGGATCGCGTACAGGAACCCGAGAGCGCCGTGGCCCGGCCCGCGGCGGCCGCGCTTTCGCGCACGCCGGTGCTCGGCGGCGATTCGCTGCGCCTCTCCTTCCTGGTCCGCGCCGGCGAGCTGCTCGCCGCTTCGCTGGACGACGACCGGACGCTCGCCGGGCTGGCGCGCTTTTCGGTGCCGGAGTTCGCCGATCACTGCGTCGCCTACTCGATCGGCCAGGATGGAGTGCCGAGGCTGAGCGCCATCGCCGGGCCCGACGCCGAGACGGAGGAGATCATCCGGCGGATTGCCGGCGTGGCGCCGACGGAATCGTTCTCGATGCGCTCGCTGGAGGGCGCCGTGGTCTTCCAGCCGCGGCTCGATTCCGCGGCGCTTTCCCGCCAGGATCCGTCCTTCCGCGAGACGCTGGTTCGCCTGGGCATCCGCTCGGTCGTGGCCGTGCCGCTGGTCGCGCACGGTCAAGTGCTCGGCGCGCTCACCTTCAGCCAGTCCGTCTCGGAGCGGCTCTTCGAGCCAGAGGACGCCGCGCTGGCCGAGGAGCTGGGCAAGCGGGCCGGCCTGGCGCTCGCCTCGGCCCGGCTGCTGCGCCGCGAGCAGGAGGCCCGGCGCAGGCTGGAGCTGCTGGCCACCGCCTCGGGCATCGTGGCCGACGCATCGCAGGATGCGGCCTCCATGACCCGGCAGATCGTGGAGCTGCTCGCCGAACGGCTCGGCGATGGCTGCTCGCTGCGCCTGCTCGGGGCGGACGGCATGAGGCTCGAGCGGGTGGCGGGCCATCACCGCGATCCAGAGGCGGGCCGTCCTGGTACCTGCCCTTCGTGCGCCGCTTCGGCTGCAGCTGCCTGCTCTACGTCCCCCTGCGGACGCGGAGCCGCATCGACGGCATCCTTGCGCTCGCCCGCGACCGGGGCAGGCCCGCCTACTCGTCGCACGACCGCGAGGCGGTGCAGCAGATCGCCGACCGGATGGCCTCCGCCCTCGAATCGCTGCGCCTCTACGAGGCCGAGCAGGCGGGGAGACGCCGCTCGGAGGAGGCCGCGGACCAGACGCAGCGCCTGCACAAGCTCGCGACCGCGCTCTCCTCCGCGCTGGAGCAGCGGCAGATCGCGCAGGTGGTGGTAGACGAGGGCGTGCAGGCGCTGCAGGCCCGGGCTGGGGTGATGGCGCTGCTCGACGAGGAGATGTCCGAGCTGAGCATGCTCGCCACCCGCGGATACCCGGAGACGCTGGCCAAACGCTGGCGGCGCTTTCCGCTCTCGAGCCACATGCCGCTCGCCGAGGTGGTGCGCACCGGCAACGCGCTCTTCGTCGGCTCGCTCGCTGAGCACGACCGCCGCTACCCGGGTCAGAGCGCGGCGTTGCGCGACCTCGGCGACGAGGCGCTGTTCGCGGCGCCGCTGCGCTTCGAGGGCCGCGTCCTCGGCGCGCTGGGGATGACCTTCCGCAGGGCGCGCGAGTTCTCCTGGGAGGACCGCGCGCTAGTGGAGGCGCTGGCGGCGCAGTGCGCCCAGGCGCTGGAGCGCGCCCGGCTCTACGAGGCGGAGCTGCGCTCGCGCGCCCGCTTCGGCTTCATCGCCGAGGCTGCCTCCATCCTCACCAGCTCGCTCGACTACCGGACCACGCTCTCCAACGTGGCGCGGCTCTTGGTCCCCGGATTCGCCGACTGGTGCAGCGTGGAGCTGCTGGAGGACGGGGTGCCCACGCAGGTGGCGGTCGCCCACGCCGACCCGGAAAAGGTGGCGCTCGCCCGGGAGCTGCGCGAGCGCTACCCGCCGCAAGCAGACGACCCGGGGGGCATCTACGACACGCTTCGGACCAGCGAGGCCCGGCTCTACCGCGAGATCCCAGACGCGGTCCTGGTGGCGGCCACCCGCCACCCGGAGCACCTGCGCATCCTGCGCGGGCTCGGCCTGCGTTCGGCCATCACCGTGCCGCTCTGCGCGCGCGGCAGGACGCTGGGCTCGCTGATCCTCGTCTCCACGCGGGAGGGGCGCCGCTACGGCGCCTCGGATCTGGCCACCGCGCAGGAGCTGGCGCGCCATTCCGCCGCGGCGGTCGACAACGCGCGGCTGTTCCGGGAGGCGCAGCAGGCGGTGAGTATCCGCGACGTCTTCCTCTCCGTCGCTGGGCACGAGCTGCGCACGCCGCTCACCGCGCTGAAGCTGCAGCTCCAGCTGGTGGAGCGCCTGGCGAAGGCCGACGGCCCCGTAGATCTCCTGCGGGTGGCAGCCGCTGGCACGAGCGCGGTGCGCCAGGCCGACCGCCTCGAGCGGCTGATCAACGAGCTGCTCGACGTGTCTCGCATTGTCGCCGGTAAGGTTCGCCTCGACTTCCAGCAGGTCGATCTCGCAGCGCTCGCCCGGGAGGTGGCCGATCGCTTCGGTGAGGAGCTTTCGCGCGCGGGCTGCACGCTGCGGTTCGAGGCCGGAGAGAACGTCGTCGGGCGCTGGGATCCGGCGCGGCTCGACCAGGTGCTGACCAACCTGCTCGGCAACGCCATCAAGTATGGCAAGGGAAGCGCTCTGGAGGTGACCGTCGAGCGCCTGGGCGGCGAGGCGCGGCTCTCGGTGCGCGACCACGGCATCGGCATCGCGCCCGAGCACCAGGCGCGCATCTTCGGACGCTTCGAACGCGCGGTCAGCGAGCGTCACTACGGCGGGCTGGGCCTCGGCTTGTGGATCGCCCGCGAGGTCGTCGACTCGCTCGGGGGAAGCATCCGGTGCGAGAGCGGGCTGGGCAAAGGCTCGACCTTTACCGTGGTGTTGCCGCTGCAGCGCGCGCCCCTGCCCGGGTGATGAAGAACACGGACCGAGCCGTCGGGGCTGTGTTACACCCGAAGGTGAATGATCCTTCCCCTCTCGGCCGTGCTGTGGGCGGGGCATGCGCTCTACCGGGCGCAGGGCTTCCGCGCGCGCACGCTGCCGGCCGCCGGCCGACGGGTCCTGGTGTATGAGCGGGCGGGCTGGGGGAGCGGCCCGCGTGCGCTGCTGGTGCATGGGCTGGGGGGCAATGCCGCTTCATGGCTGAAGCTGGTGCCCGAGCTGTTGCGCGCCTGCCGCGGCGTGGTGGCGGTCGAATTGCCCGGCCACGGCCGCGCGTGGCTCCTGCCCGGGGAGGCTCCGCTCGGCGCACTCGAGCTGTCGGAGGCGCTCTTCGCGGCGCTCTCCACGTTGTTCGGTCCCGGCGACCCGGCCCTGCTGGTCGGCAACTCGCTCGGCGGTGCGCTCTGCCTGCACGTGGCCGCGCTCCTGCCCGGGCTGGTGGCGGGCGTGGTCGGCCTCTCGCCGGCGGGCGCGCCCCTCTCGGCCGCGGAGCGCGCGGCCCTGCTGCACGTGTTCGGGACCAGCCGTCTGCCGCAGATGGCGCGGCGGCTCTATCATCGCCCGCCCCGCGCGCTGTGGCTCTTCTCGCGCGACCTCGAGCGGTTGTGGGGCTCGCCGGCGGTGCAGCACGTGCTGTCGGAGCTGCCGCCCGACTCCGCGCCTGGGCTTGCGCCGGAGCTGCTCCGCAAGCTCGCCTGCCCCGCGCTGGTGCTGTGGGGCGACTCCGACGGCATCCTGCCCTCGAGCAGCATCGCGTGGTTCCGCGAGAACCTGGGGCAGGGGACGGTCGAGTTGATCGAGCGCTGCGGCCACGTCCCCCAGCTCGAGCGACCCGAGGTGGTTGGACCGCGCATCGTAAAGTTTGCCGCCGGCCTGCGCCGGCCTCTCGCGGAGACGGCGTGACGAAGTTCCGCCGCGCCGGCTGGCTTCCCGGCCGCCACCTCCAGACTGTCTTCGGCGCGCTGCTGCGGCGCGCGGTGCACGTCCCGCTCGCGCGCGAGCGGTGGGAGCTGTCCGACGGCGATTTCGTCGACGTCGACCTGCTCGAGGCGAGGCAGGGCGCTCCGGTGCTGCTCGGGCTGCACGGGCTGGAGGGGAGCTCCGGCTCGAACTACATGCGGGGGCTCCTGGCCCAGGCGTCGCAGCGGGGGTTTCGCGGTTACGCCCTCAATTTCCGCTCCTGCTCGGGCGAGCCCAACCGGCTGCCGCGCTCCTACCACTCCGGCGAGACGCGCGACCTGGACGAGGCGGTGCGCCGCGTGCTCGCGGCCAACCCCGGCGCGCCGCTGCTGATCTGCGGCTTTTCCCTGGGCGGCAACGTGCTGGTGAAGTGGCTCGGCGAGGAGGCCGCGGCGCTCCCCTCGCAGGTGAGCGCGGCAGCGGCGATCTCGGTGCCCTTCGACCTGGCGCTGTCCGCGCGCACGCTAGACGCTCGCTCTGCGATGGCCCGCATCTACCGGCGTCGCTTCCTGCGCACGCTCAAGCGCAAGGCGCTGGAGAAGGCGCGCCGTTTCCCCGGCTCCATCGACATGAAGCACCTGCGCGCCGCGCGGACCATCACCGCCTTCGACGAGTACGTCACCGCGCCGCTGCACGGCTTCCGCGGCGCGGCCGATTACTACGCCCGTTCGTCGAGCGCGCAGTTCCTCCCTCGGGTGGGGGTGCCGCTGCTGCTCCTCTCGGCCGAAGACGATCCGTTCATCCCGCCGGCGGCGCTGCCGATCGCCGCGGCCCGCGCCAACCCTTTCGTCACCCTGGAGGTGACGGCGCACGGCGGCCACGTCGGCTTCGTCGGCGGCTCTCCGGTGCGGCCGCGCTACTACGCCGAGGAGCGCGCGGTCGAGTTCCTCGCCGCACACCTGAAACAGGAAGGCCGCGCGGCGTGATCTGACACGCCGCGCGGCCCGCGCCGTTCACGTTCGGCAATCCCGAAAGGCACCGCCTTACTTGCCGCCGGGAGGCTTGGTGCCGGAGCCCCTCGAGCTTGGGATCCCCGTCGCGTCGGAAGGCCCGCGCATCCCCGGGAGCTGCCCCTCCGTGCCGCTCCTCGAGCTGCGCGCGTCGATGCGGATCGCCGTCGCCTGGTCGCCGGTGCCCTGGTACGAGGCCCGGACCTGGGTGCCTTCGCGCAGCTCCGAGGCGCTCGCGTCCTTGCCGTCGACCGTGATGCGCGTCGAGTTATTTACTTTCAGCTTCAGGCCGGGCTGGTTCGCGGTGTCGACCTGCACCTCGTCGGCGCTGACCTGGGCGACCGTGCCGGTCACGCTCTGCTGCTCACCAGCGCTCGCTGCAGTGCGGGAGGAGTCCCCCTTGCCGGTCTGGTCCTGCGCGCTCTTGTTCTGCGTGCTGCGCACACCGAGCGGGTCCGTGGAGCGGCTCCGGCCCGCGCTGCCGGTGGCGGCATTGCCGGCGCGCGTCGGGGGGGTGTCGCCCGAGTCCTTGCAGCCGGCCGCCAGGGCCAGGACCGCAGCGATGGGCAGTACGGATGCGTTGAAGCGCATGAGAGCCTCCCGTTTTGGTGGTGGTTGCCCTCAAAGATGCGGCGCCAGCCCCGGTTTTGGAACCGCTGCCTCCCCGGGCGGCGGCCAGCCGGACGCCGTGCGCCCCGCGGCGGTGTAGTGTGCGGCCGCCGCCATGGGTCCCGCCACCGACTGGAACCCTGCCCAGTACCTGCGCTTCCAGAAGGAGCGCGAGCAGCCGTTCCGCGACCTCCTGGCGCTGGTGCAGCCGCAGCCTGAGCTGCGCATCGTCGATCTCGGCTGCGGGCCAGGGCCGCTCACGCGCAAGCTGCACGAGGCGCTCTCCGCCCGCGAGACGCTGGGCATCGACAGCTCGCAGGCGATGCTCGAGAGCGCCCGCGCGCACGCGGGGGGCGGCGTGCGATTCGAGGAGGGGGACCTGGCGCGGTTCGCGCCGCGCGAGAAGTTCGACCTGATCTTCTCCAATGCGGCGCTGCACTGGGTGCCCGAGCACGGCCCGGTGCTCGCGCGGCTCACTGCCGCTCTCGCCCCCGGCGGGCAGCTCGCGGTGCAGGTGCCGGACAATGAGTCGCATCCAGCCCACGAGACCGCCCTCGAGGTGGCTGCGGAGCCGGTCTTCCGCCAGGCGCTCGGAGGGTATCTGTGGCACTCGACGGTGCTGCCGCCGGAGGAGTACGCGGCCTGGCTATACCGCCTGGGCTTCGCCGCGCAGCACGTGCGCCTGCAGATCTACCCCCACCTGCTCGCGTCGCGGGAAGATGTGGTGGAGTGGGTGAAGGGATCGCTCCTCACCGCCTACCAGAAGCGGCTGCCGGCCGCCCTCTTCGAGCGGTTCCTCGCCAGGTACCGGCAATTGCTGCTGACGCGCATGCCAGACGAGCAGCCCTGCCTGCTCACCTACCGGCGGATCCTCTTCTGGGGACGGCTGCCCAGGGCAGCGTGATCGGGGGTTCAGCGGATCTTCGCCACCCGAGTGCGCGCCTCGTTCAGCGCGCGGTGGATCTCCTCCAGCGCGTTGCGGCTTTCGCTCGCGTCGTCGGCCTCGGCCCGCGCGGCCAGGAGGGCCTCGGACAGCTCGTCGCGCTCGGCGCGGGCGCGCTGCAGCTCGGCGCGGAGGGCGTCGCGCTCCTGCACGCGCGCGCCCAGCTCGAAGACCAGCCGCTCCGCGGCCTCGCGGGAAGCCTGCGCCTCGGCGGCCGCGCGCGCGGCCTCCGCCGCCTTCTCCTCCGCGCGCGCCCGCGCCTCGCGCAGCTCGCGCCCGGTCCGGCTCGCCTGGGAGAGGGCCCCGTCGCGTTCGGCCTGCACCAGCTCCAGCTCCGCGGACAGCTCCGTCTCGCGCGTCTCGCGGCGCGACAGCTCCGCGATGAGCCGCTCGCGCTCGGAGACCTGCTCGCGTGCTTCCTCCGCGGCGCGGCGCAGCGCCGAGACCGCCGAATCGAGGTCGGCCCTGAGCCGCGTGTTCGCCTCGGCGGCTTGGTTCAGTTCGCCCGTCAGCTCCCGGGCCAGCGCCGCGACCTGCGTGGCGCCGCCCGGCTTGCGCGCGACGGGGCTTCGCGGCGAGGTCGGCGTTGCGCGCGGCTCGTCGGTCACCAGCGTGGCGCGGGGCGTCTGCTCGCGCCCCGGCGCAGCTTGCGCGGGCGCCTCCGGCTGCGGCGCTGCCCGCGGCAGCGCCCTCGGCCGCTGCGCGATCGAGATCGGCGGCGCCGGCGCCGCATCGTCCGCGGCCGGGTTGGCACTGGAGATGGCCGGCTCCTCGAGCTGCGCGGCCTCCGGGAGCTGCGCGGCCTCCTGGAGCTGCGCGGCATCCTCGAGCGGCGCGTCGAGGGCACGGCCCAGCCGCACGCGCGGCCGGACCTTGGGGACGTTTTCCTCGAAGCCGCGCTTCACTTCCGTCCCTCCGCCGCGCGCCCGGCCAGCTTGAGCTTCACCGGTTCGCCGATGCGCTCACGCACCTCGTCGAGCACAGCCTGGATGTCCTGCGCGCCCTTGCTCTCCGCATCGTACGCGAAGATCGGCGTCCCTTCGCTCGATGCTTGCGCGAACTTGGTGCACTGCCGGATCACTTGCTTGAGCAGGAAGTCCGGGTAGTGCTTCTCCAGCGCCTCCTTCGCCTCCTTGGCGATCTTGTAGGTCGCGTTGTAGGCGTTGATGACGATGAAGATATGATCGAGCACGTGCTGCAGGTCCTCCTCTAATCCCTGCACCGTCTCGAAGAGCAGCTTGAGGCCGTGGAAGCTGAGGAAGTCGGCCAGCACCGGCACGAACAGGTCCTGGGCAGCCATCAGCGCGTTGAGATTGAGCAGCCCGAAGCTGGGCGGTGCGTCCATCACCGCGAAGTCATAGTCGCCCTCCACCTCGGTGAGGCAGGTGCGCAGGCGGAACTCACGGGCGGGGAGCGGCATCAGCGAGAGGTCGATGGTGCTCATCCCCAGGTTCGAGGGCAGGAGGTCGAGGCCGGGCATCCCGGTCCGGACGATCACCTGGTCGAGCCGCGTCTTCTTGATGATGGCGTCGAAGAGCGTCCGCGCGGCCTCCTCGCCGGCGACGCCGAGGCACTTGGAGGCGTGGCCCTGCGAGTCGAGGTCGATCACCAGCACGCGATAACCCATTTCGGCGAGGCGGAAGCCGTAGCTCGTGGACACCGAGGTCTTGCCGGTGCCGCCCTTGAAGTTGAGAAAGAGCTGCCGGCGCATCGGACGGCGCGCAGGGAGCCGGCCGAGCGCCTTGCGCGCCGAGGCGAGGTCTCCGAGCGAATAGACCTGCGCCTTCATCCCCGCCGCTAGGGGCGCCGGGCGGTCCAGTGCCAGCGAACCGCGCGTCTCTGCCTCGGCGAGCTCCTGGGGAGAGAGCCCCAGTACCTCCGCGAACCGTCGCGCCGAGTAGCGGATGTCGTTCATCCTCGGGCTCCTCTCTCTTCCCACTGGGGTGCCGCGATGCCGATGACCAGCCGCCGTCCGCGGCGCGCGAGCCAGCCTTCGCGGACCAGGCGCTCGGCCAGGTCGGCGGCCTCCGCGCCCGCGAGGCCCACCGCGGAGGCCAGTTCCGCCTCGGTAAGGCCGAACATCGCCGCGCGCACGGCGTGGACCGCCTCGCGGCCCACGTCGACGGCCACGGGCGGCGTCGACAGGCCGCCCGCCGGCTGCGCGGAGACGGCCCGCTGCGAGCGCAGGAAGGCTCGTTGCGGTTCCCGCGGGGCCGGGCCGTCGACTGCCGCGGCCTCGGCGGCGCTCGCGGTCGCGTCCGTCGCAGCCGCGCGAGCCGCGGCGCGCACGGACCGATCGGCGTCGGCCGCGAGCCGGGATAGCAGCACCTCGTGGCCGCCGCGCTCCAGCGCGAGCGAGGCGGCGCGCCGGCGCAGCGCGGGGGAGGGATCGCGCGCCGCCGCCTCCAGCGCGGCCACGCCGCGATCGCCCCCGGCTTCAGCGAGCGCTTCGAGCGCCGAGAGCCGCACCAGCGCTGGCTCTTCGGGACCCAGCAGCCGCTCCACCATCTGCGCCGCCGCGTCGGCTCCGCAGGCCACCAGCGCGCGGGCGATGGCCGCCTTGGCGTGCGGCTCGGTCTCCCGGGCGAGCGCGGCCGCGAGGGCCGGCGCCGCGGGAGAAAGGGGTAGCGCCGCGAGGTGTCGCGCGGCCTGCGCGCGGCGGGCGGGGTCGGAGGCGACCAGCCCGCGCAGGCACTGCTCCGCGAGCGCGCGCGCGGCCCCATCAGAATAGGCCGGCTGCGCGCCTTCGGTGGTTCCCGGAGCGCCCTGCGGCGGGCGCCCCGCCGCCGAGCGGCCCTGGGGCGCGCCGCCTGCGGCATTGCCGACGTTGACCCTCGCGGACTCGCCGCCTGCGGGAGGCGGCGGCGAGATGCCCGCCTGCTCCAGCAGGGCGTCGGCTTGGCGCTGCCTCTCGCGCAGCGCGATCACCTCGCCGCGCAGCTCGCTGATGAACTGCGCCAGCGCTGCCGGGGCCTCGTCGCCGGATCGGGCCTGCGCGATCATCTCGTTCAGCCACCGGGCGCGCTCGTCCTTGTGCCGCGCAATCGCGCGGCGCGCCTCCTCCAGCTCCATCGACAGCTGCGCCGTGCGCGCCCGCTCCGCCTCCAGGGCCGCCGCGTCCGCCGCTGGCGCGCCGAGCGGACGGGCGAGCAGGGCGGCGAGCCGCGCGCGCTCGGACTCGAGCTCCGCCGCTTGGCGCCGCACGGCCTGTGCCTGTCCGGCCGCGGCGCGCTCCGCGTCGCCCGCCTTGATCCGCTCTAGCTCCGCGGTATTTGCGCGCGCCTCCGCGGTCGCCAGTTCGGCCGTCAGCTCGCGGACGCGCCATTCGAAGAAGACCACCTTTTCCAGCGTCGCGCGCAGGAGCTCGGCCGCTCCCGGAGGGGTCCCCGCTGAGTCGAGTGAAGTCCGGTTGGTCGGTTCCCCTGCGGCCACAGCGCCTCGGTTCGAGCGCCCTTGACGAACACGAGCTTCCGGCGGATCGAGCGCTCGGTCGCCACAGTATCTTGAGTGGATCGATCGGTCAAGCGCCCTTGATCAGGGACCGATCGGGCGAACTAAAAGAAGAGATGGGGCGCGAGCGGCCCCCGCCGCCCGCGCCCCACCTGAATCAGCGTCCGCTGAACGCCGACACGCACGTCCGCCGCGACTCCCGAACCCCCTCGGGATTCCCCCGCGCCGTCCGGCCCCCCTTGCTGGCCACAACCCCCGCGGCAGCGCCCGCTTTCTCGAGCAATCGACGTGCCGCAGCATGGGTGTTTTGGGGCCGGCGCAAAGGAGGGCGGTGCCGACGGATCGGCGACAACCCCGCCGACGGCGCAGGGCAGCGCGGTCGACCGCGTGGGCAGATCGGTTCTCATCGGGGATCCCGCTTGGGTGACAGAGAGTACAGTTTTCGGCACGACCGCCCGCAGAGGCGCACTTCAGGCAGCGGCGGTGTCGCGGGCCCGCGCGGCGGCGGCGAGCTGGGGCAGCGCGGCGAGCATTTGCTCGCGCCGCTCAGCCAGCGATGCGGGGGCCTCACGCTTGCCGAGGGAGAGCGACGAGGACACGGGCGCCGCGAAGAGGGCAGAGAGCCAGTCCTGCGCGCCGGAGGCACCCGCGCGCTGCGCGAGGTCGACCAGCAGCGCCGCGTCGAACGCGCGGGCGGCGACGTGCAGCGCGAGCGGGCCGCGCAGCTCGAACGACAGCTCCAGCGAGCCCCCGGCCCACGAGGGCGAGAGCGCGATCTCCTGTGCGCGCTCGCAGGCAGCGAAGGATGCGCCCCGGGAGGTCCGCGTTCCGAGCGAGGTGGAGCCCGCCACGGTCAACCCCTCCACCGCGGCCACGCGTTCCAGCGCCTCGCGGAGCGTCGCCTCCGGCCCGAGCAGGCCGCAGCCGGCGAAGGGAAGGCCAGCCTGTGCGAAGATCCTCTCCAGGCCCGGGGCCGCGAGCGAGGCGTCGGGAGCGGCGGCGACGAAGGCGAGGCGGCGCCTTGGGCCCTGGAATGGTGCAGACGAGGACGCCGCGCCCGCAGCCGTGGTGGGCGGCGAACCCGCGTAGATCGCCAGCGAGCGCCTCGGCGAGGTGCAGGCGCGACGGCGCGTGGCGCGCGCCGGCCATGGCGCGGATGGCGCGCAACGGCACCTTCAGCTCCTCGAGCAGGGACCGAGGCAGGAGGCCCGCGCGGAGTGCGGCCCGGTGCGCGTCGTCGTCGCGCAGCTCGAATGCGCCCAGCCGGAGATCGCGCAAGGCCGGCAGCGGAGCCAGCTCGCGCAGCGGCTGCGCGCTTCCCCATCGCCCCGCGCCGCCCGCCTTGGCCAGGGAGCCGAAGGGATGGGCGAGGTTTGCCCGCGCCGCCTCGAGGCCGGCCAGGATCGAGCTGCCGAGCGAGCCCATGCCCGCGACCACCAAACCGACGCCACCCTCGACCGGATCCGACCCCCCGCCGCCCATTCGCCCCCCGCCCGTCGGCCGGCGCGCCAGCCACGCCGCAGCCCTTTGCTTGAGCCCCCGCCGGACCGTCCCGCGGCGGCAGTCTCGCCCCGGCGGGACGGTTTGCAGCCTCCATGCCGTTGTCAACGGGCTCGGGATCGCGTAGAACGCGCGCCCCATCCAAGGAGCGCATTCGTGGCGGAGACCAGCACTCGGAAGAAGACCAACGCCCCCAAGGCCAAGGGCAAGGGCGGCCCCTGCAAGATCGACGGCTGCAAGCGCGCGTACCAGGCCAAGGGCTACTGCTTCTTCCACTACGACAAGTGGAAGGGTGGCGAGCTGCCCAGGGCGCGGTTCGCAACCTGCGGCAAGGAGGGCTGCCACAAGAAGGTCGTGGCACACGGCCGCTGCGCCGAGCACCAGAAGATCAAGGTCGCTGCCGCCACCGCTGCGCCCGCAGCGGCCGCGGCGCCGCCGGCCTGAACGTTGGCGGGAACCTCGCCGCCGGGGCGCCTCCGGCTCATTTGGAGGGAACCTCGCGGTTCCCCTCGGCGAGCCAAGCTCGCCGAGCCTCCCTTCCCCTGCGGCCGGACTCCCGGCCGGGGCGCCTCCGGCGCCTGGGGTTACGCCGCCGCTCAGACGATCGGCTTCGCGGTCCGCGCGAGCTGATCGGCCGCCGCGAGGAGCAGTTCGATCTCGCGGCGCGATGGTCCCGCGCGGCGGAGCAGGCGAAGCAGCTCGTCGAGCACGCGGTCGGGTTGCTGGGGGTTGAGGAAGCCCGCGGAGAGCAGCAGCGCGAAGGCGCGCTCGCGCAGCCGGCCCAGCAGGGCCTCGTCCGCGGGCGCTTCGTCCTCCATCGCGGGCCGGCCGCCACGTGCCGTATCCCCCCTGTGCCGCGTTGCCGCCCCGATCGCCGAAGCATTGCCCGCGAGCAGGATCTCGTACCCGAACACCAGCACCGCCTGCGCCAGGTTGAGCGACGACTTGGCCCCGGTGGGGATGGTCGCGATCGCCGCGGCCTTTCGCAGCACGCGGTTGGGCAGTCCGCGCACCTCGTCGCCGAAGACCAGGGCAGTGGGGCCCGGGGCGGCGAGCAGCCTGCGCGCGGTGGCCTCCGGATCGAGCGGGGGAGGCAGATCGGCGGGCGGCTTGCCCGTCGTCATCACCACGTCGACGCAGCCCTCCAGCGCTTCGGGCAGCGTCCGCACCACCCGCATCGCCTCGAGCACGTCGTCGGCGCCGGCTGCGAGGCGCGCCGCCTCGCCGCGGTCGTACCCTGGGGGTTCCACCACCCAGAGCGCGCCGGCCGAAGTGTTGGCGAGGGCGCGCGCAGCGGCGCCGATGTTCTGGGCGTTGCGCGGTCGGTGCAGGACGAAGCGGACCGAGGTCACAGCTCGACCACCCCCAGCGGGTGATCGCTCGCGCCGGTGTCGATGGCGCGCGCCGAGCGCACCGCCGGGACGCCGGGCCCGAGCAGCACCAGGTCGATCCGCTCCTGCGGCCGGTCGCCGGGCGCGGTCGGGCGCTCGGGGGCATCGGCCTCGGCCCAGGCATCGCGCATGGGTAGGGAAAGCAGCCGCCGCACCGCGGGACCGGTCACCGCCTCGTTGCAGTCGCAGAGCAGCACCGAGCCCTGGGGGTCGCCGATCGCCTTCGCGATCGCGTCCGCCTGCGCCGGCCGCGCCGCAGCGGGAAGGTCGAGATGGCTGACGAAGATCCGCAACCCCGCCGCATGCGCCCAGAGCAGCACCCGGGGCTCCTCGCCGGGCCCTCCGCCGCCGGGGAGCGGAACCGAAGTCGATCGGAGGGTGGAACCCGACAGCGCGGGGCTGAGCAGGAGCGCGCAGCCGTATTCGCCGCCATCGTGGTCCATCGCCTTGGCGAAGGCCCACGCCATCCCCAGCCGCTCGCCCAGCGCGCGCGCCTGGTCGACGCCGCCGCTGCGGCGCGCGCCGCGATCCACCTCTTGGAGCGCGATCACCTCGGCGCGCGACTCGAGCAGCGCGTCCGCGATCGCGTCGAGGCCTCCCAAGAGCGCATGCTTGACGTTGAAGGTCGCCAGACGCACCCGAGCGTTTTGCGCGGGGAACCCGTTGGGGTCAAGCAGCGCGGCGCGGCCGCTCTCGGCCCTTGCGCCCCGGCCGGCGATTGGGTAGTGGGCGCGGATGGATCGCGATCAGACGCTGCGGGCCCAGCTGCCGTTCACGCTTCGCGAGGCGGACTTCCCAGGACTGGGCACGCTCTACCGAGGCAAGGTGCGGGACAACTTCTCGCGCGGCGACCGCATCGCCATGGTCACCACCGACCGTATCTCCGCCTTCGACCGCGTGCTCACGACCATTCCGTTCAAGGGCGAGATGCTCAACCGCATCACTGCCTTCTGGTTCGAGCGCACCCGGCACGTCGCCCAGAACCACCTGCTCGATGTCCCCGATCCCAGCGTGCTGGTGGTGCGCAAGCTGCGGCCGCTGCCGGTCGAGGTGGTGGTGCGCGGCTACATCACCGGCTCGCTCTGGCGGGACCAGGAGGCGGGCCGCGGTGCGCGCGCCTATGGCCTCGCTCTGCCGGCCGGCCTGCGCAAGGACGAGAAGCTCGAGAAGCCCATCCTCACTCCGTCGACCAAGGAGCAGGTCGGCACGCACGACCAGCCCATCTCGCCGGCCGAGCTGGTCGCGCGCGGAGCGGTCACGCAGCGGCAGTGGGACGAGATCGCGGATCGCGCGCTGGCGCTGTTCCAGGTAGGCCAGGAGTGGGCGCGGACGCGCGGGCTGATCCTCGTCGACACCAAGTACGAATTCGGGCTCGACAACGAATCGCGCCTCTGGCTCATCGACGAGATCCACACCCCGGATTCGAGCCGCTACTGGATCGCCGAGGGCAGCGAGGACCGCTTCAGGCGCGGCGAGGACCAGCGCATGCTGGACAAGGAGTTCTTCCGGCAGTGGCTGATCCGCGAGCGCGGCTGGCAGGGGGACGGGCCCGCCCCTGAGATCCCCGACGAGGTCCGCGCTCGCATCGCCGGCCGCTACTGCGACCTCGTCGAGCAGGTCACCGGAGAGGCGCCGGCGCTCCGGGTCGGCGACACGCGCGCGCGCATCGAGTCGGCGCTGCGCGAAAGGGGCTACCTGTAGGCCCAGGCGACAGGGTAGGGTTCCTACGTTCCAGAGTGCCTCCCGGACACAAAGCGAAATCATCGGGACACGCGACCGAAATGCCCGCCGCGCATGCTCCAGTGGGTCGGGCGGCATGGAAGCCGCCGAAAACATGGGAGATGACGCATGAAGACCTGGAAGAAGGCATCGCTCGCGCTCGCGGCAATCGCGCTGCTGGTAGGCGCGACGGCGGCGTTCGCGGCAGGGCAAGGCCGCGGGGCGCACATGAAGCAGATGATCACCAAGCGGGTGGCGGCGGCGGAGGATTACATCCAGGCCACGCCTGAGCAGCGGCAGGTCATCGAGGCGGCCAGGGACAACATCGTGGCCACGATGGAGCAGCGCATCGCCGCCCACAAGGCCGACCGCGGGCAGTGGATCGCGCTGTTGACCGGCGACACGCTCGACGCCTCGCAGATCGTCGATGCCGCCGGCAAGCACGCCGATGAGATCCGCGCCACCGCCGCCACGATCGCGCCGGATCTGGTCAAGGTGCACGATGTGCTCACGCCTGCGCAGCGCGCGAAGCTCGCCGAGCACTGGCGGTCGATGCGCGGCCACCACCACGGCCAAGACGCCGGTGGCTTCGGCGGGCAGGGCGGGGATCCGCATCAATGAGCAGCCCGGCGATGGCGGGAGGAGAGGAGGGAGGACCCCTCCCGCCGCGGTCCGCGGAGCAGGACGAAGGCGAAGTGTGGTTAACTCGCCGCGTGACGCGGGCGTTGCTCATCGAGGACGATCGCAAGCTGTCCAGCCTCCTGGTCGAGTTCCTCGGGCAGAACGGCATCGAGGCGGTCGCGGCGGAGGACGCCAACGCCGCTCTCTCGGCCCTGGGGGCGGGCCGCTTCGACATCCTCCTCGTCGATCTGATGCTGCCCGGCATGGACGGGCTGACGCTGACCCGGCGGATCCGCGAGCGCTGGAACACGCCCCTCATCATGGTGACCGCCCGCGGCGACGACGCCGACAAGATCGTCGGGCTGGAGCTGGGGGCGGACGACTACCTGGCCAAGCCGTTCAACCCGCGCGAGCTGCTCGCGCGCATCCGCGCGGTGCTGCGAAGGGCCCAAGGCGAGTCGAGCGCCGAGGGACGCTTCGCCGCCGGGGGCCTGGTCATCGACTTCGATGCGCGCGAGGTGGCGGTGGACGGCAAGCGCATGAGCCTCACCGCGCACGAGTTCGACATCCTGGTCGCGCTCGCGCGCAACAGCGGCCGAGTCCTCTCGCGCGACCAGCTCCTCGAGCTGGTCAAGGGCGACGGGGCCGACGAAGCCTTCGACCGCTCCATCGACGTGCACGTCAGCCGGTTGCGCGCGAAGATCGAGCCCGACCCGCGCCATCCGCGCTACGTCAAGACCGTCCGCGGGGCGGGTTACTTATTGGCCCGGGAGGGTTGAGCGTGCGGCGTCCCGGCCGCCGGCGGCTCTACGTCAAGCTGTACCTGGCGTTCCTCGGGATGCTGGTGGCGGCGGCGACGACATTCGTGGGCGTCCACCTGCTTCTCGGCCGCGGATCCTTCGAGGTCTGGCGCGCCGGCCCTCGGCTCGCGAGCCACCTGGCGCGGACGCTTCCGCCGCCCAACGAGCGCGAGGAGATGCAGCGGGCGCTCGAGCAGGCCAACGAAGAGCTGGGTCTCGACCTCGCGGTGATCGACGAGCTCGGCGTTGACCTGGCGGCAGCCGGCGCGCAGGTGCGGGCCCCTGCAGATGCCCTGGCTGGCAGGGCGCGGCACTTCGCGGCCTGGATCGAGCCGGGCATCGTTGCGGCGCCGCTGCCGCGGCACGACGGCGTCCGCTACTTCCTGCTGGTGCGGATTCCGCTGCCGCCGGGGGCGCGGGCGGCGGTGCTTCCGGTGCGGCTGGGGGTCATCCTTGTCGGGGTGCTGCTGATCTCGGCCGCGCTGCTCTATCCGCTGTCGCGCTCCATCACCCGGCCGCTGGAGAGGCTCACCGCGGCCGCGGAGGCGTTCGGGCGCGGCGATCTTACGGCGCGCTCTGGCATCGCCGCGGAGGACGAGGTGGGGCGGCTGGCGCGCAGCTTCGACGAGATGGCGGCGCGGACCCAAGCGGCGCGGCGCGCGGAGAAAGAGCTGCTCGCCAACGTCTCGCACGAGCTGCGTACGCCGTTGGCGCGAATGAAGGTGGTGCTGGAGCTGATCGACCGGAGGGACGACCCGGGCATGGAGCGCCGCATCCGCTCGCTCGACGAGGAGATCGACGAGCTCGACCGGATGGTGGGCGACGTGCTCACCGCCAGCCGACTGGACCTCGACTCGCTGCCGCTGCGGCCGGTGCGGCTCCGCGCCCTCGAGATCCTGGAGAAGAGCCGGCAGCGCGCCCTTGCGCTCTCGGGCGCGCCCATCGAAGTGAAGGCGGACAGCGACCTCGTGCTCACGGGCGACGAGGCCCTTCTCTCGCGCGCGCTCGACAACCTGATCGAGAACGCGCGCAAGCACGCGGGCGGGGGCCAGCCCGTCCGCGTCGAGGCGCGGCGCGAGAACGGCGAGGTGCTGGTCTCGGTGCGCGATCACGGCCCGGGCTTCAGGCCCGAGGAGCTGCCTCGCGTGTTCGAACCCTTCTTCCGCGGCGAGGACGCGCGGGCGCGCACCGCCGGATTCGGGCTCGGACTCGCCCTCGCCCGCCGCGTCGCGGAGGCGCACGGCGGCAGCATCCGCGCGCTGAACGCGGATGGCGGGGGCGCCCGCATGGAGCTGCGGCTGCCCGCCTGAGGCGCACGGCGGCAGCACCCGCGCGCTGAACGCGGATGGCGGGGGCGCTCGCTCGCATCGAGCTGCGGCTGCCCGCCTGAGAGGCCGCGGCGTCTGGCCGTGTCGCCGCGCCCCGTTCCGGCGCCGTTGTCCTCAAGGCGGCGGAGCTCCGGCACAGCGCGCGCAGACGAGGCTAGTACGGCGGCTGGGAAGAGCGTTCGGCCGAGGAGCCCCCGTATCGATTGCGGAAGGGGAGCCCCCGGCTG
>WNFI01691544.1_pt1 | contig 50259 bp, 53 predicted proteins | sample 5400471 | NCBI WGS metagenome assembly WNFI01 (sample SAMN13153348, study PRJNA577476) | soil metagenome | isolation source: 100 cm saprolite on Douglas fir-dominated hillslope | place: USA:California | collected 2013-09-17
GCGCGTGAAGCGCTGGGGCCGCGAAGTCGGCTTCGATGCGATCGCGATCGCCGGGACCGATCTCGCCGCCGACGAGGAGCGGCTCCTCGAGTGGCTCGGACGCGGTTGGCACGGCGAGATGGATTATATGGCGCGCCATGGAGCGCGCCGCGCGCGGCCTGCGGAGCTCATTCCCGGAACTGCGTCCGTGATCACGGCGCGACTGAACTACACGCCCGCTACGGCGCGCGATTCTTGGGAAACGATCGAGGATCCCGAAAGCGCCTTCGTCTCGCGCTACGCGCTGGGACGCGATTACCACAAGGTGCTGCGCGCCAAGCTGCAGGCGCTCGCCGATCGCATGACGCAGGAGCTCGGGCCCTTCCACTATCGTGTCTTCACCGACAGCGCGCCGGTGATGGAAGTCTCGCTCGCGGCGGCGAGCGGCCTGGGCTGGCGCGGCAAGCACACACTGCTGCTCTCGCGCGATGCCGGTTCTCTGTTCTTCCTGGGCGAGCTCTTTGTGAGCCTCGACCTGGCGAAGGACGCGAGTGTCACCGAGCACTGCGGAACCTGCGCGCGCTGCATCGACATCTGCCCGACGCAGGCGATCGTCGCCCCCTACCAGCTCGATGCACGGCGCTGCATCTCGTATCTCACCATCGAGCACCACGGCACGATTCCCGAGGAACTGCGTCCGCTCATGGGCAACCGGATCTACGGCTGCGACGATTGCCAGCTCGTGTGTCCCTGGAACAAGTACGCGAGAGACAGCGAGGATCCGGATTTCGCCGTGCGCAACGGCCTCGATTCGGCGGCGCTAGTCGATCTCTTCGCGTGGAGCGAGGACGAATTCAATCGGCGCTTCGAAGGCTCCGCGATCCGGCGCATCGGGCACGAACGGTGGCTGCGCAACATCGCTGTCGCGCTTGGGAATGCGCCCACTTCGGAGCGCGTCGTCGCGGCCCTCGAGGCGCGACGCGATCATCTGTCGGAGCTCGTGCGCGAGCACGTAGCATGGTCGCTCGCGCACCACCGTGCGCTAGAATCGAAATCAGCATGACACCAAGATCGTTGCTTGTCGCAGTCGCATGCGTGTACGCGCTGCTCTCTTCTTCCAGCGCGCTCGCCGTCTATGTGAGCGACAGCGGCTCGGGCGAGGCACTCATCTATCCGTATTACACGGTGCGGGATACGGAGGGAAACGCCTTCAACACCTACGTGTCGATCGCCAACGGCGACACTGCTGCGAAAGCCTTGCGTGTGCGCTTTCGCGAAGGACGTAACGGACGCGAGGTGGCAAGCTTCAATCTCTTCCTCGCGCCTCGCGCCATTTGGGCCGGCGCTATCGTGCCATCGGGCGCGGGCGCGCGCCTGATCTCTCCCGATCCCGCCTGCGTGAGCCCTGCCCTCGCGGACTCCGGTTTCGGGACTCCGGGATTCGTCGAGTTCAGCGCTACAACCTTCTCGGGCGCCAACGCGGACACGTTCGGCCAGACGGTCGACCGGGTTCGCGAGGGATACATCGAGGTACTCGAAATGGGAGCGCTCACAGCACAGGCACCCTCGTGTTTCCCACAGAATGACACCGCGGCATGTCCACGCGGCGCCCTGCCGGCATGCCAGGATTTGCGCGCCGAGCGGGTCCCCGCATGGCTGGCGCCACGAGGCTATCTCTACGGCACCACTACACTCATTAACGTCAACAGCGGCCTCGCCTTCACGGCCGACGCCGAGGCGCTCGCCAATCTCGCCACGGCCCCCTATTACCGGCCGCCATCGGACCCGTATCCCGATTTCGACGCCGCCGAGATCGGCAATGTCGCGAGCTTCGTGCGCAACGACAAGCTCTATCGCATCGCGATGCCAACCGGCCTCGGTGCCGTGGAGGCGGCGATGGTGCGAGCCTGGATCGACAATGAAGTCGTGCTCGACGCCGCCACGCTCTCCGCCACCGACTGGGTAGTGACCATGCCGACCCGCCGCTTCTACCGCTCGGGCCGCGCAAGCCCATGGTTCAACGCGTCCGATTTGCTCGGCCCCGATCCGCGTCTGACCGGCCAATACACATCGCGCAGCGGTGTGGTGGTGCCGCTCCGGTGGTTCGACTGTGGGTTCCCCGAATGCCCGGGCCCCGGTCCGATCGATATCCGCGCCCAGTGGGCGGCTACCGTCTTTGGCTTCCGGGCGTCTCCCATCCAAGGCCCCTCCGGAGCCGCGAGCACGACGAATGCGCTCGGTTCGCGCAACGGGTGGATGGTCGACCTCGCGGGGGCCCCGGCCGCGGGGGGTGCGCTACACCTGCAGTTCAACGTCATTCCCGACCGCGAGCTCGCCGCGGTCACGACTCGCCTCGGCGACGGAGCGGTAGCGACCGAGCAGATCCGCTTGATGGGCTTGCCGGTGGTCGGCTTCATGGCGCGCACGTTTCGCAACGGGACCTTGCAGTGTGGCGCGGTGATTTGCCAGGGCAACTATGGCGGCTTCGCCCCGCATCGCTTTCGGCGCGTCGTCGATCCCTCGAGCGCCGATCCATGAACGCCTTCCTCACATCCGCATTGTTGTCGGTCTTGCTGCTTCCAATCACCGCAAACGCCGTCTATGTGAGCGACAGCGGCTTCGGCGAAGCGCTCATCTATCCGTACTACACGGTTCGCTCCACCGAGGGAAACGCCTTCAACACCTACGTGTCGATCGCCAACGGCGACACTGCCGCGAAGGCGTTGCGTGTGCGGTTTCGCGAAGGACGCAATGGCCGCGAGGTGGCAGGCTTCAATCTCTTCCTCGGGCCTCGCGCCATTTGGGCCGGCGCCATCGTGCCGTCCGGTGCGGGCGCGCGGCTGGTTTCGCCCGATCCCGCTTGCCTGAGCCCTGCACTGTCGGACGCCGGTTCCGGGGGTGCGCCATTCCTCGAGTTCACCGCTGCGGCCTTCTCGGGAGCCAACGCGGACACGTTCGGCCAAACGGTCGACCGGGTTCGCGAGGGATACGTCGAGGTGCTCGAAATGGGAGCGCTCAGCGGCGCCCTGCCGGCATGCGCGGATTTGCGCGCCGAGCGGGTCCCCGCATGGCTGGCGCCACGAGGCTATCTCTACGGCACCACTACGCTCATTAACGTCAACAGCGGCCTCGCCTTCACGGCCGACGCCGAGGCGCTCGCCAATCTCGCCACGGCCGCGTACTACCGGCCGCCATCCGATCCGTATCCCGACTTCGACGCCGCCGAAATCGGAAATGTCGCCAGCTTCGAGCGCAACGACAAGCTCTATCGCATTGCGATGCCAACCGGCCTCGGTGCCGTGGAGGCGGCGATGGTGCGAGCCTGGATCGACAATGAAGTCGTGCTCGACGCCGCCACGCTTTCGGCCACCGATTGGGTCCTGACCATGCCGACGCGTCGCTTCTACCGCGCGGGCCGCGTGAGCCCATGGTTCGCCGACTCGGATGCGTACAACGCTCAACTCCGAGATCAGCCTGACGTTGTGCGACTGTCCGGCCAGTACACATCGCGTGGCATGGGCGCAGCGCTTATAACTACCAGCGCCCCGTGGGCGGTCACCGTCTTTGGCTTCCGACCTCCGCACTACGACCCGTTGTGCAATCCGTTCAATGGTTGCTGGCCAGCAGAAGTCCCGACGGGCGCCCTCGGTTCGCTCAACGGCTCGGGGATTCCGACCTCGACGGACGGCGGTGGTGCGGCGCACCTGCAGTTCCCCTTCAACCCCGACCGGCTGATCTTCGCGTTCACGACTCAGCTCGCCGACGGAGCGGTAGGGACCGAGCCCATCCGCTTGAAGGGCTTGCCGGTGGTCGGCTTCATGGCGCGCACGTTTCGCAACGGGACCCTGCAGTGCGGCGCTGTGACGTGCCAGGGCAACTACGGCAGCTCCGCCGCCCATCGCTTCAAGCGCGTGGTCGATCCAACCAGCGCCGATCCCTGACAGAGGGTCTAGGCGGCCGTCACGAAGGTTCGCAGCTGCGCGCCAAGCTTCGCGAGCGAAGGCTTGTGCACGTACATCATGTGCCCCGCTTCGTAGTAGCTCACCGAGATATTCTTGCGCAGCTCGGGCGCGAGTCCCAGGTGGTCGATCGAGAAGTCGGCGGCGAAATGCGGCGTGGCGAAATCGAAATAGCCGCTCGCCACCAGCACGCGCATCTGCGGATTCATCGACATCGCCTTGCGTAGCGTCTCGCCAACCGAGGCGAAGCGGTTGGCGAAGTCCTTCCAGCCCCACTCGAGATAGAACGGCCGGATGACCTCGTACGGCAGGTCGGCTTCGAAGCGCAGGTCGCGCCGCACGTAGTCGTTCATCGCTGCGGCGTATGAGCCGTATATCTGCGCCATCCCCGGATCGAACTCGAAGTGCTCGCCCGCCGAGTCGCGGTCCACGCCGGTGTAGCGCGCATCGAGGCGACCGACGGTGCGGCCCTCATCGCGCAGCAATTCCTTGCAGAAGCGGAAGATCTCGATGCGCAGGTCGGTGCGTTCGACATATTCGCGGGAGAGTCCCGTGTAGCGCGCGACCTTCGCCACGATCTCCTTGCGCTCCTTCGCCGGCAGCCGCGCGCCCTGGAACAAGGCCTGCGCATACTCTCCACCCGCGAACGCCTCGACTTCATCCAACACCTTGCGTAGCGGCTTCTTCGTCAGATCGGGAGGCAGCCGCTTGTGGAACCACGCCGCCGCGGCGTAAGTCGGCAGGAAGAGGATGTTCGGCAGGTCGTTCCGGTGATCGAAGCGCAGCACCTGGAAATCGAGCGCGCAGGAGATCAGCATTACGCCGTTCAGGTACATGCCGTAGCGCTCGAGCAGGTGGCCGGAAAGTCCCGAGGCGCGCGTGGTTCCATAGGACTCGCCGATCAGGTACTTCGGGCTCGCCCAGCGCCCGTAGCGCGAGATCCAGAGCCGGATGAATGCGCCCACGCTTTCCAAGTCGCGCTTGTACTCGTGGTACTCCTTCACCTTTTCGCCCTCGACCATGCGGCTGAAGCCGGTGCCGACGGGATCGATGAAAACCAGGTCGGAGACGTCGAGGAGCGAGAACTCGTTGGCGACAAGCCGCCCGGGAGGCGCGGGCGCGTAGCCCTCGTCGTCCAGCGCCACGCGCTTGGGTCCCAGCACGCCCAGGTGCAGCCACACCGAGCTCGATCCCGGGCCGCCGTTGAACGAGAAGGTCACGGGGCGCGTGGCCTTGTCGGCGGCACCGTCCAGCGTGTACGCGATGAAGAAGACCTTCGCGCGCGCCTTCTCGCCCTCGCTCTTGCCCTCCTTCTCGGCCTCCTCCTTCATCACGAGGGTGCCGCAGGTCACCGTGTACGCGATCTGCTTGCGGCCGATCTTCGCGCGATGGTGCGTGATGGAGATCTGGTCGGCCGGCTCGGGGCGGTCGTGCTTCTCGATCGTGGAGGAGACTTTTTCGACGGATTCGGTCATGGCGGTTTTTTCGTATGATTGGGCCCCGGTCCAGAGCCGCAGGTGCGGCGACCGGGGCGACAAAGGGTTCCATGCTAACCGAATGCAGCGAGCAATGAAGTCTCTCCCGCCGATCCCGCGCGGGGTGTGGGTGCTCGGTTTCGTGAGCCTGCTGATGGACATCTCCTCGGAGATGATCCACAGCTTGCTGCCGCTCTATCTCACCGTGGGATTGGGGGCGAGCGCTCTCGTCGTGGGAATCATCGAAGGCGTGGCTGAATCCACTGCGCTGGTGGTGAAACTCTTCTCGGGAGCGCTGTCCGATCGCCTGCGCAAGCGCAAGTGGATCACCGCGGCGGGCTACGGCATGGCGGCGCTGTCCAAGCCGCTGTTCGCGCTCGCCACGGGGCCGTGGCTCGTCTTCACCGCGCGCTTTCTCGATCGCATCGGCAAGGGCATCCGCGGCGCTCCGCGAGACGCGTTGATCGCCGATCTCACACCGAAGGAGATTCGCGGCGCGGCGTTCGGCTTGAGGCAATCGCTCGACACCATCGGTGCCGTCGCCGGTCCGCTGCTGGCGATGGCGCTGATGCTGGCGTGGAACGACGATTTCCGGAAAGTGTTCTGGGTGGCGGTGATTCCGGCGATGCTGTCGTTCCTGCTGATCGCGTTCGCCGTGAAGGAACCAGAGCGACCCTCTCCCCGGCCCCCGGCTGACGGATTGCCGGGGCAGGCGTCATCTCCCAAGGGAGAGGGAGAAATTCGCTTCGATCGCAAGACCCTGCGTGCCCTTGGCGGCCTGTTCTGGGGCGTTACGATCGCCGGCGCGGCGCTCACGCTCGCACGATTCAGTGAAGCATTCCTGCTCCTGCGCGCCGGCAACCTCCACCTCGAGGTCGCCTTCGCACCGCTCGTCCTCGTCGGAATGAACGTCGTCTACGCCGCGACCGCGTACCCCGCGGGACGCCTTGCCGATCGCATTTCGCCGCTGTTCCTTCTCACCGCGGGGATCGCCTGCCTCGTCGCCGCCAACATCGTGCTCGCGCTCGCGACGGGACTTCCCGCGCTCGGCGCCGGTGTCCTGCTCTGGGGGCTGCACATGGGGCTCACGCAGGGCCTGCTGGCCGCGATGGTCGCGCACGCCTCTCCCCCCGATTTGCGCGGCACCGCGTTCGGCGTCTTCAATCTCGTGAGCGGAGTCGCCATGCTGGCCTCGAGCGTGCTGGCCGGGGCGCTCTGGCATTACGTGAGTCCCGCGGCGACGTTCTGGGCGGGCGCGCTGCTCGCCGCCGCGTCCTTCGCGCTGACGCGGTTCTCGACGCGGGTTTAGACTGCGCTCATTCCGTCCCGGGAGCTTCCATGAGGCGATCGATCACCGTGCTGGCATTGGGGATGGCGCTTGCGCTTTCCGCGGCCGCGCAGGTCTACAAATGGACCGACCCCGCGGGAAAAGTCCACTACGGCGACCGGCCGCCCGACGACGCCAAGACCGAGCAGCTCAAGCTGGACGTGCGCTCCTACGACGGACCGGTGCAAGTGACCGATTGGGCCGCGATCCTGCGCAAGCGATCCTATACCGCGGCCGCACCCCGGGGCATCACCATGTACTCGACCAGTTGGTGCGTGCATTGCAAGCGCGCGCGGAGCTATTTCAAGGAGAAAGGCATCCGATACAACGATGTGGACGTCGAGGCTTCGGAGGCGAACAAGAAAGAGTTCAGGGAGCTGGGCGGCGGCGGCGTGCCGTTGATCCTCGTCGGAGAAAAGGCGATGCGCGGCTTCAGCGAAGAGCACTTCGAAGCGCTCATGAAGAAATCGTGACGTGAAGCTCGCACCCCTGTTGATTTCCGCCGCACTCGCCGCGCCCTCGCTCGCGGCGCACGCGCAAGGCGCGATTTCCCTCGATCGCATCAAGCTTCCGCCCGGATTCGAGATCACGGTCTTCGCGGAGGGCATCCAGGAACCGCGCTCGATGGCGCTCGGCGACAAGGACACGCTCTTCGTCGGCACGCGCACTGCGGGCAACGTCTACGCGATCAAGCACGACGGGCGCAAGGCGACGCAAGTGACGACGATCGCCACCGGCCTCAACATGCCCAACGGCGTGGCGGTTAAGGACGGCGCGCTTTACGTGGCCGAAGTCAGCCGCGTGCTCCGCTACGACGCCATTGAAGCGAACCTGCCGAAGCCGCCGGCGCCGCAGGTCGTGTACGACAAATACCCGCGCGAGCGCCACCACGGCTGGAAATTCATTCGCTTCGGACCCGACGGCTGGCTCTACGTGCCCGTGGGCGCGCCGTGCAACATCTGCGACCGCGAGCCTCCCTATGCTTCGATCACGCGCCTGAAGCCCGACGGCTCGGCGATGGAGGTCGTCGCGCGCGGCGTGCGCAACAGCGTGGGCTTCGACTGGGATCCGCGGACGAAAGAGATGTGGTTCACCGACAATGGCCGCGACATGATGGGCGACGACGTCCCGCCCGACGAGCTCAACCACGCGCCCAAGGCGGGAATGCACTTCGGCTATCCCTACTGCCACGGCGGCGAGATCGCCGATCCCGAGTTCGGAAGCAAGCACAAATGCTCCGAGTTCACGCCGCCGGCGCAGAAGTTCGGCGCGCACGTGGCCTCGCTCGGCATGCGCTTCTACACCGGCTCGATGTTTCCCGCCGAGTACCGCAATCGCATCTTCATCGCCGAGCACGGCTCGTGGAATCGCTCGAAGAAAAGCGGCTACCGCGTGATGCAGGCGAAGGTCGAGGGCGGCAAGGTCGTCGAGTACGGCGTCTTCGCCGAGGGCTTCCTCGACAAGGCAAGCGACAGCGCGTGGGGCCGCCCGGTCGACGTGCAGGTCATGCCCGACGGCGCGCTTCTCGTTTCGGACGATCAGGCCAACGCCATCTACCGGATCGCGTACCGAAAGTAGCCCCGTATTGCGGGTGAAATGCGGGGATGGGCCGGGCTGTGCGAATTCGCACAGCCGGGGCGCCCGGCCGGGTGGACACTGCAGTCAGGAAAACAACGAGAGGGAAGCCCGTGTCCAATGCCCGCATCGAGCGCATGGTTCGCGAACTGAACGCCGATCCGCCGGTCCAGTTCTTCCAGAAGCTGTTCGGCCTCGTCGGCCTCGGCGAATCGCCGCAGAGGGCCGCCCGTTCTCCTCGCAGGTATCGTCTCGGTCGTGTCTCTTGCCGGTTGCGCATCCTATGACGACGACTATTACCGTCATCGTGCCTCCGACGATGTCCAGCGCGGCCGCTATAGCGCGCTCGAGGTCTATAGCCTTCCCGACTTCCGCGGCGAAACCATGAACTTCGACCGTGACGGACATACGCTGGACAAGCTGGCCAGCGACAACGGCGTCGGCAGCCTGGTGATTCGCGAGGGCCGCTGGGAGCTTTGCACCCCCGAAAGCCGCGCCGACCGTTGCCGGGTTTATGAACCCGGCCGCTATGGCCGCCTGGGACCCTTCGAGGGAGCGCCCATCCTCGCGCTCCGGCGAGTCGATTGATTACCAGCTGTTGACGGTCTTCGGAAATGTCGGCGCCTTGCGGTGGCGCGAGGCCTGCTCGAACGCATAAGCGAGCGCGATCAATCGCGGCTCACTCCACGCGGTTCCCACGAATGAGATGCCACACGGCAGGCCCTGCACGAAACCCGCGGGCACCGTGATGTGCGGATAGCCCGCGACCGCGGCCGGTGAAGTGAAGCTGCCGCCGCTCGCATCTCCCTTGATGAAGTCGGTGAGCCACGCCGGCTGCCCGGTGGGTGCCACGAGCGCATCAAGCTTGTTCTCGGTGAGCACTTTGTCGATGCCTTCGGCGCGCGAGAGCTTGAGGTTGTTCGCGAGCGCGTCGAGGTACTCCTTGCTGTCCAGCCCGCCCTTCGTCTCGGCCTTGACGAAGTGCTCCTGCCCGAAATAGGGCATCTCCTTCGTCTTGTTCTTCTCGTTGAAGGCGATCACGTCGGCGAGCGTCTTCACGGCGGAGCCCGGCGCGTACTCCGCGAGATACGCGGCGAGATCGGCCTTGAGCTCGTAGAGCAGGACTTCCAACTCGGTCTGGCTGTACTTGCCCATGTTGGGCAACTCCGCGATCTCGACGAGGACGGCGCCTTGCGCCTTCAAGACCTCGAGCGCCTTCTCGACCTCCGCGGCGACGAGGTCGTTGCGGCCGGCGAACTGGCTTCGCACCACGCCGAGCCGCGCGCTCTTGAGCGCGTTGGCGTCGAGATGCTTCGTGTAGTCGGCAGCCTTCGCGTCGGCCTCGCGCGTCGCATCGTCGCGCGCATCAGATCCCGCCATCGCGGAAAGCAGTGCCGCCGCGTCGGCGACGGTGCGCGCCATCGGCCCCGCCGTGTCCTGCGAATGTGCGATGGGGATGACGCCGGCGCGGCTCACGAGCCCCACCGTGGGCTTGAGGCCGACCAGGTTGTTGATGGACGCGGGGGAAGTGATCGATCCGTCGGTTTCGGTTCCGACGGCAATCGCGGCAAGGCTCGCGGCGATCGCCGCGGCCGAGCCCGAGCTCGAGCCGCTGGTGTTGCGATCGAGCGCGTAAGGGTTGCGCGTGAGCCCGCCGCGCGCGCTCCAGCCCGAGGTCGATCGCGTCGAGCGGATATTGGCCCACTCCGAGAGGTTGGTCTTTCCGAGGATCACCGCGCCCGCCTCGCGCAGCTTCGCGACGAGGAACGCATCGCGCGGCGGCTTCACGCCTGCGAGGGCGAGCGAGCCCGCGGTCGTCTGCATGCGATCGGCGGTGGCGATGTTGTCCTTCACCAGCACCGGGATCCCGTGCAGCGGCCCGCGCGGCCCTTTCTCCCTGCGCTCCTTGTCGAGTGCGGCGGCGATGGCGAGCGCATCGGGATTCACCTCGATCACCGCGTTGATGCGCGGGCCCGCCTTGTCGATCGCCTTGATGCGGGCCAGATACTGCGCGGTGAGCGCCCTGGAAGTGGTGCGTCCGGCGCTCATCGCTTCCTGCAGCGCGGCCACCGGCGCCTCCACGATGTCGATGCCCTTCTTCGCGCCCGCCGCGCGCACGTCAGCTCCGAACGCGCACAACGCGAGCGCGGCGAGCGCCGCGACGCGCCTCAATCGACTTTCGCACCCGTCAACCTCACGACGTTGCCCCATTTCACGACCTCCGTTCGAACGTACTCGGTGAATTGCTGCGGCGTGCCCCCGATCGGCTCCATCGTGAGCGATTCCAGGCGCTCGCGTACCTCGGGCATCTTGAGGATCCGGTTCATCGCGTCATTCAGCTTCTGCACGATGTCGGGCGGCGTGCCCGCGGGGGCGAAGAATCCCACCCACGTGTATTCCTGGATCTCGGGGTATCCCAGCTCGGTGAAGGTCGGCACGTCGGGCAGCAGAGGATGACGCGTCGCGCTCGAGATGGCGAGCGCGCGCAGCCGCCCCGAGCGCACGAACGGAATGGGCGCAGTGACCGCGAGGGAACCGATCGGCGGCTCGCCCGCCACCACCGCGGCGGCGGCGGGACCGGCGCCCTTGTGCGGAATGTGGACCACGTCGAGCTTCGCGATCGCCTTGAAGATGTGCTCGCCGGTGAGGTGCGGCGTGGTGCCGGTGCCCGGGGAAGCGTAAGCGAGCTTCCCCGTCTTGGCCATCTCGAGGAGCTCGGGCAGCGTCTTCGCGGCGAAAGCGGAATTCACCACGATCACGTTCGGCTGTGTGGCCGCCTGGATGATGGGCGCGAAGTCGCCGGGCTCGTATCCCGCGTTCGGAGAGAGCGTGACGTTGACCGCGAAAGCGCTCGAGGTCGCGAGGATCGTGTAGCCGTCGGGCGCGGACTTGGCCACGACCTGCGTGCCGAGATTTCCGGTGGAGCTCGGCCGGTTCTCGACCACCGCCGGCTGGCCGAGGACCTCGGGGATCTTCGCCCCCACCAGCCGCGCGACCACATCGACGGGCCCGCCGGGGGCGAAAGCGACGATGAAATGAATCGGCTTCGCGGGGTAACCCTGCGCGCCCGGGAACAACGGCGCCGACGCGATGCACAGGGCTGCCAGCATTTTCGCGAAACGTCTCATAGCCTTCTCCCTCTAGCCAACGGCAAGTGGGGCCAGCGCATCGATGTCCGTCACCACGTCGATCACCGCGGGGCGATTGGCCGCGAGCGCGCGCGCCAGCGCCGGGGCGAAATCGGCGGCCTTCTCGACGCGCAGTCCGAGCGCACCCATGTCTTCGGCGAGGCGCGCGAAATTCATCGGATTGAAGGTCCAAAGCTCCCGCGCCTGCTCGGTCTGCTGTCCGCCGTACGCGCGATCGAAACCGCGCTTCGACTGGTTTCCGCTCGCGTTGTTGTTGACGACCGTCACCGCGTTGATGCGCCAGCGCACCGCCGTCTCGATCTCGGCGATGTGATACCAGAGTCCCGCATCGCCCGTAAAGGTCACGACGGGCCGGCCCGGAAACGCGCACTTGGCGCCGAGGCCCGCGGGAAACGCCCAGCCCAAATGGCCCGCGCTGCGCAAGTAGCTTTGCCGCGCGCCCTTCACGTCGAACATTCCGCCCATCCACATGCCGGCGTGCCCGGTGTCGACAATGATGATCGCTTCGTCGGGCGCGTGGCGCGAGAGCTCCGCGCAGATGCGCTCGGGCCTCACGGGTGAGGCATCCGACTCGAGCAGGGAATGATACTTCGCGGCGTATTCCTCGCAGAACCCGCGCACCGTGGCGAGCCACGGTTTGCGTCGCGCCGCGGTCGAGCCGTCGGCATCGGTCAACATGCGCGCGAGCGTGACCTTGGCGTCGCCGTTGACGGCCGCCTGGAGCGGATAGTTGCGCCCGAGCGCCTCGGCATCGATGTCGACCTGGATCGCCGCCACGCCGATCTTCGGCACCGCCCAGAAATGCGTCGTCATGCCGCCCGTCTCGGTGCCGACGAAGCACACGAGATCGGCCGCGGCGACGGTGCGATTGGCGCTCTCGCGCGAGTAGCTGCCGACGACTCCCACCGACAGCGGATGTGTACCGGGGATCGAATCCTTGCCGTTCAACGACGTCGCGACCGGGATCTGCAGCTTCTCGGCAAGCGCGACCAGCTCGCGCGCGGCACCCGACGCGCACACGCCTCCACCGGCCACCATGACGGGATTCTGCGCCCGCTGCAAGAGCGCGAGGGCCGCGCGCACACTTGCGGCATCGGGCTCGGGGCGAAACGGCGGCACCCGCGCGAACTGCGGCTCGCAATAGGGCTCCACCTCGGTCTCGTCCTGGTCGACCTGGCCCTCGTTGTCGACTTCCTGGTAGACCTTGCGGAATTTCGTCTTCGGGTCGCGCCCGCCCGTGAACGCGAGCACCGGCGAGTGCGCGAGCCACGCGTCGCGCAATCCCGCGGCGAGGTTCAACGCGCCCACGACCTGCGCCATGCACACCGCGGGACGGCCCGCCGCCCTCGCGTAGCCGTCCGCCATGTACGCGGCCGCTTTCTCGCCGTGCGTGTGGATGCGCTTGATCTGGGTGCGGCGCTCCATCTCGGCGAACGTGCGGCGCAGCACCGCGGGCACCATGAAGACGTGCGACACGCCATAACCCTGCAACATCTCGGCGAGGACCTGCGCGCCGGTCATCCTGGCCATCGAAGCCCCTTACTTGATCGCGAGCGGGTTGGTGGGCGAGCCGACCGCGCCGGTGATCGGGATCGCGGGCGCGTCGCTCGCGAGCGCGGCAAGCTGCGTGCGCTGGATCCACTCGAGCGTTTCGAACGCGAACCCGGGAGCATCGCCGCCGGGATATCCGTCCCAGCTGCCGGCGTCGAGCTTGGCTTCCATCTGCCCGGTGCGGACCACGACGTAATCGCCGCGCTTCACTTCGACGCCCTGCTTCTTCGCGGTGGTGTCCAGGTCGGAGCAGGTGATGCCGTAGCCATCCTCGAGCACTTTCTTGCCGAGCGCGCGCGGCAGGTCGAGGAATACGCCGCGGCCGACCATCTTCGCCTTGGTCTTCTCGATGCCGCACTTCTGCGCGCCGGCGGAAGTCACCTCGCGGCAGTCGTAGCCGTTCCACATCGAGTTCTCATAGAAGATGTGGCCGAGTCCGTCCCACTGCGTGCCGCACTGCAGCGGCATCACCACCATGTCGTCCGCGGCGCGGATGCCACGATGGTCGAGCACGCCCGCGTAGGCGTCCGTGCCCGTGCGCAGCATGGTGTGAATGGGATTGACACGCCCCAGCGACGGATATTTGCTCTTCGCCCCCTGCGGGCCGTGCTGATCGAAATTGAGCGCGAGAGAGATCACCTTTCCCTTGCGCACCAGGCGCGCGGCCGCGACGATGTCCTCGGGCGAAGTGTGGTTGAGCGTGCCGATCTCGTCGTTCGGGCCCCACCGGCCCCAGTTCTTGTACTTCTCGGCCGCCTCGGCCAGGTCCTTGCGGGTGAGCTTGCGTGCGGCCATCGCGTTCGTCTCCTCTTGTTTTCAGCGGGTCCAGGGTGGGGCGGAGCCCGGATCGATCGCATATTGCTTCATCGCCGCGGCGGCGCGTGAATCCCCCATCGCGTGCAGCGCGGCAACGGTAATCGAGTGGCGGTCGACTTCGAAGAAGCGGCGCAGCTGCGCGCGAGTGTCGCTGCGCCCGAATCCATCGGTTCCGAGCGCGGTATAGCGATCCGCGATCCAGGGACGAATCAAATCGGCGACGGCGCTCACGTAGTCGCTCGCGGCGATGACGGGGACGCCGTTGCGGGGGAGTTGAGCTTCGATCCATGAGATTGGGCCCCGGCCTCCGCCGGGGTGACGAGTTGACTCGTCATCCCGGGTGCCCGTGAGGGCAGCAGCCCGGGATCCAATTCTTTCCGCGCGAGAGATCCCCATCGCTTCGCGGCGCAGCTCCGTGAAACTCGTCACCGAGAACACATCGGCGCCGATGCCCCAATCCTTGTCGAGCAAGTCGGCCGCGGCAAGGGTCTCGTTCAGGATCGTTCCCGCGCCCAGCAAGCGCACCTTCGCGTTGGCCGCCTCGTGGATCACGTGCATCCCGCGCAGGATTCCCTCGCGCGCGCCCTCCGGCATCGACGGCATCGCGTAGTTCTCGTTCATGAGCGTCACATAGTAGAAGACGTCCTCCTGCTCACGCAGCATGCGGCGCATGCCGTCCTCGAGGATCACCGCGAGCTCGTAGGCGAAGCACGGGTCGTAGGCACGGCAGTTCGGCACCGTGGAGGCGACGAGGTGGCTCGAGCCGTCCTGGTGCTGGAGGCCCTCGCCGGACAGCGTCGTGCGCCCCGCGGTCGCCCCGACGAGGAAGCCGCGCGAGCGCGAGTCGGCGGCGGCCCAGATCTCGTCGCCCACGCGCTGGAAGCCGAACATCGAGTAGTAGATGTACATCGGCAGCATCGCCACGCCGTGCGCGGAGTAGCTCGTCGCCGCGGCGACCCAGGAAGCGAGCGCGCCCGCCTCGTTGATGCCCTCCTCTAGGATCTGTCCCTCGGCCGCTTCCTTGTAGTAGGAAAGCTGGTGCTGGTCCTCGGGTTCATAGAGCTGCCCGATCGGCGAGTAGATGCCGATCTGGCGGAAGAGATCCGCCATGCCGAAAGTGCGCGCCTCATCGGCGATGATCGGCACGATGCGCTTGCCGATCCCGGGGTCCTTCAGCAGCGCGCCCACCATGCGCACGAAGGCGACCGTGCTCGACATCTCCTTGCCCTGCGCGTCGAGCGCGAATTTCGCGAACGCCGCGGCCTCGGGTGTGGCGAGCGCCTCGGCGGTGGCGGTGCGCATCGGCAGGTAGCCACCCAGCTTCTCGCGGCGCGCGTGCAAGTAGGCGATCTCGGGCGCGTCCTTCGACGGGCGCACGAACTCGCACGCCTCGAGCTGCGCGTCGCTGAGCGAAAGCGAGAAGCGCTCGCGGAAAGCGACGAGCTGCTCGCTGTCGAGCTTCTTCTGCTGGTGCGTGGTCATGCGGCCCTGCGCCGCGGTGCCCATGCCGTAGCCCTTCTTCGTCTTGGCGAGGATCACGGTCGGCTGTCCCGTATGCCGCGCGGCGTGCCAGTACGCCGCGAAGATCTTCACCGGGTCGTGCCCGCCGCGCCGCAGCCGGTCGATGTCGTCGTCGGAGAGGTGCGCCACGAGCTGCTTCAATTCCGGGTACTTGTTGAAGAAGTGCTCGCGGTTGAACGCGCCGTCGGTCGCGGCGTAGGTCTGGAACTCGCCGTCGACCGTTTCGAGGAAGCGCTTTTCGAGCCATTGGTGGGTATCGCGCGCGAACAGCGGGTCCCAGTCGCCGCTCCACAGGAGCTTGATCACGTTCCAGCCCGCGCCGGCGAAGAGCCCTTCGAGCTCCTGCACGATCGAGCTGTTGCCGCGCACCGGCCCGTCGAGGCGCTGCAGGTTGCAGTTCACGACGACGACGAGGTTGTCGAGCTGCTCGCGCGCGGCGAGCGAGAGCCCCGCGAGCGACTCGGGCTCGTCCATCTCGCCGTCGCCGACGAAGCACCACACCTTGCGGGGTGTCGCATTGGCCGCCTGCGCCGGGTCGAGCAATCCTCGGTGCTGCAGGTAGCGAATGAAGCGCGCCTGGTAGATCGCGAAAAGCGGCCCCAGTCCCATCGATCCCGTCGGGAACTGCCAGAAGTTCGGCATGAGCCACGGGTGGCAATACGACGAGAGGCCCTTGCCCCCGGTCTCGCGGCGGTAGTTGTCGAGGCTCTCCTCGGTGAGCCGCCCCTCGAGATAGGCGCGCGCGTAGACGCCGGGCGCCGAATGCGGCTGGAAGTAGACGAGGTCGCCCTTTTCCCCGGCGCGGAAGAAATGGTTGAAACCGACTTCGAAGAGGTCAGCCGCGGAAGCGTAGCTCGCGATGTGCCCGCCCAGCTCGCCGCTCGCGCGGTTGGCGCGCACCACCATCGCGAGCGCGTTCCAGCGCACCAGCGCCGAGAGCCGCGCCTCGATCTCGAGGTTGCCCTGATATGGCGGCTGCTCGGCAAGCGGAATGGTGTTGACGTACGGCGTGGCGAGCACCTGGGGCAGCGGCACGCGCCGCGTGCGCGCGTGCTGCAGCAGGCGGCGCAGCAGGAAGGTCGCGCGCTCCGGGCCATCGGCGGCGATCAGGGCGTCGAGCGCCTCGATCCATTCCCGGGTCTCGAGCGGGTCGAGGTCGGGATCGTGCGGATTGCCGACTTCCTTCGGGATCTTCGGATCCATGGGACGAGAGCTTACCAAGCCGCGAAAAGGACCGTCACGGAACCGTCATATGGGGTCCGTATATTCCCCGTGGATAACCAATGGAGGGATAAAAGCATGAGGTTTGCACGTATTCTCGCGCCCGTCGCCATCGCGGCGGCGGCGCTGTCGTGGAACGCCTTCGGCGCGGACATTACCGGCGCGGGCGCGACCTTTCCGTATCCGATCTACGCGAAATGGGCAGACGCCTACAAGAAGAACACCGGCAACGGCATGAACTACCAGTCGATCGGCTCGGGCGGCGGCATCAAGCAGATCACCGCAAAGACCGTGGACTTCGGGGCCTCGGACATGCCGATGAAGGCCGAGGACCTGGAGAAGAACGGCCTGGTGCAGTTTCCCGCGATCATGGGCGGCGTGGTTCCGGTCGTGAAGGTCGAGGGCGTAAAGCCGGGCGAGCTCAAGTTCACCGGTCCGCTGCTGGCCGACATCTACCTCGGCAAAGTCGCGAAATGGAACGACCCGGCGATCGCCAGGCTCAACCCGGGCGTGAAGCTCCCCGCCGATCCCATCACGGTGGTGTACCGCTCGGACGGCTCGGGCACGACGTTCCTCTGGACCAACTACCTCTCGAAGGTGAGCCCGGAGTTCAAGGCCACGGTCGGTGAAGGCACCTCGGTCAAGTTTCCCGCGGGCGTGGGCGGCAAGGGCAACGAGGGCGTGGCGTCGTACGTGCAGAAGATCAACGGCTCGATCGGCTACGTAGAGTACGCGTACGCGAAGCAGAACAAGCTCGCGCACCGCCAGGTGCAGAACAAGGCGGGCAAGTTCGTCGGGCCCGACGACCTCACCTTCAAGTCCGCCGCCGCCGGCGCGGACTGGAAATCGGTTCCCGGCATGGGTGTGGTCTTGACCGACCAGGTCGGCGAGAAGAGCTGGCCGATCACGGGCGCCTCCTTCATCCTCGTGCACGCGAAGCAGGAAAAGCCCGAGGCCGGCCGCGAAGTGCTCAAGTTCTTCGACTGGGCGTTCAAGAACGGCGCGAAGATGGCCGACGAGCTCGACTACGTGCCGATGCCCGAGCCGGTGGTGAAGGAAATCCAGGCGTCGTGGAAGATGGTGACCGACGCGTCCGGCAAGGCAGTCTACTGACGGGAAATATTCTGATTTCCCGGGGCCGGGGACAGATCGCAGCTCGATGTCGGATGTGCTCTGTCCCCCAAACCCGATGAGCGCCGTGCTGGATCGTGGGAGAATCGCGACCGCGGACAGATCCGCGGCCGCGATCGAGCGTTCTCCCATGCCCCCCGTGCTTCGCAACAACGCGTTGATGGATGCGGTATTCCGCAACCTCACGCGTTTCTTCGCCTTCCTCGTCTTCAGCCTGCTCGCGGCGATCCTGGTCTCGCTCCTCATCGGCTCGCGGCTGTCGCTCGAGAAGTTCGGCCTGGGCTTCTTGTGGAACGAGAACTGGGACCCGGTCAAGGAGGATTTCGGCGCGCTGGTGCCGATCGTGGGCACGCTCGTGACCTCCGCGATCGCGCTACTCATCGCCATTCCGGTGAGCTTCGGCATCTCGATCTTCTTGACCGAGCTCTCGCCCGTGTGGCTGCGCCGCCCGCTCGGCACCGCCATCGAGATGCTCGCGGCGATCCCCAGCATCATCTACGGCATGTGGGGCCTGTTCGTGTTCGCCCCGCTTTTCCAGACGTACGTCCAGCCGCTCATCGCCAAGTCGCTTGGCGCCATCCCGGGCCTCGGCATGCTCGTCTCGGGCCCGCCGATGGGCATCGGGATTCTCGCCGCGGGCATCATCCTCGCGGTGATGGTGATCCCCTTCATCACCGCCGTGATGCGCGACGTCTTCGAGATCGTGCCGCCGATGCTCAAGGAGTCGGCCTACGGGTTGGGATCGACGACCTGGGAAGTCGTCTGGCGCGTGGTGCTGCCGTTCACGAAGGTGGGCGTGATCGGCGGGATCATGCTCGGCCTGGGCCGCGCGCTCGGCGAGACGATGGCCGTCACCTTCGTGATCGGCAACGCGCACCGCCTGAGCCCGTCGCTCTTCGCGCCCGGAAACTCGATCGCCTCGGCGCTCGCCAACGAGTTCACCGAAGCGGTCGGCGATCTCTACACCTCCGCGCTGATCGAGCTGGGGCTGATCCTCTTCCTCATCACCACCATCGTGCTGGCGCTCTCCAAGCTCCTGCTGCTGCAGCTTTCGAAGCGCGAAGGGGCGCGCACGTGAGCGTCGTCTCCGCCGCCAATCCCACCTATCGCCGCCGCAGGCGCATGAACAAGGTGATGATGGCGGTCTCCACGCTGGCGCTCGCCTTCGGGCTCTTCTGGCTGCTCTGGATCATCGGCGTGCTTCTCTGGGAGGGCGCGGCGGCGCTGCGGCCCTCGCTCTTCACCCAGATGACGCCGCCGCCGGGCGGCGATGGCGGCCTCGCCAACGCCATCTACGGCAGCGTCCTCATGGCCGGCGCGGGAACGCTCATCGGCACGCCGATCGGAATCCTCGCCGGCACCTATCTCGCCGAATACGGGCAGCGCGGCTGGCTCGCACCGGCTACGCGCTTCATCAACGACGTGCTGCTCTCCGCGCCCTCGATCGTGATCGGGCTCTTCGTCTATGCGGTGTACGTGGCGAAGGTGGGGCACTTCTCCGGCTGGGCCGGGGCGATCGCGCTCGCCATCATCGTGATCCCGGTGGTGGTGCGCACCACCGACGACATGCTGAAGCTCGTGCCCAACAGCCTGCGCGAGGCCGCGGTGGCGCTGGGCTGCCCGTCGTGGAAGATGATCACGCTCGTTTCCTACCGCGCCGCGCGCGCCGGCATCGTCACCGGGGTGCTGCTCGCCATCGCCCGCATCGCAGGAGAGACCGCGCCGCTGCTCTTCACCGCGCTCAACAACCAGTTCTGGTCGGGCGACATGAACCGGCCGATGGCCAACCTCCCCGTGGTCATCTTCCAGTTCGCGATGAGCCCTTACGACGACTGGCATCGCCTCGCACCTGAGCTTCTACTACGGCAGCTTCCACGCGTTGAAGCGCGTGAACCTCGAGATCCCCGAGAAGCGCGTCACGGCCTTCATCGGACCGTCGGGATGCGGCAAGTCGACGCTGCTTCGCACCTTCAACCGCATGTTCGAGCTCTATCCGGAGCAGCGCGCCGAGGGCGAGATCCTCATGGGCGGCGAGAACATCCTCACCTCGCGCCAGGACGTGTCCATCATCCGCGCCAAGATCGGCATGGTGTTCCAGAAGCCCACGCCCTTCCCGATGTCGATCTACGACAACATCGCCTTCGGCGTGCGCCTCTTCGAAGACCTGCCGCGTGCGCGCATGGACGAGCGGGTCGAATGGGCGCTCACCAAGGCCGCGCTCTGGAAAGAGGTGAAGGACATCCTCACCCAGAGCGGCAACAGCCTCTCCGGCGGGCAGCAGCAGCGCCTGTGCATCGCGCGCGGCATCGCGGTGCGCCCGGAGATCCTGCTGCTCGACGAGCCGTGCTCGGCGTTGGATCCCATCTCCACCGCCAAGATCGAGGAGCTCATCACCGAGCTCAAAGAGGACTACACGGTGGTGATCGTGACCCACAACATGCAACAGGCCGCGCGGGTCTCCGATTTCACCGCCTACATGTACCTGGGCGAGCTGATCGAGTTCGGCGAGACCGACCAGATCTTCCTCAAGCCCGGCAAGCAGGCGACGGAAGATTACATCACCGGTCGCTTCGGCTGAAGGGTCATCAACTCTTCATCGATCTGTCACCGCCCCGTCACCGTCCCCGCCTAGAGTCGCTCTGAAAGTGACCCGGAGGAGACGATGCACGAATACCTGATCGCGCGCCACGCCGATAGCGGCGAAGTGGTGGGAACCTGCAGCATCCTGGGTCCCGAAGCGGCTCAGCTGGTCGGCGGCTACGACCTCGAGCGCCATTTCGACCTGGGCTGGCTCGAAGTCCTGCGCGGCCGCATGGTCGAGATGAGCCGCGTGTGCCTGCATCCGGACTACGGCCCCGACGGCGTCATGCGCCTCATCGGCTCCGCGCTCGCTCGCTATCTCATCGACAAGCGACTCGACTATGTGTTGGCGTGCGCCAGCGTCGGCGTGGAGGACGGCGGCCACGCGGCTGCTTCGATCTATCACGCAGCCTGCGCGCGCTCGATGAGCCCCGAGGACTACCGCGTTTCCGCGGCTCGCGCTGCCGCTCGGGAATCTGCGCGTCACCCTGCCCGTCGCCACGCCGCTCCTCCTGCAGGGTTACCTCGGCCTCGGCGCGTGGATGTGCGGCGAACCCGCGTTGGATCCCGACGGGAAGCGCGCGCATCTGCCGATCCTCCTGCCCCTCGCGCGCATGCACGGGCACTACGCGCGCCACTTCCTCGCCAAGGCGGCCTAGCGTAGGTACGGCGGGACGATCAGGCCCCAGACGAGCGCAAGCAGCACCAGCGCCATGAAGACGGCGGCGCTGCCGATGTCCTTGGCGCGCTTCGACAGCGAGTGGTGATCGAAGGAAATCCGGTCGATCGCCGCCTCGACGCTCGAATTGAGCAGCTCCACGATCATCACCACGAGCACGGCCCCGATGAGCAGCGCGCGCTCGGCGGCCGTCACCGGCACCCAGCAAGCGGCGGGAATGAGCACGATCGCAAGAAGAATCTCCTGGCGGAAGGCGCTCTCGTGCCGCCACGCGTCCGTGAGACCCGAGAGGGAATTGAAGAAGGCCTGGACGATGCGAGCGGCGCCGCGCTTGCCCTTGAAAGGGCTTTCGAGTTGAGGCGGACAGGGCACTTCCGGCGTCGTACTGTGACCTGTCCCCAGGGGCTCAGGCGGCTTCAGCAAGGGAGGCTCCGTGCGGCACGCGCGCGGGAACGAGGCTCGCGAGGAATTGCCGCGAGCTGTGCTCCCAGGAGAACTTCTCGCCGTAGCGATGCACCTTGTCGCGGTCGAGAGTGAGCGCGGCCATCGCCGCCGCTCCCAGGTCGTGGTCGAGCACGCCGGCGCTTGGATCCTTCACGACGTCGATCGGGCCGCGCACCGGAAAGGCTGCCACCGGGGTCCCGCACGCCATCGCCTCCACCAGCACCAGCCCGAAGGTGTCGGTGCGGCTTGGGAAGACGAATACGTCGGCGCGCTGGAAATACGAGGCGAGCTCGGCCCCGGACTTCATGCCCACGAACATCGCGTCCGGAAAGCGCTCCTCGAGCTCTTTTCTCTGCGGGCCGTCACCGACGACGAGCTTGGTCCCGGGCAAGTCGAGCGCGAGGAAGGCGGGAATGTTCTTCTCCACCGCCACCCGACCCACGTAGAGGAAAACCGGGCGAGGCAATTCCGCGAATCTCTGCTCGCCCGGGCGAAAAAGATCGAGGTCCACGCCGCGCGACCAGTCGGCGATGTTGGCGAAGCCGCGCGCCTCGAGCATCTCGCGGATCGCGGGGGTGGCCACGAGCAGCGCGGAGGAGGCGCCGTGAAAGTGTCTCAGCCATGCGTACGTCCAGGAGAGCGGAACGCCGAAGCGCGGCTTCACGTACTCCGGAAAGCAGGTGTGGTACGCGGTCGTGAACGCAAGGTGGTGCTTCACGCAGTAGGCGCGCGCCGCGATGCCGAGCGGACCCTCGGTCGCGATATGCACCGCGTCGGGATCGAACTCACGGATGCGCCGCGCAACCTCGCGCGCCGGAAAAAGGGCGAGCGGGATCTCGGGATACGTCGGCATCGGCATGGTGCGAAATCCCTCCGGCGAGAGGGTGCGCACCTCATGCCCCCAGCGCTCGAGCCATTTCACGGTGTTGCGCAGCGTCACCACCACGCCGTTCACCTGCGGCGCCCAGGCGTCAGTCACCAGTTGAATACGCAATTTCGGCTCCTTCGAAGGTTAAGGACCTCAGACGCAGCTGCTCGATGGCCTTCCAGTCGATGATGCGCAGCTCCCCGCTCTCGAGCTCCACCAGCGCGGTGAGGCTCTCGACCCAGTCTCCGTCGTTGCAATAGAGGATCCCGCCGATGTCGCGGATCTCCGCCTTGTGGATGTGCCCGCACACCACGCCGTCGAAGTGGCGCCGCCGTGCCTCGTTGGCGAGCGCCGCCTCGAAATTGCCGATGTAGCTGACCGCGTTCTTCACGCGATGCTTGAGGAACTGCGCGAGCGACCAGTAGGGAAGCCCGAGGTGCGCCCGCGCATGGTTGAACCAGCGATTGAGCTTGAGCGTCATCATGTAGAACCAGTCGCCGACGTGGGCGAGCCACTTCGCGCCCTGCACCACCGCGTCGAATAGATCGCCGTGCGTGACCAGCAGGCGCTTGCCACCGGCGGTGACGTGCACCGCCTCGGCGCGGATGTCGATGCCGCCGAACGCGAGGCCGAGGAATTGCCGCATCGCCTCGTCGTGGTTGCCGGCGATGTAAGTGACGCGCGTGCCCTTGCGCGCCTTGCGCAGGACCTTCTGGATCACGTCGTTGTGACTCTGGTTCCAGAACCAGCGGCGCTTCAGCTGCCAGCCGTCGATGATATCGCCGACCAGGTACAGGTCGCGGCTGTCGGTATGGCGCAGGAAATCGAGCAGCCGCGCGGCCTGGCAGCTCGCCGTGCCGAGGTGGACATCGGAAATGAAGATGGCGCGGAACCTGAGCGTGAGGTTCGCGTCCTCCAGTTGATCCGGGTTCGCAGCTTCCATTGCCAAACGATTGTCCTTGCAGCGCAAGTCAATCGCGTGTCAGAAACGTGACAATTCGGGGACAGACCCCAATTTTAAAATTGGGGTCTGTCCCCGGTTTACTGGAAGCGGAACTTGCGCGTGCGCCGCGCCGCCATGCCGCGCCCGAGGGCGGCGCGGTCGCCCGGCAGCAGCCGGCGCGCGGCCTTCTGGTGCAGGCCCGCCTCCTCGAGCGAGATATGGGTAGCGTGGATGCCGCGAAAGTATTGCACCAGGTCGAGCGGCACGCGCCGATGAAGACCTTCGGCAATGGCCTCGAGCGGCCGGCGCAGCCCGCGCCAGCTGCGTTCCATCTCGCGATGCTCGCTCTCGAGGCGATGGCGCAGCCCCTGGAACTCGTCGTGCTCGGGAGCGCCGGCGATGCGCATCTCGAGCATCGGCATGAGCGCGTCCTCGTCCGCGTGGTGTACCTCGAGCTTGCCCGAGAAGAATTCCAGCGCGGCGGCCGCGTCCGCGCTCGCCTGCGAGTCGACACCGTGCGCCTCGACGCGCGACGGAAGCGCGCCCAGCGTGGCGAGCTGGCGCTCGATGCGCCGATGGAAGACCAGCATCGCGACGAGCGGGTCCTCGTATCCGAGGGGAAGGTCGTGGAGGTTCATCCGGCGAGGCTAGCGTGCGCGTATGACAATCTCGTTGACGGAGGCGAAAAAACTTCGCGCGGGTGTCACGGGGCTGAAAAACGCGCGCACTAATGTTGCGGCTCGCGAGTTCCCCCACCCCAAGGAGTCCCCGTGCGCCCCCACCCCCTTTTCGCCTGCGTCGCCCTCACCCTCGGCGCTGCCGCCTGCTCGAGCAGCGATTCCATCGACGACAAGACCGATGACAATTCGGGGGACAGACCACCTGTCCCGCGGAGGGGAACAGGTGGTCTGTCCCCGGTTCTAGGGGCGCAGGCGTGGGCCTGCGAAGCGCGCGGTGAAGCGGCTGCCCTCGCCGGGTGTGCTGCTGATCGCGAGCGTGGCGCCGTGACGCCCGAGCGCGTGCTTGACGATCGCCAGGCCCAGGCCCGTGCCGCCGGTCTCGCGCGAGCGGCCGCGGTCGACGCGGTAGAAGCGCTCGGTGAGCCGCGGAATGTGCTCGGGCGCGATGCCGATGCCCGTGTCCTCGACCTCGAAGGCCGCACCCTCGTCGGTCGCTTGCCAGCGCATCCGCACCGCTCCCCCCTCGGGGGTATAGCGGATGGCGTTGCTTACCAGGTTGCCGAAGGCACTCGAAAGCTCGTTCTCGCTGCCGAGAAGATTCGGCGAAGGCTCGCCGTGAACCTCGATGCGGTGCCGGCCGCCCGAGAGCGCCCGCGCTTCCGCGCCGAGGCGTTCCAGAAGCGCGGACATGTCGATCGCCTCTTCCATCGGCGGCGGCGGCGAGGACTCGAGCGAGGAAAGGGTCAGCAGGTCCTCGACCAGGCGCTGCATGCGCCGCGACTGCTCCGTCATGAGGTCGATGTAGTGGCGCGCCGCGTTCGGGTCGCTTTCGTCGCGCAGCGTCTCGAGGAATCCCGCCACCACCGTGAGCGGCGTGCGCAGCTCGTGGGAGACGTTGGCGACGAACTCGCGGCGCATCGTCTCCAGCTTCTCGAAGCGCGTGATGTCGCGCGAGAGCACCAGGCACTGTCCCTCGCCATAGCGCACGATCTGCACCGACAGCACGCGATCGGGCGCGTCGGCCGCGCGCAACGCGACGGGACGCGAATAATCGCCCGCTTCCTGGTAGGCGACGTATTCCGGGATCCGCACCAGGTGCGTGAAAGGCCGGTCCGTGTCCTGCGCGAGGTCGATGTGGAAGTGGTCGCGCGCGGTGTCGTTGCACCATGCGATGCGATCCTCGTCCAGGATCACCACGCCGTCGGGAAGCGCGCGCGCCGCCGCGCGCCAGCGCGCGACCTGGTCCGCGAGCTCCGCCTCGCGCCTCGCCGCCTCGCGGCGCGAGCGGTGCAGCAGCGCGTGCAGCTCGTCCCACACGCCCGTGGCGCGATGGCCGTCGGGTGCTTCGCCCTGCTCAAGCCACCGCCCCAGCAGCAGCAGCTGGCGCAGGTGATGCAGCAGCGCCACGAGGAGCATGAGCGCGAACGATGCCCAGCCCCACTCGGGTTCGGTCATGACGCCAATCGCCACGGACGCGCCCGCAGCGAAGGCGAGCGCCAGAACGCTCAGGAGCAGGCGGGAGGCGATGCGCGACTCGGGCATGGCGCCCAGTCTAGCGCGAGGAGAGGAACCGGTATCCCGCGCCGCGCACGGTCTCGATCAGGTCGTCGTGGCCGCTCGGAGAAAGCGCCTCGCGAAGGCGCCGGATGTGGACGTCGACGGTGCGATCCTCGATGAACACGTGGTCTCCCCACACCTGGTCGAGGATCTGCGAGCGCCCGTACACGCGGTCGGTATGAGTCATGAAGAAGTGCAGCAGCTCGAATTCGGTGGGGCCCATCTTGAGCGCGCGCCCGGCGCCCGTCACCGAGCGCGTGGCCGGATTGAGCGTGAGGCCCTCGATCTCGACCGCTTCCTTGGAGATCTGCGGCGCCCGGCGGCGCAGGACTGCTTGAATTCGCGCCTCGAGCTCGCGCGGCGAGAAGGGCTTGGTCACGTAGTCGTCGGCCCCGGCTTCCAGGCCGGCAACCTTGTCGCCGTCGCTCGCGCGCGCGGTGAGCATGATGATGGGGACTTCGCGCGTGCGCGCCTCGGAGCGCAGCCGGCGCGCAAGCGAGGGGCCGGCCGCGTCGGGCAGCATCCAGTCGAGCAGGATCACGTCGGGGAGCGCTTCGACGACCGCCTCGTAGGCGTCCTTCGCGGTGGCCGCCCGCCGCACGGTGTGGCCGTTGCGCGCGAGACCTACCGAAATCAATTCCTGGATCGCCGGCTCGTCCTCGACGACCAGGATCGACGCCGTCATCGGCTCATCGCCTCGCGCTCGATCTCCGCCAGCGGGATGTGGCGCACGTCGCGGCCCTTCACGATGTAGATCACGTTCTCGGCGATGTTCTTGGCGTGATCCCCGATGCGCTCGAACGCTTTCGCCACCCACACCACGTTCAACGACGTGGAGATGGTGCGCGGGTCTTCCATCATGAAGGTGATGAGCTGGCGCAGCATGGCGCGGAATTCCTCGTCGATCGCCGCGTCCTCGCCGATCACGCGCGCAGCGGCGGCCGAGTCCAGGCGCGCGAAGGCATCGAGCGAGCGCCGCAGCATGCCGAGGGAGACTTCCGAGATGTGCCCGATCGCGGGCATGCTCTTCGGCCTGGTACCCCTCGCGAGGATGTCGCGGCTCATGCGCGCGATCTTCTTCGCCTCGTCGCCGATGCGCTCCAGGTCCGTCACGGTCTTGCTCACCGCGAGGATGAGGCGCAGGTCGGAGGCCGCGGGCTGGCGCCGCACGATGATCTGGCCCAGGTCGTTGTCGATCGCGATCTCGAGCTCGTTCACCTTGGCGTCGCCCGCGATCACCTGCTCGATGCGCTCGGCGTCGCCGTCCAGGTAGCCGGCCACCGCGGTGCGGATCTGCGACTCGACCAGCCCGCCCATCTGCATCATGCGCGAGCGGATCGCCTCGAGGTCCTGGTCGTACTGCTTCGATATATGTTCTGTCATGGGCGCTCCCGAGCAGGTTACCCCACGTTTGTGACAGTCAGGTTACCGGGGCTCTCGGAACCGAAAGACCCGGGGAACACAGATGAGCACAGATAAACACAGAAAAAACGAAAAGCGCTTCGTCATGTTCCCGATACGGCAAGCATTGGCACGAAACTCCACTATGGGTGTCTTTTCTGTGTTCATCTGTGTTCTATTGCTTTTTGCTCGCTAGACTCGCCGCCCGAATCGCATCCAACGTTGTATTAGGCGTAATCGCCTGCGGATCGATGCGCACTTCGATGACGGACGGTTTGCCGGAGGCGAGGCAGCGGTCGAAGGCGGGACCGAACTGCGCGGTCTCCTCGACGATCTCGCCCATCGCGCCGAAGGACCGCGCGAACGCCGCGAACTGCGGGTTCTGGATGTCGGTTCCGACCACGCGCCCCGGATAGTGCTTCTCCTGGTGCATGCGGATCGTTCCGTAAATGCCGTTGTTCACGACGACGAAGATGACTGGCGCGTTGTACTGCACCGCGGTGGCGAGCTCCTGCGCCGACATGAGGAAGTCGCCGTCGCCGGCGAAGCACACCACGGTGCGCTCGGGGCGCGTGATCTTCGCGGCGATGGCGGCGGGAACGCCGTATCCCATCGCGCCCGACGTGGGGGCGAGCTGCGTGCGCCATCCCGTGTAGCGATGGAAGCGATGCAGCCACGTGGCGAAGTTGCCCGCGCCGTTGCAGAAGATCGTCTCCTCGGGGACATGCTTGTCGATGTAATCGACGATGTCCCACATCTGCACGCGCCCGGGAATCTCGCGCCGGCCCGTCCACGCGATGAAATCGGCTCTCGCCTCGGCGACGGTCGCCTTCCACGGAGGATTCTCGACCGGCGTCATCGCGGCCACCGAACGCGCGAAGGGCGCCATGTCGGAAAGGATGCCCAGCTCGGGCTGGTAGACGCGAGCGATCTCCTCGGCGCCGGGATGCACGTGCACGAGCTTCTGCCGCGGCACGGGAGCCTCGAGCAGCGTGTAGCCGCTGGTCGTCATCTCGCCCAGGCGCGCGCCGGCGACGATCAGCAGGTCCGACATGCGCACGCGCTCCGCGAGCACCGGGTTGATGCCGATGCCGACGTCGCCCACGTAATTCTCGAGGCGGTTGTCGAAGAGATCCTGGTAGCGGAAGGCGCAGGCGCACGGCAGCTGATTCGCCTCGACGAAGCGCTGCATGTCGTTGCACGACTCGTGAGTCCACCCCGGGCCGCCGAGGATCACGAGCGGGCTGCGTGCCGCGGCGAGCAGGTGCTGGAAGCGCTCCATGTTCTCGCGGCCCGGGTGCGGCATGGCGGGCGCGTAGTGACGCGCGTCGGCCACGGTCGCTTTCTTCGACAGCATGTCCTCGGGCAGCGCCAGAACCACCGGCCCGCGCCGTCCGGAAGTCGCGACGTGGAAAGCGCGCGCGACGAATTCGGGGATGCGCTCGACATCGTCGATGCGCGCCGCCCATTTCGCGAGAGGCGCGAACATCGCCGCGAAGTCGACTTCTTGAAAGGCCTCGCGGCCGCGAAAATCGCTGCCGACATCGCCGATGAAAAGGATCATCGGGGAGGAATCCTGGAAGGCGGTGTGCACGCCGATGGAGGCGTGCGTGGCGCCCGGACCGCGCGTGACGAAGCACAGGCCCGGGCGATTGGTGAGCTTGCCGCACGCCTCGGCCATGTTCGCGGCCCCCGCCTCGTGGCGGCAGACCACGAGCTTCAGGCGATCCTTCACGTCGTAGAAGGCGTCGAGAATCGGCAGGAAGCTCTCGCCGGGAACGGTGAAGGCGCAGTCGGCGCCGTGGACGAGCAATTGGTCCACGAGGATGCGGCCGCCTTCGCGCGCGCTCATTGCCATGCGCCGGTCCTAGAGCTGCCGCACGACATAGCCGCGCTTGCGCAGCATCTCGAGCAGCCCGCGCGGCCCGGCGAGGTGCAGCGCCCCAACGGCGATGAAATGGCGCTGCTTCGTCTCGTTGAGATAGCCCTCGATCTTGCGCGCCATCGCCTCGTGCCGCGACCAGACGAACTTCTCCTCGATGCCCGCGGCACCCGGCACGCGCTCGTTGTAGCGCCGGGCGATCTCGAGGACGAGCTGCGGATCCCCGTTCTGCCACGCGCCCACCAGCCCGGCGATCTGCTCATCGGCAAGCCCGCTTTCGAGCGCATCGAGCGTTCCCTTGAACATGGTCATGGCCTCCTTCTCGCTGAAAGAGATCATGAGCGCGATCTGCGCGGCGTTGCCCTCGAGCTCGACGATCGGCTTCCGGTCGGCCTTGGCCTTGTGGATGAGATACGCATCGACGCTGAACTGCGAGAGGTAGCCCACGCGTCCCCATTCGCCGAACACGAGAGCCGAGGCGGCCATGAACGGCTTCATGCGCTCGACCTGCGTCTCCAGCAGCCCGTAGCGCGGCAGGAGTTTCGAGAAACGCTCGTAGTCGTCGAGAGAGACGTGCGCGCGCAGCGCATCGGGCGGCGGGTAGGTCATTGCGCGCGCGGCGCCCGCAGCCGCGTTGCCGTCGGTGATGTCGGCCTCGACCACCAGCACGCTCGAATCCTCGTAGGCGTCTTCCACTTCACGCGGAAGGGGAAACCATTCCTTCCTTCCCGCGTGCACCGTGCCGAAGAGGTAGACACGATTGTTCATCGACAGGACTTCCCACAGGTATGGCGCCGCCGCGGCCGGGGTGGCGGCGAGTGCGAGACCCAGGAAAAGAAGAAGGACGAAGCGCTGCCGCGGGGTCATCGCGCGTTGGGCTTCCACGTGCTCGCGACCGGCACGAACGACGGCATCGGAATCGCCTCGTAGCGCACCTCGATGATCTCGAGCTCTTCCTCGCCGCGCGGCGTGTGCAGGTTCACCGTATCGCCTTCGCGCGCCTTGATGAGCGCCCTCGCCACCGGCGATACCCAGCTGATGTAGTTCTTCGGCGGATCGGTCTCGTCGATGCCGACGATGCGCACCGTCTGCTCCTCGCCCGCCGGGGTCGCGTAGGTGACGGTGGCGCCGAAGAAGACCTGTTCGGTCTCCTCGCGCGTGGCGGGATCGACGACCTCGGCCACCTCGAGCCGTTTGGTGAGATAGCGGATGCGCCGGTCGATCTCGCGCAGCCGCTTCTTGCCGTAGAGGTAGTCGCCGTTCTCGGAACGATCGCCGTTCTTCGCCGCCCACGACACGATCTGCGTGATCTCGGGGCGCTCGGTGTTCACCAGCCAACGCAGCTCGTCGCGCATGCGCTGCCATCCGGCGGGCGTGAGGTAGTTCTTCGACCCCACGGGGATGGGATTGTCGTCGTCGGCGTCGAAATCGTCCTCGGGCGCGGCGTCGTCCTCGCGCGTGAATGCCTTGCTCATTCGGGAATAATACCCCGGGCGTTATGATTCGTTCCCATGAGCCAGGTCGCCTTCCTTTGCCTGCTCGCGGGCGGCTGCGCCATCGCGTTCGCGCCGATCCTCGTGCGCATCGCCGATACCGGCCCGCGTCTGGCACTGGTCGATCATCTACACCTCGGTCGCCAACTCGACGCTGCTCGCCAACCTGGCCCCCATCTTCGTCACCCTCGCCGGATGGCTCTTCTGGCGGCAGACGGTGACGCGCGTCTTCCTCGTCGGGATGATCGTCGCGATCGCGGGGATGTTCGTGCTGGTCGGGCCGAACTTCGCGGTCGGCGGGACACGCCTTCTCGGTGACGCTCTCGGCGCGCTCACCGGGATGTTCTATGCCGGCTACATGCTCGCCATCAAGTTCGCGCGCGACGCGCAAGCTTCAACCGCGCGCCTCATGGCGTGGAGCACGACGATCACCGCGATCGCGTTGCTGCCCGTCGCACTCCTCTCGCCGCAACCCTTCCTCCCGCAGACCGAGGTGGGCTGGTGGGTCGTCATCGGGCTCGCGGTGATCACGCAGATGCTGGGACAGGGCCTGATCGCCTACGCCTTCGCCCACCTTCCCGCATCGCTTTCTTCCGTCTCCTTGCTGATCCAGCCGGTGATGGCCACGTTCTTCGCGTGGTGGCTCTTCAACGAGGCGGTCGGCCCGGTCCAGTTCGTGGGCGGGGCGATCGTGCTGGCCGGGATCTGGCTTGCGCGAAGGGGAAGCTAGCGACGATCGCTCAGCAGCAGGCCCACGATCAGGCCGACCGCCGCGGCAACCCCGATCAAGGGCCACGGATTTTCGTGCACGTACTCGTCGGTGGCGCGTGCCGCCGCGGTGGTCTTCTCGACCGCGGCTCCCTGAAGCTCGCGCACGCGTTGCTTGGCCCTGCCGAGACTCTCTTCGACGGAGGCGCGCAGGGTAGCGGTTTTCTCACCCGGAACGCTCGCCAGGGCCCGGAGCAACGCTTCGGTATCGGTGACCACCTTGTTGAAATCGTCGACGAGCTGGTCCTTCGCGGCGTTCAGGTCGGATGCGGGCGGCATGATGTTTCTCCTCTGGAAGGGCTGCGAATTCGGACGATCGACGTGCGTGAGACACATGGAAACTGCGAGAATTCCCGCAACCCTTTCGTCATGCTCGCCTTCATCAAGGCGCATGCCCCGGGCTTGCCTGGGCACTTACGCCCTTGATCAACAGCCAGAAGATCATGGACAGTTCCCCAACGCCCTCGGGCACCAGCATCAGTTGAGATACAGCACGTCCGTAGTCTGGAAAAAGCAACAACGTCAAGCTACTGGTCAGATAGGCAAGGCCAGCGACCACCAGCAAGACGCCCAGAACTCGGGGCAGGAATCCCGACTTGAATACCAGAATCCCAAAGGGAAAGAGCCAAAGACCCCAAAATGCAGAGGCGGCGAACATCCCGTGGCTGCGCAGACTCAGAGACGCCATGGCCAGGGCATCCAGCTGATGTTTCTCGAAAACCGCCAGGAAGTTGGCGCCGCCCAACAATATGAGTGGGGCTATGTCGCTGAGCATGATGGCGAATGACATGGGGACCGAGACTAGAGCCAGCACCATCATGAGCAAAGCAAGTTGCTCGCTCACTGCTTTGAGTAGCTGATACAGGGATACGACTAAGAACACGAAAGCAATCTGCGCGACCAGATCGCTTGCAACGCCGATACGGTAAAGGTGCTCGGAAGCGGCAATCTTGCCGGCGGTGGCCGTCGCATCCCCTGGCACCACGAAAGCCACGGGGATGTACATGATGCTGAAAGCGCCGGTTATTGCAACCAGCAGATAGAGCAGCCCGGCGACTCTTGCGGCATGCTTCTGTGAGGTCACGATTTCACTCATGGTTTGCGCGATAGATTCTGGCCGGTGCGGACAGCCAGGTCAAACACAAAACCTTGCGGCGCCGACCGTTTCCTGAAATGGCTTGCGGTAGACTGGCCCGGTGATTCCACGCTGTCTTAAGGAGATCCCCATGCGACGCCAAGTTCGCCGCGCGGCGCTGGCCCTGGCCACCTTCGCCTGCGCCACGCTCGCCGCCGCGCAGTCGTACCCGACCAAGCCCATCAGGCTGATGGTCCCGTTCCCGCCCGCGGGCTCGACCGACATCTCCGCGCGCGCTGTCGCCGGGAAGCTGGGCGAGCGTCTCGGCCAGCCGGTCGTGATCGAGAACCGGCCCGGCGCGGGCGGCAACATCGGCACTGAAGTCGTGGCGAAGGCCGCGCCCGACGGCTACACGCTGGTGGTGGGCACCGTGGGCACGCACGCGATCAATGCGAGCCTCTATTCGAAGATGCCCTACGACCACATCAAGGATTTCGCGCCGGTGATCCTGCTTTCGTCGACGCCCAACGTGCTCGTGGTGAATCCCTCTCTTCCGGTGAATTCGGTGCGCGACGTGATCAACCTCGCCAAGTCGAAACCCGGCGAGCTCACTTTCGCCTCGAGCGGCAGCGGCACCTCGATCCACCTCTCGGGCGAGCTCTTCCGGTCGATGGCGGGGCTGCAGATGATGCACATCCCCTACAAGGGCAGCGGCCCGATGCAGATCGACTTGATCTCGGGACAGGTGAACATGAGCTTCGACAACCTCTCCGCGGCGATGACGCAGATCAAGGCCGGGAGGCTGAAAGCCCTCGCGGTGACGGGCGCCTCGCGCTCTCCGATGCTCCCCGATCTGCCTACGGTTGCGGAGGCCGGTTTGCCCGGCTACGAGGCCACGTCGTGGAACGGCGTCTTCGCGCCCGCGGGAACGCCGAAGGAAATCATCGGCAAGCTGAACCGCGAGCTGAACGCCATCCTGCAATCGCCCGACACGCGCAAGTTCTTTGCCGAGCAGGGAGGCGAAGCCGGCGGCGGCACGCCCGAGCAGCTTGGCGCTTTCGTGCGCACCGAGACCGTGAAGTGGGCGAAGGTCGTCAAGGACTCCGGCGCGAAGGTCGACTGAAGCGCGGCTTCAACGGCGCGGGGGCGCGCTTTCGACCACCTGGTAGAAGATCTCGTCCTTCTTGATCATGCCGAGCTCGAGGCGCGCCCGCTCCTCGATGGCTTCCGTGCCCTGCTTCAAGTCGCGCACTTCCGCTTCGAGCGCGTCGTTGCGTGCCTTCAGCCGCGCGTTGCCCTCGCGGTGCTCGGCCAAGCTGCGGTCGAGCTCTCGCACCTTCATCCAGCTCCCTTTCCCGATCCAGAGCGGGTACTGGAGGGCGAGCAGCAGGCCGGCGAGGATGAAGGAGAGCGTTTTCATTTCAGTTGGTAGAAAGCCTCCCGCCCGGCGTAGGTCGCGCCCTCGCCCAATTCTTCCTCGATCCGGAGAAGCTGGTTGTACTTCGCGATGCGATCGGAGCGTGACAGCGAGCCCGTCTTGATCTGCATCGCGTTGGCGCCCACCGCGATGTCGGCGATGGTGGAATCCTCAGTCTCTCCCGAACGGTGCGAGATGACGGTGGTGTAGCCAGCCCGCTTCGCCATCTCGATCGCTTCGAAAGTCTCCGAGAGCGTGCCGATCTGGTTGATCTTGATGAGGATGGAGTTGGCCACGCCACGCTCGATGCCCTCGGCGAGGATGCGGGTATTGGTGACGAAGACGTCGTCGCCGACGATCTGGACGTCCTTGCCCAGGCGCTTGGTGAGCAGCTCCCAGCCCTCCCAATCCTGCTCGGCCATGCCGTCCTCGATCGAGACGATCGGATATTTGTCGCACCACGCGGCGAGGAGATCGACGAACTGCTGCGGCGAGTAGGCGAGCTTCTCGGCCTCGAAGCGATACTTGCCGTCCTTGTAGAACTCGCTCGCGGCGCAGTCGAGCGCGATGAGCACGTTCTCGCCGGCGAGGTACCCGGCCTCTTCGATGGCGCGCAGGATCCATTGGATCGCCGCCTCGTTGTTGGGCAGGTTGGGCGCGAAGCCGCCCTCGTCTCCCACGGTGGTCGACATCCCCGCCCTGTCGAGCATCTTCTTCAACGTGTGGAAGATCTCCGAGCCGCAGCGCAGCGCGTCGCGAAAAGTCGGCAGGCCCGCCGGGACGATCATGAATTCCTGGATGTCGAGCGAGTTGTTGGCGTGCGCCCCGCCGTTCACGACGTTCATCATCGGCACCGGCATGCGCTTGGGCGCGCTGCCGCCGAGATAGCGATAGAGCGAGAGCCCGCTCTCCTCGGCCGCCGCCTTGGCGCACGCAACCGACACCGCGAGGATGGCATTGGCTCCCAGTCGCGACTTGTTCTCGGTGCCGTCCAATTCGATCAGCACCCGGTCGATGTGCGCCTGTTCGGAGACATCGAGGCCGAGAATCGCTTCGCAGATCTCGGTGTTTACATGGTCGACCGCTTTCTGCACGCCCTTGCCGAAGAAGCGCTGCGGATCTCCGTCGCGCAGCTCGATCGCCTCGCGCGAGCCGGTCGAAGCGCCCGACGGGACGGCCGCGCGCCCCATAGCGCCCGATTCGACGAGCACGTCGGCCTCAACGGTGGGATTGCCGCGCGAATCGAGGATCTCGCGGGCGACGACTTCGACGATGGCGGTCATTCTTCTTCCTGGAGCCTGGCTCTGACCGCCACGATTCTACGTGCCCCTAAAGCTTCTTGGCGAGGATCTCGCCGAGTTTCCTGGCGTCGTTGATGTCGCGTTCCTGCAGCGGCGCCCCGCCGACCTGCAGCGTGACCCAGGTGCGGCCCTTGCGCACGTGCAGCTGCCCCGTCTTGCCGCTCCAGAACGCCTCGCCGTTGGCGATGAGCAGCGGCTTGGTCTGGAAATGCATGCGCGCGTCCTCGAAGGCTTTCTGCGCGTCCGCCTCGGTCTTGCCGAAGTGGAATTCGGCACGCGCGGTGACCGGCTTGCTTTCCTTGAACCCGCTGTACGTGCAGACCGGAATGACCTTGGGGCGCTTCGGCGGGAATTTCGCTTTCGGATTGACGGGCGCCTCGGCGGGCGCGGCAGCCGGCACGCCCAGCGCTTTCTCCGCATCGGCCTGCGTGAACACCTCGCAGGCATCGAACGCGTCTTCGGCCCAGGCGATCGGACTCGCGGCGGCCGCTCCCAAAACGGCCGCGATTCCCAGCAGCTTCAGCTTTCGCATCGTTCACCTCGAAGGTTGCGCGCGCCGGCGTCGTTTTGCCGTCCATGATACTGGACGGCGGCCGCAACCGCGAGATGGACACGCCGCCGTCAGGCGGTGCGAGCGTTACGGCACGTCGCGAACGCCTCCGAAGCGCCCGCTGTACGAGGAGCAGAACTGATCCTGCGCGCTGAAGGTGGCGTGAAACCCGTTCACGCCCGCATCGATCGCGCTCAGGCTGAACGTCCCCTGGTTCGCGGCCGTCCCGCCCACGGTGCACGAATAGGACCCGCCGTCGATCGCGGAAAGCCGCCCAGCCTGGGCGAGCGTGCCCGAATAGGTGCACGTCGACGCGGTGCCGGTGCCGCCCTGGTTGAAGTCGACCCGCATCGTCACGGAACTGCCGCTCTGCGTAACCGTAAGGTTGTCGAAGACCGCCACTTGCCCTGGCGAAACGCCCGAGCAGCCGCTGCTGCGCCCCACCATGCCGCCGATGTAGTTGCCGGCGATGTTGACGTTACGCCACGTGATGCGCGAGATCTGCTTCGACACGTTCACGCCGTTCACCGAGTAGTTCAGCGACCCGGTACTGGGGCTGGAGAAGGAGACGGTCATCGAGCCCACCGTGACGCGCGACACCGCATTCGGATCGAAGGTGGGATTTCCCAGCCACGGCCCGCGCGATTCGGTGAGATCGCCGCTGTAGTTGGTGGTGCTGCCGCCGACCGGAGCGAGCGCGGAGGCCGAGTACCAATGCGCGGTGTTGTCGTTGGCATAGACGAACATCGTGGCGAAGAGGATCTCGCCCTGCTGGATGAGGTTGATGCCCCAGCCGCTTTCGCTGGTGCCGCCCCACCACAGGTCGGTGTAGTCGGTCGAATAGGTCGTCGCCGCGGCGGGAAACGCGAGGGCGAGAGTCGCAAAAAGCGCCACGACGCGGAGCTGGATGAGCTTGATCATGGTTGGGTCCGGAATTCCGATAAGGCTAGTTTCGCACGAAGCGTGCAAGAATATGGGCTCAACGTACGAGGGGCTCATGCAGTTGACCAAACCGCTTGTCGCCATATTGCTCGCATCCGTTTCGAGCCTCGCCGCGGCCAGGGATCCGCCGTGGTACGCGGGAGTATCGGGGGGAGAGTCGCGCACCGATCGCGAGCTGGTGAAGAACCGCGAATCGACGCTGGTCGGGGCCACCGGCATCCAGACCGTCTTCGACGCCACCGGCAACGCGTGGAAGGCCTTCGGCGGCTATCGCTTCAACGACATGGTCGCGGTCGAAGTCAACTACGCCGACCTCGGCAGCCACAGCACCTTCACGACCATGATCGCTCCCGACGGCTTCAACACCGCCTCGATCCGGGTGAACCGCAAGATCAACGGATACGGCGCGGACCTGCTGCTCTCCGCGCCCGTGGGCGGCTACTTCAGCGTCTTCGGTCGCGCCGGCGCGTTCCGCTCGAAGCTCGTGGCCGGCGCGCAATTGGACGGCTTCATCAATTTCACCAACGGCAATCCCGCCGACCGCGCGCGCAGCACCACACTCCACGAGACGGTGCTGCGCTTCGGCGCGGGCGGCGATTGGTGGTTCCGTCCCAACCTGTCACTCCGCCTGGAGTGGGAGCGCTATAGCAACGTCGGCAAGAAGTTCGAGATCGGCGGCTCCGGCACCACCGGAGAAGCGAACACCGACGCGTTCTACGTCGGCGTGATGACGCGCTTTTGACCGGAAGGGATGACGAGGAATTCGTCGCCCCGGCCGCTGCAATCGCAGCGATGGGCCGGGGCCCAATTAGCGCAGCAATCCCTTTATCGCGTCCACGGCGCCCTCTCTGCCGCCCTTGCGCAGCAAGTCGACGCTGGTGAGGACCCGCTGCCCGATGCGAGCGATGATCGTCGCGGTGACGATGCTTCCCGCCTCGCTTGCGGTGACGCCGTTCTGCTGCTTGCCGATGTCGCGCATCTGGATGTCGGGCAGGTCGAAGGTGATCCCCTGCCCCCTGAGCGCGGGATTGGTCATCGTCACCCGCGCGCCGCGAATCGCGAGGCGCTCGATGATGAACTTGCGCTTGGTGCCTCCTACCATGGCCGCGTGAGCGTCGGGCGCGCTTTCGCCTCGCTTCACGTAGGCCTCGATGTTCCTCTGGATCGCGTCGAGGTTGGTCCCGTTGTTGCCGTGCCCGCGCTCGTAGAAGATCATCGGCGCCTCGACGCTGATCTCGCGGATCACGGTCACCGGATCGCCGTGGGTGGCCGGGTCGATCGCGACTCGCACCAGCCCGAGGCGCGCCGCGCGCGGCGCGGAGAAACCCGTCGGGTTTCCGATTTCCACGCCCTCCAGGCTGCCGAGCCCGTCGCGCGGCGAAAGCCTCACCTCATCGACCTTGATCGCGACACCCGTAACGTCCGGTCCGTAGTGCTCGAGCGCCACCTTCACGATGAAGTCAAGCGAGTACCAGGCCCACAGGACACCGAGCGAGAGAATCGCGGCGACGACCGCGAGGACGACGAAGACCTTCTTCACTTCGCGAGCGTGGCGAGCACCGCGCGTAGCGCCTGCGCCTCGCCGCCGATCGGGCGCCCGGGCCGGCTCGCGTCGTTCCACGCGAAAACGTCGAAGTGCGCCCAGGCGATGTCCTCGGGGACGAAGTAGTCGAGGAAGAGCGCGGCGACGATCGACCCGGCGAATCCGGCGCGCCCCGAATTGTTGATGTCGGCGACGTCCGTATCGAAGAAGCGGCGATAGTTGCGCCACAGCGGCAGGCGCCACATGGGATCTTCGAGCTCGGCGGCGCGCGCGAGCAGCCTCGCGGCGAGCTTCTCGTCGTTGCAGAAGAGCGCGGGAAGCTCGGGCCCGAGCGCCACGCGCGCGGCTCCCGTTAGGGTCGCGAAATCGATGATCGTCCGGGGCTTTCCTTCCGCCGCGTACGCGAGCGCGTCGCACAGGATCACGCGCCCCTCGGCATCGGTGTTGCCCACCTCGATGTTCAGGCCCTTGCGCGTGCGCACGACGTCTCCGGGGCGAAACGCGTTGCCGCTCACCGCGTTCTCGACCGCGGGGATGAGCATGTGCAGGTACACGGGGAGCTTGCGCTGCATGACGAGGCGCGCGAGCGCCAACGCATGCGCGGCGCCTCCCATGTCCTTCTTCATGAGGCGCATGCCCTCGGCGGTCTTGAGGTCCAGGCCGCCGCTGTCGAAGCAGACACCCTTGCCTACGATCGCCACGCGCGGATGCTTCGGGTTCCCCCAATGGATCTCGAGCAGCCGCGGGGGACGGGCCGCCGCGCGTCCCACGGTGTAGATCGCGGGGAAGTTCTGCGCGAGCAGCTCCTCGCCGACCCACTCGTCGAACTCGCCGCCGAAGAGCTCCGCCTGCTCGCGCGCCGCATCCGAGAGCTGCTCGGGGCCCATGTCCTCGGCGGGCGTGTTGACGAGGTCGCGCACCAGCCGCACCGCCTGCGCCATCTCGAGCGCTCGCGTGACGCGCGCGGAGGCCTGGACCTGCAGGTCGGCGGGCTTGCGCTTCGCCTTCTTGTAGCGCGCGAACTGGTAGCCGCCCAGGTCCCAGCCGAACGCCGCGTTCTCCGGCGCGATCGCGACCGGTCCCTTGCCGAGCGCGTAGCGCGCACGCGGCAGCTTAAACGCCAGCCCCGCGATGGCCCAGGGATCGGCCGCGTCGCGCACACCCAGCAGCACGCTCGCGATGCCGCCCTTCGCATCGGGAACCAGGGCGAAAGAATTGGGCGCGGCGTCGAAGCCCGAATCCGCGGCCCAGCGCCGTTGCTCGGGCGTCAACGCGGCGAGCAGCTTCGGCAGCCGCTTCGCGTCCGTGGCGAGAATCGGAATCGCTTTCTCGAAGGCTTTCTTGTCGGTGATGACGGTCATGGGGAGGTATTCTAGACGCGCCGCGTATCATGGCGGCCGGAGGATCGGATGCGGCCATCGTTTTGCGGGATTTTCGCGATCGCGCTCGGAGCGAGCGCGGCGCTCTTTCCGGCGCGCGCCGCCGAGGACGTGCCCTTCGTCACCACCCCGGACAACGTGACGGCCGCGATGCTCGAGATGGCGAAGATCGGCAAGCGCGACTTCGTGATCGACCTGGGCTCGGGCGACGGGCGCATCGTGATCGCCGCCGCCGCACGCTTCGGAGCCTCGGGGCTCGGCGTCGAGCTCATTCCCGATCTCGTGCGCCGGAGCCGCGAGAACGCGAAGCGCGCCGGTGTGGAAGCGCGCACCGAGTTCCGCGAGCAGGATCTCTTCGAGACCGACCTCAGGAAGGCCACCGTGGTGACGCTGTATCTTCTTCCCGAAGTGAACCTGCAGCTGCGCCCGAAGCTCCTCGCACTCAAGCCCGGCACGCGCATCGTCTCGCACGACTGGGACATGGGCGACTGGAAGCCCGACCAGGAGCGCAAGCTCGCCGTTCCCGACAAGAAGGTGGGGCTCGAGAAGTCGAGCCGCGTATACCTCTGGACCGTGCCCGCGCAAATCGGCGGCGCGTGGTGCGGCACGGGTGCCGCGCGCGGCACCACGCTCGAGCTGCGGCAGCAGTTCCAGGAATTCCAGGGCGAGTTCGTCGTCGACGGCGGCGCGGCCAAGCCCTTCGAGGGCCGCGTCGAGGGAAGCGCGTTGCGCATCACCAAGACCGCCGCCGAGCGCTTCGAGCTGATGCTCTCCCGCAAGCGTCTCGTCATCAGCTTCGGCAGCAGCCCTTTCTCCACCCAGCGCGCGATCGCCTTCTCGCGGTGCAAGTAAAAGGGGTCAGGTCCCTTTTTCGCAGGGAGGCGCATCCGTCAATCGAAAAAGGGACCTGACCCCTTTTACTTGCGCGAGAACGGCAGTCCGGGCTGGGAACAGTCGTTCATCTTCACGAGCACGGCATCGCCCACGGCGATCGCGGCGGAGGGGGCGAGCGGCACGATCTGGGAGAGCCGGTTTCGCGCGTTGCTGAACCTCACCAGGGCGAAACGCGTCTTTTTCATTCGGTCCGGGGGAAGCTCGGAACGGCAATCGACGGTGGCGTGCACCTCGATATCCTCGCCCTCGACCATGTGGCTCACGATGCCTTCGCGCCATCCTTCCTCGTAGTCGTATTTCCCCTGCATGTAGACCGGAGCGCAACCGCAAAGACTCAACGCCAGCGCGAACGAATATTGGAGTCTGTCTCTCATGTTCGACCCTCACGGGAATGACGCGTCATGGGATACCACGCGAGCGCCGCTGCGACCAGCACCCACACGATCACCGGCCCGCTCGGCAGGTCGAACGCCGTCGAGACGAGCAGTCCCGCGGCGTAGCCGGCGGCGCCGATGATCCACGACGCCAGGAGCCGGTGCTTCGCCATGCGTCGCGTGGCGAGCGGCGGCACGATGAGGGTGGCGAACACGAGATAGAGGCCTACGAGCTGCACCGAGACCGTGACCGCGAGCGCGAAGAGAACGTAGAAGCCGACGCGCCCGATACGCTCGCCCCATCCGAACCACAGCGCCAGGATCGCCGCGTAGACCGCCGCGGCCCACACGAGGCGCATCGGCTGTGCCCAGAGGATCTGCCCCACCAGCAGGTCGCGCAGGTGCTCGCTGCCGTGCGGGTTGGATGCGAGCAGCAGCACGCCCCCCGTGGCCCCCAACACGAACACCACGCCGATGACGGCCTCCTGCACGTCGGGCCACACGCGTTCGGTCCACGTGAGGAGCAGCGCCCCGCCCAGCGCGGCGCCGAGCGCGGCGATTTGCACCGCCACTCCTTCGGCCTCGAAGCCGAGCCGGTCCGCGAGCAGCACGCCGCATCCGGCGATCTGCGCAATCGCCAGGTCGATGAACACGATCCCGCGCGCGAGCACCTGCATGCCGAGCGGCACGTGGGTCGCCGTGACGAGAAGGCCGGCGGCGAGCGCCGGCCAGAGGATCGAGACATCGGCCGCGCTGAAGCTCATGCAGCGCCCTTGAGAAGACGCTGGATCGTGTCGTCGAAGTAGGAGAACAAGTCCTTCGCCTCATCGTCGCCCCCGACGGTGAACGGAAGTGCCACCGCGTTGATCTTCGCACGCTCCGCGACCCATTGCGACGCGCGGTCGCTCTGGTAGGCTGCGCGCAACACCATCTTCGCGGGCTGCCGCTGCAGCGTTTCCAGCACGCTCGCCAGGTGCGAGGTCGTGGGCTCCAGGCCCGGCTTGGGCTCCAGCGCCGCGACCTCGTTCATGCCGAGCCAGTTGATGAGATAGGTGAATGCCTTGTGCTGCACCACGACCGGGATTCCCTTGAGAGAAGCCGCCTGCCGCTCCCATTTCGCGACCGCGGTGTTCCAGCGCTCCGCGAATTGCTTGTATCGCCCCTGATAGTAGGCGCCATTCGCGGGATCGGTCTGTCCGAGGCGTTCCGCCAGCGCCGCAGCCACGCGCGCGATGTTGCGCGGGTCGGTCTGGATGTGCGGATCGCCCTGCGGATGCACGTCACCCTCGGCGCGGTCGAGGCGCGCCGGCTTGCCGAGCAGCGGAACGAAAGAGGCCGCCTCGAGGTAGCCCGGTTGTCCCGGCTGCACCTTGGGATTGCCCGCCTGCTGCAGCACCAGCGGCAGCCAGCCGACTTCGAGCTCCGCGCCGGTTGCGACGACGAGATCGGCGCCGCGCGCGCGCGCGATCAGGCTCGGCCGCGCCTCGACGTGGTGCGGGTCCTGCAAGGGGTTGGTTGCCGTGTACACCGTCACCTTGTCGCCGCCCAACTCCTTGGCGAGCGCACCCCACTCGGGAACGGTTGCGAACACGTTGAGCGCCGCGCCGGCGGGCGCGATCCATGCCGCGACGAACGCGGCGAAAACAATATGGGTGAGTTTCATCGAGCGCTCCTTTAGTACTTGTGGGCGCCGTGGGCGCCCAGGCTCAGGATGTATTGAATGAACCACTGGTTGTCGGTCACATCCGGCCGCGTCTTGCTCTGCGCGAGCTGCAGGCGCAGGCGGCTGAACTCCGACGGCGACCAATCGATCATCGCGCTCGCGCGCTCGGGATTGAAGGCGGTCGAGCCCAGGTACACGCCGTTCGACCCGTAGTCGACACTGCCGTGTCCGAGGCGGTCATAGCGAACGCCCACGCGCCACGCCGGCATGAACTGGTAGACGCCCTGCGCGTACCAGCCGCTCTGTCGCGCGGCATAGGCGGAGGTCTTGTTCACGCCGAGAATGCCGTCCAGGTCGTAGGTGAGATCGCCGCTTTCCTTGCGATGGAAGTATTCGCCCTGCACCTTGAAGTTGGTCTGGCGCACGTTGCCGTTGGGCGCCCACTTCCACACGAAGTCTGCGATGGCGAGCCGGCTCGATCCGTTGAAGCCGACCTGCGCATCCCTTCCGAACAGGTCCGTCTGCGCGTAGCTCCGATCCTCGGCCTGCGTTCGCAGGTACGAGATCCCCGCGCGCCAGCTGTGGCTGGCGCCGATGTCGCCGCCCGTGTGCGCATATATTGCGCCCGAGCCGATGCCGTTCTTGTTGCGCGGGCCGCCGGGGAAACCGTCGCCGTTTCCGGCCTCGGCGCCCAGCTCGACAAAGTGATCGAGGGGCGCCACCCACTTCAGCTGCACGCCGTCGTTCGCGTACTGCCCGCCGAGGAAGGCCTGGTAGGCGAGCGGGGCGTCGACGAAATCCCAGGCGTGCTGGTGCTGTTCGTTCAGATAGCCGATGCCGGAGAAGAAGCGCCCGAACTTGGGCGCCAGCCCGTACGGAGCGCCGACGAAAATGCCGTAGGCCTCCTCGACCGAGACCGTGTTCTCCGGCGAGAGCGAGACGATGAGATTGCCGGCGAACTTGTCGTCGACGTTGGCATACAAGGCGAGCTCCGATTCGCCGAGGCTGAAGCCACGGCGGCCGGGGCCGCTGTCGCCGCCGGGCGCGAAGCCCTGAATTGCGAAGGCCGAAGGATCCTGCGACAGGTTGGCGTAGCGGCCCTGCAAGACGACCGATACGGCGGGATTGAACGCGCTGATGGAGCTCGTGGGCGATGACGACGCAGGCGCGATCGCCGCGCTCGCCTTTGCTTCGGCTTCCTTCAGGCGCTGCTCGAGCGCCTGGATGCGGCTCTCGTAGCTGGACTTCAGCTCCCTGATCTGTGCGCGGATCTCATCGAGATCGGCGTCACTTGCGGCCCACGCATTGGGGACCAACAGCAGCGCCAGCGCAAAAACGCGCAGCGCTCGAAAGTACTGGGACACGGCGAACCTCCTCGGGTCGTGATGCAACGACGCCGCCGCGAAACGGCGGCGAGCCGGACCGATGTCAGAGGAGGATGGGAGGAGCCTGGGAGCGGAACGCCAGGCGCGCCGGCGTGGGGGCGCACTGTTGATCGACCTGTGCCGGCTGGTCGAACGACGTCTGCAGCGCTTGCACCGCCGGCATCGTCGGCGTGGCCGCGCTCGACAGGCCGGAGCAGGCGAAACACTGGTCGCACGACTGCGGCGCCTGGGTCGAATCCTTCTTCGACGCGAGGCGCTCCGTCGCATGCCCGAGATCGTGCAACGCGGCCGCCTGCTGGCCCACCACGAGGGCGAGGGCCAGCCAGAAGGCGAAAGCAAGGCGGCGCAAACGGATCACCGGGACGAATCCACTCGAGAAGCGAATGGTGGGAACTCTAGCACGGAGCGCGATGCCCCTGTTCGGGAAAACCCCATCCGATCACATCGAGAATCGGAGGCCGATCGAGACCGAATAGCGCGGCTCGATCTGGTAGCCGTTCACGCGTTGGAAGATCGGGATCTGGACGTACCCGTAAGCGCTCGCGCTGTCCGTAAGCTTCACGGTTACCCCGGGACTGAGATACACGAGCGTCGCGCCGCTGTTCCCGACGTCGGCGTTCAAGCCCGATTCCCGCCGCTCCGTTCGCATGTTGAGCTGGATCTGCGGCCGCACGCGATCGAGGCTCGTGTAGCGCGCCCCAAGCGTCAGGTTGAGACCCGTGCCGGGCCGAAAACCCTCGCGCGAATTGAGCGGCTGCTGCAAGAGCGCCTCGGCGAAGTAGTCCCAGTCGCCGCTCACGGCGCCGAACGTACTCAGGCCGACGAGCAGATCGGTGGTTCCGGTGCCCGGCTGCAACCCGCGATCGAGCGGTTCACCGGCCTGTGGACCGGAAACGAAGTTGTCGTGGAAGCGGCCGGTGGCGAGCTTCACCCCGAGCTGCACGCCGACGGCCCGATCGGCGACAAGGCTCCGGTAGCGCCCCAGGAGGCGCACGTCGCCGATGGCCTTCGCGTGCGAGGTTGAAACGTCCTCGTCGCCTGCCACGACCGTGGTGTGGTAGCGGTTCGAATAGGGGATCTGCGCCGACACGCCCCAATCGCCGCCCGGAGCGTAGTCGAGAAAGAGGTTGTAGTTGCGGTTGATGGTGACTTGCTGGATCTCGCGATCGGCGGGAAAGGCGATGCCGCCGCGGTCGACCTTGCCGGTGCCCGATCGCAATTGATCCTGGTTGAAATAGTCGAAGCGAAAGTCGGCGTGGAAGCCTCCCTCGGCGCTTTGGGCGAGCCAATCCGTCGCAAGGGTGCAGCCGCAGCTCGAGCAAGCGAGCGCCGAGGCCGGTGCAATGCCCAGCAAGGCCATGGCGGCGAGCGGCACGAAAGACGAACGATGCGCGAATCGCATGATTTCTCCTGAGAAGGTCGAAAGCAAACGCCCGCGCGGGCCGCGGCGATCAAGTCGCCCCGGTGGCGGGCCAAGCGATCAGGAGAAGTGCGGCGGAGCGCGGCTCGGTGGAGGTCGAGCGTCGTAGTGGCGATGCGGTGCGGCGGCAACCGGCTCGGGCAGGGGCGAATCGACCGACAGAATCCACCTCGGAGAAAGCGCGATCGCGGGCAGCGTTGCGTCCGCGCACATCACGCACAACGGGCAATGGAACTTATCGTGACCGTCGGGAGGGAGTGGAAGCGAAACGTCGTGCGGCTGGAACCCGGACTGCGTGCAGATGAAATTCGGAATCGTCCGGTCCCTGGGCCCGGCCGCGGAGATCAGCGGCCACAGCGATCCCCACGCGATCGCGAAGATCGCGACGAGGGCAACGGCGCGCTGGCGGATTCTCATCGGCGGCATTCTAACAGCGCGAACAAGGACGCCCGCCACTTCATTCCCTAGCGGCGCACCCCCGGAGGTTCGGATACGAGTCCGGCCGCGCGCTGCGCGAGATAGACCTCCAGCGCGAGCAGGTCGGGTGAGCCGTACGGCGGCATCTCGGCGCGCACGCCGAAATAGCAGGCGCGAAGGCGGCGCTCGAGGGAGCCGAGCGCCTGCCATTCGAAGCGGTAGGCGGGCCAGTCGGCCGGATGCCCCTGGCTCACCTTCTCGTTGAGCAGCGTGCGGCCCCAGCTCGCGTCGTGGCAGCTCGTGCACGCGAGGTTCAACTGTCCCTGGCGCCGGTGGTAGATCCGCGCTCCCTCTTCGAGCAGCGCCGCCGCCGGTCCATCGGCGCGAGCGGCGATCGCGAAGCCACGCGATTGGCGCGCGACGAACGCGGCCAGCGCAAGCAGCTCCTGCGACTCGTACGGCAGCGCCGCGGCTTTCTGGTTGTCGACCACGCACGCGTTGATGCGCTGCTCGACATTCGCGACGCGTCCGAGAGACGCGACGAAAGCCGGATAACGCGACGCCATGCCCTTCATCGACACCGCCGCGTCCCCATGGCATGACGCGCACGTGTTGCCGCGCTCGCCGCGGGGAGCGTTCCAGAGCGCGGCACCGCGTTCGACCCACAGCATTCCCGGATTGCCGAATGCATCGGCCTGCAGCGCGCGTACATCGGCGCTTTGGAATTCGATACCGCTCTTCAACGGCTGCGGCGTCTGCGCCGTGACGACAAGAGGAACCAGGAGGATCGAACGAAGGATTCGGGAGAAACTCACGTGACGTTGAGTGTCGCCGCCACGCGGCCGGTGGCGCCGCGATCGTCGCTCCATTCCACGACGACCTCGCCGCTCGACTCGGCGACGGCGAAGAAGGCGAGGTAGGGATTGGCCGCCATGCCGGTCCCCAGCTCGGCGCTGAAGATCTCGTTGCCGGCGTAACGGCAGGAGAGCTTGTCGACGATGTACACCGGAATCGATTGCCCGTTCATGTCGCGCCGGAATCCCGTCTCCATCGGATGCTCGACGAGAATGCGAATCTCGAAGGCCTCGCCGCGGCGTACGTTGGGCGGAACCCGGATGCGTCCGAGGAGCATCGCTAGAGCGTCGCCTCGTCCATGCACGCCGCGGAGGTGACGAGCACGTCCGCGGGGCCGACGAGGAAGCGGTCGTTGGTGAGCTCGGCGAGAACGGTCACGCGCTGCGTGCCGGCGAGGCGCACGCGCGTGGAAATCTCCGCGCGTCCCGAATGCGCCCCGAGGTGGAAGGTCGCGATGAGCGGGCGCGGATTGCGCTCGGCGAAGATGTAGATCGCCTTCACGTGATCCTCGGCGCTCATCGGGCTCGCGACGCGGATGCGGATCGGCACCGAGTTGCCGTTCTCCGCGATCTGCGGCAGCTCGATCTCCACGCCCGAGCGCCGCGGCTTCACCCCGCGCGTGATCTTGTCGAGCATGGGAGAGATGTCCTGCACCAGCTGCGCGCGCGACGGAAGCGCCGCGCCGGCGAGCGCCGCCGCGCCCGCCGCGACGAACTTGCGCCGCCTTACTTGAATGTCGCGAGCCATGCGACCACATCCTCGACCTGCTGTCCCGACAGCACCGGCCGGCCGCGCCTCTCGGGCGCGACCGCGTGCAATCCGTCGGTACGATGGAAGGAAGGCATCACGGCATCCGGATTCACGCGCGTGATGTCGGCCACGCGCAGCCGAATCTGCGCGGGCGTGAGGCGGGAGCCGATGCCCGCCAGCGGAGGTCCGACGTCTCCGGCAACCTCGATGCCGGGCAGCGAGTGACAGAGCACGCAGTGCCCGCCCTCGCGCGAGCGGAAGACCTCACGGCCGCGCTCGGGATCTCCCGCCGCCGCGAAGGGCTGCTCGATCGCATCCATCGTTGCGCAAGCGCTAGCCATGAAAACCGCTCCGATGGCTACCCTCTTCCCGACCCTTATGATTTCCTCACGTCGTTGTCCTTCAACGGCAGGTTTCGCACGCGCTTGCCGGTTGCCGCGAAGACCGCGTTCAGCACCGCCGGCACGACGTTCAACGCTCCAGGCTCGCCGTGGCCGCCCCAGAAGCCTCCGGTGGGAACGAGGACCGTTTCAACCTTGGGCATCTCGGTCATGTTCGGCAGCCGGAAGTCGTGGAAGTTCGACTCGACGATGCGCCCGTCCTTCAACGTATGCCCCTCGTAGAATTGTCCGAGGTTGAAGATGACGTTGCCCTCGGCCTGCGCGCGGCATTGGTCCGGGTTCACCACGTAGCCCGAGTCGATCGCGTACACGATGCGATGCACCTTGATCCGTCCCTCGTTCACCGAGACTTCGGCCACCATCGCGGTATAGCTGCCGAATCCGTCGGATTGGGCGATGCCGCGATAGACGCCCGCGGGCAGCGCCGAGCCCCACTTCGCGGCTTTCGCGCAGGCCTCGAGCACCAGGCGATTCTTGTCGTCGGGCTTGAGCATCGCTTGGCGGAACTCGAGGGGGTCCTTGCCCGCCGCGTGGGCAACCTCGTCGATGAAGCACTCGCGATAGAACGAATTCTGCAACCCCGGCGCGCGCCAGAATCCGACCGGCACGTGCGGGTTGCGCATCGCGTAGTCGACCTGCTGGTTGGGCGTGGTGTAGGGCGAATCGCTGAACGTGCGCACGGCGGTCGAGTCGATGCCGTTCTGAATCGCCTCGGGGCGCAGCAGCGCGAGGATCGACGGGCACGCTATCTTGGTGTGCATCGCGACGAGGTTGCCGTTGGCATCCAGCCCCGCCTTCATGCTCACCAGCGACGCGGGACGGTAGAAGCCGTGCTGCATGTCCTCCTCGCGCGACCAGATGAGCTTCACCGGTGTGTTGGGAAACTGCTTCGCGATGGCGACGCTCTGCCGCACGTAATCCTGTGGGGCGCCGCGGCGGCCGAATCCGCCGCCCAGCATCGTCTTGTGGACCTCAACCATCTCGAGCGGTAAGCCGCCGGCCTCGGCGGCCGCGGCGATGGATGCCTCGCCATTCTGCGTGGAGGTCCACACGTGCAGCATGCCGTCGCTCTTGAACCACGCGGTGCCCGTCATCGGCTCCATCGTCGCGTGGCTGAGATACGGAGAGGAGTATTCGGCCTCGACGATTTTCGCCGCCGACGCAAGCGCCGCGGGCGTGTCTCCCATCTTGCGCGCCGTGGGCAGCCCCGTCGCCGCGATTCCTTCCCGGAACATCGCGGTGATCGTGTCGCTCGACACCGCGCCGTTGGCCCCGTTGTCCCACTCGATCACGAGCTTCTTCGCCGCCCGGTTCGCGCGCCACCAGTTGTCGGCCACGACGGCGACGAAATTCTCCTGCTTCACGATCCCCTTCACGCCGCGCATCTTCTCCGCCTCGCGGCTGTCCACGCTCTTCACCTTGCCGAGGAAGACCGGCGACTGCACGATCGAGGCGTGGAGCATTCCCGGCAGCTGGACATCGACGCCGAACATCGGCGCTCCGACGACCTTGCCCGGCGTATCGAGGCGCTTCACCGACTTGCCGACGATCTTCCAATCCTTCGGATCGCGCAGCTTCACGTCCTTGGGAATCTCGAGCTTCGAGGCCTGCGCCGCGAGCTTGCCATAAGAAAGCTTACGGCCCGTAGGCCCGTGCGTGACCACTCCGCTCGCAGCGCTGCATTCGGCGACGGGAGCGCTCCACTCCGCCGCCGCCGCCGAGACCAGCATCTCGCGCGCCGCCGCCCCCGACTTGCGCAGGTACTCCTGCGAGGTACGGATGCCGGCGCTGCCGCCGGTCGACATCGAGCCCCAGATGCGTTTTCTCTTGATGTGCTCATTGGGGGACGCGAACTCGGTGGTGACCTGGCCCCAGTCGCAGTCGAGCTCCTCGGCGACGAGCTGCGCCAGACCCGTGAGGGTGCCCTGTCCCATCTCGGAACGCGCGATGCGGATGAGCACGCGATCGTCGGGATAGATGACGATCCAGTGCGTGACTTCATGGATCGCATTTGCGGAACCTTGCGCAAGCGCGGCACCCGCGGCGGAAAACTCGAGCGCAAGGCCGCCACCGATCGCGGCGGAGGCTTTGAGGAATTCACGACGATCTACGGTGATGTTCATCATCGCCCCCTATGCTTTCTGGCCGTTGGGCAGGTCGATCTCCGGGGCCGCGGCGGTGCGCGACCCTGCCGCCGCATGAATCGCGGTGCGCACGCGCGCGTAGGTTCCGCAGCGGCACAGGTTCGTCATCGCGGCGTCGATGTCCTGGTCGGTGGGCCTGGGCTTCTTCTGCAGCAGCGCGGTGGCCGCCATGATCATCCCCGCCTGGCAGTAGCCGCACTGCGGCACCTCGTTCTCGACCCACGCCTTCTGCACGCGGGTGAGCCCCGCCTGCCCGAGGCCCTCGATGGTGACGATCTTCTTGCCGGCAACGCTCGCCGCCGGCATGACGCACGAGCGCACGGGCTGTCCGTCGACGAGCACCGTGCAGGCGCCGCACTGCGCGATTCCGCATCCGTACTTCGTGCCCGCGAGGTTGAGAACGTCGCGCAGCACCCAGAGCAGCGGCATTTCCGGCTCGACGTCCACATCATGGGCGTGGCCGTTCACGTTGAGCTTTGTCATGGGGATCTCCGGAGGCGAAACCAGGGCGGGAGGTTCATTCTGCTACCGCACAAATGGCTTCGCAATACCGCCATCCAGAGGGCTTGGATCGCCATCCATCGAGCCCGGGGTGAAGGCCGACCCGGGGGATTCTCGTTCCGTCACAGGGGAGAGAACTCGCTACTGCCAATTGCGCTCGGATTCCTTCAGCAGCGCCGATTCTTCATGGAGCGGGGCACCCCCTCTCGTCCTTCACCCCAAGGGCTCGATGGATGGCTCTTTGTGAGA
>WNFI01119059.1_pt1 | contig 50086 bp, 47 predicted proteins | sample 5400471 | NCBI WGS metagenome assembly WNFI01 (sample SAMN13153348, study PRJNA577476) | soil metagenome | isolation source: 100 cm saprolite on Douglas fir-dominated hillslope | place: USA:California | collected 2013-09-17
CGCGGCGTCGCGCTGTGGATTTCGGACGACGCGCGCCGGCTGCCGCTGAAGATGGAAGCGCAGCTGCTCGTGGGCAAGGTCACGGTGACGTTGCGGCAGGCGGGAGGCGTGTGACGCGCACCGCCGCAGTGCTGGCGCTGTGCCTGCTGGCCGGGGGCTGTTCGGCGGAGAACGGGCGGGACAACGCGCCGAAACGGCAGCACGAGAGAAACCCGCCGTCGATCGGCTTCATCGACATTCCTAAGGACGGCGCGACGGTGAATCCGACCGTTCGCGTGTCGGGCTGGGCGGCCGATGAGTCGGGGGTCAAGGCGGTACGGATTTATTTCGACGACGAGCTGATGGCGACTGTCCCTCTCGTGACGCCGCGTCCGGACGTCAACCAGACCTATCCGAAGTACGCGAAGCCTGATGCGATCCACGGCTTCGAGTCGCTGATCGACGCCGGTGCGCACGCGGGCTACACCACCATCCGCGCCGAAGCGATCGACGGCAAGGGCGCCTTGACGCAGTTTTACTCGGTGAATGTCAGGATCCGGGAGTAGCCCGTGGCCGACAACGACCTCCCGCCGGACGGACGCCGCGACACACCGGCCTACGTGGGAGCCGAGCGGCGCGCCGACGAGAGTGCGGACCGGCGCCGCAAGCCTCGCGGCGGCCGCCGCGCAACCGATGCGTTCGTCCGCGCCGCGGACTTCGTCTACAAGCTGCTCACGGAGCCGCCGCGCTAGCAGCTACCTAGATATGGAATGACCCGCACTAATTTCCACATTGAAAAATCGTGACCAGGCCCCTCTCATCCGACAGACAACGTCTCTTGAGAAGGCCCAGCATGCGAATATCCTCTGACGAATTCCACGGCGTCTTGTGGTAGGCCACCATGATCGACGTGTCCTCGCGCATCAGATCCTGACGTCAGATCAGTCCTGGCCCAACCCCACCAGACAGGCAGGCATATCAGACCAGCACAGGCCGCCTGCCTGACGTCGGTCCACGTCATGGGTACCCATTTCGTCATCGCCCTCCACATCGTTCCGCCAAGGCCAACCGCACCCGCGGCGACCAAACCGCAGAAGAACGGCGTCCAATAGGCGAAGAATCTCGGATAGAGATCAAGGGGCCGGACCCAGAGCCACATGCACGACAGGGGCAGGACAAGCACCCCGAACAGGTAGGTGTACTCGAGCCGACGATCTCTAAACAGAAGGGGCGCCGTCGCGATGAGCGCAAGGCACAGTCCGACACGAAGCTGCGAGTCGGATCCCGCAAACGTACGAAGCAGCTCCAGCGGAAACGACGAATTGAACGGACCTCGGCCGCGGCCGACAACCGCACTCCAAAGGTCTGTAACCGCCGGAAGGTACAAAACAACGACTCCGGTGCCGACAATTCCAAACGACCACCAGAGCGACCGCGATGCCTCAAGGCGCCGGCCGTCAGCACGGCCGCGGCGACCGTCCAGCGCACGCCTGGCTATGCACCACAGAAAGATCAGATATTGCACGCCGATAATCCACAGACCGTACAGATGAAAATAGACCGCCAGAACCGATGCAATTGCGTGCCGAGTCGCGGCTGGACGGGAATCGTCCCTGAGAAGCAATAGAAAATTACGACTCGAGATCACCGTCATCACCGTCAGACCGCTATAGCCTCTCGCGCTGTGTATCCAGCTCACAAAGAAAGGATTCAGGGCAAGAAGGAAAATCCCCAGTACCGCGACCGCTCGACCGAAGAGATCCCGTAACAGGCGCCACGCGGCAGCTACGGTAGCGACTCCGAGCAGCAGGGCTGGCAGACGGACGGCCCATTCGCGACTGCTGCCAAAGATCATCGTCGCAAGACGTGCGAGTACTGAAAAGCCAAAGTGGTTGTTGAAGATTTCGACCTTCGTCGCGGCGACCCGCAACGGCATTCCAACAATGAACTGCGACGCCGAGTACAATTCGTCATAGTTGAAGCCGCGATCAATGTGACGGATGCCGAAGCCGAGGGCCAGACAAGTGGCGAGGCCGACACAAACGTATTCGATCATTTGGACCGGTCCAGACCTTGACCCGACAGGCGCCTTGTAGGGCGGCGTACGGCCAAGCAGTGCTGCCTGACCGACCCAAAACAGAGCCAATAAACAAAGAAGTGCTGTAACCGGCGACGCGCCTAATCGCTTCCGCGCAGTCGTCTTACCAATGAATGACCGGCTGGCGATCGTGACCTCGTGCCCGTCGACATCCCGGGCCACCACGTAAATCCGGAACGGACCCTGAGGTAACAAGGCACGGTCGATCGTGAAGGACCAACTGCTACGTGCATTGAGGGGGGTAGCGGCATAGACGTTCTGCACGTCTGGCCGACCACCGTACGCGAACTTCGCGCGGCCAAGCAAGGTCTTGCCGACAGTGGTTCCGCAAAGCGGTTGCTGCCGAAGCTCGGGCCTTGCGTCAGTACAGACCAGCAAATCGCGGATCGCGATATCGTCCAGCGCCCAACCGGAGATCTGCGCGGACTCGTCGACGAACGCGCCGCGGCGTGGTATGTCAATGGCGCCGAATGGTGGGGCGCCTCCGTCGTGCAGGACCGCCAGCGTCACATGAATAACGTAGGAAAGCCGGGTGCCGCCAAGAGAGACGGTCACGTCACCCGTCGCGGAATCCGTTGGTCCGATTAGCTCGGACTTCAATGCAATGGATAACCTGGCTGGCGACCTTCCTGCTCGGGGTGTTACTCGCAGCCAGGCCGGCGCGTCAGTGACCTGCCAGTCCTGAGCCGGACCTTCCGGATCGATGAAGACGGCCTGAGGTGGTGTGACGAACGCGGGATTTGAATCCCGGAGCACCGCACAGAAGTGCAAGGCCTGCTGCACGGCGAGGCCCGGCGACGGCGGGCGTTGACCGGACATCGCGACAAACAGAACCACAGAATTGGAGGCAGGGCCGCGAGTTGCGGGCCAGGAAGGAACATCAGTCAATCACAAAGAAGACACCGTAAGTCACGTGCCCGCATCGGGATAGCAATCGAATCGGGGAGGCTCGATGGTGGCACCAGTTTAGTCGAGACTACCGTGAGCCCTCGCCGCTTCTCGATGGTCGTCGCGCGGCTGTCACGATGCGCGGTGCGCCCCACAGCGCCCAGTCGTAGCGGCCGTTCGCCGGAACGCCGGACATCGACGGCTCCGTCCGGAAGACGAGTGAGACCGTGCGTCCTGCGTAGGCGGACATGTCGATGTCCACGGGAATCCAGTCCCGGTCGGCCGGAACGTGCAGCGGGTCCACGTGCCGCGTCAGGAGATCCACCCGTCGCGCATCGTCCTCGATGCTGATGCCGAACACGACGCCGTCGGCCGAAAGGTCCCATGCCCCCGGTTCCAGACCAACCGCCGCCTGCAGCCGGGCGTCCCGCGGGACCTGCACCGTCCAGCGAATGGCGGAGGGCGGATGGGCGTAGATGGCCCGCTTGCCGACGCCGTTGAGAGCGCTGTCGCGGATGTTGAACGTCCAGTGAAGCGGGGACCCCGACGACATGTCCGCGCGATAGAGGTCGTCGATTAGGTCGACACCGCGATGCGGAGCCCGGCCGAGCGCGATAGTGGCGCCCAGCGCGGCGACGAGCATCACGAACGCGGCGCCGCCGACGAGGGAGAAACGAGTGCGCGCGGGCGGCGGTGCCGCAGGTTCAACGCTACCGGCGTGGCCGGCGACGAAGAGCGCGACCAGCAGCTCGAGCGCCAGGAGGAACGCCAGCCATATCTGAGTGCGGTTCCACGGCGGCGAGACGCGCGGCAGCGTGGTCGTCGCGAACCGGCCGCCGATTGTGTCACCGGCGGCGCGCACCTCGAACAGGAGATCGCCCCATCGCTGCTGCCCGCCCACGGTCAGGAACCCGGATGCGAGCGCGTCGTCCAGCGAAGCGGCAATCCCCACACCGGCAGTCTCCGCCGACGCTTTCATCTGCAAATCGAGCCGGAACGGCCGGTTTGCCGATCGCTCCACCCGGTGGAATCCGAGGCGCTGCCAGCTGAATCCGGCACGCAGGTCGGCTGATCGCTCGCCCGAGATGGGATTGACGATGCCAAATGTGCGGAGCGCGCCCAGCGTCCACCTGAATTGAACGTGTGTCGGCCGATCCGCCCAGAGGAGCACCCGGATTTCCTGCAGGCCGTCGGCGGTGGCGTCGAAGGTCTGGCTGATCGGGATGCCGGCGCCGAGCTCTCGGACTACCGTCGTGTGGGGACTGCGGACGACGATCCGCGAAGGCGCGTGGATCGCAAACAGGTAGACTTGGGCTGCGGCGGCGGCCACCAAGCCGGCGAACCATGCAATGCCGCGCGCGCGCGCGCCTCTTTGAAGTGATGACGTCTCCAGTGACCCTCCGTCAGCGCCTGCGGCTGAATTCCGCCGTCGTCCAGATCGTGTTTTTCTGCGGCTTCGTCATTCTGCTCGTCAGTCCCATCTCCATCCCTGATCCGCTCGAGCTCGGAGTTCACCTTTCATGGACGGCGATCTGCCTGCTCTTCGCGCTGCTGATCCTCGCACCGGCGCTCTACAGGCAATGGCCGCGCAGCGAGCTCGACTGGCCGCTCGCGATCTACCTCGCGGCGGTGGTTGGGAATCTCGCGACCAGCCTGGATCGATCGCTGACGATCTTGTGGATCCTGAATATTGCCGCACAGGTGGGTGTCTTCGCCGCGACGATGACCCTGGCGCGGCAGGAACCGCGCCTGCCCCGCGCCGTCCTCGTGTTCCTGGTCGCCGACATCGCCGTCCTGCTGCTGATGGCGACGGCGTATCACGCGGAACTGGGGTTCGTCGTCAGACCGAAAGGGTACCTGAGCCCTGCGGGCTGGAGTGGCTATCCCGAACTCGGCGCGCTGGGTGTCGTGCAGTTCGCGTTACTGGTGGCAGCTATTTACACGAGCCGCCGCCGTGCCGACGCGCTGATTGGCGGCCTGCTGCTACTCGTCGCGGCTGTGGAGATCGTGTTCCTGTATGCGCGCGGCGCGTGGGCGGCCGCGATCGCCGTCCTCGCCGTCGCCGCCCTGCTCTTGACGGCGCGTGGGCACCTCAAGCGCTTCGTAGCGATCGCCTGCGTCATCGCCGGCGTGACGCTGGTATTTGCCCCGCGCAATCCGATGCTGCGGCGGCTGATGTTCAACGACAAGACAGCTGACGCGAGCATCGATATTGCGCCGCCTCAGATGCGGCTCGACATCTGGACCCGGACGCTCGACATGATCCGCAACCGTCCGTTGCGCGGGGTGGGTCTCGGCAATTTTTCGAAGGAATTCGAACGCGGGTACAGCCGGCAGTTGATCTATGAAGGTCGAAGCAGCCAGCACGCGCATAATCTCTGGTTACACCAGTACGCCGAGCTTGGCGTCATCGGCGGTACGGCCTATCTGGTGCTCTGGGTGTGCGTGTTTCGCGTCGCGTGGCGCACCGCGCGTTCCGCTCCGACGTTCGTGTCCGTTGGGCTGGTGCTCGCGATCACGGCGTTGCTCGCGACGAACGTCACGACCAACATGTTCAGCACGACCGGACTGGCTGCCGGCCGGCTGCACTCGCTGACCTGGTTGCTGTTCGGTCTCGCGGTCTCCCAGCGTGTCGTTCGGCCGTCCCTGCACGAGACCGGCGCCTCAGCGGACGCGGATACCTCGATCGTCGCCTGACGCCGCCGTGATCCCGGTGTCCAACGGCGTTTGGAGAATGCCATCGGGGCCCGCGGACAGGATCCACGCGGACCGCGGATTCGCGGATCCGATCAGGACCACCACGTACGCGTTACCCCATGGATCGACCAAGCTACCTGGTGGCAGCCGGGAGGCCACGCGCGCGAGCGGAAACGCCACGGCAGTGTTCCAGCGATCGTCATCAACCTGAGCCCTGGTACCGATCCCGATGAGGATCTGCGTGCCTGAAGGGATGGTCGGCGCCACCGGCCCGTCCTCGGCGCGCCGGAGCTCTGCGGCGATCGCCGCCATGGCCTGCAGCGACCCGTTCAGCCGGTGGCGGTGCAGCGTCCGCACGGCCTCGAACGGGAGGACGAGCGCGAGAAACAGCAGTAGGAGCAGGGCGGCCGCCACGCGCGGGGGCGCGAGCGTACGATCGGCGGCCGCTACGATGGTGGCGCTCATGTCAGTGGCCGCGCAAGCCGATGACGGTGCCGACCGTCCGCACCAGGATGGCAAGGTCGAACAGCATCGACCGGTGCTTCACGTAATACAGATCGCACTCGAGCTTCAGCTTCGCGGCGTCGACCGAATCTCCATAGGGCAGATTGACCTGCGCCCATCCCGTCAACCCCGGGGGCACCATCAGGCGCGCGCGATAGAACGGGATTGCGTCCTGCAGCCGCGCGATGAACTCGAGCCGCTCCGGGCGCGGTCCGACCAGGCTCATCTCACCGCGCAGGATGTTCGTGAACTGGGGCAGCTCGTCCAGCCGCGTCCTGCGCAACCACCGTCCCACCCGCGTCGTCCGCGGATCGTCACGATCAGCCCATCGCGCCTCTCCCGGCCGCTCGGCATCACGCGCCATTGTCCGGAACTTGACGACTGTGAATAGCGCCCCCGCGCGCCCCACGCGCTTCTGGCGGTAGAACACCGGAGTCCCGGAATCGAGCCAGATGGCCGCGCTGATGAATGGGGCCAGCACGGCGAAGACACCGAGACCCGCGGCAGACCCCGCGAGATCGAGCGCGCGCTTCGCCCACCAGGACGACTCGCGCAGGCGCATCGCGTCGGCCAGATCCGTCATCAGCCAGTCCGGCTCGAGCAGATCGACGGGAACGCGACGCAGCACCTCTTCCGTCAACGTCTGGACACGCACGACCTGGACACCCGCCTCCTGGCAGGCGAGCAGGGTCTTCAGCAGCTTCTCGTCCGGAGGCTGCTGGAGCGCAAGCACCAGCTCGGACGCCCGGTGGTCGGCGGCGATCTGGAGCAGAGAATCGGCGTCGATCCGCGGAACGTCCAGCGACGGATCCGCGTACGCCGGCTGCGGCACCCAACCAATCACGTCCGCCTGGCGTGCGCGATGATCGCGAATCGTCGACAGCGCCAGCGCCGCGGCAGGGCCTGATCCGATGATGATGGCGCGCTGACGGAAGCGCTGCCGGCTGAAAACCGTGACGAAAATCAGCCGCCATGCCAGGGTGAGGAGCGTCGCTTCCCACAGGAAGTAGAGGAAGACCAGGCGCGGCAGGACGCCACGGGGCGCGTAGAAATACCAGCCCGCGTACGCGATCAAGAGGATGGCCGCGCCGCGCGCGAGCGCGCCAAGCGTCCGGCGCAGCGAGAAGGCGATGGACGAGGAGACGGCGGGGATCGACGCGGCGATAAGCCAGAACGCGGCGGCCGCGAACCACCATGCATGCCCGGCGACGAACGCCGCGGAGAAGTGCCCTCCCGCGGGGATGCTCCACAGCCAGAGAGCCACCACTACGGCGGCGGCGGCGGCGACCGCGTCGCCAGCGGTCAGGACGGCGCGATGTTCCGACGGCCGGAGCCCGCGCGGGATCACGCGCGGAGCGGTCATCGGCGCGTCCTTTTCTACGCTCGGTGGGGCCCCTTTAGATTCCCCACCTCGCTGCGCGCTCGCGGCCGCCTTCGGCGGCTGCCCTCCGGCGCTCGCTTGCCGGTGGACTGGGGGACTCGTCATGTGCGCTGCACGCTTGGCGGCAGGCGCCACGGCGGCCATCGCCCCAAGGTAAGGAGATGCGTCAGGCCGCCGAATCCCCATGCAAAGTGGATGATCGCGAAGGCGCCGGCGACGGGCAGCGAATCGCTCCAGGGTGACGCATCAGCATTGGGATCTTCCACCACCCGTAGCGGAGGTATTGGCGGCCGAGCGTTCGAAAATGCCGGCGTGGATAGTAGGCGCAGCGGATGTCGGGATCCAGAATGACGCGATAGCCGGCCTGGCGGACGCGATAGTTGAAGTCGCCGTCCTCGACGACCTCCAGGTCGTCGTCGTAGCCATTGAGCTCCTTCCAGAGCGCGCGCGAGTAGCAGCCGAACGGCACGGTATCGACGTCGGTTGGCGTCCGGCGCGCGTCGCTGTGCCTGTAAGCGGCGCCACCGCTGCCCAGTCGTGACCGCACGGCGAGCGCGATGGCCCGCGCGCGAAGGGTGTCCGCGCCCGGCACTATCTCCCAGACGCCGCCGATCACGCCCGCCTGCGGGTCGTGCAGATGTGCAACGGCGCGCCGGATGTAGTCGGGCCGCGGCCTGGAATGCCCATCGAGTCGGACGATCACGTCGCCGGCCGCTGCCCTGATTCCGGTGTTCATAGCCGCCGCCGCGCCCGGACGGGCGCAGTGGAGAAGGCGAAGATGCATCGACGGATGTCGGGCGGCGTAGGCTTCGACGATGGCGACGCTCCGATCGGTGGAACCGTTGTCGACGACGATGGTCTCGATCGGCTGGGTATCCTGCGCGCCAACGGCATCGAGAAGACTCGCGACGAATTCTCCCTCGTTGCGACACGGAATGACGACTGAGACGATGGCCACCCGCGATTGGTTAGTCGCTATTTGCGATCCTGCTGAATCGGCCGAGGTGAAAAGAACAACAGACAGCCAATGGCGTCCCAGGCAAATCCCGCTGCGGCCACCAACCAGAGCAACCTAAGCCACCACGGATCTACCGCACTCCCGACGCCACAACCTAGGCAGATCAATATGAATCCAAGATCCATTTGAGCGCGCCGACGCGATTCACGCCACAGCGTCGGTAGAGGAGCACCTCGTTCTCCAGCCAGCCACAGGAGCCAACTGAAGATCGCCACAAGGATCGCCCATCCAAGTACCAGTAGCGCTCCGGCGATCAGCGTTCGCAGGTCGATGGGAACTACAACAGACACGCGAATGGACTCTGTCGCATTTACCGCTTTCCGGCCGCGCCGAAGCCGTTACCCCCGACCCTTTGCGAATAACCAGACCGCAACAAGGGAAAGACACAAGCCGACGAGACCGGCGAAACCGACCTTCCCAGGAACATTCCGACCGATGGATTCGTGCGGCAGGGGCGCCAAGCCCCCGACCTGAAGACGAGATTGACGCTCCGCCTTGGCAATTCGCGCGTCCGCGATGCGGTCGGCCAGCTTCTTGAACTGCGCCTCCACTTCTTCCAGTCCGCGTTCGTATGGGCCAGACTCCACCTCTTGTTCACGCTGGAGTTGGTCTATCGAGGCCTCGCTCTTGAGAACATCGGCCCGGACCTCCTGTGCGTCTCTCCGAACGGCTCCGAGCTCCGCAGCCAACGTGTCGCTGCGCCCTTTGAGAGAGGCATATCGAACTCGAGCCTCGGCCAGCGCCCCGGCTAGCTTCGTGTAAGCGGTATTCTCCGCTTGAGACTTCAGGCGGCTCGTCGAAAGGGCGTCGTTCACTCCGGACACGCCATTTGACCGACCCAGGGTCTGCCACAAGGCGTCATCGGTAATCGCCTTGGATAGCTCAATCACGGGCGACATACTCTTCACTTCCTGTTCGAGCTGCGTCACAGCCCGGGCGGTCTCGTCCTGCTCGAGCCGTGTCTTGAATAACTGCTCCTCGAGCGAAACCGCCAGGTACTCGAGGTTCCGCTGACGGGATCCCTTGAAGTCGACGGCCGCTTGCGCTTTCAGCGTGCTCATCGCCTTCGCTTGCTCGTCTGTCACTTTCTTGAGCGTTCGCTGGGCCTGGGCCACGCGGGCCGAGGATTTCGGGAACTCGTCGATGACAAAATCCACGGACCCAGCTCGACCAGCAGCCGTTAGACGTGTCTCCTCGTCAACGAAAAGCTTCGCCCATGCATTCGCGATCTGCTGCGCCATCTCGGGCGTCGAACACTCTGCGGTGAGCCCGATCAGCGGCAGATACGGCTTGCCCGGCTCCCGGCTGGGATAAATCGATGTCGACAATCTGGCCGGCAGTGGACCGGTTCCGACGAGTTTCTTCTCCCCTAGCTGCTGCAGGAGCTGGTTTCTGATGAATTCCGATCCAGCGAGGCGCTCATAGGCTTCTATCGAAAAGACGCTTTGTTGCTTTGCCTCTTCAAACAGTGGAGGATTGATGAATACGGTCGCGGTGGCTTGATAGCTGGACGGGACGACGGATGCAATGACCAATGCGAGTAACACCGAAGCGAGGGTTCCCGCAATCACCACGCCGCGCCAGCGCCAAAGGAGCAGTAACTCCGAGCGGATATCGATCCCAGACTCTCCGCCTGGTCGTGCTGCGGTCTCTCCCATATCCAGATGAGGACCAGCGCTCGACATGTTACGTGTGTGTGCGTCTTCAGTCATGTGCGGAGAAACTTGAACTCAGTATGGTTGTCACTTGGCCTGGCGACCATGAACAGGTACTCTCCGGTATTTATACTGATCACGGTATCGGCAAAACGCGCCGGAAGAGTGCGCCGAATCGGCGCGCCCAGAGGGCCGAGACGTTGCAGCAGCCAGTCGAGTGTCATCTGGTACGGGACCGTCAGGGAATGCAGAACTGAGAAACCTGTCGCTTCCAGGAGCGTCCTCAGCGATCGAGGATTGAAATACGAACGATGACCGCGATAGAAATGGCGATGCTTCGTACCGAGGACCTTCCACGGAAACGAGTCGAAGCAAGGGACCTCGACAACCAGCAGCCCGCTCTGGTCGATCAAGGAACGAGCGGTCCGCAGCTCCGCGGCTGGATCGAATACGTGCTCGAGCACATGAAAATAGCTGACAATTCCGTATTTCTCGCGGAGTAGCTGAGGGCGAGCGTCGGTCAGCGGCAAGCGGTGCACCGGAATCCCGAACCATCGAGTAATGGTCTCGGCAGAAGGGCTCAACTCAATTCCTTCAGCGGCATAGCCGGCGTCTGCCACGCACTTGAGCATTCCTCCACCGCCGCACCCGACGTCGAGCCACGCCTTGGGTTTTGGCGCGAATTGCTCGATCCGGTGGAGGCGATCCTCGTACATGTGAGTGCGTTTCTGCGATTCACGGACGATGTCCTCGCTCCACTCAAAGGCGCTCCCGGCAGGCGCGTTCGCGAGGTCGACAACCCAACCGTATGTGCACGCGGCACAACGCCTCACTTCCCAGTCGCGTTCGGCGTGAAACCGCGCCGCCTCCGGTTGCCCGCCGCACACAGGACACTGCCGCCCGCCGTTCGCACCCAGCTCACACCCCCCGGTTCCGCCGTTCGGCGTCCATGCGTCGGTAAAGTTGGTCGACGCGCTTTAAACTGATGTAGCGCCAGATCGGCGCCGTAATCGGTGGCGCGACACGCAGGCTCCATGCGAGGAAGCGATGCCAGGACGGCACGTACGTTATCACGCGGTTCCGCCGTATACCATCGAGGACCGCGGCAGAAACATCGGCCGATGTCAGGGAACGCCTGCCGGGCCGTCGATCGGCGTCTCGACGCCTGAATGTGGGGTGATCGTGAAAATGCGTCGAGGTGTGTCCAGGACAGACGACATTGACGTGCAGCCCGAAGCGCTCGAGCTCGTACCTCATGGCGAGGCTCCACGCAACCATTCCGTGTTTGGCCGCGCAGTACACGGCGTTTGGCGTGATGATCGTCGCGCCCCCGATCGAGGCGACATTGACGATGCGTCCTGACCGTCGTTCGAGCATTCCTGGAAGAAATGCCTTGGTACACCGCATCGCTCCTGCTAAATTCACGTCGAGCAGATCCAGTACTTCCTCGGTCGTACTCTCTTCGAATGGACGGTAAACGGCGTAGCCGGCATTGTTTATCAAAATGTCGGTCCGACCCCAGGTCCTGGAGACATGGGCAGCCAAGGCCGCTGTCTGCTCGCTGCTCCGCACGTCACACAAGAACACCGACACGTTCCGTCCGCTTCTTCGCAGGGCCTCTTCGGCCTCCCCCAGACGTAATGCATCGTGGCTTACAATCACGACGTGCGCACCCTGGTCGCTCAGATCGGACGCCAGACTCAGACCGATACCGCTCGACCCACCCGTGATCACGACCACACGATCGGAGAAGCTGCGGCTGACCTGATTCACCCCGGATGGACTCACAGTGGCTGACCTCTTGACCCTGACGACCTCTCAAACTCGCCCCTCTTTCGCTCGATAAATGCTTTCATGCGGTCGCAGAACACCGACGCGTCGAACGACGAGGCGTGCCGGCGGATCCATTCGTGATCGAAACTGGCTCGTTCGAGGCGTTCGAGCGCTTCAGTCAAAGAATCGACGGTCTGCTCATCGAAGAAAACCCCGGTCTCCGCATCGACGATGGTCTCAAGAGCACCGCCAGCGCGATACGCCACCACTGGACGTCCACTGGCCTGTGCTTCCAGCGGCGTCAAGCCATAGTCCTCCTCTTGCGGAAAAATGAGAGCGCGGCAACCAGCGTAGAGATCCAGCAATTCGTCATCGGTAACACGCCCCGCGAAGACAACGTTGGCTCCGACGGCGCCTCTCTCCAACTCAGCACGTTGTGGTCCATCGCCGACAATAATCAGGCGGCGTCCGAGTCGTGCGGCAGCGGCGATGGCCAGATCCGCGCGCTTGTACTGATTCAGTCTTGAGACAACAAGATAGTAGTCGTCCGGCACGTGCCTGGTGCGGTACCTCGGAAAGTCGATGGGTGCATGAATCACCTCCGCGTCGCGCCCATAGGCATCCCTGATACGGAGTGCAACATTTCGGCAGGTGGTTGCGAAAAAATCGACTTTCTGGGCTACCGCGACGTCCCATCGCCTTAAAGCCGCTGCCGCTTGTTTGACGGCAAAGCGGGTCAAGGCTCCAGATGTTGGACCGACATAATCCTGAGGGCGCCACGCCAGCCGCAAAGGCGAATAGCAATAGCAGACATGGCAGACTCCGGCTGGCACTCGAATCGCCTTGGCGGCATATGCCGCGGAACTGAGCACGACGTCGTAGTTTGAAAAGTCGAATCGCCGGAACCCTGGCACCATCAGGGGAAATACTCGTCGCATCACGGTATTGGGATCGCGCGCAAACCTCTGGACAAATGTGGTGCGAACGTCGGCGCTTCGGAAAGCGTCGAACGTGCAGTTCGGGAGATACGCGGACGTATAGACTGGCACCCCCGGCCATCGCTCGATCAGAAACGCGACGACCCGTTCGGCCCCACCCTGATAAACCAGCGCGTCGTGCGCAATGGCCAGCCGAACCGCAGGGGAAGCGGTCAAGCCGCAGACATCCCGAGCAAGACCCGTTCGATCCGTCCAGGATCGCCCGACGACAGAAACTCAATCCGATTGCGGGCAGCCGCGCTCAGTCGGGCTGCCTCATCCGGTCGTAGCAGCAGGCGCACCACTGCCTCCGCCAGTGCCGGCGGATCATTGGGCGTAATCCGTAGACCGGTGACCCCATCTTCCACCAATTCAGCTGTGCCGCCGAGGGCGGTCGCGACGATCGGAATGCCCAGGAGCATTGCCTCAGCTACCGCGAGGCCAAAGCCTTCAGGCCATAGGGAGGGGAACACGACGACATCACTCGCCGCGACAATGTCGAGCGCATCCGCGCGCTCACCGAGCATGCGGACGCAGCTCGGGTCCGGCAGCTCTGCGATTGCCGCCGCCACACGGTTCCGGTATTCATCATCATACGACCCGAACATACTGTCGCCGACGATGAGGTAGACAACATCTGGGATACGCCGTCTGACGGATTCCAGCGATTGCACAAACTGCATCTGCCCTTTCGGCTTGGTGATCCGTCCGGTCAGGGTGACGATGGGTGCGCCGGAGTCCAAGCCGAGTGAACATCGAACGGCGGCGCGGTCGGCGCGACCGCCGTCCACAGATTTCACTGCCGGATAGGCGATGGAGAGTTTTTGCCGCGGGATGCCCAGGGCGCAGAGGGCGTGGGCGGTCGCTGATGAATTGCACAGGATGTGCTCCGGCAACCTCGCAAACCATGCCAGCGTGCGGGACGCCCAGGCTGGGAAGTAGCGATGATCGACGAGGTCGTGGACGTACCACACCAGCCGACGCCTGGCGATCACCGCCGCCAGCGACCCGTAATAGTCGCTCTTGATGCTGTTGGTCAGCACGACATCTATCCGTTCTTCGCGGATCACACGTGCGTGTCGCCAGATGATCCCGAGAAACTGAAGGACCATCTCGGGCAGGTGCAACAGCGGCCACGCATCGAACCGACGCGCCGAGAGCAACAGGTTAGCTCCGGGGACGACCCGTAGCCGCACGCCTGGCACCGCCGCCAAGGCTCGCGGCAACATGCCCGTCCCGTCTGGCAGCGCCACGACGACATCGAAACACGATTTATCCAAGCGTTCAATCATACGGAGGAGCGCGATTTCGCCGCCACTTCGCGCCGTGACATGATTGATGACGAGGAGCCGTATCACAGTCAGCCGCGGAGTATCATCTTCAGGCCGTAATACCCGGCCATCATGCTCAGCATGACGACGGCATACGGCACGTAGAGCCGCCGCCACCTTCGGTACTGTTCGAATCCAAGGACGGCCAGAAGAGCGAATAGCGGCATCAGCGCTACTTTGTAGCGAACGTCGACGAAGGGTGTCGCGACGGAGATCACGGCGGTGCTCACGATAAATGGCACCCAGAGGTAATAACCGCGTGGCTGCCTCCCGAGACGCCAGAGGCCCCACAGCACCGCCGGGAGACTGACCCAACTCAGGATGGCTGAAATCTCCACGAATGGGACGAAGTCTGGGAGCGTGCCCCAAAGCCAGAATGGCGGCGTCAGGTAGAACGCGCCGATGCGGAAAGGGACGTAGGCCAAGGTCGCCGGTACGGCGGGGTCGATCGCGGTCCGCATGCCGATAGATGCGCGGGGATCCGCACTCTCAGCGCTAATCGCGTCAACGCTGGATCGGCGCAGCTCGTTGTAACGTTCAATCCACACCGCTGGGGAGAGCATGTTCACCCCTCTGGCGTAGTTCGACACGCCCGCCGTTGCCAGCCCTGCGAGCGACAACCCGAGCAGTGCAACGGCGAATGGACGTTTGAAGAAAATGCGCCGCTCGATCGCCACCAGCACGCCAACCGTGAGCGTCAAAATGACCAGGTAGACCGCACGAGTCTCCAGCAGGCCGTACAGGCCCCCTAAGAACACGAGCAAACCCCTGCGACGGCCGTCCCGCTGAAACATTTGCCACCCGAGGATGGCCGCCGCGAAAAGGACGGTGACCAGCATTTCCTTCATCAGCTGTCCGCCATAAAGCAGCGAATCAGGAAGCACCATGACGACCAGGGCCGCGACCTGTGAAACCCATCTGGATGTCGTTGGCTTGGCGAGGTAGTGAATTATGACCGCGGTCAAAGCTCCAAACAACGAGTTCAGGATGACGCCGAACACGGGGTTGTAGCCGAGTAAGGCGTAGACCGCGGCATAGCTGGCCACCGGACCCAATTGGTCGACGCTAATCGACGCGAGATCCCACCCGTGCAAGACGACCTGTCGAGCGGAGTCATCGTAGCGGTAGGCATCGTAGGCCGTAAGTCCCATACCATACAATTGCTCGCCGTCGGACCAATGGATCTGGTGATAAACCAGAGCCACAACCAGTCGCACGATGAACAGAATCATTAGCCACACGCTCAGCCGTGTCGGACCGATGGTCGCGGCCAATACGGTTCCAAAGGCGAGCAGAGCGATGGCGAGTGCGACACCGACGTTCACCGAATCGGGTCGCTGGAGCGCCGGCACCGCCGATGCCGCGCAGGGCAGCGCCATCATGAGGATCAGCGCGAGTCGGAACGACCCTGGGCCGATCTGGCGCGCCGGCTTCGCATGCCAAACCGCGCCGTTAGCCGTCATCGCGTGACTTGCGCAAGTCCCTCTCTGGCCCTTTGATTCGTTGGCGCGGCGGTGAGAACTGCCTGATACGCCGCCGCGGCCGCGCTCGGCTGCCCGGTGTGGGCATAGGCATCGGCAAGTGCGAGACGCGCGTCGAGATTCGACGGCATGGAGGCGACTGCCTTCGTGAGGGGTGGGATGGCGCCCTGCCAGTCGCCAACGTGCGTGCAGAGCATGCCTAAGTAATACGACGGCAAACCCGTGGAGGCATCCAAGCGCGAAGCCTGCTCATAGGCCGAGCGGGCGACCGTGATGTCGCCTGTAAGCTCGGCCAGGTTGCCCAAATGGATCAGTGGATAAGGATTCCTGGGCTCCCGAAAGCGCGCTTCCTGCGCCCACATCCTGGCGGCGTCCAGATCGCCGGCCTCACGGGCGAGCTCGCTCGCCGAGAGCAGGCACCAGAAATATCCGGTGTGGCGGGCGCACTCTGAAAACACGGCTGCAGCGGCGCCTGTCTCATGGCGTTCCCGGTAGACCCTGCCTAAACGGAGGTAGGGCTCTTGGTACTGAGGAGCCTGGGAGATGGCGTGCCGATATTCCACGATCGCTTGGGGCAGGTCTCCCGAGAGTTCGGCGAGTCGCGCTCGCGCGAGCTTCGCATGAGCGCCATCACTCGCATCTCGAGCGAGTCCCTGCCGATACAACACCGCAGCCTCTGGTGCGTTCGCCGTAAGCAGAGCATCGCCCAATGCGTAGTAGTCGTCTGCCTGAACGTTTCCGAGCGCGATCGCGGTCCGGAGGTCGTCAATCGAATTCCGCAATCTCCCGCGCTGAACGAAGTAGCGGCTTGCTCCGATTCGACGCCATTCCGACAACGCACGCTGCTCATGACCCAGCGATCGGGCGGCAAAACCCAAATAGAATGCCGCTGGATAATCGTAGGGATCGCTGGCAACCGCCGCTGTCAGCTCCCGCTCGGCGTCCGCGCCGCGGCCTGCGAACCACGCGTCAAGTCCCCGGCTGTAGGAAGCCCTTTCTCCGTGCGTGCCGTAAAAGGTCCCGCACGCGGCTGACCGCATGCCGACCCGATGCAGGCACTCTAGAAACTGCAGATTGTGGCGAGCGGTTGACGCCAGCGTCGAAAGTCCGGCCGCCACGAGCACCGTCACGAGCGCCATGGATGCGAGCAACCCCGACACGCGGGTCTTACTCATATGCTTCCGGCAGCCTCAGCCCGAGCTTTGCTCGAGTTGGTAGCCATCGCCGTATCCGCGGGTAGCGCAGCACCGCCACATAAATTCTGGCACGCCAATAGGCAGGACGAAACTGTACCGCCATCTCGAACTGTTCCAGCGCCCGCACCTCATCACTAGCGCCCAGGCAGATCTTTCCCTTGACGTAGGAGGCGGCGGCGTGAATCCGATTAGCCCTGGGCAGCAGCAGCGGATCTTCCCGCAGTGACTTCTCGATCACCTCGTCAGTCGACTCGAGCCACTGGACGTACTGTGCCGTGAAGCTTCCCTCAGACCTGTATTCGTACGCGACCAGCGATTCATCTATCAGATGGACCGCCGCACGCCGCGCGACCCGGATCCACAGGTCCCAGTCTTCACAGCCGCCCAGCGAAACGTCGAAGCCACCCAGCTCGACGAGGTGCTGTCGATTCACGACCGCCGTGGAGTTCGCAACAAAGTTGCCTTCGACGATGATTGGGTAGCCACGCTCGCCGACGTCCAGCACCGTGGGTGACCACAGGAGGCGCCCGTTGCGGTCGACGAAGTCCAAACGCGAGTAGAACAATCCCACCTGCGGAGCGTCGCGGATCGCCTCGACCGTGCGGGCCAGCTTGGCGGGGTACCACCAGTCGTCCGCATCGAGAAACGCGACGTAGTCGCCGCAGGACATCGCGATCCCGAGGTTGCGTCCAGCAGCCACCCCACGCCCAGCTCCTCGGACGTACCGTACTCGATCGCCGAACGTCCCGACAATTGCCTCCGTCCCGTCGTCCCCATCGTCAACCACGATCACCTCGTAGTCGTCGAAGGTCTGGCGGCGGATGCTTTCGAGAGCCCGGCCCACAGTCCCGGAACGATTGCGCGTCGGAACGATTATGGAGAACAGAGGCACGAAGGGTTCAAGGCGGGAATTGGCATCAGCAGGAAGGCCGTACGCCGGCTTGGTTCAGCAGGTCGCGGAACCGTTTCTCCATCGTGTGCTCGCGCAGAGTGCGCTGGTGGCCGCGGCGGGCGATCGCCACGCGCTCGTCGTCGTTGGCGAGGAAGTGACGAACCTTTTCGACTAATTCATCCGGCGCGGCGTAGACCGCGAGTTCGTCACCGATGCGGTAGCAGCGGTCAAGCCCTTCGACGTAGTAGGTCAACTGGAAGCCGCCGCACGCGTTGATCTCAAAGTGGCGCCCCTTCACCTGCTCGCGCGTCTTCGCATCGGGGTGCCGCGCAGCGTTCCAGATCCCCCTCCACGCTCGGAGCGTTTCGCTCATCGGCCGTCGCAGCGATGAGAGATACCGAACGTCCCAGGAGATGGTGTTCGACAGGTTGAGGTTAATCCGGCTCTGGTTGAAGATCTCGACCATGGCCTCCTGGCCGACGCGGCCGTCCGGCCAGCCGTGTCCCCAGGCGTGAACCTTCAGGCCCGCCCGACGGAGTTGGCGGAGGTACCACGCGCGCACCGGGTGAAACTGGCCTACGAACGAGACGTCGTACTTCACCGGCAGACCTTTGTCGACGAAGATCCGGGTGTTGCACGCGAACGGTGAATAGATCACGTTCGAGTGTCCGGCCGATCGGAACTTGCCGGGCCCGTTGACGTCGGACGTCGTGATGAACGTGAAGTGGGGCGCCCACGCGCGCGCGTATGCAACGCGCCACATGTCATCGAAGAAATAGCCGATCGTCTTCGTGACCGACGCGATCTCATCCATGGCGGCGGGTTCCAGTTCGTCGGTGAACGGCACGACGAACACCAGATCGGGCCGGTTGCGCTTGACGGTCATCACGAGCTCTCGGTTCATAGCCTCGCGGCCTTGCCCGCGAGCCACTTCGAGAAAATCGAACGAGTCGACTTGATCCGCGACCTGCTCGAGGCTCTGAAACAGGTTGTAGTACTCGTACGATCGACCGCGGCTCGTGGAGCCGTGCTCGTACATCGCACCAACGAACAGGATCTTGGCCATTGTCGGTGCTAGGACACCCGGTCGAGGAGTTGCGACGCGGAGGCGAGCGGACGGAAGGCGCCGGGAGGGATCGCGCCGTCCACCGATACCACGATGGCCAGGGTCCGGCCGGTGTCGTAGACATAGAGCCCCGGCGATGGCTCCACTCGCGCGGCGAGCTCACTCAAGTCGTCGAAGTAGGAGTGATGGGCGTAGTTGTCGAGAATCACCGCGTAGCGGGTGGTGCTGGCTAAGAGGTGTTCGAGCGCCCGGCGATAGGCGTCTGGACGCTGGATGTGCATGAGGACTGTCGAAGCGAGCACCACTTGGGGCCGTTCGGTCGGCGGGATCGGCCGCACGAGCAGTCTCCGCAGTCCCGCCAAGTAACGTCCGCCCCCCATGCCAATCTCGCTCACCGAACTGGGCTGCAGGTTGAGGACCGCCTCAAAGACGCAAAGATAGCCTGGGTGCAACGGCTTGTTATCGGCACGGAAGAGCAGGTGCCCGTCGACGACTGCCCATTCGACGAGTGCCAAGTCGTCAGTATACTGTCGGCGGTTGAGGTTTATTTCGGCGCGGTAGTGCGTCGGATAACTCTGCCAGTCGAACTCGTCCGCAGCCGTAAACTTACGGCGAGCGGCGTGAACCCATGAGCGCACGCGATAGGTCCATGGGATCGAGACCCTGGAATGGTCCATGGCTAAGCAATCGTCAAACGCCTGCTGTATGCTGCCGCACGAAGGACTCGATGCAGTCGATGAGGTAGTCCTCCTGAGAGCGCGTGACGTTGTGATGGTTCGCGACCATCACGCCGTGAAAATGGACCATATCTGCAGCGGGCAACGGCCCAGCGACGCGGTGCGGTAGGTGGCGCATCACCGGTTGTCGCACCAGATTCGATCCGACAATCGGGCGCGTCTGGATGTTCTTCGACTCGAGGTACGCCTGGAAGGCGGCCCGGGTGAACGGCGCGTCGGGCCGCACGACGAAGGACAATCCGAACGAGGTGTGCAAGCCACCTGCGGGCTCCTTCTGGAATCGAAAGAGCCCTTCGTAGCGCGCGAGCCTGTCGAGGACGCGGCGCCGCGTCGCGGTACGGCGCTCGATGAAGCCCGGCATCTTCGAGAGCTGGACCCGGCCGAAGGCGGCGTTGATCTCCGTCGGACGCAGATTGTAGCCGGGAGTGACGAAGAGCCAGCGCGGATCGATGTCGGGATATTGCCGCACCCAATCGTCGTGGTCCGACCGGCCTCGGATCCATCCGTGCGCCCGCATTGACACGAGCAGGTCCTGCCACCGGGCGCGGTCCGCGGCGCAGATCATGCCTCCCTCGATACTGGTCATGTGGTGCGAGAAGAAGAAACTGAACGAGGAGAGGTCCCCGAACGTGCCGACCTTGCGGCCGTCCACCCTCGCGCCATGCGATTCGCAACAGTCTTCGATGAGCCACAGACCGTGTCGGCGCGCCATCGCCGTCAGGGCCGTCATGTCGCAGGGATTGCCGAGGAGATGCACCGCCATGATCGCGCGCGTCTTGGGGGTGATGGCGGCTTCGACCTTGGCCGGATCGATGTTCAGGCTGTCAGGATCGATGTCCACGACCACGGGTACACAGCCGACCTGACCAATCGGGAAGAGCGACGTCGACCAGGCGACGGCCGGCAGGATGACCTCGTCGCCCGGGCGCAGGCAACCCTCCAGCCCTGGAAACGCGAGCGCCGCCAGCATCATTAGATTTGCGGACGAACCGGAATTGACCATCACGGACGTGGCCGTGGGTAGGTAGGTCGACCAGTCGTCTTCGAACGCCGCGACACGCGGGCCCATCGTCATGCGATCGTCTAGGAGGACATCGATCGCCGCAAGCAGCTCCTCCTCGTCATACGACGAACGGACAAGTTCCAGCTGGTGGATGTTCACCGGAGCCTGGACCGCTTCGGCGTACTCCCGGACGAGGCGGTGAATCTGCGCCCGAAGCTGCTGCGGACGGCCCACCTCCCCGTGAACGCGACGCGCAATCTGTTCGCTGGTCGGCGGTCGGCCATCCAGCTCACGCCAGAAGAGCGCTTCGTCGCGGGCATAGCGCTCACGCGGTTCCGGCGTCGGTTGCGCGGGTGTCGATCCAGCGGGCGGACTCACTGCGTCACTCATCGGGTTCCTCAGCGTTTCTGCCCGACGGCCATCTGTTGTTCGTACCAGACAAGCGTGCGCAGCAGCCCCTCTTCCATCGGCACCAGGGCTCGAAATCCGACAAGCTCTTCGGCGAGACGCGTGTCGCACACCCGCCGCGGCTGCCCGGCCGGCTTCGTCGCGTCGAAGCGCAGCTCAACCTGGCGTCCGGAGAGCCGTACTAGCGTCTCGGCCAGCGTTCGCATAGAAATCTCTTCAGTCGAACCGATATTGATGGCCGCCACTTGTGGAGACCGCTCGGCAACGGCCATCAGCCCGCGGGCGAAATCCGTCGCATAGAGAAAACTCCGCGTCGCGGAGCCATCGCCCCAGATCACCAGAGGATTCTCGCCGCCCGTGAGGCGATGAATAATCGCGGGAATGACGTGGCTCGAGGCGGGATCGAAGTTGTCTCGGGGGCCGTATGCGTTGTAGGGACGGGCGATCCGCACTTCCATCCCATACTCGGTGGCATAGGCTTGGCCGAGGAACTCCTCCATCCGCTTGGCCCATCCGTACCCTTCGTTGGTCGGTTCAGGAGTGTCTTTGAAGCCTTCGGCCTCTGGCGTGGGAATGGTGCAGAAGCGAGGATAGACGCATGCGGAACTGGTGACGAGGAAGCGATCCACCGCCGACTCCCGCGCCGCGTCGAGCACGGCCATGAACACGTTCATGTTGCGCTGAAAGATCGAACCCGGATGCCGGATGTTGTAGGCAATGCCCCCCACTCGCGCAGCCAGGTGTAGGACGATCTGCTGGCCGTGAGTCGCCGCGCGCGCGCGCGACGGATCGGCGAGGTCGCCCACCACCGTGCGGACATCGTCACGGAGGAGCTCGAGAAACCGGTATCGGGACTCCTCGGATGACGCCGTGCTCGTGACCGTGGCCCCCTCGGCCAGCAGCAGCTCCACCAGATGGCTTCCGATGAACCCATTGCCACCGGTGACGAGAACGCGTCGGCTTTTCCAAAATGACATGGTTCGGGGTTACCTCAATTTCCGCCTGACACGACAGCCTTCTCGGACGGTGCCTCGAGCCCGAACTTGGACGGGGCAACGCCCTCAGCGTCCAGGTCCGCGGCGAGCATCAGGTGGATGAGGGCCTTGAAACCGACTGTCGGTATCCATCCCAATTGTCGCCGCGCCTTCGTCGCGTCGCCGACGAGTTGATCGACCTCGGATGCCCGGAGGTAGCGCGGGTCGCTGACGACGACCTCGTCGAGCGTCAGCCCAAGAACAGTGCAGCACTCCTGCGCAAACTCGCGCACGGTGTGCATCTCGCCGGTCGCGAGGACGTAGTCCGCCGGCGCTTCCGTCTGGAGCATCCGCCACATGCCCTCGACGTAGTCACGGGCATATCCCCAGTCGCGGCGCGCCTCCAGGTTGCCCAGATAGATCTTCTCCTGCCGGCCGGCGGCGATGCGGGCCATTCCCCTGGTGATTTTGCGCGTCACGAACGTCTCGCCGCGTCTCGGGCTCTCGTGGTTGAAGAGGATACCGCAAGCCGTGAACAGGCCAAATGCCTCACGATAGTTGACGGCGTACCAGTGGGCCGCCACCTTGCTGACCGCGTACGGCGACCTGGGCCAGAACGCCGTCGTCTCGCGTTGAGGCACTTCCTGCGCCTTGCCGAACATTTCGCTCGACGACGCCTGATAGAACCGTGCTGATGGGCATTCATGTCCGACGGCTTCGAGGAGGTTCAGAGTACCGATCGCCACGGTGTCCGCAGTATACCGGGGCATGTCGAACGACACTCGGACGTGCGACTGTCCGGCGAGGTTGTACACTTCGGCCGGTTGGATCTGGTGCACGAGCCGGTGCAAAAGCGCCGCATCGGAAATGTCGCCGTAGTGCAGGTAGAGGTTCACGGCAGTTTCGTGCGGGTCTTGAAAGATGTGTCCGACGCGACCGGTATTGAAGAGGCTGGCCCGACGGACAAGCCCGTGCACCTGATAGCCCTTGCCGATCAGGAGTTCGGCGAGATACGAACCATCCTGACCGGTGATGCCGGTGATGAATGCTCTTTGCATATGGATGCTGCCGAAACCGTCAGACCACGATTGCCGGATGGTTCCGGTACCGGGCGCTGGCCGGATCTGAAATCACGCCATGCTCCAGCGCCCAACACAACTCGGCGATGCCGTCTTCGAGCGTGTACCGTGTGGCGAATCCGAGCACCCGGCGAATCTTCTCATATGACACATGGATGCTCCGCATGTCGCCCGCGAAATCGAGCGCGCGGGTCTCCACCTCCAGTGCCGGCCATCGGGCCCTGACGAGCTCGACCAGATGGGCCTTCGTGGTGTTCAGTGACTCGGAGCCGACGTTGAAGACTTGTCCGCGAACCCGATCGACCGGAACGTCGATCACTGTTGCGATCGCATGCGAGACGTCGTCAACGTGTACGAACGAGCGCTTGAAGTCCTCCTGATAGAGCACGAGACGTCCAGTCGTGTACGCGTCAAGCACGAACTGGTTGACCATTAGATCGAAGCGCGTCCTCGGGCTGAGGCCGAAGACCGTGGCGAGCCGGAGACAGACGGGGGCGGGACCGCCGGACTGGCGGAGAAGGAAGTGTTCGGCCTCTACCTTGGATTCCGCGTATGTGGACTGCGGCTGGAGTGGTGACTCCTCAGTAACCGGGCGGTCCCCGTCGACGCGGCCATAGTTGCTGTAGCTCGAGGCGAATACGATCCGCTCGACGCCTGTTCGGCGTGCCGCCTCGTAGACTCGTTCGGTTCCCGTGACATTGACGTCCCAGGTCTTCTGCCGACCCGCACGATTGCAGGCAGGGCATCCTACGAGCGCGGCCAGGTGTACGACGGCGCTCGCTCCGGCTACCGACCCGTCCAGGTCGTCAGTCGACACATCCGCACGCTCAAGCCGAAACCCCTCGAACTGCCGAAACGCCAGCAGCGCGTCAGCCCCCAGACTGAGGTTGTCCAGGACGGTCACGTGACGCCCGGCGGCGAGCAGCGACGCCACGACCGCTGTGCCGATGTAGCCCGCGCCTCCGGTTACGATGACCCGGTCTGAGTTTGCCGTCAATATCGGTGTCTCCGCTAAATGAGGTCCGATACCAGCGGTTCACCGGCCGGTCCGACAAGCGCCCAGTTCTGATACTGGAAGTTTTCGAGCTTCTGATCGTAGCGGACGACCCGTCGGAGCGATTTGGGAAAGACCTTATAGAAGGCGTAGTCCAACGGGCGGAATAGATCGAAAATATCCTTCAACAGGACCCGCGAATCGATGTTGCAGCCGCCATACTCGAACTGCAAGAGTCGAATCCGGCCGCGTGCCAGCATCCCCGACATGCCCTTGAAGACCTCGAGCTCGTGACCTTCGACATCCACCTTGCAGAAATCAATCTGATTGACCGCGTGAGCCTCACAGTAATGGTCCAGCGTATCCAACCGAACCGACTCGGTCGCCTGCTGTGGCTCCAGGCCGTACGACTCCAAACCGGTCCGGCGATACAGTGAGTTGATCCCTGCTCCGTCCTTGAAGACCAATAGGTCGGCCGGTCCGGCTCCTGAGCTGAGACCGAAATTATTACGGATCACGCTGTCCGGAAGACCCGAGGCCGAGAGCCGCGTGAACGTCGGGAGACTTGGTTCGAAGCAGTGCAGAACCGCCTGAGGGTTGATCTGGATCGCGTGGCGGGCCCAGTCTCCGACATTGGCGCCAATGTCGAACACGACGCGGGCATGATGCAAATCAAGCGGAGCCGGGCTTGCGGAACCAGTAGAGGCCGCAGGCATATTCCGCCTCATCGAGGCGCTCGATGTCGACGTGCTCGACGAAATCGCCATGGTCGGTGACTGCTGATACCTCTCGAAGCTCGAGGTCTGATGCCATGTCGAGGATGGCCTCCGGTCGATGAATTCGATGAGCGTTGAAGCAAAGGCGGGCTTTGCCTACGGGAGTCGAGAGAAAGAGATCGCCGGCTGGCGCCAGCGCGCGAACCATCTCACGCACGGCCCTGAAGGCGCCCTTCGGATCCAGCGGATCGCCGTAGCGCCCCAGTCCCACGTTGTCGAGGACATGAAGACACGATAGAGACGGAAGGCTGCCGTCGCGAAACGGCAGTTCGTAAAGGCTGCCACCAACCGAACGCAGTCCAGCGAGTCGCGCGTTCAGCGGACGATAGTCGACGAAGATGACCGGAATCACGGCTCCGAGCAGATTCGCGAACATCGACTGCGACGCAACATCTATATGCACGGCCGGCGCCCTGGCCACAATACGGCGCATCGCCCAGCCGTTCGAGTAAAAATAGTGCGGATCTACTGGAGACGCTGCGGTCCGATCGTGAAGTTGTGGATAGGCATCGACGAATCTGATGCGCTCCGCGTCTGGAAGCCGGGTGTACCGCCTCCAATCGGCGAAGAACCAGGCATAGCCCGCCAGGCCGCGGGCCGCCACGACCGGATCCGCGACCGGCGCCGTCCATCGGCGGACGCCTCTGGCGAGACTCCGCAAGACCGGCCGGCGACGCACCTCGTCGCTAAGCGACAAGGAGCCGCATCGTCTCTTCATCCGTTGACGCCCTGGAGCGGCACGGTGTCTCGGCTGCCGACACCATTCGCCATCGGCACTCCGAGAAGGCGTCCTATTTGACGAGCTCTAGCCGCATATGTGTGGCGTTGGAGTACCGCTTGGCGGCCTGCTTCGCGATATCGGGCGTTGAGCTCTCCGTCATCCAAAGCTTGACGCACCATTTCGTGATACTCGGCCATGTTACCCGGGAGGAGAATCTCGTCGTCGGAGAACAGCTCCCGATAAAACGGAATCACGTCGGGGATCGCGAGACCTCCGCTGCCCATGATTTTGAACACGCGCTCGACGATGTCCCCCATGACTTCGGCGTGAGGCTCACTCAGCGCCGGGCATACCCGTACGTTCTGATACAGGATCCGCTCGTGGTCGTCCGGTAGCAAGCCGCCGTACCCTCGATACGGCCAGCGGTCGTATCCGAACACGCGCAGGCGATCCTCGTAGGGACGAAGATACTTCTCGTACTGCACGTCCTTGTAGCTCCGGTAGCCACCTACGAAGGCCATGTCTACGTCACGATAGAGGTCGTTGTCGGGATCGGGAAAGTACCTAGTAGTGTCGCAGGCGAGAAGGACTGACTCGACCCGGAGTCCCAGTCGGGCCCACGACTGGTAAAACTGCAGGCACCCGGGCGGAACCGGAGCCCAGACAAAGGCGGGATTGCAGTCGGCCACTCTCCGAGCAATCGGCTCTGGCAGACGGGGATCGGGCAGTGAGTACTCTGCGTAAAGGCGTTCCAAATCGTCGAACCAGGGATTGACCCACACGCAGTGGGGCACGTCGCGAAGAAGTTGCCTGGCCGCTCGACTGAGGTTCTCGAAGTCGTAAACCGTGAGGCACACGAACGGCGATCTCAGCGTCGGAAGGACTCGAGCAAGTTCGAAGACGCTGACAAGCTGATAGCGCACACCGACTTGCGCGAAGCCGCGGCACATCCCAAGGCGGATGGTGCACGCCGCGTTCGGCACGCGCACGTCGAAGCCCGGGCCGCAGACCATGACGAAGGTGTGCGGACTACCTTCGGGGCCGCCAACACCCTCCCCGAGCACCGGATTGACGCGGTCCGGGGTGGCGACGCGCCTGACCGCCATCTTCATCCGCCGAAGCCACGCGCCGTGATGCTCGCTCATTGTCCGATTACGTGCCATCCGCGAGCATCTCCAGAGAGCCTGTCCGTCAAAGGGCTGCTGACGGTACCAGTTTCCTCAAGACTGCGAAAAACCCCGTGTACTCACGCGGAGTGTTCGGATAGATCTTGTTCCGGCGCATGTAGTAGTCGTCGTGCCGCCAGTACTCGCGGATGGTGTCCACATTGGGAAATGACGGAAACTTGATATCGAAGAGCCGCTCTACTTCGGAGGGAGGAATACCGCCACCATAACCGCAATCCATCGTGATGGCGATCAGGCCACCGGGCTTCGTCACCCGAACCAGATCCTGAATCGCCCGGGCAACATTGCGATAGTGAAATGGTTTGTGCGATCCTGCCAGGCGATCCCAGACCTTTGCGGGAAATCCCTCAGCTTGGTAGAGGTGTTCCAGCACGCTCACGCTCAACGTGACATCGAAATAGTCCGATGGCCATGACATCGCCCGGATATCCTGCTGCCGGTAGCTGACGCGGTCACCAAACAAGAGTGACGAACTGATTGACAGATTCGACTCGGCGGCATTGAGGTCCCAATCGAATCCGTAGGCATCCGTCCCGAGTGACGCGACGTGGCGGATGAGCGGCGTGTAGCCGCAACCGGCGTCCAGCACGCGGAGCCCGGCTGGCGCCGCCGGAAGCGTCGCCAGCACGGACGCATACTCCCATCTCTTCCATTTCCACTGGGCGTGCTCGTACCAAGTGTAGATGACGGGGTCCGCCTCGCGATTCATGTCCTCCAGCACAGAATTCAACGTCGAGGCTAGTCGCTCGTGATCGGGAGAGAGGCTGCCGTCCCACAGCTCCCAGCGCTCGACCGTGAACAATCGGGCATCCCCTGACGCCACCGTCAACGGCCCGTCGCCCGCAGGATATTGGCCATCGATTCCCGCACCGAATCTCGTCGCAACCGTTCGATCAATGCCTCGTGGCGGAGGAGGTAGCTTTCGTCCACGATGACGCACAACGCGACCGTCCACGCGAAGCGAATCAGGTGGAGGTTGAATCCGGTAGCCTGCTCCCACTCTTCGACGGCTCGCTTGCCGTGCACCCGCACGCCCTGATAGCGGTGGTCGCTCGGCGCAATACTTTCGTCGAACATGATCACCGTCCCCACGTTGACATGGGGCGTCAGCAGGCGAAGAGCATCCCGGTAGCCTTCGTAGATATCGGCATCGATGTGTGCGACGCGCACTTTGCCGACGCCGTACTCGGCCAATGGCTTGAGCGTGGAAAAGACCCCCTTGACCAAGGTGGCCTTCACGCCGGCCTGCTCGAGGCGGGCCTGAACGGCCTCGAGGCTCGTGTCATTGAACGTCCCCGTCCCCCATTCGACGGCCAGCTCGCGGTCGAGCGGCACATCGGTGGGCGGCATCCCGGCAAAGGAGTCGAAGCAGAATATCGGCGGAACCGCACCAAGGTGGCGGCGCGCCAGTCTCGCCATCGTGAGCGTCCCGGAGCCGCGGTAAACGCCGAACTCGACGATGGCTCCGTCAACAGGGGCGGCCGCCGACAGGCGAAACGCCCGCTCCGCGAGTCCCGCAATCATCCGCGGTCCTGTACGGCACCTTCAGCCGCGGGTCTGAACGACCTTCTGTGCCAGTCGATCATCTCTTCGATACCCTCTCGCAGCGATACCCGTGGTACATACCCATGGGACACCTGCCTGAGCAGCGACGGATCGGCGCACTTCCGGAAACGACCTTCGGGCTTCGTCGTGTCGAACTGCACCTCGATCTGTTTACCGCTCACCTGGCAGATGAGCGTCACCAGTTCCGCGATCGTCACATCGTCGTCGAACCCGATGTTCACTGGGGTCGCCGTGGTCTGATGCTCCACAGCCAGCAGGATGAGACGCGTGGCGTCGCTCGCGTGCAGGAAGTTGCGCCGCTGCCGGCCGCTTCCCCACACCCGGAGCGGGTTCTCGCCGTCCATGATGCGCTTCACCAGGGCAGGAATCACATGGGCCTTGTCGCTCGAGCCCCATCGGTAGTGCCCCCCATAGGGGTTGAACGGCCGCACGATGGTTATTTTCATCCCGTAGTCGCGACAATAATATGTGCCCGCAAGCTCCTGGATGCGCTTCGCCCATCCGTACCCCTCGTTGACGCTCTCCGGCATCCCGGTAAAAACCGGCAGCTCTGGAGTGGGGTTCGGGGCGTCGTCGGGATAGACACACGAGGAACTGACGATCAGGTATCGCTCCACGCCATTCTGACGCGCCGCCTCCAGTGGCACGAGGGTCGACATCAGGTTGTAGACGAGCATCTCGCCGTTATGGGAGCGGCTGTACTCCATCCCGAACGCCTTGGCCGCCAGATTGAGCACGACGTCCTTGTCCCGCGTTACCTGACCTGAGACGTGGACGTCGCGAAGGTCCCCTTCGACGAACGTCAGCCGATCGGCTACGGGCTCGAGATTGTCGACATACCCGTTGTCGAGGTTGTCCACGACGGTCACGACCGCGCCTGCTTCGACAAGCTGGGGCACCATGTATGACCCGAGGAACCCGCAACCACCGCCCACCAAAACGCGCTTACCCGACCAGAAGCCGACTTCACTCATGCTGATGCATCTCCCTGTAGGCCAGTCCCAGCGCGGCCGCAGTGCACAGCTCCTGCGGGGTGCCCGCGGACATCTCCGTAATCATGTCATCGAGGGCCAAAAGTTCGATACGGATCTCTTCGAGGTCGCCGCTGCGCGGCGTCGTGATCGACATGCAATCGCGAGCCAGGTACAGGTGTCCGAACCCGCAGCCTCGATTGCCGTCGGCGGCGAAGCGTCCCAGGGCCCGCCAGTCGGTTGAATGGTATCCCGTTTCTTCGAGCAGTTCGCGCGCCGCCCCCTCCAGTGGATCCTCGCCGGTGCGCAGGTATCCGGCCGGAAGACCGAGGGTGATACCGCGGGGGCCGTGCTTGTAGTGACGTTCGCCGATTATCCGGCCATCTTGCACCGCGGCGACGACCACGACGAAGTCCGGCATTCCGACGGCGTAGAAGTCGTCCACAACCTGGCCGTCCGGCAAGCGGATCTGCTCGCAATCCACCGTCAGCCAAGGGTCGATCGTCAGCAGACGTCTGGACGCCAAGACCTGCCACGGCCTCAACACGTCAGGCTTCCGACCCGACGGCCTGCTTGGCGCGAACCTGCGCTTCGATCCAGGCAAACGTGCGAGCCATGCCTTCTTCGAGCGAGATCTCCGGCGCCCATCCCAGCACCTGCTGCAGGCGCGTGTTGTCGGAGTTTCGTCCGCGCACCCCCTGCGGCCCGGGAATGTGGGTCTTCTTGATCGTAATCCCCGCGATGCTCGCGACCATGTCGGCCAGCTCGTTGATGGTCACCATCCGGTCCTGCCCGATGTTGAGCGGCTCGTGATAATCGGACTGCATCAGCTTGTAGATCCCGACGATGCAGTCATCGATGTAGCAGAAGCTGCGTGTTTGCTCTCCATCGCCCCAGATCGGGACCTCCGGATCGCCGACCAGCTTGGCATGGGCGACCTTGCGGCACATCGCGGCGGGGGCTTTCTCCCGGCCGCCGTCCCACGTGCCGAGCGGCCCAAAGATATTGTGGAACCGCGCGATCCGCGTCTCGATCCCGTACTCCTGGCGGTAGTAGAGGCAGGCGCGCTCGGTGACCAGTTTTTCCCAGCCATACGCATCCTGTGGTTCGGCGGGATAGGCGTCCTCCTCCCTCAGCGGCGTGACATCCGCATTCAGCTGCTTATACTCGGGATAGATGCAGGCGGACGACGAATAAAAGTAGCGCTTGACCTGTTGCTGCACCGCCGCCTCGAGGCAGTGGAGATTGATCAGGGCGTTATTGTGCAGGATCTGGGCGTGGTTGCCGGAGATGAAGCCCATGCCTCCCATGTCCGACGCCAGAGCGTAGACGTCGTCGACGCCGGCCATTGACTGGAGGCAGGGCTCCCAGCGACGGAGGTCGCGGATCTCAAACTCATCAGCGTCTGTCTCGCCGTATTCGGGATGCTTGAGGTCCACGCCTCGCACCCAGTGTCCTTCACGCTTCAGGAAGGTGACGAGGTGGTGACCTATGAATCCGCCCGCACCGGTGACGAGAACCCTCGACTTCTGAGTCATATCCTTCTCTCCTGAGTTGATATCGCGTAGATCGTGTGAGATCTGGCCACTTGCTCATCGCTCGGACGGCAGCGGCGAACATCGAACGGGCCGGCCCAGCGTCCACTGACGTGCTCCCAGTCGAACGTAAGTATGTTGGTGACGACCGTGACCGCGGCGATCACGGGCAACCCCAGCCAGCCCCATCTGACCGGGACCCACCAGACCGCCGCCCCGAGGACGCCTGCAGTCGGCAGTGACCACACCAGCGGGCGAACGACGCCTTCGCCCAGCAGCTTGGAAACGGGCAGACCGACCAGACGGGCGACCCCTACAGGTGTGTAGAGGCCCGTCAACAGCTCCGACAGCGCAGTCGCGACGACTGGAGCCAACAAGCCGAGCACTGGCAGGAGGCCGAGTGTCAATAAGACTTTAGAGATGGCCTCCCCGAGTGACAGCCACGCCCATACCCGCAAATGACCGGAGGCGTAGAAGAGGGATGACAGATTCCGGATTATGCCGTTCCGCAGAACTGCGTAGGCAAAGAATACAGAGAGCCACAGGCCACCGAACATCGCTGGGCCGACCCATAAGGATACAAATCGACCGTTGAGGCCCAACACCAGCAGGGCACACAGGATTGAAAAGCGAGCTGTCAGCCGCGTCAGACGCAGCGTGACGGCCTGGAGCCGCACCTGCTCACTCTGAGCGAACAGTTCGGCAAAGCCCGGCATCACGACCGCCCCTACTTTGCTGACGAACATCGTCGCGCTGGTGGCCAGTTTTTGCGTGAGCGCGTAGACGGCGACGCTGGCGGGGCCCAGTCCAATGGCCAGGAGGATGCCGTCGCTGAACGAGGAGGCGAGAAAGGCCACCTTCGCCATCTGGACGTAGCCTGAAAAACCTAAGATCCGCCACATCACATCGGTCTTGAAATATCGCGGCGCGATCGACAACTCCGGACAAGTGCGACGAGCGAAGCCGATCGCTAGTGCTGCCCCCAAGACCGTCGCCGCGAACTGGCCCAGCGCGAGCGACACGACGTTCGCCTTCCACATGAGAAGGCTCAGACCGAACAGGAATCCCAGACTCGTTACCGAGGCGACTATCGCGTTCGCCAGCGCGATTCGCTGGTAGCCAAGGAGCACGCCGTAGAAGGTCGGGACAGCGACCAGCGCGATCGCTGCCGTGACCACCGACAAGCCAAAAGCGAACGCGGCGTCCCGACTCTCAGCCGCCGGGACCTGGAACCAGTCCGCGATGTGCGGCCCGATCAGGGCGCCCACCAACAGCGTCGACACGGCGAGAACAGAGTAGGTCCAGAACGTCGTGCTGACGAGTGGCCGGATCTGTTCCTCGCGCCGCTCGTTGCGCGCCGCGGCGATGCCCTTGAGCAGGTAGAGGCTGGCCCCGGCGTCCATCAGGTTCAGGAAGAACAGGATCTGGGCGGCGGCGATCCAGAAGCCATACATGACCGGCGATAGCAGCCGCAAGAACAGCGGCGTGATGACAAAAGATAGACCAACGTTTATAAGGGTGCCCGTGTAGTCGACTGTCAGCCCGGCGAGCGCCCGACCCGCGCGACGATCGGCGGCGGCCGTCACGATTCGCGCCATCCCCTCACGGACGCTCCGGATCAACGGAGTGCCTCCGGACTCCGCGCGAAGCGAGATGCTACGATGTTGGGCATCGTGGGCAGGGTCTCCCGCAGCACATTGGCCGGGCGCATCGCTGCGGCCGAGGCGCTCGTCCTGGCCGCGGTCACACCGGCACTGCTATTCCCCGCAACTGCCCGTGCCGCCGCCGCGCTCGCGGCCGCGGTTGTGGTCTGGACCGCGTACCGTGTCGCCAACGGCCGATGGCTGCCACCGACGCCGCTGAACCCTATCCTGGGGTGGCTCGCCGCGCTGGTTTCGCTCAGCATGATAACGACATTTGACCCAGTCGGCAGCCTTGGCAAAGCCTGTGGAGTGGCGCTCGGCATGATCGTGGTGGGATACCTCCTGCGCCATGTGCGCACAGGGCGACAGATCGTGATGGCGGCCTGGCTATTCGCGGTCGCAGGGGCGATGCTCGCGTGCGTCGGGCTGCTCGGTACGAACTGGACGTCGAAACTTGGCGACCTCGGTGACATTACCGGGCGTCTTCCCGTGCTCATTCGCGGCGTGCCTGGCGCGGAGGAAGGGTTCCATCCGAACGCCGTGGCCGGCATGCTGGTGCTTTTCATCCCGGTCCAGCTCGGGTTGCTCATCGGGGTGGCACGATGTCGAACGAACCCCCGACGACAACGGCGAAACCTGGTTGCCGCGCTCCTGCTGGTTGGCGTGACCGTGGCCACGCTGTTACTGACGCAATCGCGCGGTGCGCTCGCCGGTCTCGCGACTGCCGCCGTTGCCGTGATGGTCTGGCACAGTAAAGCCGCGCGACTTTTGGGTGCTTCCCTGGTAGCGGGACTTGCCATCTGGATATTAGCGAGCGGGCCACGAGAGACCTTGGACTGGCTCGTCAAACGCTCCGGCAGCACGCTGTCAGAAGACATCAACGGCCGGGTCGAAGTCTGGTCGCGAGCGCTTTATGTGATCCGCGATGTGCCCTTCACGGGCCTCGGTCTCAACAATTTTCGCAAAGTGCAGCCGATTCGGTACCCGGTGTTCCTGAATGTCCCGGACCGTGATCTGGCACACGCGCACAACAACTTCCTGCAAATTGGCGCCGACCTCGGCGTACCGGGAATGGTCGTCTATGCGGCCCTGTGGATCACGCTGGCCGCCATGCTGACGTCCATCTATCCGACCGCATCGGCACACGGCAAGGGTCCACTGGTCGTCGGTCTGGCAACCGGCTTCCTGGCCCATTTTACATTCGGCCTGACCGACGCCATTCCCTTAGGAGCCAAGGTTGGTGTGTTTTTCTGGTTCGCGGTGGGTTTGATCGCCTGTCTGTTCCGTCGTTACGCGGCAGCAAAGAATCCGCCTCACCATACGCTTCACAGCGTGAAGCCCGCCTGAACCGCATCGCGATAGAACATCTTTACTGTATCGAGCGAGTAGTCGGAGAGATCCTTCCCGACGAGATCGATCTTCTGGAGGATGTCATGTGTCACCGTGATGATGTGACAGCCAATGGCATCCGCCTGGAAAACGTTGAGCAGCTCACGAGGGCTGGCCCAAATGAGCTCGGCGCGTGGGGCCAAGCGCAGCATTTCGACTGCCGCACTCATCATTGGGACCGGATCCCTTCCAGTGTCCGCCATCCGGCCGGCAAAAACGGAGATGCATGACGGCGCCCCGTCACGCACGCATTCGACGACATCACGAACCTGGCCGAGCGTCATCAGGGCGGTGACATTCACCTTCACGCCGGCGCGACTCAGCCGGCCGATCAGGTCATACGCCGGCTCGCGACGGGTATTTGTCACGGGTACCTTTACGTAGACGTTCTCGCCCCAACTGGCAATCTCGTTCGCTTGGTGTTCCATCTGGGCGAATTCGTCCGAGAAGACCTCGAATGAAATCGGCCGATCGGGAATCGCCCGCAGTACGTCGTGCGCGAATACCCGATAGTCGCGTATCCCCGCTTTGTTCATGAGGGTTGGATTCGTCGTGAAGCCCTGAATGTAGGGCTTGGCGTACAGCTTGAGCATGCCGTCGAGATCGGCACCATCCGCAAACAACTTGACGGCAAGAGCGTCCAGGCCAGTCATCTTGTCTCTGTGTCCTCCAGAATCCAATTCGCGGCGTCCTTCAGAAGGGCGACCCGGGCATCCGGGGCGGTCGGCTGCGGTTCGTCGTAGCCATAGTCGATCAGAACTGTCCGGCAGCCCGCCGTGCGGCCGGCCGCGATATCCCGCCACCTGTCGCCCACCACATAGCTCTTCGCAAAGTCGACCGGGATCCGCGCCGACGCTCTCAGCAACAATCCCGGGCTGGGCTTCCGGCAATCGCACTCGTCCGCATCATCGTGATAGCACACTTCAAACTCGTCAAGTCCAAGATCGCGGCGAAGTACATCGTGCATGGCCTCAACCGTCTCGCGTCGCTGCCGGCCGCGCGCCACGTCAGGTTGATTGGTGACCACGACCAGACGGAACCCTGCGAGCCGCAGCCGCTGAAGCGCCTCCTTGACGCCAGGCAGAACCTCGAGCTCCGAAAGCGTTTGCGGCGGATACGGCTTGCCGTCGCGCACGACGGAGCGATTGATGACACCGTCGCGATCCAGGAACACGACACGTGATTTCAAGGGGTGGATTCCCATTTCGTTCGCGCCGTCTTCACTGCAGGATGCGAGACGAGCAAGTGCCAGATGACCGCCTGGAACGCTTCGGCGTGAGGAGTCACGTTTTCGGGATTCACCGTCGGAATGACCACGCAGGCGTTCGCCACCTCGGCGGTGTAGCCACCATCTCGACCGACCACGCCGATGATCCGAGCGCCGACAGCTCTGACGTACTCGAGCGCCTTGACGATGTTCGGGCTGATGTTTTTCTGAAGGCTTCCACCGCCTACCGAGAAAACGCAGACGACGTCCTGTGGCTGGAGCCGGCTGCCCTTCAGCCAGCTGACAAAAACGGTCTCCCATCCTTCGTCATTGGTCCGGGCCGTCAATTCCGAGACATTGTCGACTGGCGTGTACGCTTCGATGCCCGCGATCTTGCGGAAATCATTGACCGCATGCGAGCAGTTCGCCGCGCTCCCGCCAACCCCGAGAAAGAACAGCCGTCCGCCGTTCGTGCGGACGCTGGCAATGATCGCGGCCATGCGCTCTACAGCATCCACGTCAATCGCCGCCAGGATTCGACCGGCCTCTTCGAGGTGCTGTTGCGCGTATGTCATCCTGATACCGTCTGCCGGCCGGAAAAATACGCCCGCGTCTCGGCCAGCCCGTCCGGCGAGCCAATCTCGTAGAACCGTCCCGGCACTTCGTAAGCCGCCAGGTCGTCCTTCGCCAGGAGATCCTGGTAGACGGTTGCGAGATCGAACGCCCTATCGTCGATATATCCTTCAAGAGCGGCATGCCGAAATGCTCCGAGCCCGTAGTCTATGTGCCGCATTTCCGCCGACCGGTGCTCCTTATCGTAGCGGACTATCCGGCCATCGACGCAGTGCACGTTACTGCGGTCCCAGCGATCGTCGTTCCGGGATACTGTCATCAGGCTAGACTTTCCACTGAGCACGAAGCTCTGCTCGATGGCCTCATAGTCACATTCCAGGTAAGAGTCTCCATAGAGTACAAAGAAAGGGTCGGCCAACGCGGGTAACGCTCGACGCAACGCACCTCCGGTTCCCAGGGCTGTGGGGCCGTCGAACAGGTATCGCAGATGAACGCCCCATGCCGAACCGTCGCCCAGACGGGTGCGAACCATTTCCCCCAAATGGCCGAGAAGGAATACGATCTCGGTGAGACCGTGGGCGCGCAACAACCGAATCTGATGCTCGACAAATGGCCGGCCCGCCACATCGATCAGCGACTTGGGTATCGTCTCGGTCACCGGCCTCAGACGTTTCGCCAGTCCGCCCGCGAGAATTGCCACCGGCAGGCTCATCCGAATAGTACCTTTGTGCCCTCGAAATCGAATCGGAACCGTACTTCTTCGAGGCCCGCCTTCGCCATCGCCTCCCGAAGGGCGCGATGCTGCTCGGTATAGAACAAAAGGAACCCCCCTCCCCCAGCGCCGACGAGCTTGCCGCCGAGCGCTCCGTTCTTTCGTCCGAGGTCGTACCACTCGTCGATGTCCGGATTGCTCATTCCACGCGATCGACTGCGTTTGTGTTCCCAGTGCTCATGCATCAGCTCGCCGAAGAGTGCGGTGTCCCCCTTCTCCAGGGCGTCACGGCTCCTGAATCCGAGTTCCTTGACGTAGTGGAGGTTTGCCAGCATCTCGCCGTCCGACTGCTCGGTTCTGACCTTCTGGTCCTTCAGAATCGCGCTGGCGCTGCGCGAGAATCCGGTGAAGAACAGCAGTAGATTGTCCTCGAGGTTGAAGAGCGACTCGATGCCGACGTTCAGGGGGCGCGCCTCCACACCTTCATTGGGCGCAAACGTGAAGCACGTCACGCCGCCGTACGAAGCAATATATTGATCTTGTTTGCCGATCGGTTCTCCCAATCGGTCGATCTCGATCTCGCAAGCGAGCGCAGCAAGCTCGTTGGGATGCAGTAGTCGCCGCCGGTGAGCATACAGCGCCTTCACCAGTGCGGTGGAAAAGCTGCCGGATGACCCGAGCCCGGTACCGGCCGGAATGTCGGCCAGCGTGGTGATTTCGACCTGCGGTGTACGAAATCCCAGCATCCTGATCGCTTCTCGGATGATGGGATGCTGCACTTCGTCGGTCGTCTCCACATGCTCGAGCTTCGAGTACTTGAGAAAGATGCCCTGCACAAAGGGCCGCATGACCGTTACGTAGACGTACTTGTCAATCGCGGCCGCGATCAGGAACCCGCCGTGCTGCCGATAGTAGGACGGCAGGTCCGTTCCGCCTCCGCCAAGGGTGATCCGCAAGGGGCTACGGGTGATGATCATCTCGTCGAGCTCCCGGCAGCTCGACCGAAATGGTAACCGGACCGATCGTGGATGGCCTCCACGATCGCGAGCGTCGCTGCGGCATCGGCAATGCCGGGCGAAGGAGGGCGGTTCAGCGCGATATCGTCGAGAAACTCCGCGAACTCGAGTCCCCAGGATTCGTCGCCGCGGGGGTACTCCCAGGTCGTCGTGTCCGGAGGGCCCATCTCCGGCCGCATGCGGTAATACGTCAGTCGCTCGACCCCATAACTTCCACCGAGGCCGTCAATCTGTAGTTTCGCTTGCTTACCGTAGATCTCGAGCGAGAACAAGTTCTTCCATTCCGTGCAGCTCACGTGAAGGAAGGCTGTCTGCTCCCGAGGCGTCCGCAGCAGCAGAAAAGCGTTGTCGTCGACGGGCATTTGCCAGAAATACGTGTGAGCAAATCCCTCGACCACAGGAAAATCGCCGAGAAACCACCGCGACAAATCGATGAGATGAACGCCTTGATCGATCAACTCACCGCCGCCGGACAGTGCCGGATCGGCCCGCCACTCTCGATCGTACCCAACGCGGCCGCCGTGGCCGTATCGGCCTCGAAGAAACATCAAGTCTCCAAGCGCCCCGGATTCAAACAGCTCATGCGCCTGCCGCAGCGCGGGGTGGTACCGGTGGTTGAATCCAACCCGTACGAACCGGCCGGCGAGATGTGCCGCCGCTGCCACCGCCTGCGCTTCGGCGACCGTTCGCGCCGCAGGCTTCTCCACGAATACGTGCTTGCCGGCCGCCAGGGCACCCAGGGCAATGGGAGCCAACGCATCGTTGGTTGTCGCGACGATCACGATGTCGACGTCGCGACGTTCGACGACGTCCTGCCATGCGGCGGCCGCGATTGCGCCGGGATGCGCTGCTGCCAATGAAAGCGCGCGACTCTCTATGGGATCGGCCGCGGCGACTAGACGCGCGGCGCCAAGCGCACTCGCGCGCTTGCGACCAATAAGCCCGCTCCCTACGATCGCCACCCCGAGACTCAGCGCTCGCCCCATGTCAACGATCGATCGGCTGGGACAATCCGTCTGAGCGTATACACGTCAGTACCCATGATTTCATCACGACGGCCGTCAACCAACGTCTCCCAGGGATCCCAGATCGCGCTGATCAACCGGCCCGACAGCCCGTCGCTGGCCGGTGACGCGAGGAATGTCGCCAGATCGGCTCCCCGTCCTACGGGTGCGCCGCCCTCCTGCTTCTGCCTGAGCGAGCGTTCGTAGAACACTTGTCCCACCGCGGCTGGTCCGGCCTCCAACACCTGGTCGAGCAGTCGCGTGTTCAGCGCACCAGGAGCAATTGCGTTGACGTCGATTCCGAACTCGCGCACTTCCTCCGCCAGTGTCTCGGCGAAACGCACCATCGCCGCCTTCGACGCGGCGTATGCACTGATTCGCGGCAACGGATTGGTCGCCCCTCCCCCTGACAACTGCACAATCTTTCCGTATCGCTGGCGAACGAAATGAGGCAGCACCGCGCGACACGGGTAGACCGAGCCCATGAGATTGATTCGTATGGCGTGCTCCCACTCGCGCCAATCCACCTGATCGATGCGTCCCAGGGGGCCATACACGCCGGCGTTGTTCACAAGGATCCGGAACCCTGGCAGTTCGCCGACGGCGCGGTCGACCAACCNTAAGCGCGGGCGACAGCCAGACCGAAGCCCTGGCTGGCCCCGGTGATGATTGCTCCGCAACCCTCCAACTCAACCGTCATGCGGTCCCTCTGCCAATCGTCAGGTAATGAATGTCCGGGCTTCGTCCAAGTGATGCCTCAAGGAACCTGCCACCGTCCAGGACGAGCGGCCGCTCCATGACAGATACGACCTGGTCCGCGTCAACCTGTCTGTACTCGGGCCATGCCGTCGCTACCACCAGGGCATCGGCGCCGACCACCGCGGCGAGCGGCGTGTCATGGAGCGCGATGGCCTGCTTCACTTCGGGGGGCAGGCTCTTCACGGCCGGATCGTGTGCGTGGACACAAGCGCCTTCGCTCGCCAGCGAGACGCAGAGCTCGATCGCGCTGGATCGTCGGAGTGTGTTCGTACCCGGCTTATAGGTCAGGCCCCAGACCGCAACGCGGCGGCCGGCGATGGTGCCGAGTGCTGACGTCAGCCGTTTGCGCGCCCATTGCTTGTGCGCATCGTTGCTCCGCTTGACGGCCGCGATGAGCTCTGGGCGCGCGCCGTGCGCCTCACCAAGTTCGGTAAGAAAGGTGACGTCCCGGGCCAGGGTTCCGCCGGCGAACGCGGCGCCGGCTGAGAGATAGGCATGGGGACCAATCCGCATTTCCGTCTTGAGCCCGCGCTCCACTTCGCCGGCGTCGCCGCCGACCGCCTCACAGAGCACGGCAATCTCATTGATGAACGTCACGGAGGTCGCCAGAAAGGCGTTCAGTGCATGTTTGGTCATCTCAGCGGACTCGACCGACATCCATTCGACCCGATTGGTAATTGGCGCGAGCAGCGCCTGAACACGCGGTCGCGCCGCCTGATCGCGCAACCCGACGATGACACGATCGGGATTCATGAATACGCTGATCGCCTTACCTAGCCTGAGGTTTTCCGGCGAATAGCCGAATGTGATCAGGCAATCGGGACGGACCGCGCGGAGGCGGGATTCGAGCCGTCGAGTAGTTCCGACCGGCAGTTGCGAGGAGACGAGTACGAGGGCATCCGGGGCGAGATGCGGAAAAATGCGTGCCGCTTGGTCGATCACGTATTCGACGTCTGCATGATCATCGTCGTCGACTGGCGTGTCGTAGGTGATCCAGACAATCGCTCCGCCGCCGGCAGCGGCGGGCTCCGTTGAGAACCGCAGGCGCCCCCTGGCGCCGCCGCGGTCACGGATCCAAGGTGCCAGAGGCCGACCACGCACACATTCATGGACGTTCGAGCAGCCACTGGTTTTCACGAAGATAGTCGACGGTTCGAATGATGGCGTCGCGGATAGACAGCGTCGGCGTCCAGCCGATCGCTCGAATACGGTCGCACTTCAGGAAAATAAATGGACTGTCGCCGACCCATCCGCGCGCACCGCCCGAATAATGCAGTGCCGGCGTCAGGCCGAGGTGATTGGTGATCCAGCCGATTGAATCGTTCACCTGGCAGTATTCATCAACCCCCAGGTTGAAGACGTTGACGCGCGCCGTACAATGCTCGACGGCTTGCAGGATCGCTTTCACGCAATCCTGCACGTACAGGTACGACTTGCGCTGCCGACCGTCGCCAAGAACGCGCAAATGGAACGGATCGGCAAGGAGCGCCTTGTAGAAGTCGAAGACATGCCCATGCGAATACCGCTCTCCAAGAATCGAGACGAAGCGGAAGACGAACACCTGAAATCCGAAGCCCTCGGCATATGCGGTCAATAACCCCTCGCCGGCTACCTTGGACGCGGCATACAAAGAGGTCTGCACCGGAAACGGGGCCGCCTCGGGTGTCGGGAACACCTCCGCGTCGCCATAGACCGAACCGGTCGAACTAAATGCAACCCTCCGCACGCCAGTGGCGCGCATCGCCTCGAGCACGTTAAACGTCGCGATCGTGTTCTGCTCCAGATCCCGACGAGGATGTTCAAGACCGAAACGGACGTCGGCATTCGCGGCCAGGTGGAATACCATGTCGGCACCCGCCATCGCCAACGTCAGCCCGGCTCCATCGAGCGTGTCCCCTGCCACGAACGTGAACCGCCGGGAACGGCGTGCCGAGTCGAGAAAGCGCGGCTGACCGGTCGACCAATTGTCATACGCCACCACCTCATGGCCGGCCGCCAGCAAGCCATCAACGAGATTACTTCCGATGAATCCGCCGCCCCCAGTAACAAACGCCCTCAAGACTCGATCACCAGCCAGTCCCACCGACAACCGTCCAAATCGTGCGCGCGAGGATCTTGACGTCCAACCACAACGTCCAGCTGTCGATGTACTCCAAGTCCAGGCGAACCCAGGTATCGAAATCCTTGATCTTGTTTCTTCCGCTGACTTGCCAGAGGCAGGTCATGCCGGGACGCACGCACAACTTCCGTTTGTGCCAGAGCTCGTACCGTTCGAGCTCATGGGGGAAAGCCGGACGAGGGCCAACCAGGCTCATGTCCCCCTTGAGAACGCTCCACAGCTGCGGCAGTTCGTTGAGGCTGAATTTCCGCAAGAATCGCCCGACCGTCGTCACCCGGGGATCCTGTCTGATCTTGAAGACTGGACCCTGCATCTCGTTGCGATCGAGCAAATCGTTCCGCATTAGATCCGCGTCCGCAACCATCGTCGAGAACTTGTAGCCCGTGAAGCGACGGCCCTTATATCCGACTACCTGCCAGGGATAGAAGATGGCGAGCGACGGCGTGGATAGCTTGATAGCCAGCGCGATAAGTAAGAAGAGCGGAGAAAGGACGATCAACAGTAGCCCTGATACCCCAATGTCGACCAGCCTCTTGACAAACAGTGCGTCGGAATCGAAATCCCTCGGCCGCAGCACGACTTCCGGCAGTTTCAAAGGATCCGAATGATAGAGAAACTGCAGGTCCCGCAGCTGACCCAGTAGGAGTGCTTCCGGAACGACGCGCAACGTAACGCGGAAATAGTCGCAGCTGTCCACTACCAGCTTCAGCCATTCGCTCGCGCCGTCTCCTTGAATGACTATCGCTTCGTGAATTGGCTGATGCACCAGCAGAGAGCCGAACTCTTCGACCCGACCCAAGGACGCCAGGTTGCCACCAGCTGTGGCCGCATGTTGCGGCAACGACAAGTAGCCGAGGACCTGATACTGCTGACGGGACGTGGTCCGCTCCAGATGCTCGGCGATCCACTGCACCGAAGCCATCGGACCGATCAGCACCACGTTCCTCGCATAAAACCCCGATGCGACCCGCCGCGATCGGTACGACCGCAGCGCCAGGCGGTAGCCGCATAGAGCGAACGAGCCCAGTACAGTGAACGAAAATATGAATAACCGACTCCAGCTGGGGCTGCGCAGGGTAAACAGGACAAGGGTAACGGCGCCGAGCCCTACCGAGGGGGACAACACAGTGCTGACCACGATGCGCGTTCGCGATTGGAGCAGAATCGGGCGATAAGCACCCATGGCCTGAAGGCACAGCATCGTTGCCGGTGCAAGAATCAGCAGAACCCACAGGACTTCGTTGAATGGACGATAGTCACCTCCGAGCTGCGGCGACAGCACCGCGACCGCTCCCGCCATCGCCGGGGATGAGAGCGCAAGGCGTTTGGCAACGGGAGCCAGGAGATAAGCAACCTGGAAGGCCAGAATGAGCATTCCGAGGTCGATCAGCCACAGGAAAATGCGCGGAATATCTCCGCCGACACCCACCCCCCCCCGGGTGTTGTCCCAATCGGATGATCGAATTGACCCGACGCGCCGCGAGCCGACGGCTGTCGCGGGAGACGTCATGTGCTTTACAGCCAACCCACTCGCTCGGGCGCCACACCGAGCGCATTTAACAGACGACGAATGTCTTCGGTTTTCGACAATTCAGTCACAAGAATCCAATCGAACGGTTGCCCGCCGAGTGCGGTGGCGCTCAAGTCAACCGGCGACCAAACAGGGACTCCGAAGAGAGTCCGCGCCGACTCCCAGTCGTCGTCCACAACACCGACGAGACGCAATCCGATTTCCTGGGCACATGCCATTCCAATCTCGGCGGCTTGGCCCGATCCATAGAAGACCACGCGGTGCGGCTCGGTCACGACCCTCGGCTGCTGATCCACAATCTCGGCCAGGCGCTGCCGGATCCGCTCGCGGGCAGCAGAATACGACTCGAGGGTCCGATTCAAGTGTGCGCGGGTCAATCGAGCGTGCTCTTCGGATCCCGCTTGGGTGAGGACGTAGGTGACTCGATGACGGGAAGTTGGTCGAGCCATCACGAGTCCGCGGTCAGCCAGGAGGCGTAGGAGTTGGTTGGTGAGGCCCAGGGCCATGCCCAAACGCTGAGCCAACGCGCGTTGAGTCAGCGCGTTGCCACTCGCGATGTCTTCGAGGAGACGCCGGATTCGCTCTGTGTGGTCCGACATGGACACACTTCGTGCCTGTCACTTACGCGCTAGGCGAAAGTGGGCAGAACGCGAAGGTTCTGTGGGGCGCAAAAGTCGACGACGGCGTTCACGCTGTGAACGCTAGGATTGTGTCCCGCCGTCGGCAGGTTGTCAAGCTCAGAGGAGCCCTCGATGAGGCTCTAAAAAGCCTACGACACGAACCAACGGTAGGTCTGGTCGATGCCTTCGGCCAAATCAATTCGGTGTTTCCACCCGAGAGAATGCAACTTCGACACGTCGAGAAGCTTGCGCGGCGGCCCATCGGGCTTGGTAACGTCCCAAGTGATCGTGGCGGCCGGATAGACAGCCAGTCGTAAAGTGTCTGCCAGTTCTCGAATCGACAGATCAATGCCGGTCCCAACGTTGATGTGTTGGGAATCGCTGTAAGCCCCCATCAAGAACACGCAGGCATCGGCAAGATCGTCGACGTGAAGGAACTCCCGACGTGCCGTGCCGCTGCCCCAGACATTCACCTGGGCCGCACCAGCCACCTTCGCGTCGTGGAATTTTCGCATCAGGGCCGGCAGCACATGGGAGCTGGTGAGATCAAAATTGTCGTTCGGACCGTAGAGGTTTGTCGGCATCACGGAGATGAAGTCACAACCATATTGTTGGCGGTACGCTTGACAGAGCTTTATCCCGGAGATTTTTGCCATCGCGTACCACTCATTCGTCGGCTCCAACGGGCCGGATAGCAGTTGGCCCTCATCCATCGGCTGCCTTGCCAAACACGGATAGATACACGAGCTGCCCAGATAAAGCAGCTTCTTCACGGGAAAAAGATAAGAGGCATGGACGACGGTCGCATGGATGAGAAGGTTGTCGTAAATGAATTCCGCGGGCCGCGTCGAGTTGGCAAGGATTCCGCCGACGGTGCCAGCCGCCAAATAGACGTAGTCAGGGCGATTTGCCTTGAACCAGTGGTTGACGGCGCCTTGATCCCTGAGATCTAGCTGATCGCGTGTGGCGCGAAGGAGCTCAACTCCACTATCCAATTCCAGCTTCCGAACGATCGCAGAGCCGACAAGTCCGCGGTGGCCAGCGACGTAGACGCGCAGCCTGTCTTTCACGCTTACACCTCACCCCTCGCGTAAATTGGACCGCTCCGTGCCAGAGGCGGCCGGGGCGCGACGTCCTTTAACCGGATTCTACCCGTACCGTCAACCAAGCGGCCGCTGTCGCATCGAACAGCGCGACCGGTTGGGCCCTCACCAAACTGAAGATTCTCGGGGTTCCGCTCCTCGTGTCGGGGCGGTTTACGGATTAGGCATACGCCTTGCCGCAGCTGTTTCCGGGTGCAGGAGGCACGGGAGAAAATGGAAAAGATCTTCCGACGAATGGCGACAGCAGGGCTTGCGATATCCGTGACATTGCCAACTCTGGCGAACGCGCAGGACATCAGCCTCGCCAGCGGCGCGGCCGATGCGATATTCAAAGGAACCCAACCGAACGCCCGGGCCGGCGCGTCCCAGGATCTCGGAGACATCAATGGCGACGGGCGCCGCGACTTGATCGTGGGTTCCCCCGGCGGCAGCATCGTTCCCGGCGCTGTCTACGTGCTTCTTGGCGGTCCGGACCGGTCCGGTGAGACCAGTCTCGCCACAGCGGAGATAGTGATCACAAGCGGGGTGCCGGGCAACCTATTCGGCTATGCCACCGCGGCCGGCAACGTGCTCAATGCGGACGGGACGAACCCGAAGAACCTGGCGATCGGCGCGCCGGGCGCCAACGGCGGACGCGGCGCCGTCTACCTTTACACGACTGGCTGGGGCATCGGTACGGCGAAGACGGAGGCGGACGCGAGGCTGACGGTGCTCGGCGCCCCCGGCGACCAGCTCGGCTCCGCGCTCGCGACGGGAGACCTGGACAAAGACGGGTATCGCGAGCTGATCATCGGCGCGCCCGGCAACAACCGCGTCTACATGATCAAGGGCAGCCCGACCCTGAGCGGCACGATCGATCTTGCCGCCACGCCGTCCGCAGCCGCGGTGACGCTCACGGCGGCCGGCATCGGCCGCGTGCTGATCGCGGGCGACATCACCGGTGACGGCATCTACGACCTGCTCGTCGGCTCGCCCAGCCAGAACGTCGTGTTCGGCTATGTCGGCGCGGCCGGCGCCCTCCCCTCGGGGCCGGCGATCTCCTTCTCTGGTGTCGGCGGCGCTGACGAGGCCGGCACCTCCATCCGCCTGCTCGACATCGACGACGACGGAAAGACGGATCTGGTGATCGGTGCGCCGGGCGGCAACGGGCCGTCGAACGGACGCGCCAAGGCGGGCAGCGTCTATGTCTATCTGGGTCCCGTTCCGCTCGGGGCCCACAGTCTGTCGGAGGCCCACGTCGTATTTTACGGCGCGGCGGCCGGGTATCGCGCGGGCGACCGGCTCACCACCGGCGACATCAACCGCGACACCTACAACGACCTCGTGATCCTCGCATCCGGCGCGTCGAGCGGCGCCGGCGAGCTGGACATCTATTACGGGGTCCAAACATATGAAGTCACCGGCGAAGGCGCGCGCGACATCATCGTCGGCGTGCCGTCGCAGGACAGCGGCGCCGGACGAGTCTTTTTCACGATCTCGCCGATGTTGCAAATCTCGCGTAAGACCGAAGCGCTCGTCGCCAGGAAGGGCGCGAGCGCGACCTCGAGCACTGCGATCGCCGTGACGAACCCCAGCGCGGTCATCACAGGATGGCAGGCCACGTCTCCGGACGCGTGGCTCTCGGCGAGTCCTGCGAGCGGATCCGTCGTGCAGACGTCACCAGGCGCGTTCTACATCGTCGCGTCGACCGCGACGCTGCCCGGCGGCGTGTCCCACGGCACGATCAACGTCAGTGCGACGACACCCGATCTCGTGATGACGCTGCCGGTGGACGTCACGCTCACGGTGTCGGACGCACGGTTGGCGATCGATGGACCGGCCAACGGCGCCACGGTGTCGAACGGCTTCGCGATCGCGGGATGGGCCATCGATCTCGGCGCCCCGACCGGGACGGGGGTCGCTGCCGTGCAGGCGTACGCCTACCCGGCCGCCGGCGGCGCGCCTGTCTTCCTCGGTACCGCCTCGTACGGGCTCCCGCGTGGCGACGTGGGCGCCTACTACGGCAGCCGGTTCACGAATTCCGGATATTCCTTGACGGTGAACAACCTGACACCCGGGGCGACCTACCACCTCGGCGTGTTCGTCCAGAGCAGCCTCACGAACGCGATCGCGAACGGCGCGAGCGCCACCGTCATGGTGTCGGCAGGTAGCCCGGCGCCCGGTCCGACCCCGACCGATCCGAATCCGACGCCGCCGCCCGATCCCTCGACCACTCCTGGAGGTCCGCCACCGCCCGGGCCCGGGCCCAATACCCGCGTCGCGGTCAACCGCTCGGGGCTCACATTCGGCGCAACGAATAACGGCGCCTTGCACTCGGGCGCGCAGACGGTGACGGTCAGTTTCACCAGCGGTTCGGCAACATGGTCCGCCTCGGCCAACGCGCCATGGCTGAACGTCTCGCCCGCCTCGGGCAACGGTGCGGGATCCTTCAAGGTGAGCCTTGTCGACGGCACCTACCGCGCCGGCGAGACGCGGACGGCGACCGTGACGATCACCGCCCCCGGAGTGCCGAACTCACCCCTGACGGTACCGGTCACGTTGAAGGCGTTTGCCGCCGGCGCGAGTCCGATCGGCCTCATCGACACACCGGCGGACAACTCGACCGGGGTCATCGGGGCGATTCCGGTGACCGGTTGGGCGATTGACGACATCGGCCTCGCGCGCATCACCCTCTGGCGCGATCCGCTGCCGGGAGAACCCGCCTCGTCGGCGAACGGCAAGGTGTTCCTCGGCAACGCGGGCACGGTCGACGGCGCGCGGCCGGATATCGACGCCGCGTATGCCATGCCCTTCAATTACCAGGCGGGCTGGGGCTACATGCTGCTGACCAACATGCTGCCGAACCAGGGCAACGGCACGTACCAGCTGTATGTCTTCGCCGACGATGTGGACGGCCACACGGTGCAGCTCGGGACGCGCCGCCTCACGTGCGATAACGCGCATGCCACGAAACCGTTCGGTTCGATCGACACGCCGGATCAGGGCGGCTCGGTCTCGGGCACGGCCTATATCAACTTCGGCTGGGCACTGGCGCCGTCGCCCAACGCCATCAAGACCGACGGGTCGACGATGACCGTCTTCATCGACGGCGTGGCCGTCGGCCATCCGGTTTACAACAATGCGAGAAACGACATCGCGTCGTTGTTTCCGGGACGCGCGAACTCCAGCGGCCCGGTCGGCTACTACGTGTTCAATACCGCCACCCTCGCTAACGGCGTCCACACGATCGCGTGGGGCGTCACCGACGGCGCCGGGCACTCGGAAGGTATCGGCAGCCGCTTCTTCACTGTGCTGAACGGCGCCTCGTCGTCGACGCTGTCGAGCGCAATGACGTTGGGAACGGCCGCGCTGACCACGGCAGAGACGCCGGTCCGGCAGTCGGCACCCGCCGCCGGCGTCTCGGCGGGTCAGCCGGTGTCGGCGCTCGATGCTGTTCCGGCCACCAGCCAGCCCGCGTATGTGCAGAAGGGCTTCGAGACGAATGCCCCGATGGACATCGTCGATATCGAGACCGAGGGGGCGGCGCCGCGCGTGAAAACCGAGGAGCTCGGCCTCGTGCGCGTCACGATTGGTCCCGGGGTGTCGGGCGACGCGGACGGGTTCGAGGGATATCTGGTCAAGGGCAGCGAGCTCGCGGCGCTACCCGCCGGATCGTTCCTCGACCGGACGTCGGGTGAGTTCTTCTGGCAGCCGGGTCCGGGCTTCGTGGGGTCGTACGACTTCGTGTTCGTCCGCACCGGGAACGGCGCGAAGTCGCGGACGTCACTCGGCGTGGACATCGCGCCGCGCCGGCACGAGACCGAGGTATTGGTGCGGTCGCGTGCGATCAAGCGCTAAACATTGAAGACTGGCGAATGGAGATTGAAGATTAGAGACTGCAGATTGCAGATTGAAGATTGGAGGATTGGAGATTGAAGATTGGGGAGGTCGAGGCCCGCTAGCGGGTCTCGGCCCTTTTTGTTTGCTCGAGCTCGGCGTGGCGCTCGATGTCCGCGTCGACCATCATCTTGACAAGGCCCGTGAAATCGACCTGGGGGGTCCATCCAAGCGCGGCCTTCGCCTTCGACGGATCCCCGACCAGCAGATCGACCTCCGCCGGGCGCAGGAATTTCGCATCGGTCTTGACGTACTTCTGCCAGTCGAGCCCGGCGTGGGCAAACGCGACTTCCACGAGCTCGCGCACCGAGTGGCTCTTCCCGGTGGCAATGACGTAGTCGTCGGCACGCTCCTGCTGCAGCATCAGCCACATGGCGCGGACGTAGTCCCCCGCGAAGCCCCAGTCGCGACGGGCGTCCAGGTTGCCGAGGCTGAGCGAAGCGGCGAGGCCGCATTTGATGCGGGCCACGCCGTCGGTCACCTTGCGCGTGACGAACTCGAGCCCGCGGCGCGGCGATTCGTGGTTGAAGAGAATGCCCGACACCGCGAACAGGTCGTAGCTCTCGCGGTAGTTGACGGTGATGTAGTGGCCGTAGACCTTCGACACGCCGTACGGGCTGCGCGGGTAAAACGGCGTGCCCTCGGTCTGCGGCACTTCGCGCACCTTGCCGAACATCTCCGACGAAGACGCCTGATACATGCGGATCGAGGTATCGACCTGACGGATCGCCTCCAGGACGCGCGTGACCCCCTGGGCGTTGAACTCCCCGGTCAGCATCGGCTGGTCCCACGACGCCGGCACGAACGACATCGCGCCGAGGTTGTACAACTCGGCCGGCCGCACCTCGTCGATGACCTTGATCAGCGACAGCTGGTCGAGCAGATCGGCCGGGTGCAGCGTCAGCCGATCCAGCAGATGCTCGATGCGCCAGTAATTGGTGGTGCTGGCCCGCCGCACGATGGCGTGCACCTCGTAACCCTTCCCGAGGAGCAGCTCGGCGAGGTACGAGCCATCTTGGCCGGTAATACCAGTAATGAGTGCGCGTTTCATTCAGACTTCAGCATTCAGCATTCAGCATTTCCCGTGGCCGGTCAGTATATCGCGGCCGACGCGCGGCGGAAGGCCAGCACCGCCAGCAGGTAGGCCAGCCATCCCGTCCAAAAGGCGGCGGAAATCGACCACGTCAGCGCGATGCACACGCTGAGCACGGAGGCGAGCACCGAGGCGGCGCCGTTCAGGCCCCAGAGCCACGGCGTCAGGCGCTCCGCGCGCGAAGACGCGAGCTTCATCCCGAGCGGAAAGGCCATCCCCATGACCAGTCCAGCCGGCAGCAGCAGCAGGAGCGCCGCCGCGACGCGCACCGGCGTCGATGCGGCGGCCGTGGCGCGGACTACGGCCGGCGTCACCGCGCCGAACATGGCAAGCACGGCGACCAGGATCCAGAGCCGCGGCGCGCCGGCGCGCCGCGCGCGCTCGACCGATACGTTCGCCGTCAGAAAGCTGCCGGCGCCGCTCGAGAGCAGCAGCCCGAACAACACGACGGACAGCGCGTAGGTGGGATGGCCGAGCGAGATGATCAGCCGCTGCATCTGCGACGTCTCGACCAGCATGAATCCGAGACCGATCGCGATGAAGAACAGCAGCAA
>WNFI01127163.1_pt1 | contig 49871 bp, 64 predicted proteins | sample 5400471 | NCBI WGS metagenome assembly WNFI01 (sample SAMN13153348, study PRJNA577476) | soil metagenome | isolation source: 100 cm saprolite on Douglas fir-dominated hillslope | place: USA:California | collected 2013-09-17
ACACGAGCGCGGATCCGAACCCCGACTTTGCCTTTTTCTAAAGGAGGCTCCAGTCCCACAATGGCCGATATATCCAGTCAGGTCGACTTAAGCGATCCACTCGGACAGCCCAAGATCGTTACCGGCACCGAGTACATGGATGCGCTAGCCCGCCTCGGGTACAACCGTGAGAACATGTTTTCGCCCCTGCCGATGATCACCAAGAACATCCAGGCGCTGACGAGTCTGGTCGACGAGAACTACAATAATCAGATGAAGTGGCAGGCGAGCCAGGCGCAGATCAAAGAGACGCTAGCGCGGGCCGGCAACATCGATAGCCAGACGGCTTATAACAACCAATCCCTTCAGGCGCGACTCAAGGCTTTGGATCTTGAGAACATCATTAATGACAACAGAGCCAAGGTCTCCAACGCCACGATAGAGGACCAGATTCAGAAGGCCAAAATCGCGACGAAGCAGGATCAGGAGAATCTCCGCCATTCCGAGAACTACAATCCGATCATCGAAGAGGAAGGGCACCAGAAGCTGTCGCAGGCTCAGATTCTCACTGAGGACATGAAGAGCCAGCAGCAACGCGACAGGGCTGCGTTAGACGAGTTGCCAATGGCTTTGGCCGATATTCCGACGGACCCTTCGGACCCTGATTTCGAAGACAAGTTGGTGACGTTTTATAAAAACCATCCCGCCGCTGCTACAAACCCAAAGACTTCGGCGATGATCAACTTGCGCATGCAGGCGATAGAAAATGCGCGTAACCAATTGTCCAGCGTCCAGGAAGCGAACAATAACGCTAAGACCATCATGGCAATGAAAGCCACAGGCGACTTGCCAGGCTCCACGGATGTAGATGCTCTTAAGAAGAATCCCGTTTTAGCTCACCAGACTATCGTCAATGGAAACGTAACGGCAACCCAAAGACGAATCAGCGAGATACTCAGCGCAATCGGGCCTACTCCGCCACCGGAATTGCAGCGACAAGTAGGCGAACTGCAGAACGCCCAGAACCGTTTGTCTACCATCCTCGGAGCGCCGGACGGGACGAACCAGATTATTAGCGGGGCTTGGTCGCAATTTTTCGACACCAACGGAAGACTCAATCCAGGACTTGAAGCCGATATCGCTGGCATACAAACCTACGCACAGGAGCGCGTCAAACAGGGCTTGGCCAAACCGATGTCAACCACCATCTCAGTCAAGGGTATTGAGCCTGTTAACCCTTCTGAAATAAGAGTTGAGAACGTTCCGGCTGGACGCGAGGCCGAGGTCACACGCCAGATGCAGGAGGCGCTCAAGTCTCCTGAACAACGGGCTCAAGAAGCGGCTGGCGTGCAGGCGAATAAGCAAGTACAGCTAACCAGCGATGTTGCAAAATTGTACCAGAGCGATTCAAAATTGATGGATATGGCGAAGGAAGCCGCTCGCACGGGCGACTGGAGCAAGGTAACCGAAGAAATTAGGAAAAGGCTCCCGCAGCCTGAAGCAAAGCCCGGTACCACGCAAACCGGCAGAGCCGGCACGGAGGACCAACTTGCGACGTCCAATAACGATTACAAGTTCCCGAGCGGGGCACCCGATGTGATGGGCATTGATCGCAACGTCTGGGCCAACGTAATGAGCGAGGAAGGCCGGGAATTTGGCAAGGACGGTTCGCATGATTCGGTTTTCGGTCTCTGGGCCGATGCGCCAGGCGTTGAGAGCGCGGCTTATCGCGCGGTGCGTGAACATGGGCCGGATTCGCTACCGGCTTACAACGCCGTCACTAGCGCATGGACCCAGGCATTTCTGAGCCAGTCCAGGCCATGGGACCTCAACAGTCCGGGCCTGCAGGAAATGGTGATTGCCGATTCCCAACACGTGGGCGGCGAAGCGGCACGCAGAATTATCGAGCGGATGGGCGGCTACCCAGCGGTAAATGCGATGGATCCAGCGGAGGCGATTCGACGCTATTCAGAGCTGCGTCTGCCGATCTGGGAGCGGACCAACAATGCTGCGCGCGTGACCCGCGAGATGCACTGGGCGCTGACCCACGACCGGCAGCTTGCGAGTACTCAGGAGCAGCTAGGAGCACCGCAAGCCTCTGCTATTGCCCCACAAGAGGGCAACCGCAGAATGGTGCCCGAAGGGTCTGCGATCCGGCTAGTAAGCTACCAACCCGGAGTCGAAGGTGGGCTCGGCGAAGACCAAAGGTACGGCTTGCAAAGCCAAAACGCCCCAAGGCCGAGGCTCGTTACCACAGATCCGACTACGGTTGATTTTGGAGATTACAGTTTCGACGTAGCTGGGACATTCGGCAGGCATGACGACGGCACAATAGACAAAAGTGAAAGTGGTAAAGGCTTTTACACTAACCCCGCTACTGGCAAACCATACGACGTCAGAGATTCTAAGCTTGTAGGAGCGAGGATTCCCATCACCGATTTGGAACAGGTTATGGGCTTGGACGCGGCTGATCGAAAGTCTGTGACAAGCAGCGAAATAGCCAGAGGCGAGTATCAGGTGCTGGTTGCGACTCCTGATGGAACGGTTGTTCAGATGCCTATTGTCGATGTTAATACCGACCAAAACGCACGGGGGCTTGAGTTGACCTACGGAGCTAGCAAATTGTTCCAGACCAGAGGCGCACGGCAGTTGGGATACAAGATAGTTAATCGTAATGGAGAGACAATCGCTCCGACCTACGGCGTTAAGCCGAGCGAGATAAAAGGACGGCAGACCTATATATCCCCGGTGTAAAGTATGCCACAACAATTAATCTTCTCTCGCTAGCCGGCAATGGATGAGCCGTTGTCAATGGACGAATAGTAAATGCCTACGGACGCAGAGCTGGAATTAGCTGCAAAACAAGCCGTTAGCACGACTCCTTCGGGTGAAGCGTTACCGGAAGGCTACTATTCAGGACCCGCTAGCGAGCCACTTGACCGAGGCGAGTACGGCGAACCGATTCCAGAAACGCAACCGCAGGAAACGTCCGACTTAGCGAAGATTGCGCACGATGCCTACTACCAAGCGCAGCCGCACAACCTTCTGCAGCAATCCTTTGGTCGAATGTGGCAGTTCGACGAGACTGTTCTCAAGCGACTCGGAGTCGATATAACAGGCGGTACTGCTGGACTAGCTCAACAAGCGGCAGCCATAGCTAATCTGACCCAGGCGCCGAACCTTGAGGGTTTATCGGTCGACCAAGTCAGGCTTATCAGGGACCAGATGGTCAAACAGAAAGCCGACGTCGATGAACAGTTGAGTCGGCTGATGGATACAGGCATTCCTGACGACCAAGGTATCAGAACGTTGGCTGTACAAGCCAGCAGCTTCGACGAAAGGATCAAGCAGGCTGACGGCATTATCGCCAGCGGCCAAGCAGCGTTCCAACCAAGCCCCACGACTTCCCCAGTTGGCGGATTTCTACGTTCTTTCGGCGAGCGTGCCGTGCCAGCGGTCCAGACCGCGTTGGATAAACTTTTCCCGACTGACCAGGATTTTGTAAATTCGCTTCCAGGGCAGATCGCGACCGGCGGAGCTGATGCGATATACTTGGCCGGGACGCAGGCGATTGGCTTGGGACTACCGGCAGCGGTCGGTTTATTTGGCAGTCAAACCTACCAGGACGCGAAAGGCCGAGGTGCGAGCGACGAAGTAGCCGAACGCGCGAGTCTGATGACCGGCTTGATTACAGCACCAACGATGGTTGGACTAGGAAGTATCGTTGGCGGCTTGGCACAATCCTTTGCAGGACTTAGCGCAAAAGAAGGGATCCAAAGAATCATCCAGGCTGGTACTCACATTGTCGGTACTGGCGGCGAAATGAGCGCTTTCCAACTTGAGCAGAACGCAATTGCCAAGCTCAGCGGATACGACCCGGACCGGAAACTGGACGAAGGTACATGGCAAGCATTTTGGACTGGGATAGGCTGGGGTTCGATCAGCCAAATGCTTTCGCGATCTCCGCGACTAGCGCGCCTCAATCAACCTGACGTTACCGTCAGAAACAAACCCGGCACGCCACCAGACACAGGACCGCAGACTCCGACACAGCCGCAGGCGGCTCAACAGCCTAGCACCGCCGCAGAAACAGCTCTCTCGCCTGTCGTAGAGCCGCTGGAAGCCGCCCAAGCCGCAGTAGCTCAGACCACGGGCGCAACATCGGAACAGGTGCTCGCCAGCGTTGGTACCCCGGAGGAAGCTTTTCTCGAAACTGTCCGTACTCTTGGGGCTGAAACGCCACAAACACTGGCACCGCCTGCTGCGCCTGCAGTACCACGTGCCGTTGAGGCACCTGTCACTACCGAGATTAGTCCCGCACCGATTACTGCGCCTGAGGTCGTCCAACCCAAGCCAGCAACGGCACCGGAACCTGTTCAAAAACAGGAGCCTCCGGTTGCATTGCCGTCTATCGCTCACCAGAACGCTTATGATGAACTGGTGCGGCGCGGCGTGCCTCGCGATGAAGCTTACGACCGGATCTCGCGTTCCCAGAGTGACAATTACGCAGGCATTCTCAAAGATGCCGCGCAAGTCGCCTCTCCGACGTGGTACGAACGCGAAGGAGAAGCGGCAGCTCAAGCTGCGCTTAGAGCTAAGTCGCCGCATGTCTATGCGCGTGATCCGACCGGCCGTGAAGATGTCGCCATGATCGTCGGAGATATTAACGGCACGTTTAAGGTTGCGATGCCGCGTCAAGGAATGGGGATTAGCGGCGATCAGTCCTTTGCAACTCGAGAAGAAGCGCAAACCGCGGCGCGTAATGCATTCCGGAAATCAGGCTGGACCGTACCAGAGCCGCCTGTTGTACCTTCGCCTATAAGACTGGCCCGACAGCCCCGGCCCGAGCCGGGCGGAATTATCTTGAGGGTTGATGCTCAAGGAAACGTCATTAAAGGTGAGCCCGAGCCAGTACAGCCACCGAATCCAGCGGTCACCCAGGAAGATATAGCGCGTCGGGCTTACCTACCGAGCCGCACCGGAGTTGAGCCTGTTGAGATCCAAGAGACGCCCGTAACTCGAGCTGACGTAAAGAGAGAGGTCAATCAAGCACAGCGAGACATGGGGATGGAGGACCATCTGCACTACGTTTCGAATGTGGAATCTCTTCCGGACCATGTGAAAAATGGCCTGACGGTAGGAGAGCGGAACAGCACGGCGCAGATAATTCGCGACAACAAGCTGGGAGATTTTTATGTCATTGGCGACAGGTTCACCGGCTTGCAGGAATTAAGAAGAGCAATCATCGAGGAGACTCAGCCATATCTCTATCGCAACGTGACGGATCTCAAGGTCACGCATGACCCGACAAATCGCGACCTAGGCCGGTATGATCCCATCAGCGACAGTCCGAGCATCAATACTCACGCGATCCTTCGCAGTGCCAATCCTTATCTTGAAGCTAGCCGGACAGCGATGGAGGAGGTCAACGTCCATCAGGGCATCAGCAGGCTTCTAAGACCGCGTGACGCCGGCGTCTACGTCGATGCGATGAACAGTGTCCAGCGGAACTTTGACCGTCTGAAACTCAACGACATTCTCGCTCAGAAGAAAGGCTATAAGAATCTCGATGAGATGGCGAAGGATTACGGAGTTTCGGACTACAAGACCAATCCGCGTAGTCAGCACAAATTGACCGAGGAACTGATCGGCGCCTACTCCCGTACATTCGACAATCCGACGAAGCTCCAAGCGAACTCACCGCCGTGGTACCAACAGGCGCTAAGGAATCTTAACAATGCCATCCGCGGTGGCCTCGGACTAAAGCTTCAGGACTACGATGTGCAATCGCTGCTAGCGGATTCTGCCAGTGCGCTGAGGCGTCCGAAATACGACCAACCTGGACAGTTTCATCCTGAGACGGATGCGAAGGCCAAGGCTGACATGGCGCAGTTTCAGATGGCTAACCGTCGGCCGGAGGAGGGTGCCCCAGCGGGCGCGGAAGAAAAAGCTCAAATCGGCGAGGCTCTTGTCCAGGCTAAGGCCAAAGAGTTGGCGGCCGGTCTCAGGCCGGGTGAAATCATCAGGCAGCAACCCCTGAGGCTGGCTATGCAGCAGGCTCGCAGTTTCCGAGAGCGGATGAATCTGCTAAACCGGACAACCATCATAGACAGTTACGAAGGGCACAAGGAGGTCATGCAGGCCGCCAGCGACATGTATCAGCGCGACCTTGGTAATGATCCGAATAGGGCGATGAATGACATCCTTGAGTGGCGCAGGACAGGGGCTGTGAATCCTGCACTTGTCGAGGTCGCCAACCGGGAAACCACAAACTCTATAAATAACCTTAAAGCCAGAGGATTCGGCGATCAGGCTGCGCTTTTAGAAGCGAAACTGGACAGATTTAATATGGAGACCGCATCGCGCGTGACTGAGGTAGCGCGTGAACTGGCGGCGCAAAGACTTCGGCATCTGGATGGACAGACCGCCTCGACCGGCTATAGGCAGGCGGTGCAAGAGATGCAGGAACGCGAGTTCAGCAAACGCTCTAACCGTTCCTCGAAGGCGGCGGCAGATAAGGGATTGGACCAGGTTAAAGAGGTAACCAAGAAAGCGGCGAACACCTTAAGAGAGAAGACCAAGAAAGAAATCAAAAGTCTCGCCGACAGAATCGCTGCGACAGCAAAAAGATTATCGGAGAGGAAACCGCCAGAGCCTAGGGAGGAAGCCAGACCAAGGCCCACAACGAAGAGCGTTCCAGAGCAGTACACTGAGCACCTTGTCAAAAGGATAGACGACGCACTGAATAAAGTAGGTCGGCCAGGGGAACGAGCGCCGCTCGAGGAGGTCTATGATACTTTTCGCAAGAACATTCAGGAACAGGTTAAAGAGCAGGTCGAAACGCCTGAAAGGCCAAAGCCGCCACGTCCGAGTCCGACAGACACCTTGAGGCAAGTAATCTTAAACTACCCGTACTACCAAGAAGCTTGGCGAAGAACGGTGGATCAACTTCAAACGACAAATCCAGAGCTCTACAAAGCGCTAGACCGAGCGTTAGCCGAGCCCGTCGGAGAGCATTTGGCTGATCGGCTTGCCATGGAGCATGGCCAGGATCTAAACGACCTCATTTACAATCATTTTAGCACGGTCGACAGGGTAACCGATGATCTAGCGCAGAGAATCGCAAGCGCGACGGGTTTGAGTGGAGCTCAATCCAAGAGATTAACTGGCAGCCTTCAGGACCTATTCAAGGATATCGTCGAAAAGAATCAGAAATCTAAGCTGGATCAGATTCTAAAAGCCGTTGGAGGCACAAGAAATCCGGCTAAGGGAGAACTGGACCGGCTAGTCGATCACATTGTGCTTGGGAGCCTGGACAACGCCGAATGGCTCAATCACGTCGCTCCAAGGTTCGGACTCGAAAGCTACATGCCCCCGCAGATCGCTAATCTGAAACTGGCCGGCGACAAGATGGCGAAGATGCGCGACGACGGTCTATCTAACTCAGCGATCGCTCAGAAAGTCAGGCGTGATATCAGCGACCTCACCAAAATCAACGAGGATCCAGATGTCGTAAAAGCTTTCAGGTACATCAACGACGTCTACGCATCTTCGCTGCTTACCGGTCCGTTGACGCATGCTCCATATTGGCAGCAAGGTCTTATGCAAGGAATGTGGGACAATTTCGTGCACGGCATCAGGACATCGGTAAAAACTGGCGACCCAACGATTCTCGCACAGATGATTGCTAAAGCTTTCCACGGGTACGGGCGAGGAATGGGAGAATTCGGTCCGATCCTTCGTGAAGGGTTTAAACCGCCGGAAGAATTCATGGAGGAGGCAGGCGGCAAAAAGCTTTATAGCAGCCCGATGGAACGCACCCAGTTCAGTTGGCAGAACCCTAGAACTTGGTTCAGCCGGTACAAGTACGTTCGAAACTTCCTTGATGCCGTTAGCAACCTGATGCTTCGCGGCCCGGAGTACGCTACGCACCATGCCGTTGCCATGAGCATGACGTGGGACGACGGCCTTCGCGGAAAAGATGCGTGGGAAGCTGCGACTAAAGTCGTGCTTGGGAGCGAAGCCAAGCAGCAAATGGCAAAGACTGATGCAAGGAATTTCGCGAGCAAGTACGGGTTAAATGAAGATCAGACCAGGATGCTTGAAAATGAGCTTTTGGATCAGTACAAGGCCACGTCAGACTTGCCGGCGGGGGCTCAAGCTGACGAGCAGACCGAAAATTTGCAGGACCTCGCAAGGCGCGCTTACGACACGGGTTTAAGCGGAACGTTGCGAGGAGATGTCCGTGGCATGTGGGGACGCGTTTCCCGCGGGCTGTTGTCATTCGCCAACAAACATCCTTTTTTCCGGCCCATTGCGGAGTTTTTGAAAATTCCATTCAACGCAGTCAACGAATTTCTGGCGTGGACGCCAATAGGATTCTGGCGAAGCGTGCCGGACCTGGTCCCTGCGCCACTTGCTGACTTCTCTCGAAACTGGTTAGTCATGGGCGGAGCCGAGGGCTACCTCAAAGATGTTCCGGGGATGGAAGCAAAGCTCAAGAGTGGCGAAATGAGCGATGAACACCTGCGCGACATCGCGTGGAACCAGATGTCGAAAGCGCTTGTTGGGAGCGCGATCACGACGGTAGTTGGAAGCTTTATCCGTTTCAATCTCAGCAACCCGAACCCGCCAATCAGGTTTACCTACCAAGGGCCACCAAACTACGGGCAGCAGGAAATTGAGCGTGGGAAAGGCTGGCAGCCGAGATCGGTCTTTTTTGGTGGCGCATGGCACTCCTACGAGAATACTCCGCTGCGGGCCGTATTTGCAGCTCTCGGCGCGTACGAGGACTACTTCAGGTATTACAAGCAGAACGATAACCCTACCGGAAACGAACTAATGGCAGTTGGGAATGCGCTGCGCGGCTCTACGACGTCTTTGTTTGGCAGTCCTTTGCAAGGATTGGATGCGGCATTAAACGCTCTGACACAGTTTCAGGGCCCCGACGTGATCAGAAACGTAGGTAATTTCTTGAGCCAAAGTACCAGTTCAGTGGTGACAGCGCTCGTTGGAGGAACGGCGGTGCGCCAGGTTTACCGCGGACTAATTAATCCGAAGGAATACGAAGCTGGCAATCCGTTTCAAAAGTTCCTGCGCAATATCCCAGTAGTGAATGACATGTTCCTGAAGCCGAAGCTCAATGTGTTCGGTGAACCCATGACTTCTACACCGTGGACGCACTTTCCGGAGGTCGGAACCAGTGTGCCCAAAGACGACAAGGTTTGGAACTACCTTGCGACCCATCCGGAGATTCATCTAACTATGCCCGGAAACCAGGGAACGGTGGCACGGGTAAAAATGACGCCCGAGGAGATCTACCAATACCATCTGGTCAGGGGTCCGTACCTGAAGCAGGAACTGGCGCACGCTTTCAGTGATCCGCATTTTGACAGGATGCCAGCGGACAGACAGAACGCGATCATCAAGGAGTACGAGAGGAGCGCAAGTGCAGTTGGGAAGGCTGCGGTTATGAAGTACAGGCGCGCGCATCCTGTGCCACGGGAGGCGATTGTTGCACAAGAGGGGCAGTGAACGGTCAAAGCCTTGGAAAAAACCGGCTCACTATCCACGGGAACGCGGCCAGAAGTATAGTAAAGACGGCACCGAGGAATTGGTTTTCTCCTTGCAACATGGAAAGCACCAAGTAGCCGACTGCGGCTAGCGTGAGCACTATTTTGGTAATCATTTGTCTTTCAGAGCTGCAGGATAAGATCGTCAAAGCGTATGAGAGAGCTGCAACGGCTGTGGGGCACACTGCGGTGCTGCGTTACCGGGCCGCGCATCCGCAGGCGACTGGAGCTCACTAGTTTTGCTTGGTTTGGCGGTCACTTTGTCTGGCTCTTAGATTCCTGCTCCAATTCGTTGTAGAGCCGCCTGTAAACGTCGCGTTTCTCCCAATAGTCCAGGATGGGTTTGGCTTGCTTTTGGCGCTCTTTTTCCAAAGTTCTTTCAGCTTTTTCCTTGGCCGCCAGAAGTCTGTAGAACACCCACAATGTCAGGAGCAGAAGCCAGGTTCCGATGTTGCCGCAAATAACGACGTCCCAAACCAAGTGGGCGATGTAGTTGAGGAAGGGAATCTGCAGAGCAGCCAGACCGATCCACGGTAGTAGCAAAAAGAAAAAGACCCATATTGATTGTTTTGGGGTGAGCGTTTTCCCGTCTTGGTTGACGCCAATGATGCTCATTCGACCTCCTGCTTTTTGTCGATCCAGTTGATGTGATCGATCTGGCGGTGATCGAACAAGCGGTGAATATCGCCTTCGACGAGATGGACGGCCCCTCCTGGGCTGACCCAGATATGGTCGCGTGTTTCGACCAAAAAATGTCTGCCGCTGCGAAGCTCAACCCTGAAGGGCTTGAAGGTTTCCGACTGGTAAAGCGCTCTTATTTCTTCAGGTAGCATAAGAGTTTCATTTGGGGGAAGTCCAGTGCCAGAAATGCATCATAGTCGGTTTGTGCTTCCCGCAGTGCCTCGGCGATCCCGTCCGCTTGAGCTTCGGTCATACCCGCAGTGCGCAGCCCCTTGGAAAGTTTTAGGGTATCAATCATTTTCAACGGTGGAAAAAGGTCAGTGGCGAAAGAGGATTGCCGCGATGGTGTTGCCGGCCATGGCAATGACAGCTACGGCGACCGGAATCCACCACTTGTTCCTGATGGTTTCGCGCAGATCGCTGATCTGTTTTTTAATTTCCAGAATATCTTCATGAATTGAGACCAAGACCTCGCGCAACTCAGTTCTGGTCACCAATTGGTCGCCATCGTCTAATTCGGTGTGTTTCATCTTAATGATGGAAAAAGGTGCTGAATAAAATCATTGCCACGGTAAAACCACCGAATCCGCCAGCCATAATCCCAATCCACAAATTGCCCCGGCGCAATTGAGACTCGAATTTTTCGTGTTTGCACTCGCGTTCGCGGGTGAGCCGTTCGGTTTCAAGTTCGTTTTTAAGACGGTTTAAGGCAGTTTTGAGCGCGCTCTCCAACTCTTCACGTGTCAGATAATTTTCTGTCGTATCTGGCATAAATCAAAAGCTCGATCCGGTTGGCGGTGCCCGCACGGAGAACGACCAAGAACCCCGCACGGACACCTTAACCAAACGAGTTTATTCTAGTTCAATCGTTTGTATTCGGCAACGCTTTCCTCTAATTCGGAACGCGGGACCCAGACTTGAGTCCACAAAGCTTTCTGGCCTTGGCTTGGTATTTGGTGCGGAGAAGTATTTTTCCGTCTGATGCTACTACGAAAAATCTTCCGTCTTTCGATCGAAAATAAATATTCATTTTCTGGTTCGGTGAGGGTGGTAAGCGAGTTTCACAACGCCCAGTCTTAGCGAGCGGGCGTGATGGCTTAGGGGTTTGGTTGCGTGATGGTGGGCGCCGGTTGCGACGAGCCCGGCGGTCAGTAGCGCTAGCGCTTTACGGTGCATTTATAGTCCTCCCGATCGTATATAGGCATTGTTAGTTCGCTTAATGATGCGCGACACTTCGTTTTGCTGTTTCCTTAAGTCGGAAATTTCGCTTTCAAGAAGCGCTGCATTATTGTGACACTCCGTGTCGATTGCTTCTTCGTAGTTGATTGCCACGTCCAATAGATCGGACAAAAGCTTTCTGGATATTGAAATGGTCGTTTTGGTGCTTCTCATTTTGTTGGTTTGGGGCGCTGCACTCCCTAGCCACGTACGCGACACGCTCGAATTGCGCTCACTATGCGCCTTTCGGGCTATCGCACGAAGCTGCTCCCGCGTCATTAGTTCAAGATCAGACCGAAAGTAGGTCACACTCTCGATCACAGTTTGGTCGTTATTCATTTTGGTCGTTTAGTTTGGTTTGGTTTATTCTACCGTGTTCGCTAGCAAACGCTAACAAACTATCGCATTCTTAAACTATCCGACAAAGGTTGTCAAGCGTTAATAAACGAATACGCACTAACGCATAAGAATACGCTAGTAGGTCTTAAGGCTTGCTAGCACCAATCAATTAGAGCGAAACTCTAAGACCATGACCCACCAAAACAAAGCCGTCCCTTGGCATTTAATCGGCCAGCTGGCCGCAGAAGGTAAGTCCGTCGAAGAGCTCAGTAAAAAATTCAGAGTCTCTCCAAACCGCATCAAAAAACGCTTAAACCTAGCGCTAGCACAAAACGGCCATGTAAGATCAAACCTCGAGATCAAAGAATGTTCTAACCAGGTTAAATCTGATCTCGTCGGCGTGTTGCTCAAGCTGTCCAAAAATCTCGCTAGCAAAGATGAAACCGAACCTAAAGACGCTCATGACCTCGCACGTCTCATCGACTCCGCTCAAAAGCTCTTCGCATGGCCAAACTCCAAACCGGTCGACGCTAGCGTTCTCCTAAACGCATCAACAATCATCCCTGCTGTTAACCTCAACTTGATTCGAACCACTCCCGATCAGCTACGTGCGCGCGCAAAGCTCATAGAGAATGACGAACAACAGGACTCTCAAGCTTCCTAAAAGATCTTAGAGCGGTCCCCTGGCTCTTCTGCTCACCGTCAGCCTTTTCCGTAGGCTCCGAGTATTCGCAATGCTCAATTTGCCTTTCCTTTTTCCTTTCTGGCGTCAGAAAACAATTATAACAAACGTGTCAAGCATCAAAGGCAAGGAAAAAAACAAGCCAAATCACAAAAAACTACTTTTAAGAGGAACGCAGCGGATTGTGAGCGAATAACCAACATTATTCACAGTTTATTCACAAGCGCGCTAGCAAGTGATTGCATGCACGCGTTGCAAATCGCAAGCTGGCTACAAGCTAACTAGATTACTGATCTGCTTACCTAGTGGGGAATCCTCGAGGGGTGGTTGCAGTACCTTAGGAGATACTCGCCAGATATCCGCCACAAATCGCCTATGCGATTGACGCGCTAGCACGAGGCGAATGATCGATTCAAATGCGCTCTGGCAGCGGAAGGGCAAAGGAAATCATTTGCCGGCTCACGACCGTCCCACCCGGGTAGGGGGGTGGATCAAAACGGAGGGGGGTGTCGCGCCGTTATACCGAGTGCGAAACGGCATAAATGGAAAGTTCTTTTCCACCCGTGGCGGAGATGAACAAGGAAATTATTAATTGGCATTCTGGTTCAGAACGATTGCCAAAGAATAATAAATAAAAGTAGTTGCGAGGAGAAGTAATAAAAGGTAGAGGAAGATCAGTAATCCAGGGTTTTGGTACTGGTTATGAAGGATTAGGAAGGGTTGGTAAAAGATGAGCGACATCCAGGATGAAGGGTACAGTGAGGCGATGGATGAGATTAAGGAGCTCAAGCGGCGTCTAGATGAGTTAGGGGAAAAGGAAACGTACAAGGAATGGCAACGCAATCAGGCAATCATTAGGGGTCTAAAAGCGCTTCTTGGTCGCGCGGCTATCGTAATGGAGCAAGAGCATTTAAAGCAGCAGGAAATCAAACGATTTTCACCAGCGGAATGCAGCACATGCGCGTTCATCGACCAACTGCGGGAGGCGGCGCAGTGAAACCACTGCTTTACCGAAACTGCGCCGGGTGCGGGCGGTTGTTTGCCGACACCAAGCTGAAGCGGATCGGCAAGGTGAATCAAAGAGAGCGCTGGTGCCCGAGCTGCTTGGCGCGCGAGAGAATCAAACGCCACCTGGCGAGGATCGAGGAGCTGCAGGGGACATGAGCACGGGTGAGAACATCGTAATCCTCTGTTTCGTGCTGATCGCCTTAATTTGGATCTGGAAGACGGCATGAGCACACCGCAAGAACAGGAAGACGCCAAGGTTGTATCCGACATGCAGAAGCTAGCCCGGTTGGTCGACACTCAGCTCCCTTACGGCTGGGGATTTGTCGTGCTGGCGTTTCCGTTCGGGGCCGGTGGCCGGATGAATTACATCTCTAACGCGCAGCGGGCGGATATCGTGCGCGCGATGTACGAGTTTATCGAGGCTACTAAGGAAAAATGGGGCGAGCACGTGCCCGAGGGGGCCGCGGCCGAGGATGAAGAGCTCGGCCGCGCCAGGCAGCGGATCGCCGAGTTGGAAGGAATGCTCGCGAGGTTGAATCCAACCAATCGGGCCGACCTCATTTGGATCCTCGATCGGGCTGCCGAACTCTTTGAGATAAATGGCGATACCACCTGGGCGCTCCGGGCGCGTCAGTACAAGAAGGCCTTTGAACAAAGCGCCAAATGAACCAAACGATCGAAATCCCATCTCGTATTGCCAGCCTGCCAGTCGATGAGCATGGCCGCCCCGTGCCGTGGTTTGTCGCCTGGGTGGACGGGAAACCGGAGTTTAGAGTCGTCAGGCCCGGCAAGCGGGAAGAAGCTTACCACAAAAGAAAATGTTGGGTATGCGGCCAGCAACTGGGAAAATACCTGGTGTTCGTGATCGGGCCGATGTGCGCCCTGAATAAGATCAGCGCGGAGCCGCCGAGTCACAAGGATTGCGCGATCTTCGCGGCCCACGCGTGCCCGTTCCTGGCTAGCCCAAGGATGCACCGCCGCACCCGGGACCTGCCCGAAGGGGCCCAAAAGGCCGACGGGATCCCCCTCGAGCGGAACCCTGGGGTGACACTGTTGTGGGTCACCAAAAGTTACTGGCCCCTTAGCGATCAGATGGGCGGCTACTTATTTTCCTTGGGCCCACCGGAGCAGACCCTCTGGTTCCGGGAAGGCCGGCCGGCGGCCCGCGCGGAGATCCTCGAATCCATCGAGGGCGGTTTGGTCGAAGTGCGCAAGATCGCCGAGCAGGAGGGTCCGCTCGCCATTAAAGCCTTGGAGAAATCCTACCGGGCCGCTCTGGATTTATTACCAGCCGCATGACCCGTAAGACTCAAACCCCAGTACCCGATCGGGCCGGGCGTCGCCGTCTACAAGGTCCAAACGCATGTGGGAGCAGCCATGAATTTCCAACAGACATTGGCCAAATGCGCGGAGTTCGGATTCAACGAAGCGATTACGCGCCAGACGCTTTGGAACGAGGCGTATCAGTTGGGTCGCAGCCGTTGGTATTGGGGCCCGTCCTGGATGGTAAAACTGCAAGGCTGGCTCAATGCCAAGCGCAACCCAAGGATGAAATAGAATGCAAGAAACTGAACTGGATCGAGAACGGATCGAGAAAATCACCAAGTCAATTCTGCTGGTCATTCGCGAGAATTACGTGCGCGGCCCGGTGTCGCGCGATCGATGCTTTGAGGCGCTCAATGCCCTTGCGGCCAGCGCGGCCGTGGTGATCGAGGGCTCGGACGGACCGGGCGGCGAAGCTCGGGAATTCTTTGAGAAAGCGATTATCCAACACATCGGTCCGGGAGCTTCCCCACCTGAAACCACCAAGGATGAGATTGAGCTTGCCATGGCGCTGCGTTGCTGCGCAAAGGCGATTCACCGGCTGGAGCGAAACGGCCTGAAGCGCGACGCGGCGGCGATCCGCGAGGAGTTGGCCGCGATTGGTATCCAGGTGCATATCATGCCGGACCCAACCGTCGAAAACCAGTAAAGCATCCAACCAATTAGGAACTCGAATAACTCGTGATCTTTACCGAACTCACAGAACCGATCGAGGACTTCGACTTCCGCACCTTCGAATCTTTGCCAACCGGCCGCTGGCAGGCCGGCATCAGCCGGATGCTCTTCGGCAAATACCGGGTGGGGATCTCGCTCAAGGGCTCGCACACTTACACCGTGAGCTACTGGGGCGGCGATCAGAGCATGGCTAACTTGCTTGTTGGCTTTCTCATGGGCATATGCTCCTGGTTGCCAGAAGAGATCTCCAGACAGGAGCTCTCTATGATTTTCCCCATCCAACAGGATAAGGATCTCTCGGCTGACTTTTTTCACAGTCTCTCTGACGCCGGCGCGCTAGCACGGAGCCGGTCCCAAAGCCAGAACTAAAAAATGATCGCCACCTGCATCGACAAAGACTGGCTAGCAGCCCATCCGGACTTTCTCATCCAGGTGCCGAAGGTGAAACATCCCACCGACCGGGCCCACCCCTACCCGCCCGGCTCCGGGCCGCCCGGCCAGAGCTGCGGGACCTGCGCCAAGCTCTGCGAGCGCCGGTTTAGCAAAACTTATTTCAAGTGCCACGTGCTGATGAAATTCTGGACCGCCGGCCCCGGAACGGACATCCGCAAGAAGGACCCGGCCTGCCTTTGTTGGGAACCGCGGATCGATAAGGTCGAGCTCGTTTCGACCTTTACGCGCCATCGGCCGGGCCAGTTTCCAGCCAGCGAATCGCCAATGCACCGGCGTTTAAAGAGAAGCTGATGGAACGACGCATACCCGACGAGGTTTATGAGCAGTTTCTTTGGTTGCTCGTCAAGTACGACTGCCCTTACGCGCTGCTCTTAATCGCTGACCGGGCACAAGCCGCCGGGATGCCGGCCAAGGAGTGGCTGAAGTCGATTGTCGAAAGGGAACTGGCAAAGGAACGTGAAACCGAATAGAGAGACTCCGCTTGAGGATATCGTTCGCGCGATCTGGGGCAAGAAGAATCCGCCTGTCGACTATATGACTGAGTTTCACCGCCGCGTTTACGAGGCCCTTACGTCTCCATACGAAAGCGACCTTTTTGAGCGATGTGCGAGAATCGCTTCCGAGATAAACGCTGAACTTGGACTGGACGAACGCGGACGACCACTGCGATGAAACCAAAGCAGGAACGCAAGGAACTTAAGCGGCTTTATTCGAAAATCCCGACGTTTAAATGCATCGAGGGTTGCTCGGATTGCTGCGGGCCGGTCCCGGGTAGTCGCCAGGAGCGCAAAAAGGCGCCAGCCTTGATGCAACCCGTAACCGCCCTGGAAGTTATTGACATCCTCGCGGCCGGCGGCACTAGTCCGGAGGAACTCACACGGGCGCCCGAACTGGGACAATGGGCCGAGCACGGCGGCGCGCTCTGCATCAGGTGCCCTTACGTGCTCGAGAACGGCGGCGGCTGCGCGATTTACGATGGCCGACCGTTCCTCTGCCGGCTCTTCGGCACCGTCCCGTCCATGCCGTGCCCGCACGGCGCCGGTCCAGAAAAGATGCTCTCCCACGCGGAGGAACGCGAGCTCATGCACGCCTATCACAAACTTATTGATGCAAAAGAGAGGCCGTAACCCATGGTTACGCCGAAACATTTGGGCATTGCGGAGATCGTTACTTTCGCCGTTCATTTCGAGGACGGCAAACCGGTTCCGTTTTTTCTAACCCGACCCGAGGCCGACAGACTCAAAGAGCGTGCAAAACGCGAGGGCATCACCGTGCAGCAGTTTATTCAGATGACCGTACGCGATTCATGGCACTGGGCCCTGAGCTGGTTTATCCCGGTGTCACTGCTGCTGATTGATCTGTACGACTTCTTCCAGTGAGAAAAGAGGCGGTGTCCTGTACAGATCATATATGGCCCTGAAAGATCTTCCGTATTACCTTGGTACGGACGATCTTACTTCAATAATGAGCAAGGTTCAGAAGATCGACGTGAAGATGACATTTAAGATGACCGAGACAGAGCGGGAAAATTTTCGCAATGATACGCCGGTTGTTAATAAATTGCTCAACCGAAAACCTGACGATGAAATAAATAAATCCACAATCGTTCGGGCTGCGGTCTGGAATCTGCATGAATCTATCCAGCAAGGAACTGTGCCTAAATGGCTAAGGAACTATCTGGACACAAAACCGCCCACCCAACCTAAATCCAAACCAAGACCTAAACGGCTAAGGAAATAATCTTTGATGAAATTCGAAGATTGCCGCTTCGGCCTGGTGGTTCGCCACGGAATGTACGGGCTCGGCATGATCGAGGTCCTCGTCCCGAAGAACCAGACGGTCAACGTCTGCTTCGAGACAGAGTGCGTCAATATGTCACCATACGACCTTGAGCTCTTGGGCGATATCCGCATTTTCGAATGGGAAGATTTCCGCCTAATTGTTGCCAGAATTTGTCGAGCGATGCCGGTCTAAACGGTGAAAACTTGCAATCTCGGATAGTAGTATGGATGTTCAATCCTAAACATTCTTCAACCAGCGGGGCCATGACGCGACTAGAGAAGATCATTAACGCAGTGAATCGACAACATCCGGGTGTAATCTCACCAATCGTCGCGAGGCACCTGATTGAAATGGAAGAAATCTACAAATCTTTCGTCGCCGATAATGAACTTGAGAGAGTGTTTTCCAGAAACGGCGTAGAACGGCGTGGAGACCTCTACCGACCGACAGTAAGGGAAGAACGCCTGCAGATCATACTTAGACTAGCTGATTATCAAAAGAGCCGCGGGCTTAACATCAACTCCCTGGCAGCGGCAATATTCGCAAAGACCGGACACCGTGTGAATTGGCAAAGTCTTCATGACTGGTTCCAGAATACGTATCTGCCTACAGATCGGAGCGCCAAACTCATTCAGAAATTTCTAGATGCTGCAGATGATCAAAGTCCTGACGCCGAAACCGAACCTTCGAAGGTTGCAATTCATGACAGCGATATTCATGATCAATCCTGAATAGGTCGTCATCAAGGGCCTTTTTTCGCAGAGAGGGTTTATCTCCGTGATGACGTTGATCTGACTCCGCTGCTCCTCGCGCTCGTCGCGCCGATATCACCAGGAAACCCGATGTTCGAGGAAATTCTCGCCGAGCTGGAAAGGTGCCGCCGCGGCAATGGTCGTGTCATGCGCAAGCAACTGTCGGCGGTGATAATATCCTGGATTAAAGAGTTTCAGTCCGGGCTGCGCACGACGTCAAATACGACATTCAAAGGACAGAACTGGCGAGCTGCGCTTCGGCCTCCGGATTCTGACAATCACTTTCTCAATGAAATGTTCCGCAATTTCTATCATCAATCGAATCTTGCCGGCCGCAGAATCGGGAGAGTAGACTGTGCGGATATGTCCGTCCTGAGTCTCACGGCCGGTCGAAGTGGGCCGGCGCCTTTTAGCCGATCCTGGGCAAAGGCCGATGCACGCCAACGTCGCGAGATGAGACGCATTAGTCACATTCTAGACGAAGAGTGATGGCTAAAGTAAGGCTAACGGCTGCTGGCGAGAATTACAGGCTTGATTATCAAGGACTTGCGCCACAAGCGCGCCAGCCTCAAAATCCAGTACTGGCAACAGTGTGTGGGTTCGACCCCCTCCGTCGGCAATCTCTCGTAAGTCCCTCGTAATCAATCGATTGTTGGCGTTTTTCCAGCGGGATACTCTTCTCTTGTAAGTGGTTGTTCTTTGCCAATCTTATGTATTCTCTCTCAAAATGAGGCATTCTTACGCAAAATGAATGGCGAGAAGTGACCGGGAAGTCTGCCATGATAATCGTTTTTATTGACAGATGCCATTTGACGGTTAGGATTGCTCATGTTTGACAAAGAATACGCACGTCGTTTGATCCGCGATCATCGCTTGCCTATCACTATAGAGAAGTATGACAGTGGCCAGATCGGTTTCGTGGCTCGACCCATTGTAAACGGGAAACGACTTAACAGATCGTTCTCAACTTCGGTCTACGGAAACCTCGAGGAAGCAGCTCAGGCCGCGGTCAACTTCTGCAAGCAGAAAGAGCACGAGGTTAGATCGGAAAGGCTCGAAAAACGCGAAAGCGAGCTTGATCGGATGGTTGAGGAGGCTACGAAGCGCGGGCTCGATCCGGTTAAGGTGTTCTACACCGGTCTTCTAATCCACGTTAAGAGAGAGCTCAAAAAGGACCTTGAAAGATGAATTCCAACAGTAACAGCATTCCAGCCGGCATCCGGCGCATTGTCTCTGAAAGGACCGGCGTAGTCACCTTCGAGGCGATGGCCGGTGTAGTGCGTGGCAGCAAGATCAGGAAACAATTCGGACAAGCGAAATACGGATCAGAATCCGAAACGCTCGCCGCGGCCAACCGCTGGCTCAAGGAAAAACGCGGCGAGGTCAGGCGAGACGGGGTGGCCGTACTCTCAATCAGCGACCATGATCGAGTTGCTTACGCAGAAGCGCTCCGGCGCCTCGAGCCATATAACAGGACCATCCTGCAGGCGGTCAACGCGGCGATTGAAGTCTGGAAGCAGGAAGTTTCCTTCAAGCGGATCACCTTTGCCGAGGCCGCTAGCGACTTCCTCAAGCATAAGCAACTGGAAAACTGCCGCGACTCCTATTTAAAGGATATCCAGACACGTATGGCGGCCATGAGCGAATTTGACCGGCGCCAACTCTCCGAAATCACGGCCGCGGAGCTCATCGAGTTCATGCAGGACCGCGAGATGGGCGGGGTCTCCTGGAACAATTGGCGGCGCAACCTGCGGGTGTTCTTTACCTGGTGCCAAGGGCAGGAGTGGCTCAGGAAAAACCCGGCGCTTGGAATCCCCGAAAAGAAGATCGACGAGGAAGAGGTCGAGATTCTCTCGCTAGACGAGGCCAAAAAACTCCTCAAAACCACAATTGAATCTTATCAGCGCCAGGTCCCCTGGCTCGTGCTTGGAATGTTCGCGGGAATGCGCCGCAGCGAAGCCCAGGCCGCACAATGGGAAGACATCGACTGGGAACAGAACGTAATAAAAGTGCGCTCGGCAAAGCTCCGGAGTGTGAGCACCCGCTACGTGGAATTGACGCCGCCGGCGCGCGCCTTCCTAGAGGTCTTCAAGAAGGAATCCGGTCCGATCAACAGCGGGATCTACGCCAGGAGGAACGAACTAAAGGAGATTTCCAAAAGAACCGGGATCGATTGCTCAAGGAACATTTACCGGCACAGTTTTGGCTCTTATCACCTAGCGGCGCATCGGAATCGGAACGCCACCATGGACCAGATGGGACACGAGAATCTGCAGACGTTTGTCCGTTTCTATCGGCGGCCGATCCCCAAGCTGCTCGCCGAAGCCTACTGGTTGCTCAGCCCGCAGAGTCTTCGTCTGTCTGCCGCGCATCCGGACTCAGTTCAGTGTCCAAATGGGGGCGGTTAAAGGTCTTTTTAACAGCTTCCAGTCTGCCTTCGGGATAATACTCTGGAATGTCTTCTTCGGTGATTTCTGTGTTCATCGCTCTTACCTTAATCGTGTTTCTTCTTTCTTTGAATCGGCAGAGGGGTCGGCTTCCGCGGCATATCAAAAGGGGCATCCTCCCCCTTATCGAGCTCCCAGAGGACCATCATCTTTAAATAGTCCGTTCTGGACATTCGCAGTCTCTGAGTTCTTCGATCCATCTGATCTTTAACCGATAAGGGAAGCGAGAAGGAGACCGAGACGTGAATATCGTCATTTGGATTCTTGTACTTTGGCATTTAACGTGTCGCGCTTGTTTGGTTGGTACGCAATCGTTTGCAAGGTATCGGATTCGTGCGCAAAAGCCAATTAAATTAACAATCTGTATCAAAGCGGTTTGCTTCAATATTTATCATTGATAATCTTTCTCTAATATTATTAAACTTTGCGCTTGATTCCGCTTCCCCTTGGCGACACCATTAGGATTGCTATGGATTACGAGCCGGAAGATTTTATTACGCTCGAGGAAGCCGCAGCTTTTTGCCATCACAAGACTCCGTGGCTTATACGGAAGCTGATTAATCGTAAAGAATTGCCGGTTTTTAGACCAAGTTACAAACGTACTCTCATCCCACGAGTCGCTTTCAATAAGTGGGTCGCCGCGCGTATCCGCAACGGGTGGCGCCCTGGAACGACCGACAACAACCAGGCCGAGGAATGACATCGGTTGAACTTCTGTTCGACGCGGCCGTCGTCCTCTTGGCTGCCTACATCGGCTGGCTAGCGCGCGGCGTTTTCGAGCTCTTAAAAACCAGGAGGAGCGATCACGCCTGGAAGCGCGCCCGTCATTTTTTGCCCTCTGACACTAGTAAGACCTGATAACCCTTAACAATCCAAACATGACCGAATCAAGCAACAACGAAGAAGCCGAAATCGAGATCCTTGTCCCATCCGCCCTGGAGGCGATCCAGCGGGCCGAGGTCGACATGTCCATTTCAACGGCCAAAAAGTACAAACGCGACGTCGCTAGCGCGATCAAGACCGTGCGCGAGCTCGCCCTGCGCAACCCGAAAATCGCCGAGCGCTGCAACTACGCGGTGCCAAGAGCCGGCAAGAAGATCATCGGGCCGAGTGTCCATTTTGCGAGGATCGTCGCTCACGCCTGGGGCAATCTGCGCTGCGGATCCCGGGTAATCGGCTGCGACCGGGAAAACGCTCATATGCAGGGCGTGTGCCACGATCTCGAAACCAACGTGGCGATTACGACTGAAATGGACTGGCCGGTCCAGGCGCCGAAAACCGATACCGATGAGCGCTGGAAAGATCAGATGAACCTGGCAAAGCGCGGGGGAGCCGCCGTGGCCTTCCGGAACGCGATCTTTGACGCTCTGCCGATGATCCTCTTTGAGGATATTGCCGAGGAAGCCAAGCTCATCGCCGTCGGAGAGGGCAAAACCTTTGAAGAGCGGCGCGCTAACTGCATTGCGGAGTTCCGCCGGCTGGGCGTGAGCCAGCAGCAGATCTACAAGCTGCTCGAGCGCGGGGGCCTCGAGTCGATCACGACCGATGATCTGATCTATCTGCACGGGATCCTCACCTCGATCCGCGATAATACAATGACTGTTGCTCAAGTATTTCCGCCGGAAGCGCAGACGGTCAAGGCCCAGGTACCCAAGGCAAAGAAGGAAGAGCCGCCGCCGGTTCCACCCGAAAAAGGCGCCGAGCTCGCCAGGAAGATGAAAGATGAGCTCGCTTCCGCTAGCCAGAAGGAAGAGCCGACGACGTATCCAAAAGATACGTTACCTCAGGTTGAGACGAAGAAGCCAGAAGGCGAGACAAAACCGCTAGAAAAGGAACCGCCGCCGGCCGCAAAAGAATCAAGCGAGCCATTCCCGGAGCCGAAACCGGCCGCGCCAAAGAAGAAAGCTGCGCCGCCACCAACCGCCGCTAGCAAGCCGGCCAACCCGAGCGACGCGATCCGAGAACGCCTGGGCGAGGCGAAGGTCAGCGAGTCCGAGCTCGTCGCCTGGCTTAACGATATCGGCACAGTGCCGCATGGGACGACCTCGCTTGATCAGGTCAACACCAAATGGCTCAAGATGGTTTTGGACGACTGGGACGGGATCCTCGAGCAAGTCAGAACGTTCCTAGACAAAATGCCGGCATGAGAGGCTTTAAACACGGCTTCTGCTACACGAGGACTTATAACATTTGGATCCAGATGTTAGGCAGATGCCGCAATCCAAACAGGCCAGACTATAAATATTACGGCGGCAGAGGAATCAGGGTTTGCCGTCGCTGGTTAGATTTCGAGCTGTTTTTCGCTGACATGGGCCACTGCCCTCTAGCGAATTCAATCGAGCGCGTCGACAACGAAAAAGATTACGAACCAGGAAACTGCATCTGGCTTTCGATGAGTTTGCAATCGCGCCATAGGAGAAGCAACAAAATAACTCTCGCTACTGCACGACTGATTCGCGATGCAGTCAAAACCGGGACCAGGAGGGCCGAAATGGCGGCTCGATACGACGTGTCTCTATCAACCATCGACCAAATTATTCGGCGCGAAATATGGAAGGAAGCTGCGTGAGCAATCCCGAAAAGAAATTTCCACGTTCGAGTTCGTTCTATACGTACGACAATTGCGACGCGGCCTTCGAATTGTCGCAGGCTAGCGGCGAAGAACCGTCCACGCCCTATGCGGAGAAAGGTACGCGAGTTCACCGGGTGCTAGCAAAAAACGCTCCCAAGGAACAGCTCGACGATGCCGAAATAGACCTGGCCGCTGACCTGGATGTTCAGCACCGGAAGTTTCTCACTGCGTGGCTTAACGGTGCCGAGATCGAGTTTGAGCTCGTCGAGGAGCGCCTCTGGATGCGCAAAGGACTCAAGCCGCTCTACTCCGGGCAGCCCGACCGCGTAGTTCTATCTGAACGGCGCCTGCTGATTCCGGACTTTAAGACCGGCTGGCATCCGCTGGATCACATCGTCGCCACCAACGCGCAACTGCGCTCCTATGTTCCACTGGCGGTTGATCATTTTAACGAAATGATGGGCATCATCGGGCCGATCCAAGAGGTGACCGTAGCGATCCACAAGCCGGGCAAGAAGAGCCCGCCGGCGGTTTTTGATGCCGAGACGATAAACGACGCCCGCGCGTGGGCGCTAGACGTTGTGGATCGTGCGACCAGGCCCGGTCCAAAGAAGCCCAACCGCGGGCCCTGGTGCAAATACTGCAGCGGCAAGGTGCTTTGTCCGCTCTGGCGCGACGAGATCATCGGAACGGCAGCTTATTATCAAATGGCCGTGCGGGATATTCCGGATACGGCTTTGCGTGAGCTAGCGCCGAAGCTCTCGATTGCCGCGACCGTGATTGAAAAACTGCAGGCCAGGCTCGAGTCGCGCGTTAAGGAAGCGCCGGAGAACTTTCCCGATTGGCGGTTCGAGAAAGGCGAAACGAGGCGTTCTATCGTAAACGCCGCGGAAGCCGGGAAAAGGCTCGTCGAGAGCGAGCACATCACGCGGGAAGCCTTCATGGCGTGCTGCAAAATTGGCATCACTAACCTCGAGCTAGCAGTCAGAAAGCAAGGCGATCTCTCAGTCGCAGCCGCCAAGGAAATTATTAGCAAGCGGATCGGCGATTTGATCGAGATCAAGCCGACAAAAGACACGCTCATCTACGATCCGAAGCCACCAATGGAGCTAACAGATGCGAACGATGAACCTGGCAAAGCAGCCTAAAAATCCTAACAGAATAAGGACCGTTGTGAGCGAAAATATAATGCGTCACATGGATCCTGAAACACGAAAAAAACACGGGTTGCTGCTAGCGGAGGAACGGTCTCAGAAAGCCGATCGCGAGACGGAGCGCCAGATGCACGTTGAGGTTTCCAGAGAATGTCTTCGGCAGCGGATTGGTGTGATTGAGGCGCGCATGGATAAGCGCTCAACTATTCCGAAAGGACACCCAGATTTTACGCTGATGAAGAATAATCATCTTTTTCTACTTGAACTAAAGGCGGGTAACGGTCGGCTATCTAACGACCAGGAGGATAGGATTGCCCACCTAAAGGAGTGCGGAAACGATACCACGATTGCTAGCTCGACGGATGAGGCTATTCGGGCAATCCACGCCTGGCTGGACCGAATCGGCGCCAGGCACTCAACATGAACGAGGCGCGTCAGGTGGCGCTGACCAATGGTGAGCTGACGCTTCTCATTGAAGCGCTAGACGCCTCCTGCGCACGCAAGAGGAAGGCACTGGCCAGTCGGAGTTCACCGCCGACCAGCGGCGCTCATGACCAGGTCGTGCGGATGGAGAGGCTTTTGGAATATCTCACAAAAATCCGGTACGGAAACGAAGGTGGCTTGACAACCTTTAGCAAAGAATAATAATTTCGTCAGCGTTTCGCAGCGCAAAGAAGTAAGGAATGTAAACCTGATACCCTCAGGTGTGCAGTCGGGGTTTTCTGCTTTCCTTCACCCATGCGACGGCTGCACGCCTGAGGGTGTTTTCTTAGGAGATTTGGAAATGTGTGAGGAGGAGATGCTCGAAGGCGATCCGAACAGCGTTCTGGTCGACGGGCTTCCGGATTTGTCAAAATACCTTTTCATCCACTCTTGGATCGACGACGCCGGATTGGATCCGTACGAGTTCCGCGTTTTTTGCCACCTGCGGCGTAGAGCCAAGCAAAACGCAGCATATCCAGGAATGCGAAGCATCAGCAAGGTTACAGGAATTAGCCTTGGAAAAGTTTGCGGCGTCATCAGTTCTCTACAAAGAAAAGGATTTTTATCAGTCCATGAACGACCGGGAAACCATCAGACAAACATCTACTACGTCGGGCTTCCAGCAGAGAAAACGGCCGCCCTAAATGGTGTTCATGTGATGAACTCTGTTAAAAACAGCGTTCTTGTGGCGAACACCAGCGTTCATCTGGAGAACGAAAGGGTATCCACTGAAGGTAATCCAATACCCCCTAACCCCCTTAAAGGGGGGAGTGTTCGTTCTTTCGATATTCTTTCAGAACATCAAAAGAACTCACACAACAATGGCGTTTTTTCGCAAGAGCAAAAGAAGAAGAGAAAACTCAAGCTCAGCGTCGATCTTGTTCTCGCAAGCGTTCCACCAGATCTGACTCTTCAGTCACCCGCTTTCCTTAAAGCGTGGAAGGCATGGATTGAAAACAGACTACAACTGAGAAACCCGACACTCGGATCATTCGAAGAACACATGACAATCTGTAAACGCCTCGGCGAAGACCGCGCCGTATCGGCAATCAGACATTCAATCGCGAGCTGCTACCTGAGCATTTACGAACCGAAGCAGAACCAGAAATCAGACAACCGCGATAGGATCGGAGCTTCACTATGACGCAGGTTGAATCGTTCCCCCACTCCGTTGATACTGAGCTCGGCCTGCTGTGCTCGCTAGCGGTTCAGCCGACAATCTTTGATGAAGCGGCGATTCTTCAGCCGGCGCTTTTCTACATCCCGGCTCACAAGATCATCTATCAGCACCTCCTGGATTGCTTCCAGGATCACGGAACAACGGATTTCATCATAGTTCGCGATACATTCCGGCTTCTTGAGCTTTCGGAAATCGGCGGCGTCCAGGCTTTGTCCGAACTTTACAGCTTCGTGCCGAGTTCGGCCAACTGGCGCTTTTACGTCGAGCGGCTGGCGGATCTCTATCAGCGCCGCGTCACAATCCAGGCGGCAAGCCTCTTGATCCAGAAATGCCTCGACGTAGAGGCGAACAGCGATGTCCCAGTGCGCGAAATGTGCGAGAAAGGATTGCTGGCGATCGCGCTAGCGCACACCCACATGGAGGAGCACATCTTTCGCGAGTTCGTCAACGCGGTCGGGGATGGCGTGAAGAACCGCCACGCCGGCGGCCGGCAGCAGTTTATCGAAATCTCCGGAATCCGCGCCTTGGATTTATGCCTCGGCGGCCTCAAACCTGGCGAACAGATCGTTATCGGTGCCGAAACTTCGTACGGCAAAACGGCTCTCGCGCTACAGATGGCAACCCACGTCGCTCTGGGCGATCAGCGCAAAAAGGTCGCCGTCTTTTCATTCGAAATGAAAGGTGAATCGCTAGCCGAGCGGATCATTTCGGCCAAGGCCGAAGTACGGATGGGCGCCATACGTTCCGGCGACCTCAACGAAAAGGAACTCGAGAAGATGGACTGCTTCCTGGCTAGCGTCCCGGATGGGCGAACCATCGTAATCGAGGACGCTTACGATCTGGACATCAATGGGATCATTTCGCGTTGTCGGCGCCTCAAAGCGACGGGCGAGCTCGACGTCATCATCGTCGACTACCTGCAGTTGGTCAGTCCTGCGCTCGTGCGCGAATCCAGCCGCCAGCGCGAGGTGGCCGACATCAGCCGCCGCCTCAAGGTCCTGGCGGGCGAGCTCGGCGTGGTAGTCATCGCCTTAAGCCAGCTCAACGATGAGGGTAAACTGCGCGAGTCCCGCGCGATCGGCCAAGACGCCGACATCGTTCTGCTCATCAAAGAGCCGAAGGATTCAAGCGATTCTTTCGAGCGCGAAATCTGGATCGATAAGGCGCGCAACGGCCCGCGTGGAAAGAAAATCAAAGTCGATTTTTACGGCGATTACGTAAGTTTTTCGAACAAGAGTTGACAATCCTTAGCAAAGATTGATAAGGAATCACGAAACAGTCCGGGGACGGGATCCCCATCTCCTTGCTAGCACCAAAAGACTGAGCCCGTTCCCGGCCTGCCCAAACAACAGAATCTGTTTCTTTGGAGTCAGGAAAAGATGGCAAAAGCAAAATCAGGCATGGTCCCAAAGCTGACCCACACCGTGACGCCTTCGCCGCACAAGCCCGTAACCGGCAGGCAGACCAGGACCGATAAGGCGCCCATGTCGACCGGCGAATACTCGGGTCACATGAGGCGCAAGAAGTGAACCCCTACTTAAACCCGCGCGCACCGCAAGGACCGAGCGACGAGGAACTCAACCGGGTTCCGCCCGATCCGATCATCACGCCATTCGGCGGCGGAATGCGCAACGCCCTCTACGGCTATATCTGCGGCCCACCGAGTATAGTGGACCCGATCATGAGGGGAACCCTGTACGATCACAACCGAATAAGCATCACCCGCCGATGAGAACCGACCAAGCACGTACGATGACGTCCGGCGCGGCCGTCTACTACAAAAATCTGATCAATCTCAAGCGCTACGCGGCCACCGTTGGCACCTCCACGCCGCAGCAACTCAACATCACGGTCACGACTGGCTCCCAGGCGATGAGCTTTCCGCTCTCCTCCAACGACAACGCCGCGGAGATCCCGGTCGACGCGCTGAGCTAAGCCTATGCCAGCAACAAGCAAAAAACAGCAGCGCACGATGGGCGCGGCGCTAGCAGTCAAACGGGGCGAATCAAAGGGCTTTCCCCTGGCGCGCAAACTCGCCAAGGGAATGAGCGAGAAACAGCTCGAGGACTACGCCCGCAAACCCAAGAAACGGAAATGATCTGATGGGCGTTCCCGTGTCCAATAAAACAAGACAATATGAATGAACAAGTTACTGAAGAACCAGCCGAGCCGGAAGGCTCAGGCATAAAATCCATTCCGGATCCGACCATTAGTCCGGAACAGTACGCAGAAGCTCAAAAGGGCCATTTCGCGTCCCCCGCCAAGGCGGCAGAAACACCGCAGGAAGAAGCACCGCCGCCTGCACCACAACCTGCAGAAAATGGCTAAGCTTACGACCAAAGCCCGTAGCAAGCTTAAAAGCTCAAGCTTCGCGGTCCCGTCGAAAAAGCCCGGCTCGGGAAGTTACCCGATCCCGGATCCTGGCCACGCTCGCAACGCGCTAGCGCGAGTTTCGCAGCATGGCTCGCCGGCCGAAAAGGCCAAGGTTCGCGCCGCGGTTCATCGCAAATACCCGTCGATCGGCAAGAAATGAGCGAGCGCGAATCGCTGATGGGCGAGCCGACACACGAGCAGTTGAGCGGTGCAATTTACGCAAAGCTGCTCAAGGTCGAAGAGGCAATCCTACGCGTGCAAGCACTGCAACTGCGTATGGAGGCGCGTCTAATAGCCATTAAAGAGGACATTCAGGAACAGCCAAAGGTCGGGTCCTTCGCTAGCACTGATAAATGAATCTTTAGCTTCCCAAATGAGCAGCGACCTGACAAAAATCGATTCGGTCGGAGGCCGTTCGATTTATTCCGTCTCGGGAACTCAAAAATCCTTCATTTTCAAGGCCGGCATGGCGATCGATTGCGACGGTAGTCCGAATGCATACGGGCCGAACAACAGCGGCCTGGATTACACGGCGAACGGCGGCGACGATCAGGGCGGCAACTGGTGGGGCGGCCCGACTGGCAGTAACGGTAAACCGCTCGTCCAGAAGATCTACGAGCCCTCGCCTGGGATGTACGTGAGCGGTACCGCGCACCTCGATCCGGCCTACACGGACGATAGTCAGTATCGGTATACTGATTCTGGATCGATTCCGTTTTTCGTGTTGCCTGTCAACCACGCCAATGGCGCCAAATTGGGCGATTGCGGCTTGGCGTACAACGAACAGACCGGCGACAACTGTTATGCGATCTATGCCGATGTCGGTCCTTCGAGTAAGATCGGCGAGGCCTCTATGCGCTTGGCCAAAGCGCTCAAAATCAATTCGGATCCGCGCAAGGGCGGCACGGAATCGCTTTGCATCGTTTACTTGGTTTTTCCCGGCTCAATCGGCAAATGGATTCCGCCAAAAGTCTGGTTCGATACGGCCAATACGCTGACCAAGGCCTGGGGCGGTCTAGCGCGACTTAAGGAACTAGCCAAGCAACTATGAAGCAAGTCGTGATGTCGTTTTCAGCGGTGCCTTCCTTCGTGGCGCCGGACGTGCCCGGCCCGTACACCAATGAAGAGCTCGGGTTAATGTGGCTGGATTGGGTCGCGGAGCTGTCGTCCGATTCGATCCGCAACTATGAGCTGGTGCTGATGGTCAGAGACGGCTTAACGTTGCCGGATTCGGTCAACGCATGGGCCAAGCTGACAAGGTTCCGGGAGAATCAGGGCATCACTGGTTGGCCACAGGGCCCGAACGCTTGCTTCAAGCAGATCAACTGGTTTTATCACCACGACAAGCTCGAGGGACCATTCTTCTGGCTCGAGCCCGATTGTATTCCGGTCGTACCCGACTGGCTGGATCTGATCGCCGACGAATACAAGCGAGGCGGTAAACCGTTTATGGGGGCAATAGTCGAGCCGGATTCTCATATCGGACGGGTCGGACGCGTGCCGCGGCACATGACCGGTAATGCCGTTTACCCGGATAAGCCGTATAAGTTCGCGCCAAGAATCATGGAAGCTACGCACACCTGCTGGGATGTGCTAGCGGCGCCGCAGATCCTTCCGCAATGCCACCCCACGACGCTTATTCAGCACGACTGGCGCCGACCGGAAATTAAGAACCGCCAGGAACTTTCGAAGATCTTGCTTCCGAACACGGCGCTTTTTCACTCCGACAAATACGGCGCCATTCCGAAAATTCTGGGCTCGGATAAGGCGCCGGTGCCGCGGCCGATCGATATGCCGATCATCGAGTACGCTGCTAGTCGTGGCCTACCTGTCGAAGTGGACCAAGCCTCGATTCCCTCCGATACGCTTGAGGCGATGCTCGAACAGATCAAAGCGCGCGCCGCTGACCCGATCGTACGCAAAAAGATCGCCAAATATCTTGTCACGAACAACGTCGTCAACCACGGCCATTGCACCCAGTACGGCAAACCTTTCGGCGGCAAAAAAGGTGCCAAGTACAAGCCGCCGGCCGCTCGCGGGAAAGAGCCCTTGAGTGATGCGGAATTCAAGGATCGCATCCAGAAGAAGTCTTTAGAGAATGCTGCAGCTAGCGTCACAGACTGATGAACTCTGGCCGTTCTATTTCGAATCTTTCGGCGAACTGCCCACCATCCAGAAACTGCTCTATTGCGGCCTTCATGATCCCGATCCGGAGCTAGCAGAGTTCTACCGGGGCAAATATTACTATCGCCGGCGCGCCATCCAGATGCTCTGGAACGACGCTGCTGTTCTTTGGCATCCGTGGATCGATCGCGCGTTGCGCTCTTTCTGCGAGTACAACTGGATCACATGGACGGGACCAGCAGCCAGCGGCAAGTCCATGGAAGCCAGCCTTTTTGCGCTCGAATACTGGATGGAGGACCCAGAAGGAACATCAGTCATCATGGCTAGCACCACCAAGAGCGCGTTAGCGCGCCGGCTCTGGTACTATGTCCAGGATCTGCATTCCAAGATTCCCCACGAAGCCGGGCCAAAAGGCGATCCCGTCTACAGCGAGTATCTTATCCGCTGGCGGATGGGAGATAAGAAAAATGGTATCTTCGGCCTCGCCGTCGAAGATGGCCCGATCGAGGAGGCGCTTCACAATCTTATCGGTTTCCATAACAAACGCGTCCTGCTCATCGTCGACGAAGCCCCGGGCGTCCGCGAGGCGCTCTTCCAGGCGTGTGACAACCTCTCAAAAAATCCGGAGTTTAAGTGCCTGATGATGGGCAACGCCGAGTCGCGCGAGGACCCGCACGGCCGGTTCAGCGAGCCGCTTTACGGCTGGACCAGCGTCGATCCCGAGAAAGACGAGCAATGGGAAACTCAGGGCGGGATGGCCCAGGGGAACGGCGTTTGCGTATTCTTTGACGGGCGTAAGTCGCCGGCTATCACGGAGCCGGACGGCAAAAAGACCTACCCGTTTTTGATCAATCAGGACCAGATCGATGCCGCGCTGGATTACTACAAGACGCCGGATGATCCGCGCTTTTGGAGCCAATCGATTGGATTTTGGCCGCCAATTACGCTCAAGCGAACCGTGCTCGATGAGCGCATCGTTAACAACAACCACGTCAAGGAGCCGGCCATGTGGTACACGGCTTTCAAATGGTGCGCGGCTTTCGATCCCTCCTACGAGGGAGGGGACCGCAAAGTCTTCCAGGCGTTCAAAATGGGGCAGCTCGGCCCCGATACGAGCAACCGGTGGCAGATCGAGTTCGCTAAGCCGGTCGAGATGAAGATCTCAATCAAGGAAGGCGCAGAGATCCACTATCAGATTGTTCAGCAATGCGTCGATTTATGCGAGACACTCAACATTCCGCCTGGGCGCTTCGCGATCGGCTCGAGCGGTGAAGGAGGCGGCCTTCTTTCGATCTTTCGCCGCGAATGGGGCCCTGTCGTGGGCATCGAGGAAGCCGGCGAGGTGTCCGCGCGGCCAATCTCAAATTCTAACCCAAAACAGTGCAATGAAGAGTACGACCGCGTTGTTACTGAGCTTTGGTTTGCTGTTCGCGAATTTGCTATCCACGGGTGTTTACGCGGGATGCCTGAAGAGGCGCTTCGTGAATTCTACACCAGGCGCTGGGACATCCAGAACCATAAGGTTCGCCTCGAGACGAAAAAGGAACTTAAAAACCATTTCAAACGCTCCCCGGACTATGGCGACGCGGCGAGTTTTTGTATCGAGCTAGCGCGCCGGCTCGGCGCCATCGCGGGCAATCGCGAGCTCTCTAAGGTCAACTCCTGGGGCATCAAGGATCAGCGGGAATACGACGACATGGTCAATGACGAGAAGGCGTTCACATACGCGGATAGCTATGACTAAAGATTTCATCCAAAAACTCAACGACGAATTTAGGCCGGAAAAATGGATCTGTGAATGCGGCGCGCGGCTTGATCCAGTCAGTTCGGAATGGCGCTTTGACGGAAGGAATTGGCAACACTACCACGGATATCCGATCGGGCACGTGATCGTCGAGCCACAGCCAGAGAATGCAACGGCTGCTTAACACGAGCGAGGTCCCACCAGACGGTTTCCGGTTTTGGCAAGCTGAAACCAGGACATGGGTCCGCGCGCCCGATTATGACGGCCTTTTCAGTCTCGTGCGTGAACACCGCAAGGTGAACAACATCCCTCTGGGAACCTTTTGGCAGGCCGAGGTCGAGGATCAGCTCTGCCAGGGTTTGCCGGCCGGTTTCTGCAAGGAAGAGCATCCAGCAGCCAACCGCCGCAACGTGTTTGCTCGAGTCGACTGGGGAGATGTTCTACGGGGAACACAAACGATCGCCGACTGGGCTGTTCACGGGCTCAAGCACGTCGACCAGGCGCTAGCGGATGCGAGAGCTGACGTTTGTTCCCGGTGCTATTACAACGTCCAAATCGCCGGCCTGTGCGGCGGTTGCCAGCACCTTCAGAATCTCGCCGCGAAGTTTACGTTCGGCCGCAGAACGTCCTCCGAACCGTTCCTCAAGGCGTGCGCTGTCTGTAAATGCTCGCTAGCCGTTAAAGTCTGGGTCCCGGTCCAGAGCATCAGCGCCGGCACGCCTGATTATCAACTCCAGCAGTTTCCTTCGTTCTGCTGGATCCCGAAAGAACTCTCAATCTTTAGAAGACAGGAGGTAACTGCATGAGTGATCTGGATCTGGATATACAGTACGAGTGGCAGCTTTATGTATCCGTCGTAGAAGAGTTTGGATTGAAGCCGACTACTGAGGGCTTCATTAAATTCAGAAGAACGCGCTGGACGAAGGAAACATGTACCCCTGAAGAGATACAAAAACGCGTGAAACAGTGTGAGGAGGTAACTGCATGAGCTGGGAATCGGTAATGCTAGACACGATTGAGGTCCCAGGCGCGGACTCAAACATTGAAAAGCTCTACATTCCGCAAACGCGGGTCAGGGATTGCTTCAGCGCGCGCCAGATCTGCCTCAAAATGCTCGATAACGACCGGCTGCGGGCTCGCGAACGCGCCAAGGTCCAGGGAATGATCGACGGCAACGCGCCATTTGATCCGGTCAAACTGCGAGCGCTCGGTCAGGGCTGGCGGACCAACCTTAACTTCATGGAGGGTTATTCCAACATCCAGGCGGTTAAGACACCGTACTTCGCCCTCATCGCTAGCGTGCCGACTTACGCCGAGATCAGGACGAAGGAAGGCGCTCAGAACAGGAATCTTTTCTCGAGCATCATCACTTCCGAGTTCACCAAGATGATTAAACGCTGGAAGGATTTTTCCTACCAGATGCAGAAAGCTCAGCAGGAGCTGGTCAAGTTCGGGATCGGCCCGGTGCTGCTCTCCGACATGTACGATTGGCGTTTCCAGGCGTTGCGCCATCGTGACCTGCTCGTACCGGAGCACGCCGCCGGGACCCTCATGGATTGGCCTTATTTCGCAATTCGAAGTGAGATGCAGGCCATGGATCTGTGGGAAAAAGTCATGCCGGAGAATGCCGAGGAAAGCGCCGAGATCGGCTGGGACATCAACGAGACCAGGCGCGCTGTCATGTTCTGTTCGAAGGACCTCTTCAGCGGCCGGCTCACCTGGGATGGGCGCAACTGGGAACAGTGGCAGGAAGCCTTTAAGAACAACGACATCTACATGAGCCTCGTCGCGAGTGAGGCGCTCATGGTTTACCACCTTTTTATCAGGGAATACTCGGGTCGAATCAGTCATTACCTCCTGGCCGAGAACGGGCTTTTGCCAAACTTCCTTTTTAAGCGAGTCGACCGTTACGAGTGCATGTCCGAGGTCCTGACGATCTTCCGCAATGATATCGGCAACGGCGATTACCATTCAATCCGCGGACTCGGCCGGCTCCAGTTTCAGCACCTGGAATGCACCAACCGGCTCAAATGCCACCTCTTCGATATGGGCATCGCCGGCACGGCCATCAACCTAAAAGCCTCGACGAGCAAGGCCCGGGACGAGCTCCAGCTCATGCAGTACGGTCCGATCAATATCCTTCCGCCCGATGTTGATCTTGTGCAGAACCGCGTAGTCGGCTTCCTGACCGACGCGATCACTCTTGATCGGGAACTGAGTAACCACCTCCAGGCGAACCTTGGCACCGTGCGGCGCCCAGGCGTGGGCTACCAGGGCCAAACACGCCCCAGCGCCACGCAGGTGCAGCAGGACATCATCACCACAACCCAGATCTCCGAGGGCCAGATGATCCTGCATTTCATGGATTTGGACATGCTTTACGAGCAGATGTACAAGCGCGCTAGCGATCCGAATACGCCCGATAAGGAGGCTAAAGCATTCCAGAAAGCCTGCATGGATCACGAGGTCCCGATGATCGCGCTCAGGAACTACGAGTGGGTCCGGGCCACGAGGACGGCCGGCTACGGTAGCCCGCAGATGCGCCAGCTGCGCAGCCAGCAAATGCTTCCCTACATTGGAATGCTTCCAGAAAGCGGCCGCTACAACTGGATCCGGGACGAGGTCATTGCGATTGCCGGTCCAGAGAACGTCGACCGTTATTTTCCAGAACAGAAATTCCCGAGTCACGACCAGTGGGAAGCCAACATGGAAAACGGTATAATGCACGCCGGCCAGCACGTGATGATCGCCGACGGCCAACAGCACGCCGTCCATGCCAGCGTGCACCAGGAATCGATGGAGCTCATGATCCAGATGGCGAACCAGCTCTACGAGACCGCGCCCGCTGCGAGCGGGATCGGAGCGATGATCAAAACGCAGCAGTACCTGCAAATCTGCGTGCCCCACACGCAGGCGCACCTGCAACTGCTAGCGCAGGATAAGGTGCATCAGAACGAGTTCCAGGCGCTCCGGACCCGGATGGGATCCATGCAGAACGCGGTTAAGCAGATCGACGCGATCGTTCAACAAGGCCAGGAACACCAGGCTGCTCTGGCCCAAGCGCAACAGAGTGCCCAGACGACCGAGCAAATCAAAGTGCAGCAGGCCCAGGCGGAGATTCAGATCGAGCGCGCGATGGCGGCTAGCAAGATCCATAACCAGCAACTCAAGACGATGAGCCAGATTCAGACGGCCCAGGCGAAGGCGGCCCGGCCGGTTAACCCACGCCAGGCACTCATGCAGGAGGTCGGCACGGAGGCGCTCAGGACCGAATTTGGCGCGTTTTTGCGCTCCGACGTGGGCATGATAGCCATGCGCGTCTTGCGCGCGCGCTATCGGCCTTACGACGTGCCAAACGAGTCTGACGCGCTGGTCAGCGCGCGAATATTGAGCCAGTTTCACGGTGCCAACGTTGTTTTGGACGATATCGAAGCCATGGCGGTAGCTCCCCACCCGGAAGGTCAAGTTGAGTCGACATTCGAGTCACCCGATACGGATCACTACCGAATGCCGACCGAGGAAGAGTTTCGCCCAATCATCAAGGCACCGCCGATTCCGGAAGAATTAGAGAGGACCCCGCAAAATGTTGGATAACTTGGGAATCTACACTGGACGTGAGCCTGCCGGCAGCACGGTCGAAAGTGTCGTGTCGACCAGCCCCGACCCGAACGCGCCGCCATCGGCCCCGGTCACAACTCCGCCACCATCCACGCAACCGGCCACAACGCCAGCGCCGCCGCCAGCCAGCTCGCCGCCGTCGATCGCCACTGAGCCACCAAAAGAACAGTCTTCGGATCTGATCTCGGATCTCTCCAAGGCGTTCGCCAAGGATATCGGCGAGATGCCAACTCCAGCCGAAGCACAGAAACCGGACGAAACTCGTCCTGTTTCAGAACCGCCAAAGGAAAAGACCTGGCGCGATGCTGAACCTCCGCAGGCGCTTACCAAGAATGCCAAGGAAAGCTGGCAAAGTTTCAAGAGCAAAGCCATTGCCGATATCGACGCGCGTGACGCGAAGATTAAGCACCTCGAAACCGAGTTGATTGATACCAAAAAAGCTGCGCCTAGTCTCCAGACCGAGCTCGATCAGCTCAAAGGGCAGCTTACGGCCACCAACCAAATTATTGAACGGGTTGCGCTCGAGCGCTCGCCGCTGTTCAAGTCGAAGGTGATCGACCAAGAGGAGCTTATCCGGGCGCGGCTAGCGAAAGTCATACCCGGCACGGGGATCACCGACCAGGAGGCTGCCAACCTCTTACGTGGCGATCTCACAACGCGCGAAGGAATCCTCGAGAACCGGCCGATGACCGCAATGAGGCGCACCCAAATTGTTGATCTGTTGGGCAAATGGGACGAGGTCGCCGAGGAACGCGATAGAATGCTAGCGCGCGGCAAAGAGTCGCTGACCGAGTTCATCAAAGAGCAGCAGGCCGCCGAGGAATCCAAGCGAGCCCAATTCATGCGCGAGAGCGAGAAGGTGTTCGATGATCAGGAAGCGCTTTGCACGCCCAAACTTGAACCGTACCAGCGCATCGATGGCAACGAAGACTGGAACAGGAACACCACTGTCTTGCGCCAGGCGGCTCGCCGGATCTACAGCGGCTCGGTAGATCGCCAGACGCTAGCGCAGGTTGCGCTGCTCGCGCCCGCGGCGGTCATTTTCCTCGCCAAACGGCGATTTTGTAAAAGATCTGGTATCCAAATTCCAGAAGGAGACTGGCTTGTAAAGCTTACCGATGAAATGAGCGATGAATCCGCAGTTTCGAATTCAGGTAAAGGATCGGGGGATCCCTTATGGCGGAGAGTTCTTTGCTGGTCTGCGGTCCTGACGTTTTTTACGATGCCTCTCGTTGTATTTGTTTTGCACATTATCGCGATAGAGCGGGACTGGAATATCAATGCCCGTTGGACCGAATTCACCGGCATCGCCGGGTTTTATCAGGTTATTTCAACCTTGGTTTTCGGTTTGGCTGGACTCCAGAGTTTTGATCGATTTGTAGCGGCCAGGAACGCAAAATCCGATAAAGGGCAGCAGAACAAATAATCTTGACAATCCTTAATAAATCCTGTTAAGGCGTCACATTGACCTTAAACAACTAGGCGCCCCCGGTCAGGCGCTCAAGAGCTTAACAATTCCTTCGGTTGGCTCGCCGCTAGGGTAAACGCCGCGAAACCCGCTTAAAAAACGGGGCTCTGCGGATTTCGTGAACCTCTAAATCCCTATCGGCTTAACGTGCCTACGACTATTCCGAACACGTGCGCCGCGGTCAATAACCTGCTCATCCAGGAGACCGGACGCATCGCCGGCGAGATCAACAAGCGCTTGGTCCGCCGCAACCCGATCATCGGCCTGATCCCAAAGAAGGAATTTCCTAACGGCCTGGGCTACGTGATCTCTAATCTGACCTTTGAGCGCGCCCTGCCGGCAAGCTCCGAGGATACCTGGACCCAAGTCCAGCCCTCCGACGATACCGCCGGAGTAAACGGCTGTCTGCCGCCCGTCGAGGCAATCACTTTCGGCGAGACGCTCCGGACATTCTTTCTCACGCATAAGGCTTTCGAGACGCCGGACTTCTGCATCCAGGACATCCAGACCAGCTACCAGTTCGAGCGCCAGATCGAGCGCATGGTGGAGGTGCTAGCGAAGGTGACCGAATGGGAAATCGGCAACCATTATTACAACAAGTACATTCAGATCTGCGGGCATAAGATCACGGTCTCAATGACCGGCGTGGTGGATAATGGGTCTAGCGCGTTTGACACCGCGGTCCTCCCGAACGGCCAGCTTACTCAAGGAGTCTTGGAAAACATCTACATGACGCTCTTCCGGGAGGGAACCGACGAGAGCGCGATCGGACGAGTCGATGGCGGCGATGTTTACTTGCTCGTCACGGGAGCGGAAGCCAGTCGCGATATCATCCGGGCGAATCCCGACATCCGCCAGGACATCCGGTTCGCGTTCCAGGGCTACGGCGACAATAATACCTTGATCCAGTCTCTGGGCGAGGCGCGTAGCTACGGCGGATTCAAACATCTCCAGATGCCATACCCGCCGCGCTACTCTTTCGACGGGACCAAGTACGTTCGAGTTGAGCCGTTCGTGAAGATTGCGGCCACCAAGGGTTTCAAATGGGAGCTTAACGCGCTCTACAAGACCGCCCCCTACCAGGTGAGCTACATCTTTTTGCCCAACGTTACCTACTGCAACGTCTTCAACCAGGTGAGCAACGTTGCCGGGATGACGTTCAATCCGAATCTCGATTATCTAGGCAGGTTCATGTGGATCAACGAATGGCATAGGACATGTAACCCTGACCGGACGATCGGTTATTTCCGAGCCATAATGAAGGATGCTTTCGAGCCGATTCACCCCGAGCTTGGTTACGCGATTATGCACGCCAACTGCGGAGTCGATCTTGCGCTCCAGGGTTGCCCGTCCTAATGGATGTGTTACCGTGGCAAATGCATGACATTGTACTTGAAACAGGAAACGGCGTCAAGTTCACGATAAGCGAAATTGACGCCGATCTAGCTGAGAGAAACTGGACCGCGTACACATTCAGGACCAAATACGGCCAGTACACCTATGTGGGACGTAGAAAGCAGCCTGGGAGAAAGTCTCCTAAAGTCTACATCCATCGAATCATCATTGAGAGAATGTTTCCGCAGCTTTTAGAAGTGTTAAATCAGAGTCGTGTTGTCTGCGATCATATCAATCGCGACACGCTAGACAACCGCCGCGGAAATCTTCGGCTGGTTCCATACTCACATAATCGTCATAACTCGAAGCTCGACGTGAGAAACACTGCTGGATTTCGCGGAGTTCATTGGAACGCGGCGCGAAAGCAATGGGTAGCCAGGCTTCGTAATCGTGGGCTAGACCTATTCCTTGGGTACTTTGCGGATCCGAAGCAGGCTGCGCTCGCTTTCGATATTGCTGTGAAGGAACGAAAACTTACGACCTTTATACAGCCGAATTTCTCGGAGGAGCAAGAATGCCAGACCTGACTTTTCCAACGCCGGACGGTTTTCAACCGCCTGAGCACCTGGACAGTGACGACACCTTCCAGGCGATGGCAACCTTCAAGGTCGTGAGCGATGGCCAACTCGAGCTGGTTGATATCGAAGGCTACCAAATCGGTCAGGAAGATACCGAGGGCGACACCGAGGCCGCTAAAGAGGTGGACCAGGCGAACGCGCTAGCGGCCGTTCAGGGCGCTAGCAACGCAACCGGAGGCGCGACCATGCCCAACCAGAGCGAGGACCAGGCCGGCGGTCCGCAAAACCAGGTTGGCGGGTTTGCTAGCCAGATGGGACAGAAGTTCCGAAAGGCGACCGGAAGGAGGTAAAACCCAAAAGATGTCAGGGCCAGTCATTTTCCCGACTTTTGATCCTGAATGCGGGGATGCCGAACGGCGCAGCCTGCTAAAGATCAACGCCCTGCACTACAACCCGACCGATTACGATGTCTGGGTCTATATCGTCATAAGCCCAACGGGTGCTCAGCCAGGCATGCAGCCGACTTTTCCGATTCGTGTTTACGCGCACAATCACGCTTACTACGAGGCGATGACCTCGGCCCTGAGTGTTCCGCCAGGAGAAATTTTCTCAATAGCTGTCAGCTCCAGCGAAATTTCCCTAACGTGGAATTCCAACCCAGTCTATTTGGCAGTTAGACACACGTAACCATGCCGGTTCTTTCCTCGCCTCCCTCACCCAGTGCGACTATTGGCGGTCCTGGTCCGCAGGGTCCTGCCGGAACGCCTGCGTACACGTTTACCTCCGCTCTAATCAGTGGTTATGACGGCAAAGCAACGCTAAACGTCACGGTCCAAAATGTTAGCTGGGTCGCGGTGACGGCGCCGGTTTTTATTCCCTACGTCGGAAGTTTTTCTGTTTCGGCCGTAGACACGACAAACAGGATACTAACCCTGTTGCCGCTCAAAACCGACATTGGAACTCCGCCGTACAATATACCGAGCGGCACGATGGTATCAGCTTCCGGGTTTCCCGGTCTAGCTGGCTCCACCGGTACCGGTGGCACACAAGGGCCGCCTGGACCTAGCGGTCCGCAAGGACCACAGGGATTGCAAGGTCCAAGCGGGCAGGCTGGAACTGCAGGTCTGACTGGTCCTCAGGGTCCATCCGGTGCACAAGGTGCAGTCGGTGCGACCGGGGCTGCTGGAGCCACGGGGCCGATCGGGTCGCAAGGTCCTACTGGCCCTAGAGGTGATCAAGGACCCTCCGGCATTCAAGGCATACAGGGAATTTCAGGTCCACAAGGTCCTGTAGGCGCGACGGGATCTCCTGGAGCAGTCGGTCCACAGGGTCCGCCAGGACCTGCCGTTTCGGCACAAGGTTATTGGAACGCGACTGCGGTCTACGCCCAAGGTGACCTGGTAACTTGGAACAACCTCATCTATATCGCTTTGCGTGCCAGCCAGAACGCGCAGCCAGACACTCATCCGCAGGACTGGGCGGTTTATTCCAGCGTAGGAATCCAGGGACCGCAGGGTCCTGCCGGTGCCACAGGCCCGCAGGGACCTCCCGGAGTACAAGGAGTGCCCGGACCGCAAGGGCCAGGAGGAGCTGATGGTGCAACAGGCGCTCCAGGTGTAGTCGGTCCTCCCGGGCCCACGGGTGCGACGGGCCCACAAGGAACAACCGGACCTAGCGGAGCGACCGGTCCCACTGGTCCACAAGGCTCCCAGGGAGTTCCTGGAACTGGAGCTAACTGGCGCGGGAACTGGAGCCCGGCGGCGACATACAACCCCTACGATGCAATTACCTACAACGGGTCTAGTTGGGTCGCCCTAGCTAATAACACGAATGCACCGCCCGATGTTAACCCGACTTTCTGGCAGATGATTGCGGCAGCCGGAACATTTTGGTTTACTGGAACCGGTCCTCCACCAGCTACGATACAGGGTTCCAGGCCGGGAGACATCTATCTGGATACGAGCACTGGCAATATCTACAAGTTAAGCTGATAAGCTGACAAGACTATGGCATGGACAGTAGTATCTAATATCAAAGGACCGCAGGGAGCGACTGGATTGACAGGATCTACAGGCCCGACTGGAAATACCGGACCTCAAGGACCGACAGGGTCCACCGGGCCAAGAGGCAGCATGTGGTTCGTTGGAGCTGGTGCCCCAGGTACGGTAGCAGGGTCAGTCCCGAACGACCTTTACCTGAATACTACGACCGGAGATGTGTATCAACTGAGTTAAAAAAATGGCTTGGTCACAGATAGGCAATATTACGGGACCGCCTGGAACTACTGGTCCACAGGGTCCGACAGGTCCCGCATCAACCGTACCAGGACCCCAAGGTCCGACAGGCGCGACTGGGCCTCCAGGCCCAACCGCAGTCAGCGGTGACGCTGGTAACACCGCAATGCTCGGGAGCGATAGCAAGCTTTACGTTCCGGCTACCGCGCTAGCGACCACGACCAAAATCGGGTCGATTAACAAGCTAACTGGCAACACGACCGATTTTCTAGACGGCACGAACGCTTTCCAAAATCTCGCCGCTGCCGTGCAGCCGACGATCTGGAGCGTGCGGCTTCGATCTTTCAACGCAGCCGGCAATCCGACGTTTGAGGTTGACCAAAAGAACTGCGGTAACAGTGTCGCGACTGGAGTTAACACGCCTTGTATTGACCGATGGACGGTTACCGGCGCAGGTACTTGGGGAGTGAGCAGTCAACAGAAGCCAGCGGTTGGTTCGGAGCTGGTGGTGCAGGGGACTAATTTCGCGATCAGTCGCTCGTTTTTGCGGCTGACGCTTACCACGGCACAGGCAACGCTTGGGGCGACTGATTCCATGTATCTTTATCAGTCATTAGAAGGGGCCAAGTTTCGCGAGCTGCAGTATGATGTGCATTCGCTCCAACTACTAGTTCGCTCGAGCGTGTCCGGGCTTAAATTCGGCGTTTCGCTGCAAGATCCGACCGCCTCCAGGAGTTTGGCTAAGCTTTGCACCATTACTTCAAGCAATGTCTGGCAACTTATAACGTTGCCGAACCTGCCGATTTTTCCAAGTGCCGGAACTTTCTCTTCGAGTCCTGGAGTATTAGGATATTTCCTCTATATTACTTTAGCGGCTGGAACCAGTAGAACCGTGGCAGCCAACGACACCTGGCAAAATGCCAATGTGGTCGGAGCATTAGGTCAGGATTCGTTCGTTTCCAAGACTACCAGCTCAACTGTGGACCTAGCATTTCTGCAACACGAGCCACTGAATCAATGCTCGACCCTGATCGATTGTCCGTTTACGCAGAATTACGACGATTGTCTGCGGTACTATCAGAAAACATATAATTACGGAGTTGTGCCAGGTACTGCAACAGCGGCAGGTGCGATAAACGGTCCGGTGCTCCCAAATGGAAGCCCGATCCTGCCTACGCCTTTTAAGAGGAACTTAGCAAGGACGCCGACTGTTCTTATTTCGTATAGCCCAGTGACAGGCACTGCAAACGCGGTCAGGGATAGTTATCGGGCCGTTGACGCTGGACCGACTACGTGGTCCGGGCCGGGCGAAACAGCGCCAGGATATCCGGTCTTGCCAGGAGGGTCCGTAAATTCTGCGCAAGCCATTTACACTTGGCATTATACCGCCGACACCGGCTGGTGAAAATCCTATGAGCACTCCCTACACTTCAAGCTATGCGCTCCGGTACCAGATCCCGAGCGTCCAACAACAAATTGAGGTGGCAGTTATTCGCGCCGCCGAAGACATTTTCAACGAAGCCGCTTCAACGCCCGATCATACCAATCGCTGGAATTGGGCCTCATGGGCTAATAAAAATTCAAGCGTCGCATGGAACCCGTTCGCCTGGCCGGTCGCGATGAATTCGACGATCCAGGCCAGCGTTCAGGCTGACCCAAGCGGACAAAGCGTCCAAGATTCCGACGTGCAGTTTGTAGTTAACTCAACGTTGCCGCAGGTGATTGCCGATTTTGTCGCTAATCCGCCGAAGTAAAAGCTATGACAAATCCACCAAAGCTTCACAGTTTTGTAGATCATAAATCTCATGCTCCTGGGGACATGGTTCAGAAGGTCACGCCTAAAACCTACGTAGACCATTACCCAGGGTCAGGCGACATGCTGCCGAGCGTGAAGCTCAAACCGCGCAGCTATGTGGATCACTTCGCCAAAGTTGGTGACCTGCGGACGCAATAGATGTTAAGAAGTGATCAAGGACAAGACAGAGCTCAGGAAGGACGGCCAGCGAACTCTGGAAGGAGGGATGAACTCTGGCCGGGATCCGACTCTGCTTTCTCCCCAGGAATGCTCCTACTCGAACAATGTCACTTTTCGCGGCGGATTCCCATCTAACCGCCAGATATTTCAGAAGCGAGCACTGACCGACGCCGGCCAGCTAGCTGCTTTTCAATCAGGCCTATTCCAGGGCGCGGCAATCTACGACATCGACGACGGCCAGGATTATATCATGGCGATGGTCGCTGGCGCGCTCTACCAGATCACCATCGCGGGCCCGGGTCTCACGGTGAAGCAGGTCCTTAACGACGGCGTTAGCAACCCGAACGCGCCCCAGTGCTGGTTCTGCCAGCCGGACGTTTACTTTGTCATCCAGGACGGCACTTCTACGGCAATCGTTATGCAGGGTTTGCAGAGCATCCACCGCTCTGGATCAACAGGTGTCGCCAACGAAGTGCCTGTTGGCCAATCAATGGCTTATGGTCAAGGCCGATTATGGCTAGCGCAGAATCGCCAGGTTGTCGCGGGAGACATCCTTGGAGGAGGTACTAGCGTAATTCAGTTCACCGAACAAACCTATCTTTCCTCCGCCGCTTTTTTCGGTATCCCGCTGCAAGCTGTCGCAGGTGTGACGCCCGGCTGGCAGGGCACACCTGGAATGCAGCGGGTCGCGCTCACGAATATCGGAGGAACCGGCTGGCGGAATATCATCAATGTCAATTCGGACGTTTTTTTCAGGGCCAAAGACGGCCTGCGCACCTATCGCACCGCGCGCAATGAGCAGTGGGGTTGGGGCGGCGCGCCGATCAGCCGGGAAATGAACCGAGTGATGGCAAACGACAGCCTGCAACTGCTGGACTATGCGAGCTCAGCGCTCTTCAAAAATCGCGTATTCGTAACGGCTGAGCCGCTTCCATACAAGAGCGCTGGGGGTGCCTCATTCGGTGGATTAATTGCTCTGGATCTGGATGTCATCTCCTCGGTTATCAACAAAAGCAATCTCGCGTACGAATTCAGTCCGTACTTCAACCAGCGTGGATCGCCGGCCTATGACGGACGTTGGGCGATGCCGGACGGCTACCGCATCCTCCAGGTCCTCGCAGGCGTCTTTGCCCATGTCGAACGCTGTTTCGTTTTCGCTCTGAATACGACGACTAACCAGACCGAGATCTGGGAATTGCTCGACGGAAATTTCGACGAAGGTCAGGCGCCCATCGCGAGCCAGATAGAAACGCGTGCATTCGATTTCAAGCTGCCCGACTCGCTTAAGATGCTCAGGACAGCCTACCTGTATTTCAACACGGTGCTAGCAACCACCGAGGTGAGCGTAGACTACCGCAGCGATGGATTCATGGGCTGGGTCTCCTGGGTCACATTCACGATTACCGGCCAAGGGGCCGCTCCGCCTCCCGACTCGGGCACGCCACCGCCGAGCAGTCTGTGCAATATCCCGCCGTGCACAATACCAGGGTTTTGCGTTCCGGGACCGGAGCCAAATACGCCAGCTAGCGGAGGTTATTGGTTCAAGAAACCACTTCCGACACCGCCAGCTGTTTGTGATCCGATCGTCGGCAAACTGATAAGAAACGGATATTATTTTCAGTTGCGCATCACGTGGAAGGGCCCTTCGGACCTGATCATGATACTTTTACACGCCGAAGAACTCGTTGAAAGCCCGAACGGCGAATGTCCATGAAAAACCGAGCTCCAATTCCAGATTTAGACAAGCTTAAGGAGTGCCTTTCTTATGATACTGCAACGGGCCTTTTTACATGGAAAAAAGCAAAGTCACACTCCATAAAAGTCGGTCAAGCTGCCGGATTCATCGACAACGGATATGTCATGATTCGATTTGATCGTCACAATTACGGGGCGCATAGGCTGGCTTGGTTTTACACCTATGGAGAATGGCCTCCTAACGAATTGGATCATGTCAACCGAGACCGCAGTGACAACAGAATTACGAACCTACGCTTGGCGACGGCTAGCGAGAATCAAGCCAACCGTGGAGCAACTCTGAGGAATACCAGTGGTTTCAAGGGCGTGACCTTCCACAAAGGCAAGCAACTCTGGATGACCGTTATCCGAGTCCACGCCAAAAGGATTTTTCTTGGGTATTGGCGCACGGCAAAAGAAGCGGGAAGCGCCTACAATAAAGCGGCTCGCGAATATTTCGGTGAGTTCTTCAAAGCGGCATAACCAATGGCAAACGTCTCTTTCACTCCGAACCATCAGCCGGCACCGGCCTGCTACCCGTCCGACGTCAACGGATTGCTTGACATGCTGACAACCGGCGGCGGAATGTCCGGGACGATACCCGACACGGCCGGTGGAGGTGTCTTTGTCGGTTCTTCAGCACCGTCTAGCGCGTTAACGAACAAAGTTTGGTTCAAGACGGACGGCGCAGGTCGTCCTCTGGGCGTCTACATGTTCTACAACGGCAACTGGCGCAAGGTTTACACCGGCGTGGTCTACGGCGAAATCAGGATGTACGTTGGCGGTTATAATGGGGTTTTTGACGGCACCGGCCGCGGCATCATTGGTGGTGACGCGGACGGGTGGGCGCTCTGCAACGGCGGCAACGGAACGGCAAACCTAGAAGGTTATTTCCCGTGCGGGGCAACTTGGAGTGGCAGCGAGTGGATAACTGGGACTGATGGCGTCGCCAATAGGAACGTCGGCGGCGCGAGGGGACCGCACTTCATAGGCTCAAGGCAACTGCCGAAGCTCTCGACTGAGACTCACGGCAACCTAGACGCCCAACCAGGAGCCGGACGCATTAGCCTTGGCCAGACCGGTACTACTCCGCTTGCGGTTTACTATCCGGTTGTCGACGGCGCAGGTGTCGCGGTGGACGGAGTTAACCAGCAGCCGTTGCCATTTCCTCCATTCATTGCCATGGCCATGATCATGTTTGTCGGATACCAGTAACGATGAGACTCATCCTTTCACAGGCCCAGGAGCTGCTAGCCGAGTACGTCGAATACGGGATGTGCTCGACCGATTCGCGTGTCACCAAGGGAATCAACTTGGCGATTGAACGCCTTTTGCCGGCGTTAAACCCTGAAAAGACAATCGGGCGGTACCAATTCGACATCAACAGTAACCAGCAGATCACCACTCCTCGGGAAGTGAAGACTGTGCTAGCAGCTAGCGCGAACTACGAGGCTTGTACGGGAGGTCATTGCGGGCCAGGCTGCACGACCATCTACGACGTCAAAGGGCGCTGGTACGAGTTCCTGCCTGGCGGCCCGGTAGGGTTTGTGGCGTGTGCGCCCAACGTGCTCATCGATCTCGGAACAGGCTTCAGCACTTTTGAGGATTGCACTTCCGAGGCACCGATGACCTTGCGGCTTTACGCGGATCTGCCACAAACATCAAGCGAGGGAAATCTCGTTGTCAACGCCCTAGACGCTGACGGCAACCACGTCATCAGCTATGACAACAATCAGTATATTCCGGGCATCATACTTCCGATCCCGGTGCAAGGGACCAATTACGTTGATTCCGTACAGAAGGTCTCTCAGATCATTTCGGTGACCAAGCCGCAGACGGTAGGCCGCTTGAGACTGTTCGGCGTTGAAGCGGATGGAACCCAAGAGCCGCTAGCGGTCTATGAACCCGACGAGCTCAACCCGGATTACCGCCGCTATCTCGTCTCCTGGGTTGGCGACACCTCGCCGGCAGTCCTGACGACGCTTTGCAAACGCCGCTTTATCTGGACGACCAGCCCCTACTCGGATCTTCTCATCACGAACATCGGCGCTCTGCAAAACGCGCTCATGGCAATGAAGTACGAGAAAGCTGGCGCTTACGACCAAGCAACAGCAGCCTGGAAAACGGCCTTTCAGGTCCTCGATACCGAAGACAAGGACTACGACAGCGATTATTCGGCTACCCTACAAATCCAAGAAAGCTTCACAGGAGGAGACATTTGGAGCTTGAGATAAAAGATTCCTTTTTGATCTGCGCCTTTCCACGGAGCCGGACGATGTGGCTATCGCAGTTCTTGAGCGTTCCAGGAGTATCGACCTGCACCCATGAGGCGACTGAGTTTGCCGGAAACGCAGCGGAGTTCTGGCACAATGCCGAATGTTCCTGTCGCGCTAGCGGCGTCCAGATCTACGGGAACAGCGACTCGGCAAATACCTTTGTTCTGCCGGCGCTGTTGGCTGAGAGGCCGTTGACAAGGGTCGTCTGGATCGCGCGGCCGATTGTGGAGGTCGCCAAATCCATGAAAGCGGCAAAGATGCCATTTACGGAGCAGTCAGCCAGGACATTGATTGCGCTGCGGGACGCTCACTGGGCCCATTTCGATCTGATGATCGATTTCAAGGATCTCGAACGTATGGACACCTGCAGGGAACTCTGGGAATTCTGTCTGCCCATGGTTCCATTCGATGCCGATCGATGGGGCTTGTTCCATTCATGCAAAATCGGTTACAGTGCGGCGCAGCCGGCCCCGGAAAAGCCTTATGCCAAATTTCTGGCCTGGGTAAGGAAGGAGCTGAACTGTAGCGAGGTAACATAAAAGGACCGATGATGATCACCCAGGCATGGTGGCGAACCGATCCTCTTAACCCAGAGGAAATGGGGCTTCTGAACTGCCTGTTCGAAGCTCACCATTACAGCTCCTTCCGCAATAACGCGTCTAGCGTCACGGTAGCCAATGCAGCGTCCGGATCAGGAGAACTCAGCAAAGCCATAGCCGCTGGTCTCATGACCATTGGAACCAAACACGCGCCCCTGGTGCAGACCTATGCGTTTCTTAACGAGCCGGACCCTGGCCTTAGAGTTCCGGAGTTCCTCAAGGTGGGATGGAAAGTCCCTGGATGGGGAGGAACGTTTCAGAAAGATAAGCCCGATCCGATCTGGGAAGATGTCAAGCTGACCCTGAAGCGACTTTACCCGGCACTCAGCCAGAAGCTCGAGTCGGTTACCGAACGACTGCACCAAAACGGAAAGCTGATTTATCCTAATCCGAGCGCTTATACAGCGTCGGTGGCTCTGGCGCTAGCTCTTCCGGCCGAACTGGCACCTTATTTCTTTATCGCAGCGCGTCTAAATGCATGGTCAAAGATCGCGGCTGATCAAATCTACAGAAAATGAAACGGAGGGTAATACCATCGGTTGGGGAGCAATAATCGGGGCGGTAGCTAGCATCGCAGGCAGTGCCATCGGAGGCGCTACCAGCGGAGGTGGTGGCGGCGGCCCTAATCTCGCTCAATACTCGAGCCGCCTGAACGAAGCGGCCAACAAGTACATCCTGCCGTTTACTGACCCGAGCAAGTGGGCGCTGGATATACCCGGGGCGGCCCAGCAGTCGATCCAGTTCGGAATGGAAAAAGCGCCGGTAATCAACCAATTCCAGCAGCAGCAGCTCCAGATGCTGTTGAACAATGCGATGCCGGGCTGGCAACAATTCTTTAGCGGGATGCAAGGCACCTTGGGCCAGATGCAGGACATCTGGGGCCAGATGCGGCCAAACGTCACTTCGATGCTCGCGGGCCAAGTGCCGCAGGATGTCCAGGATCAGATCAGGCGCAACGCGGCGTTCACGTCGCTGATGGGCGGAAGCGCCGCAGCCGGCACCGGGGCAACAGGCGCGATCACTGCGCGCGATCTGGGGTTAACGAGCCTGGACCTTACGGAGAAAGGCCAAGCGATGGCCGGTAACCTCTTAACGTCAGGATCGAACCTCTTAACGTCAGGGACAAACCTGCTTGGTTTCGCGCGTCAGTATCTAATGCCGCAGCCGATAAATCCGATGTCGCTGTTGCCCTTGAGTGACCTCGTAGCCGGCGAACAATGGAGCAAGGAAGCCGTTTTCAAGGCCAACGAAGCCGCCTATACGGCTAAGGCTAATGCGGCTGCGGCCGGGGTGGGCGCGCCGTCACAGTCACTGTTTTCGAGTATTGCAGGCGATGTTGCCGGACTCGCAAGCGCGCTGACTCGGAAAGATCCGCAGACCGGCCAAAGCATGTTTAGCAACCTCTTCGGCGGTCTTTTTGGCGGTGGCGGCGGTGGCGGTGGCACAACAACGGTCGGTGGCAACACCTTCTCGACGGGAGCCAGCGGATTACTCAACACGAGCGCGGATCCGA
>WNFI01116060.1_pt1 | contig 49748 bp, 47 predicted proteins | sample 5400471 | NCBI WGS metagenome assembly WNFI01 (sample SAMN13153348, study PRJNA577476) | soil metagenome | isolation source: 100 cm saprolite on Douglas fir-dominated hillslope | place: USA:California | collected 2013-09-17
CACCGATGGCCAGGGGCGCACGGTCGACTTCAAGAACACGGTGCTGGTGATGACCTCGAACCTCGGCTCGCAGATGATCCAGAGCATGGCGGGCCGCGATTACGGGGTCATCAAGGTCGCCGTCATGGCCGAGGTGAAAACCCAGTTCCGGCCCGAGTTCATCAACCGCATCGACGAGATCGTGGTGTTCCACGCCCTCGCCGAGGACAACATCAAGGCCATCGCCCGCATCCAGCTGAACGTGCTCAAGGCGCGGCTGGCGAAGATGGATTTCGAGTTCGAGGTGTCGGACGCGGCTCTAGGCGAGCTCGCCAAGACCGGGTTCGACCCGGTCTACGGCGCGCGGCCGCTGAAGCGCGCGATCCAGTCGGAAATCGAGAACCCGCTCGCCAAAGCGATCCTCGAAGGGCGCTTTGCGCCCAAGGATCGCATCTACGTCGATCATCGCGGTGGCCGGATGACTTTCGAGAAAAAGCCGGCCCGTGCCGCAGCCTAAAGTTGCCGATTTCCCGGCAGGGCAATCGGATTTGATCTCACCGTTTCGTCACTGACCGGCCAGCCTCGCCAGTGAGGCATAGTCGGCATTGCTGCCGTGGCCGCCGGCGAAGCGTTCCGGCTGGATGCCGGCTTTCTTCACCGTGTTTACCACCGACAGCAGGCCCGGGTTCGGCTTGGCGGGCAGCGGCGGGCCGGGGCTCCAGATGTCGGTGACGAAACCGACCTTCGCATCGGGCACGTAGCCCATCAGCATTCCCTTGGCGTGCGGGTTGTCCATCAGGTAGGCCGCGACCACGCGCTTGCTGTCGGCAAGCACGTACGTGTCGGCGACCTCGACGATCTGCGCGCCGCTCAGGTCGCGCGGCGCAAGGTCTGGATTGCGCGACCAGGGCGCCGAAAGAACCCGGCGGAAATGCGGCCCCGTGCCCCGTCCGACTACCAGGGTCGCGCCTTCGGCGACGTATGCGCGCACACCACCCACATGATCCATGTGGTGGTGGGTGAGCACCACGTAGCGGATCGGCTTGCCCGGGTATTTCGCCTTCGCGGCCTCGATCATCCATTTCGACTGCGCGTCGCTGACCGGCGCATCGAAGACGACCAGGTGGTTGCTCATTTCGACCAGCAGGCTGTGATGCGTGCCGCCCTGGACGTGCTGCACGCCGGGCGCGATTTCCTGCAGCCGCAGCCCCTGCGAGCCGCGCGTGTCGTAGCTTACGTTGTCTGAATCCATGTAGGTGCCGATGAACGGGCGGCGGATCACCCACTGGTAGGGCACGTTGCCGGTGGCCGGCTTCGCCGCGGTAGCGCGTATCGCGGCCGGAATCTCGAGGCGGGCACGGTCCACCGGCTGGTTGAACCGTACCTCGCTGAAGCTGGTCTCGTAGATGACTTTCACAGACGTGTCGCTGGCGCCCGTGAGCTCGTGTTTGCGGGTCATCGGCACCTTCACCCCGCCGATTTCGCGCCAGTCGCTGAAGACGATGTCGTAATTCACGTCGCCCCAGACGAAGTCGTAGTCGAGCGTGCGCACGCGGGCCGGCAGCCCGGTATCCGGGTCAAACGCCACGATGTACTGGACGCCGCCGGGCGCATCGAATGCGACGGCGGGGTAAGCGACGCCGCGCGCCGCCACATCCGGCGCCGAACGCACGCGGTCCGGATTGCCGCTCATTGCCAGCAACAGGCCGGTCACTGTCGCGCGGAGGCCTTCCCTCTGGGCAGTAGCGAGCCGGTACCCGGACATCGAATGCGCGGCAGGACTGGACTGCATGCTCTGGGCGTTGCGCCCGTTGCTGTCGACGCCGATCACATACCCCGCATCCGGCGTAACGATCTCGCTGAACGTGAAGGTCCGCGGCGACGGATACGCGAAGTTCCTGACCAGGTCGGTGCGCGAGGCGCGCGCGCCGCGATCCGACCAGAACTCGAAAGCGGTCTCGTTGGCGAAGCGCATCTCGCCGCCGGGCGCTTCGGACTGCTCGGGCTCCCATTGCCTCGAGATTCCCTTCACATACACCGTGTTGAGGGCCGCAAGCGCCTGGGCGCCTCCGCAGGCCTCGACGGCGCGGCTTACCAGGTTTTGCTCGCGGGAAGGGCCGGTGGCGCAGGAAGCGACGGCCAGAACCGACAATGCGGCGATCAATGCGCGGTGCATATCTCCTCCTCAAGAGACGGGACGCACGGGAGCGAACAGCGGCAGTCTGCCACTATTCCGGAAGCAACAGCACAGGTTAGTTCGACGAGCGGGCGAAAGACGACGGCGCCGCTGCCCTTATCCGCCTGGTGGCCTGGAGCAGCTCCTCCCACAGGCCTTCCGTGTCCTTGCGGAAAACGGTGTCGACATCGGCGTTAAGTACCGACCATAGGCCGCCGTCGATCTCGCCCTTCAGCTCGCCGGGGCGCCAGCCGACATAGCCGACGAAATAGCGCGCCTCGTTCGGCGTCGTCTCGATCACGTGGTCGATGGTGTTGGCGCGGAAGGCGAGGTAAAGGTTCTTCATCAGCGGCACCGTTCCGGCGCCGGGCGTGCTGTCCGCCTTCACCAGCGCCACCAGCGCGCCGCGCGAGAACGGCCCGCCGTAGTAGACCGGCTCGACCACTTTCTTCGAGGGCTCGTGCTCCGGGAACAGGCTGCCGAGCGAGCGCCGCGTCGGGCGGTTGATGATCACGCCGACGTGGCCGCCGTTGGATCCGGCGAGTCATGGAGCCGAGTATATCGCGGCGCGCCTGCCGCGTGACCTGTGCAGCAGCTCCTCCCACATGCCAGCGGTGTCGGCACGAAACAGCAGCTCCTCGCTCGCCGGCAGCACATACCAGCTGTCGCGCTCGAGCTCGCTCTCGAGCTGGCGCGGCGCCCATCCCGAGAAGCCGGCGTAGATGCGGTATCCCGAGCGCGACTCCCGCAGCAGCCGCTCGACGTTTCCGGGATGCATGCTGAGGTAGACGCTTTTCAGAACGCGGAAAGCGGGTGCTTGCGGAGTCTGCTCGGACCGGAAGAGCGCCACGATGGTGCGCTCCATCACCGGCCCGCCGAAGAAAACCGGCTCGCGGTAGTTCTTTGTCAGGCTGTCGTCGGGGATGATCTGCGAGAGCTTCACCGGCATGGGCCGGTTGAGGATCACGCCGACCGTCTGGGCATCGGGCGTCTGGGTGACCAGCACCACGGTCTCGCTGAAGCGCGGATCGGGCAGCCCCGGCTTCGCCACCAGCAGCACGCCGTTGGCGGTTTCCGGCGGCTGTGCCGCCGCGACCGCCGCAGCGAACGCCAGGAAAAGTGCCGGCCAGCGCGCCATGCGCTGATTATCGGCCAGGCGCGTCAGCCCTGCTTGGCTCTTACGGCCTGCTGCCGATACTCGGCAACGGAGATGATCCGGCGGGTGCGGGTGTCCCACAGGATGTATTTGAAGGCCGAGTGAATGGCAGACAGCTTGATGCGGGTCACGTCCGGAAACAGGTGCGCGTATTCGTTATGGCATCTGACCAGACAGTAGTTCGGGATCGCGGCGGACAAATGGTGGACATGGTGATACGCGATGTCGGCGGTGAACCAATTCAACCAGCGCGGCAAGATCAGGAAACTCGTGCCCTGAATCGCGGCGATATCGTCATCCCAGCCCTCATCACCGCTCGCATAGGAGTGCTCGAAATTGTGCTGCACGGTAAAGAGCACGATCCCGACTCCTCCTGCCAGCGACACGCTGATCACGTACACGGTAAAAAAAAGCGCGGGCCCGATGAGCAACGACATCGCAACCCAGACGCTCAGCAAGACGACGTTGTTCCAAAACATGTGCCAGTATTCTTTCGAGGACGTCCAATAGGGTGTCTTGAAGTCGGCGACGTGCGCCTTGATGGTTATGCTTGGCTGGGCGATTTTCCTCTTGATGACATGGGCAGCAAGGCTGATGCTGCCCTTGAGCCATGTAAAACGGGGGTTGAAAAGCACGTACAGGAACCCGCCGATGGGAGCCAGCCAGACATTGCGCACGCGCTCGTACATGCGCTTTTGCTTGTCGGTCAGCGCCTCATATTCGTCAACCGACGCGGTATTCAATGGTCCGCGGTATTTTGCCCAGTTGCCGTTGGTCGCATGATGATAGGCATGATGCTTTGACCAGACATACTGCGGCATCCCCGATAGCACGCCAAAAACAAAACCGAATGCCCTGTTGAGCCGCGCATTGCGGAACAGGCTGCCGTGGCCGCAATCGTGCATCAGTACGAAAACGCGCACCAGGTACAGGCTCATCACCAGCGTCACGCCGGCGGTCAACCAGTACGAAACGCCTGCACTCCACGCGGCCGCCCACCAAAGGGCCGACAGCGGCAGCAACGCCGTAAGAACCTGGGTAAATCCTTTGCCGTTATCCGGCCTGGAATGTTGCCTGACGAGGGCGCGCTTCTGCTGCTTGACACGTGCTATGAGTGGTATGGAATCAAATGCCTCTGCCTGGTTCATCGTCTATCGTTGCCTAGCTGAACGCCTGGATTCCGGTGATCGCGCGCCCCAGGATCAGGGCGTGGATGTCGTGGGTGCCTTCGTAGGTGTTGACCACCTCCAGGTTGACCATGTGCCGGATCACGCCGAACTCGTCGGAGATGCCGTTGCCGCCGAGCATGTCGCGAGCGCTGCGGGCGATGTCGAGGGCCTTGCCGCAGGAGTTGCGCTTCAGGATGGAGGTGATCTCGGGCGCGGCGCTGCCTTCGTCCTTCATGCGGCCCAGGCGCAGGCAGGCTTGCAGGCCGAGCGCGATCTCGGTCTGCATGTCGGCGAGTTTTTTCTGGATCAGCTGGTTGGCGGCGAGCGGGCGGCCGAACTGTTTTCGGTCCATTACATAGATTCTTGCCCTGTGAAAGCAGTCTTCCGCGGCACCCAGGGCGCCCCACGCGATGCCGTAGCGCGCGGAGTTGAGGCAGGTGAAGGGCCCCTTCAGGCCGCGCACCTCGGGGAAGGCGTTTTCCTCGGGGCAGAAGACGTTATCCATCACCACTTCGCCGGTGATCGAGGCGCGCAGGCCGACTTTGCCGTGGATGGCGGGGGCGGAGAGGCCTTTGAAGTTCTTCTCTAAAACAAAACCTCTAATTTCGTTGGATTCGTCCTTGGCCCAAACCACGAACACGTCGGCGATGGGCGAATTCGAAATCCAGGTCTTGCTGCCGGTGAGGCTGAAGCCACCGGAGACCTTCCTGGCGCGCGTCTGCATGGAGCCTGGATCGGAGCCGTGGTTGGGCTCGGTGAGGCCGAAGCAGCCGATCCATTCGCCGCTGGCGAGCTTCGGCAGGAATTTCTTCTTCTGCGCCTCGGTGCCGAACTCGAAGATCGGCACCATGACGAGCGATGACTGCACGCTCATCATCGAGCGGTAGCCGGAGTCGACGCGCTCCACTTCGCGCGCGATCAGGCCGTACGAGACGTAGCTCAGGCCGGGTCCGCCGTATTGCGGCGGGATGACCGGGCCGAGCATGCCAAGCTCGCCCATCTCACGAAACACCTTTGTATCCGTCTTTTCAAGGCGAAACGCTTCAAGGATGCGAGGTGCCAGCTTTCCCTGGCAGTACTGGTGCGCGGCGTCGCGCACCATGCGCTCCTCCTGCGCGAGCTGCTGCTCGAGGAGCAGCGGGTCCTGCCAGACGAACGCGGCGGTGGAGTTGATGGGAGCATTCATTGCTGCACCCGCTCGAGGATCACGGCGAGGCCCTGGCCGACGCCGATGCACAGCGACACCGCGGCATAGCGGGCGCCCGATTGCTGCAGCTCGCGCGCCACCGTGAGCGCGAGACGCGCGCCGGAGGCGCCGAGCGGATGGCCGATGGCGATCGCGCCGCCGTTCGGGTTGACGCGCGAATCCTCGAGGTCGAGCTTCATCAGCTTGAGGCAGCCTAGCACCTGGCTCGCGAACGCTTCGTTGATTTCAATGATGTCCATGTCGCTCAATTTGAGATTTGCTCTTTCAAGAGCTCTTGGAATCGCATAGGCCGGCCCCACGCCCATCACGCGCGGCTCGACTCCGGCGCTGGCGGCCGCGAGGATTTTTGCCAAGGGTTTTTTATTTTTTTTAATACCCCAGGAACGGGACGCGATGACGAGAGCGGCGGCGCCGTCGTTCACGCCGGAAGCGTTGCCCGCGGTCACGACACCTCCTTCAAAGAGAGGTTTTAATCTTGCAAGAGACTCGAGGGTCGAGTCGCGGCGCGGATGCTCGTCCAAAGAAATGACTTCCTGAGGAGAGTCTTTCTTCTTCGCGGGAAGGGCGACGGCGTGGATCTCTCCCTTGTAAAAACCTTCCTTTTCGGCGGTGGCGTATTTCTGCTGGGAGGCGAGGGCGAACGCGTCGGCCTGCTCGCGGGTGATGCCGAAGTCCTTCGCCACGTTGTCGCCGGTCTCCGGCATCGAGTGGCTGCCGAACTGCTTCACGAATTTGCCGTTCGGGAAGCGCGCGCCGATGGTGGTGTCGTACAGCTTCACGTCGCGGCTGTAGGGCGAATCCGACTTGCCCATGACGTAGGGCGCGCGGCTCATGCTTTCGACGCCGCCGGCGATGTAAAGATCGCCCTCGCCGCAGGTGACCGCGCGGGCCGCGTCGACCACCGCCTGCAGGCCGCTCGCGCACAGCCGGTTCACCGTAACGCCCGGCGTGGGCAGCCCTGCGAGCAGCGCCGAGAAGCGCGCGACGTTCCTGCAATCCTCGCCCGCCTGGTTGACGCAGCCCAGCACCACGTCGCTGATCTCGGCGGGCTCGACCTGGTTTCGCGCAACGACTTCCCTGATGACCTCGGCGGCCAGGTCGTCCGGCCGCACCGGCGCGAGCTTGCCGGCGTGGCGGCCGATGGGGGTGCGCAATCCGTCGTAAATGAAGGCTTCCAGCATGGGGTCACTCCGGGGTGAGCAGGGATACGCCGAGCCTGGCGCGGCGCCTGAGCCATGGGCTGGGACGGTAGCGCGGCTCCTGCAAAAAGTCATGCATATTTTCGAGCACCGCGAGAATCCGCTGCGGGCCTAGGGCGTCGCCGAAGCCGAGCGGGCCGCGCGGGTAGCCCAGCCCGAGCATCACGGCGCGGTCGAGGTCCTCGGGCGCGCAGATGCGCATCTGCATGATGTCGCAGCCTACATTGATTATGTGCGCCAGCACGCGCTGCGCCACGAATCCCGGCGAGTCGTTGATGACCGAGACCGGCATACCGTCGGCAGCGAGCAGGGCGTGCGCCGCGTCGCGCACCTCGGGTCGCGTTACAGGCGTCGTCATGAGGGTGCGGCGCTTGGAGAAGCCGAACAGCGGGTCGAGCGCGACAGTGCGGGTAGGGTCGAGCTTGAGATCGAGGGCAGCGGTTGTCGCGTCACTGCCGAGAGGTGCAACGAAGCAGAGGTTGTTTTTTGCAGGGTCGTTTTCGACCCTTACTTTCAACTTCGCAAAAAAATCCTTCAATTCGGGCACGGCCCAGACGGCATCCGGCTTCTTCGTCGGCACTGGTCGTTCCGCAACCGGCAGCGCCGCACCGTCTTTGCCGTATTCGTACCAGCCGCGGCCGGTCTTGCGGCCGAGCAATCCGGCCGCGACGCGCGCTTCGACGAGGAATGAAGGCTTGTATTTCGGCTCCTCGAAGTACTGCTGGTACATCGATTTCATCACCGCATGGTTCACATCGAGGCCGACCAGATCCATCAGGCCGAACGGGCCGATGCGGAACCCGGCGGCGTCTACCAGGATCCGGTCGATGGTGGCGAAGTCCGCCACGCCTTCCGACAGCACGCGCAGCGCTTCGGGCACGAAAGCGCGTCCGGCGTGATTGACGATGAACCCCGGGGTGTCCTTGCAGCGCACCGGCGTATGGCCGAAGCTCGTCGCCAGCGCAGTCAGGGCGTCGCTCGCCCACGGCTCGGTGCGCACGCCGTCGACCACTTCCACGATCTTCAGCACCGGCACCGGATTGAAAAAATGGTAGCCCGCGACCCGGCCGGGATGCTTGCACGCGGCCGCCATCGCGGTCACCGAAAGCGAGGACGTGTTGGAGGCGAGGATGCATCCGGCGCCGACGATCTCCTCGAGCCTTGAAAAGAGCTCACGCTTGGCGCCGAGCTCCTCGACGATCGCCTCGATGACGACATGGCACGGCGCAAGGCCCTCGAGCGAAGGCGCGACCTCGATTCGGGACAGGACTGACTTTGCCTGCGCATCGGTTGTCTTGCCTTTCTCGACAAGCCTCGCCAACGCCTGCGCGATCGACTCCCTGGCCTTTTCCGCTGCGCCAGGCTGTGCGTCGAAGAGCAGCGTGCGCGCGCCGCATTGCGCGAGCACCTGAGCGATGCCGCGGCCCATCGTGCCGGCGCCGGCGACGCCGGCGACGAGATCAGCGCGGGAAGCGTCTAACATGGAAGAGGAAAATCGTATTCTAGCGGTCGCCCCCCAGCTATAATCGATCCAAGGAGGAGGGCGCATGAAGAGAATTCTCGGGCTGCTGCCGGCGATGCTTCTCGCCGCCACCGGCGCCCTTGCCCAATCCTTTCCCGCCAAGCCGATCACGCTGATCTGTCCCTGGCCGCCCGGCGGCTCGACCGATATCCATCTTCGCAAGATGGCCGAGCTCGGCTCGAAGCACCTGGGCCAGACGGTCGTGGTGGAGAACCGTCCCGGCGGCAGCGGCATGAACGGCCCGGCCAACATGGCGAAGACCGCCGCGGGCGACGGCTACACCATCTCGCAGCTGCCGATTACAGCGTACCGCGTGCCCCACATGCAGAAGGTCGATTGGGACCCGATCAACGATTTCAGCTATATCATCGGCGTAGCGGGTTACACCTTCGGCATCGTGGTGAAGAGCGATTCGCCGTTGAAGAGCTTCAGGGACCTGATCGACTACGCCAGGGCAAATCCGGGCAAGCTCTCCTACGCGACCCCTGGAACCGGCACATCGCTGCACCTTGCGATGGAAGAGATCGGCGCCAAGACCGGCGTGCAGTTCCTGCATATCCCGTTCAAGGGCTATGCCGAAGGCGCGACGGCGCTCTTGGGCGGGCACGTGATGGCGCACGTCGACTCGACGGGCTGGGCGCGGCACGTCGATGCGGGCACCATGAGGCTGCTCGCGACGCTGGGAGACAAGCGCACCCGCTGGAACGCGCCTACGGTCGCCGAGCTGGGCGTCGACACGGTGTCGAACTCGCCGTACGGTTTTGTCGGTCCGAGAGGCATGGCGCCGCGGGTCGTCAAGATCCTGCACGATGCGTTCAGGGCAGCGATGGACGAGCCGGAGAACCTCAAGACCCTGCAGCTGCTCGACCAGAACTACTGGTATAAGTCGAGCGACGATTACCGGCAATGGGCGGCGCAGACGCTGGTAGCCGAACGCGCCACGATCGAGCGCATCGGGTTGCTCCTAAAATAGGAGAGAGCCATGAAGTACAGCAAAATCCTTCTCGCCTACGACGGTTCTCAAGAAGGCAAGCGCGCGCTGCTCGAAACCGCCGACCTGGCGGGTTTTCTGCAGGCCGAGACCTATCTTCTCGCCGTGGCGACGATGCCGCCGAGCCTGTTTCTCACCGAGGGCTTCGTGCCCGAGGAGCTGCTCGAGGAAGAGAAAAAGCGCACCCAGACGGTGCTCGACGAAGGCATCCGCAACCTGCGCGACCGCGGCTTCAAGGCCTCCGGCCAGCTCGCCGTCGGCGAGCCGGTGGAAGAGATCTGCCGGCTGGCGAAAAGCCTCGGCGCCGACCTCATCGTAGTCGGGCATAACCAGAAAACCTCGTTCGCCGCGCGCTGGTGGAAGGGCTCGGTCGGGGCGTCGCTGCTCGACTACGCGCCGTGCAGCATCCTGGTCGCGCTGTCTCGAACCTGAACGCTCTTCACAGGAAACTCCTGCGCTGGCTGAGCGTGGTGGCGGCCTCCACCGGCCTCGCGGTGGGCCTTGCGCGCACCGACTTGCAGCAGTCGCTGGAAAACATCTACTACGACTCCTGGCATGTGGTCTCGGGCGTACGCTACGAGCCGCGGCACACGGCCTTCGTGTCAATGGACGACGAGACCCTGGTCGCCCTCAAGGACGACCCGCTCGCGTTCTGGGCGCCGTACTTCGGCCAGGTGATGAGCGTTCTCACCGACGCCGGCGCGAAGGCGGTCGGCCTCGACTTTATTTACCAGGTGAGCGCGGAAGCCTGGCTGAAGAAGCTGCAGCTGCCCGACAGCGAGATCTCGCGCAATTACGACTCGCCGTTGCGCAGCGCGCTCGCCTCGGGCAACAAGATCCTCATCACCCACCTGGTGGAAGTCGGCGGCGACACCAAGCTGCTCACGCCGCCGCCCGACCAGTTCTTCCTGCTGCCGGGCGGGCTCAACGACCTTGGCATCGCCAACCTGCATCCCGACGGCGACAAGCACGTGCGGCGCTTCCTGCCCATCATGGACCCGGATCCGGCAAGCGCGGGAGTCGCCTTTGCGATGCAGCTCGCGCTGCGCGCCGCGGGCAAGGATCCGGCGCAGCCGGAGTGGCAGATAGCGGGCGAGACGCTCAAGCGGGAGCTGGCGTGGAAAATGATCGGCTATACGGGACCGCCGGGCACCATTCCGACGGTATCGATGAATGTGCTGCTCAAGCCCGATGCGCTGTCGAATCCGCAAGTGCGGGCGCTGAAAGGCAAGGTCATCATCATCGCCGCCAACAACGTGGGCACCTCGGACCGGCATTTCACGCCCTATTCGCGCGGCGCTCACGCCGACCAGATGGCGGGCGGCGAGATCCACGCCAACATCGTGGAGACGATCCTGTCGGGCCGCTACCCTCGCCCGCTGCCGGCCTCGTTGGAGGTGGCGTACGTCGGCCTCCTGCTTGCGGTCGCGGTCTGGTTTTCTCTCCGCTGGAGCGTCGGCGGCAGCGCGCTACTCGGCGCCGCGCTGCTGGTCGCCGTGGCGCCGCCGGCATTCTTCGCTTTTCAGCACGACTGGGTGCTGCCCGTGGCCGAGGTGCAGACTGGGCTGGCGGCGGCGTTTCTCATGACCCTGGGACTGCGGCTGACCGGCGAGGAACGCGAGCGCGCGCGAATGCGGCAGGTATTCGGGCGCTACGTCTCGGACGAGGTGGTGGACGTCCTGCTCGCGGATGACCGCAAACCCGATCTCGCCGGCGAGTCGAAGACCGTCACGGTGCTTTTCTCCGACATCCGCGGCTTCACGACCATCTCGGAGAAGCTCTCGGCTCACGAGGTCGTGGAGATGCTGAACGCCTACTTCACGCGCGCATGCCAGCCGATCCTCGACGCGGGCGGCACGGTCGACAAGTACATCGGCGACGCGGTCATGGCTATCTTCGGTTCGCCGGTGGCCTATCCCGACCACGCCCGGCGCGCGGTCCGCGCGGCGCTCGGCATGGCAAAGGAAGCCGCTGCGTTCAAGGAATGGATGACCCGGCGCTTTCCCGGTCGCGGCCTGTCCGAGTTCGGCATCGGTGTCGGCCTGCACACCGGAGAAGCGGTGATCGGCGACATCGGCACGCCGAAGAGGAAGGAATTTACGGCCATCGGCGATACGGTCAACGCCGCGTCCAGGCTGGAGGGCGCGACCAAGGAGCTGAGGTGCGTCATCGCGGCCTCGGAATCGACGGTCGAGGCGGCGGGCGAAGGGGTGCTCACCGGAAAGGCTGAGAGGCTGACGGTGAAGGGGCGATCGGAGGCGATCCGCGTCTACGAGATCATCGGCATCGATGAACCCGGCGAGTGAAGCGTAAATTCGGCAACGGGAGAGGATCATGGGTGGAATGACTCGAGTCGGAATGATGGCCGCGCTGCTCGCGGCGCACTGCCTGGCGCATGCGCAGGCAGACGTGGGGCTGGTCAACCTGGTGACCGGCGATGTCTCGTTCGTCCCGCAGGCCGGACAGCCCGGCAAGGTGAAAGCCTTCATGAAGGTGCGCAACGGCGACCGCTTCGAGCTGCCGGCCGGAGCGCAGTTGCGGGTAGTGTATTTCGAAGGCTCGCTCCAGGAGCGCTGGCAGGGTCCGTCGAGCTTCCGCGCGGCGCCGACGCGGGGCACGCCGATTTCGGGTGCGCCGGCCGAGGTGACGGCGCTGCCCGCGAGCGTTCCGCAGCGCATCGCTCGCGTGTCGGAACTGATGCAGAACGCCAGGCTCGGAGGGGTCCAGGTGCGCGGCGCGTCCGCGTCGCGGCGGGCGCCGGACGAGACCCTGCAGCAGGCGAGGGCGACCTACGAGAAATTGCGCAAGGAGCTGCAGGGAGACGACATCACGGCCGAGCTGTACCTGTACTCGGCCCTGGACGACTACCAGCTTTACGAGGAAATGGTGCCGCTGGTCAACGAAATGCAGCGCAAGCAGCCCGGCAGCGAGGATGTCAAGTCGCTGGCTGCCTGGCTGAATCGCCGCCGCGGGCAATAAAACCCCGCCGCGTCTCCTGTGAAAGGCCCGCTTTGGCGGGCCTTTTTATTTCTACAATCGCGGTCCATGAAGGGCCGCCTGGAAGACCACCGCATGCTCACGGGCCGGGGACGCTACGTCTCCGACTGGACGCTTCCCAACCAGGCCGCCGGCCATTTCCTACGCTCGGACCGGCCGCACGCGCGGATTCTCTCCATCGACGCGGCCTCCGCACTGGCGATGCCCGGTGTGATTGCCGTGATCACCGGCCAGGAGCTCGTGGACGCAGGCCTCAAGCCGATCCCGGCCGCGGCACCCTTCAAGTGGAGGGACGGCTCCGACCAGCGCCTTGCGCAGCGCCTCTCGCTCGCCCACGAGGTGGTGCGCCACGTCGGCGAGCCGGTCGCCCTGATCGTAGCCGAGACCGCAGTGCAGGCACAGGACGCGGCGGAGATGGTGATGGTCGAGTACGAGGACCTGCCCGCCGTGGTCACGGCCGCGGAGGCGATGGCCCCGGGCGCCCCGCAGCTCCACCCGGGCGCGCCGGGCAACATGGTGCTCGACTTCGTTGGCGGCGACGCGGCGGCGACCGACGCCGCGTTTGCGAAGGCGGCGAAGGTGGTGAAGCTCACCGCCTACCACTCGCGCGTGATCGGCAACCCGATGGAGCCGCGCGCCGCGATGGGCTCCTACGATCCGGCGCGGGACCTGTACTACCTGCACGGGACCACGCAGGGCGTTGGCCCGATGCGCGGGCAGCTCTCGGCGGTCCTCGGCGTGCCGCCCGAGAAGGTGCGCGTCGTCGCGGAGGAAGTCGGCGGCGGCTTCGGTGTGCGCTTCAACGCGTACCCGGAATACGGCGCGCTCCTCCACGCGGCGAAGAAGCTCGGCCGTCCGGTGAAGTGGGTGGGCACGCGCTCGGAAGTGTTCCTCGGCGACGAGCAGGCGCGCGACATCTGGCACACCGGCGAGATGGCGCTCGACACGAACGACCGCATCCTCGGCATGCGCTTCGACTACCTCTCCAACATGGGCGCCTACGTCGCTTTTACCGGCGCGGTGGTCGGCACGCTGGGCCTGGTCAACGTGAATTGCGGCGTCTACGACGTGCAAGCGGTGCACGTGCGCGGCCGGCTGGTGCTCACCAACACGGTTCCCACCGCCGCCTACCGCGGCGCCGGGCGGCCGGTGGCGTCGTATTCGCTCGAGCGTCTCGTGGACGAGGCGGCCCGCGAGCTCGGCCTCGACCCGGCGGAGTTCCGCCGCCGCAACATGATCCCGCCGGCGAAGATGCCCTACAAGCTGGTCGGCGGCTCCGAATACGATTCCGGGGACTTTGAAGGGGTTATGAATAAAGCTCTTTCCATTTCTCAATGGAAGAGCTTTGAGGATCGAAAAGCGAAGTCCAAGGCAAACGGCAGGCTGCGCGGCCGCGGTCTTGCTACGTACATCGAGATGACCGCGCCGGGCGGCTTTGCCGCGTATGACCAGGCGCACATGACGTGGGAAGCCGACGGAACGCTCACGCTGCGTACCGCGTCCCACAACCACGGCCAGGGCCACGAGACGGCGTTCGCGCAGATCGTCTCGCGCGTGCTGGGCATCCCCGTGGAAAGCATTCGCCTGCGAACCTCCGAGCCCGAATTCAACCTGGTGTCGAACCCGACCGGCGGCTCGCGCACGCTGCACGGCCTGGGCAGCGCGATGCACTGGGCCTCGCAGGAGGTCGCGAAGAACGGCATGAGCCTCGCCGCCGAGCACCTCGAGAGCGCGGTGCAGGACATCGAGTTCGACCTGGGGACCTACAGGATCAAGGGAACGGATCGCAAGGTGCGGATCGACGAGCTCGCGAAGAAGTACCCGGGCAGGCTCGACCTCGATTTCAGGGATCGCCCCAAGGTGCCGGCCACTTTCCCCAACGGCTGCCACGTCGCCGAAGTGGAGATCGATCCGGAAACGGGCACTTGCGACATCGTGTCCTACGTCGCCTGCGACGACGTCGGCAACATCATCAACCACCAGCTCGTCGAAGGGCAGATGCAGGGCGGCGTCACCCAGGGCGCGGGGCATATCTTCCTCGAGCAGGGCGTGTACGACGCCTCGGGCCAGCTCCTGACCGGCAGCTTCATGGACTACGCCATGCCGCGCGCCGGGCTGGTCGGCAGGCTTACCGTCGCCGACTACGCCGTGCCGACCGCTACCAACCCGCTCGGCGCCAAGGGCGTCGGGGAGGGCGGCGTCACCGGCTCGATGCCGGCGCTGATGAACGCGGTGCTCGATGCGCTGCGACAGGCCGGCGTGCAGCACTTCGATATGCCGGCAACCCCCCTGCGCGTCTGGCAGGCCCTGCAGTCCTCAAAAACATAGCTCTTAAGTCCGGCGCCGGTACTTCCGCAGAAAGCCGGCGCCCCACGGCCGCGCCGCCAGCAGGAGCGTGATCGGCGTGCGCTCCGCCGCGGGCAGGCCGGCATCGTCGCCGCGCATTCCGGAAAACTCCGCCGCGGTCTTCCTCAGGCGTGCAAGCAACGCGGAGATCGAAGGCTTGGAGAGCGCCCCGTTGGCGAGCAGCAACAGCTCGTTGTCCTTGGCGAAGCTGGAGCGGAAGAAATCGACCTGGAACGCCTCCTTGAAAAGGCGCTGGATCGGGCCGTCGGGAATCCAGGCGAAGGCGCGGCTCACGAGCAGGCGAATGCGGTTGTTCGGCAGCAGCTCGATGAACTTGAGCCGGTCGAGCCGCGCCAGCAGCTTCACGCATTCGGCCGGCGCGACGTCGTAGGCGGCGACGATGTCGTCGAACGACCAGTGGTTGAGCGTGCACAGCGCGACCAGCATCAGCTTGTGGTTCTCCACGAACTCCTTTTCCTGCGCGAGGGTAAGCTGCGAGATCACGGCGTCTTGCGGCGCGATCAGGCGCGCAAGCTCGGAGAATTCCATCCCGGCGCGCTCGCAGACGCGGTCGAGGCGCGACAGCGTGAACTCCTTGCGCGCGAACATCCGCTTCACGCTCGCTTCGCTCATCCCGAGGTGTTTCGCCACTGCGGCGTAGGTGATGCCGCGCGCGCGCAGCTCGCGCTTCAGCGTGTCTACCAGAACGGCGGTACGCGCCATGCCTCCTCCCAGGGTGCCTTTTTCTGCTAGAACACGTAGCGCGCGTAGGCGAACAGCGCATCGATCACGAACACGAAAAGCAGACTCTGGATCACCGCGCGCATCGCGGCGATCGGCACCACGGTGAGCGAGCGGCCGACCGCCAGGCCGTGATAGCAGGAGATGGCGGCTACCGCCGCCCCGAAGCAGAAGCTCTTCGCGAACGCGACCAGCATGTCGGCGACCGTGATCACCTCGAAGAACCTGATGAGCTGGTCGAGAAACGGCGCGCTCTGGAACAGCGAGCTGATCGCCAGGCCACCGGCCACCGCCACGACCTGAAAGTAGACCGTGAGCACGACCACGGAGAGCGTCAGCGCCGCCATGCGCGGCACCACCAGGTAATCCATCGCCCGGATGCGCAGGTTCGCCAGGTTGTCGGTCTCGGCGCGGGTCTCCATCAGGGCGAGCTCGGTGGCGATCGCCACTGCCGAGCGCGCCACGATGATGATCGCGGCAAGCAGCGGGCCAAGCTCGCCGACCACCGTCCACACCAGAACGCGCACCGTCAGTTCGCTGCTGGCGCCCACCAGCGCGGTGGTCTGGGTCACCGAGAGAGCGCCCGCCAGCAAGCCGAGCAGCGCAACCAGGTAGGCGCCCTGGATCCCGGTGAAATACAGCTGCCGAAGGAACACCTCGCGCACCGGGCCGATCCCGAGCACGCGCAGATGGGTGAGCGCGTAGACGAGGAATGCCCAGTAGCCGGCAAGCTGCGACGGCAGGTCGCGATAGCCGGCGGCGAAGCGGGGGTTCGTCACCATCGCGCTCCTCAGGCGGGTTTCATTTGCGCTTCGGTTTCGGCGAGCAGCGGCGGGATCCAGCCATAGAGGCGCAGAGCGGAATGGCCGCGCGGCGCGCGCTCGCCCAGATCGCGCAGGCCGCCGGCGCGTCCTACCGCATCGGCGACCGCGGCGGAGCACACCACGGGGTAGTCGAGTTCGCGCGTCATGCCTTCCAGGCGCGCGGCGAGGTTCACGACTTCGCCGATGGCGGTGTATTCCCGGTGCAGGCGGCCGCCGACGTGTCCGAGCACCACCTCCCCGGAGTGCAGGCCGATGCCGAGCCTGAGCGGCGCCATGCCGGCGGCTTCCAGGCGGCGGTTGAGATCGCGCAGCGCGGACAGCATGTCCTGCGCGGCCTCGAGGGCGTTTTTCTCCGGGCAGTCGAGAGGCTGCGGCGCGCCGAATAGGGCCATCACGCCATCGCCGAGAAACTTGTTGGTAGTCCCGCCGTGCTTGTAGATGGCTGCCGTGGCGGCCTCGAAATGCTGGTTGAGCAGCGAGATCACCTGCTCGGGGGGCATTTTCTCGGCGCGCGCAGTGAAGCCGTGAATGTCGCAGAACATGACGCAGATCCGGCGCCGCGTGCCGGCCAGCCCCGGCTGGACGCGGCCGGCGAGAATCTCCTTGAGGAACTGCGGGCTGACGTAGCTCGAGAAGGCGCCGCTCAGGAAGCGCCGCTGGCGCGCCTCGAGCGCCGCGTCGTAGGCGAGGCGCGCCAGCGCGGCGAACAGCGCGCAGAGCACGATTCCCGCGCTCGGCAGGTACGCCCCTTTCCATAGCAGCCACAGCCCGGCGCCGAGAACCGCAGCCGTGCCCAGGGCGAGTAGCGCCGCCTTGAGCCAGGCGCTGCGGCCGAACCAGGCGAGCAGCGCGGCTGCCGAGGCGAGCAGCACGAGCCATGCAGGCAGCGGGCGGACGAATCCCCCCTGCAGCATGGAGCGCAGCGCCTGGACCTGGACCAGCACGCCGGGCAGCAGGCGGCTTTTCGGCTCGAATGCGGCGAGCTCCACCGGCAGCGGATGGCGGTCGGAGAACGGCAGAATCACCCCGACCAGCACCGGCCTGCCCCGGAACGCCTCCGCCAGGCGCGCGTTCTGCCCGAGCTGCATCCATTGGAGCACCTGCTGCAGCGGCACGTATTCGACCGGATCGCCGATCGCGTAGTTGATGAGGCCGCGCCACTCCTGCTTGAAGCCCAGATGCTGCGCCATGCGGCCGGCAAGCGTCGGCTGCGACCCGCTGTCGTCGCAGCTTGCCTCGTCGAAGCGACGGATGACATGGTCTGGATCCCGGCAGACCGCGACCGAGCCGGGCGCGTCCGCCCCGGCGACCGCAAGGTAGGGCGGAAAGATGGCGCGCAGGTTGCCGCGCTCGTCGAGCGACTGCGCCAGCGCGATCGGCACCTTCGCCTCGCCCCGGAACTCGGCCAGGCCCTGGACCAGAGGTTGATCGTAGTTGGGGATGAGGAAATGATAGGAGCGGTCGGGCAGCATGATGTCGAGGCCGAGCACCGAGGGTCTTGCGATCGCCATCGCCTGCAGGAAACGGCCGAGGTGCGGATGCCACAGAGCGAACGGCTCGCGCAGCGCCTGGAACGTGGTCTCGTCGATCCCGACCAGCACCACGTCCTTGTCGATCGGCTGCGGCGCGCGCTCGCGCAGCAGCCGGAACTCGGCGTCGAGCAAGGCGTGGTCGGCGCGCTCGGCGAGGCCGGCGTACTGCGCGGCGAGCCCGGCGCCGAGCACCAGGGCGAATGCTCCGAGGAAGCGCGGTTTCATCGCACTTCCCCGGGTTGACTGCCGGCCGTCGGCGAGGCGAGCCGCTGCTGGCGCAGCTTCAGGTCCGCCGCCTCGATGAGCTTCTGATCGATCTGGATCCTGCCGGCCAGGCCGAGCGCCTGGTCGATCCTGAGCGCGTGGCGGAACGCCTCGGCGGCGCCTTCGGTGTCCCCTTGCGCCATTTTCGCCTCGCCGAGGATGCGCTGCGCGTTGGCATGTTCCGCGCGCGAGTCGTCGTTCGCCGGCAGCTTCAGCGCGCGCTCGGCCCGCTGCGCGGCAAGCGCCGGCTGCGCTCCGGCCAGCGCGACGCGGGCGCCGAGGTTGATGATCGCCGCCTGCGTGCGGCATTGGCCGCACAGGTTCTGCGCGCGGCCGAGCCATTCATCGGCGCGCGAGAGTTCCCCGGCTGCGAGATGCAGCTGCGCCTTGCGCGCCGCCGCTTCGGCGCGCAAGGCCGCTGCCGCGGCGCTGCCGAGCACCCGGTCGAGGTGGCCATGCGCGGCGTCGGCTTCGCCGAGCGCCTGGTCGACGCGCGCGAGGCTGAGCGAGTTCATGGCGATGCCGTCGGCATTGTCCATCCCGGCGTCGATTTCGAGGGCGCGCCCGTAAAGCGAGCGCGCTTGCGCGAAATCGCCTCGCTCGTACGCTTTGGCGGCACGCTGGTTGAAGCCGAGCGCCTCGTCGGAGAGCCGCCCCGGCACCGGCAGCGGGCCGGCGCAGGCGCCCAGACCGAGCGCCAGCAACAAGACGCTAGCGCGATTGGCTCGCCGCGCCATCGAAGCTGTCCAGCGGCAGCGCCTGCTCGCGCGGCTCGGCCAGCATGGTGTTGATCGGCCAGGCGCGCTTGGCGCCGTCGACGATCGCGCGCGCATCGCGAATCGCCGGGGGCAGGTCTTCGGCGGCGCCCGACATGATCTTCCTCGCGTCGGCGCTCGCCGCCTCGACGTTCGCGAGGCTGCGGTCGAGCTTGAGCATCAGCTCGGGCAGCCGGGCTACGGTATCGCCCAGCCGGTCGACCGTCTGGGTGGCCTTCTCGAACGTGGTGTCGGCCTTGCCGAGCACGCTGGACAGCTGCCGGTCGGTGTTGGTCGTAAGCTTGCTTATCTGTTTTGCGACTTCGGACAGCTCGGCAGTGAGCTGACGGGCGTTCCTGATGGCGACGCGGATGTCGCCGTCGGGCCGATTGGCCGACTCGGTGAGCTGCTTGATGTCGGCGAGAATCGGCCGCACCTGCTGGGAGATTTCCTCGGCGATCGAGGAGAAATCGGCGGCGCGCTCGAACTTCAATACGCCGTTCTCCGCCACCGGGCGCGAGGGCGTGCTGCTCGGTACGATCTCGATGATGCTGGCGCCGATCAGCCCTTCCTTGCCGATCCGCGCCGTGGAGTCCTGATTGATGAGCCGCAGGTATTCGCTCTGCACCACCAGCCTGACCTTGACCGTGCCGTTCGGCTCGAGGTCGAGGGTGTCGACGGCGCCGATCTTGAAACCGAACAGCTGCACCGCCATGCCCTTGCCGATGCCCTGGGCGCTGTTGGCGAAGAAGTGCAGGGGCGTGGTCTGCGTGAACACCCCTTGCCGCACCAGCGTGGCGAGAATCCCTGCCACGATCAGCAGCGCCGCCAGCAGCAGGAACAGGCCGGTCTTGAGCTCCAGGCCCTCGAAGCGATTGTCGTGCTCGGCGAAGATCTTCATGCCCTCATCCCAGGTGGAACGTCGGATAGTCGCTCAAGGCAGGCAGCATCGGGTCCTCTGCGTCCACGTACAGCGCGGTCCTGAACGGAAAATGCAGCCGGAACAGGCGGTCGAAGCGCGTCGCCGTCTCGATCTCGGCACGGGTCAGCCCGTCGAACAGGCCGTCGTAGAGCATGATCTCCGGCTCGGCCAGCATGGCGCGCACGAAGGCGGTCAGCCGGCGCTCGAATTCCGTCAGCCGGTCGGGCAGCAGCGCGCACAGCTCGGCGAAGCGTTCGCGCAGAATTCCGAGCTCGCGAAATAGGCCTTCCGCGCGCGGCTCGAACTCGTCGAGCGGCGCCGCGCCGCGCTCATTCTCGTGATAGGCGATCGGCAGCACCAGGTTCTCCCATACCTTGAGATTGCCGACCAGGCCGCCGCGCGGCGCGACGATTGCGAGCGGTGCAGCTTCCCCCAGCCTGCGAACGAGCTGCGCCTTGAGGGCCGGCTTGGCGACGATCGCCCGATAGCGCCGCCCGGCGTTGAGCGCGAGATCCAGGCTGCACGCCCGGCCCTCGTCGTCCAGGACGAGCGTCGTCATCAGTCGACTTCCTCGAGCGCCTGCGAGGACATGAGCGCGCACGGCGTGCACGCGGCGAGCGCGCCCAGGACATACACGGCGCACCTCAGAATCTTCATCGTTTCCTCTCCCGGCGTACGCGAAGGCCGGTCCCTGGATCATTATAAGGTAGTCGGCGCGTAGAATCGCCGCATTCCGACTCAAGGAGGTCCCATGGAAGACCAAGGAAAAGATGCATCGGTTCTAGCCCATATCCAGCGGCTCGCCGCCGAAGAGCATGGGCTCTTTGAGAAAGAATCGCTTGCCGACGAGCAGCGCAAACGCCTCGCCGAGATCCAGCTCCAGCTAGATCAGTGCTGGGACCTGTTGCGCCAGCGGCGCGCGCTGCGCGAAACCGGCGGCGATCCGTCCCAGGCGCATGTCCGGCCGCCCGAGGTGATCAAGAAGTACATCGGCTGAAAACGAGCGCGGCGACTCCGATCTGGTGAGGACTGACGTCACGGGGCGTCGGCTACTCGGCCTTGATCCCTGCAGCCTTACCGATCTTCGTGAACCTGGCGATTTCGCTCTTGATGTGGGCGGCGAACTGCTCGGGCGAGCTGGGCGCCACCTCCAGTCCCTGCGCAGCGAGCGTGGCCTTTACATCCGCTCTTTCCAATACCTTGACGGTTTCGGCGTTCAGCCGGCCGATGATCGAGGCCGGGGTTCCCGCCGGCGCGAGCAATCCGAACCACGACGTGATTTCGAAATCCGGCAATCCCGCTTCCGGCATCGTCGGCACGTCGGGCAGCATGCCCGCGCGCCTGGGCACGGTTACGGCGAGCGCCTTGACCTTCCCGCTTCTTATTTGCGACCCGATGTCGGCGACGTTGGCAAACATCATCGATACCTCGCCGCCGAGCAAGCCGGCGATTCCCGGCCCCGAGCCCTTATAGGGAATATGAAGGATATCGATTCCGGTCATCGACTTGAGCAGCTCTCCGCAGAAGTGGTGCGTGCTGCCATTGCCCGCCGAAGCGTAGTTCATCTTCCCGGGTCTTGATTTCGCGAGGGCGATGAACTGTTGGACCGTGCTGACCGGCAATGCCGGATCGACGACCAGCACGTAAGGCACGGACGCGACAAATGAGATGGGCGAAAAATCGTTGACCGCATCGTAGGGCAGCTTCGCGTATACGGCGGGATTCGAGCCGTGGGTCGAGTTGTTCCCCATGAACAGCGTGTAGCCGTCGGGCGCCGACCGCGCCGCCGCTTCCGTGCCGACCATGCCGCCGGCGCCCGGCCGCGCTTCGATGACGATCGGCTGCCCGAGGCCTTCCGAGAGCCGGTTGCCCACCACGCGGCTGATGACGTCGGTCGCGCTGCCGGGCGCTTGCGCGATGATGATCCGCAGCGGCTTGTTGGGATAGTTCTGCGCAAAGCAGGGAACGCTGCCCAGGACCAGCACTCCCAGCAACGCCGCGATTCTGGCCTTCATCGTGTCCTCCTCACGCGGAATGGCAGAATGCCATCCTACATGACCGCGAATTCTTCCGATCCTACCCGCAAGTCGCAGATCGACGCCGTGCTCCTCAAGCTCCCCGGCGTCATCGCGAAGAAGATCAACCAGCTCGACGCCTACTTCGTCGGCGATCGCATGTTCGCCTGCATCAGCGGCGATGGCGTCGGCCTGCGCCTCCCCGCCAATACAGCCAGGGACCTGCAGTTTTCGCGCGCGGACGTAGTGCCGTTCCAGCCCGGCAATATCGGCGCGACCCGGGAATGGATGCAGATCAATCGCGCGGACGCGGCCGATTACGAGAAGGATCTCGAGCTGTTCCGCGCGTCCCTGGAGTTCGTGAAAAGCGGGGGCAGATAGCCCGCGTTTGGTTCTAGGCGAGGGTGAGGCCGAACCTCGCGCGCCAGCTACTGCTTGGCGCGCAGTTGCCCCAATGCGCTGAGCCAGTTTTCGAGGTGATAGGTCTGTGCGATCTTGCCGTCGCGGATCGTCTGGATGTCGATCGCCAGGATGCGGAAGCTCTTGCCGCTGTGGGGCACGCCGAACAGGTCGCCGGAGGGCGTGCCGAAGACCTCACCGCGCACGATCACCCGGTTTCCGGCCACCAGTACTTCCTTGATGTCGAACTTCATGTCCGGAATCGATTTGGCGAAGTTGCCCACAACTTTCATGGACTGGTCGCGCCCCCAGCAGTCGCCGGGCAGGACCCCCCAGCAGGATTGGTAATCGGGTGCAAGGAGCTGCTCGTGCACGGATTTGACCGCGTCGCCCGCGACCGGCTGGTTGAACAGGCCGTACCAGGGCGCAATCAGCGTGCGGGCTTGCGCCTCCGTAAGGCCCTGGCCGGAGGCGGCGGAAGCGGCGGTGAGCAGAGCGGCAGCGAGAGCGGCTTGAAGGCGGTTTTCCATGCTTATCCTCTATCCATCGTGGCAAATTTCTTTTGAATGATGAGCATCATCCACAATTACGAGGATGACGTACATAATCCTGACTGTCAAGGACCTCGCACTGCATGGGCCATTCGAAGGCGGAAAAAGACAAGAGCCACCGGCGCATCGTGAAAACCGCGGCCGCCCGCTTCCGCGAGCGAGGCGTGGACGGCATCGGTCTCGCCGATCTCATGAAGGAGGCCGACCTGACGCACGGCGGCTTCTACGGTCACTTCGACTCCCGCGAGGAGCTGGTGGCCGAGGCGGTCGAGTGCGCGTTGCGCGACGGCGGGGAGGCCGTTGCGGCGGTCGCGAGCGCCAAGCAGCCGCCCGCCGCGGTGCTAAGGCTGCTTGTGGATGCCTACCTGAGCCTCGCACACCGCGACGGCTTGGCGACCGGCTGCGCGGTCACGAGCATGGCGAACGACGTCGCGCGCAGCAACGCGCGCGCGCGCTCCGCCTACACGAAACAGGTGGGCATCTATCTTGAGTTATTGGCGAAGCTCATCGCGGCCGACAAGCGCAAATCGCGGAGAGCGAAGGCGATCGCCGCTCTCGCCACTCTCGTGGGCGCAGTATCGATGGCGCGCGCAGTGAACGATGAGAAGCTCTCGCGGGAGCTCCTCAAGTCGGCCGCCGATGAGCTGAAGGCGCAACTCGGCTGACGGTCAAAAACGTGGTGGAGGCGGCGGGAATCGAACCCGCGTCCGTAAGCCCTACACAGTCAGGACTACATGCTTAGCCTGGTCATTTGAGCTTCGCCTTGCGCCCGCCAACCGGCAGGCTGACGCTCGGCTAGCCGCTTCGACGGATCCCCCGGGCGAAGCGGCCACACCCGGAGGAGAGGCTGATGTGAATGACGCTGCACCTCTTTCGAGGCCTGGCCCATCAGCAGACCAGTGCAGCGTCTAGCCGGTATTAGGCGGCTAGAGCGAAACGCTCGTCGTTGGCGTTTATGGTTTTCCCAGACTGGATTTGCGAGGTGATCTGGTCCTCGGCATGCCCTGCGCTGCTTCGATGCCCACGTCGAAACCAGGTCGCCCCCGGTTCAACAGGGCTCATTTTATCACCAGCCGTTCAGAACCAATTTTCCGATCATGGTTCCGGACTCGAGCCTGGCGTGCGCGGCGCGCAGGTTTGCAGCGTTGATGGGTGAGAGCGTCTCACGCCGTGTGCCGCGCAGCTTTCCGGCATCGAGCCAGTCGGCCACCTGGTTGAGGAGCTTGTGCTGCTCGATCATGTCCGGAGTCTGGAAGCGCGGCCGCGTGAACATCAACTCCCAGCAAAGCGCCGCGCTCTTCGCGCGGACGGCGTCCATCGCGAGCGGAGCGCGGTTGCCGACGATGGCGACGATGCCTCCCTGTGGCGCGATGAGCTCGCTGATTGCCGTCCAGTGCGGGTCGAGATCGGTGAAGACCGCGATATAGTCGACCGGCTTCTTGACTTGAGAAGCCAGATTTTCCCTGTGATTCACGACCTCGTCGGCGCCGAGCTCCTTCACCCAGGCGACCGTTTCGGGGCGTGATGCCGTCGCGATGACCTTGAGCCCGGCGATTTTTGCGAGCTGGATGCCGATCGAGCCGACGCCGCCCGCGCCGCCGATGATCAGGATCGATTTCCCGGGCTGGACCTTCAATCTGTTCCAGAAGCTTTCCCACGCGGTGATTGCGGTCAGGGGGATGGCCGCGGCCTGCGCGAAGTCGAGGCTCTTGGGCTTGCGCCCGACGATGCGCTCGTCCACGAGGTGGAACTCGCTGTTGCAGCCGGGCCGGGTGACGTCGCCCGCGTAATAGACGGGATCTCCTTCGGAAAAAAGAGAAACCTGGTTGCCGACCGCGACTACGGTGCCGGCGGCGTCCCAGCCGAGCACGCGTGGCTGCGTATCCGTCTTCGCCGGGTCGGCGCGCCGTTTCGTGTCCACGGGATTCACCGACACCGCCTCGACCTTGACCAGCAGGTCGCGGCCCGTGGCAGCAGGCTTGGGCAGCTCGATGTCGACGAGCGAGGCGAGATCCTTCGTGGTGTGCGCGACGGCTTTCATGCGGTGGGCTCCAGAAACGGCAGAAGATCTCTAGGGTGAATGATGATGGCCTCGGCGTCCCAGGTATCCGGGCCGCCGCTCTCGGGGTGGTGATAGCCCCAACCGACGGCGATCGGGTGCATGCCCGCAGCGCGCGCCGCTTTCATGTCGCGCAGATCGTCGCCGAGGTAGAAGCAGTCCTTGCAGGCCAGATGGAGCTGTCCCGCGGCATGAAGCAATGAGGCGGGGTGCGGCTTGAGATGCGGCGTCGTGTCGCCGCAGGCCACGCAATCGGGCTGGAGCGCCAGGGCGGCGATGATCTTCTCGGTGAACCGGGTCGCCTTGTTGGTCACCAGGCCCCAGGCCATGCCGCGGCGTTTCAGTTCGTCGAGGAGTTCCCGGATTCCGGGGAAAAGCCTGGTCTCCACGCAGGTGCGCTCGGCGTAGTGCTCGAGAAACGCTTCGCGCAGCGCCGGATACTCCACTTCGCCGGGCTTGATGCCGAAGCCGGCGTGCACCAGTCCACGGGCGCCGGCCGAAGCAAACGGCCGGAGGCGCTCGAGCGCAAGCGGTTCCCGGCCGTGCTCGCTGCGCAGCCGGTTCACCGCTGCGGCGAGGTCAGGCGCCGTGTCGGCAAAGGTGCCATCCAGATCGAACAGTACCGCCCGGCGTGAAACCAGGTCGTCCTGATTACGGTTCACGCACGCATCGCAGCAGGTAGTTGACGTCGCAGTCCCGCCCCAGCCGGTACTGCTTGCTGATCGGGTTGTAGGTCATGCCGAGCACCTCGTCCGCGCGCAGGCCGCTCGCGCGGCTCCAGCGCGCGAGCTCCGAGGGCTTGATGAAGCGCAGATAATCGTGCGTGCCTTTCGGCAGCAAGCCCAGCAGGTACTCCGCGCCGACCACGGCAAGCAGGTAGGACTTCGGATTGCGGTTGAGGGTGGAGAAGAACACCTGCCCGCCGGGCCGCACCAGCTTCGCGCAGGCGGCGACCATGCTCGCGGGCTCGGGCACGTGCTCGAGCAACTCCATGCAGGTCACGGCGTCGAACCGTCCGGGATCGCGCTCGGCAAAATCCTCGACGCTGATCTTTTCATACCTTATCGATAAACGGCTTTCGTGCAGATGCAGTTCCGCGACGCGCAGCGCTTTCTCGGAAAGGTCGATGCCGGTGACCTGGGCGCCGCACCGCGCCATCGCTTCGGCGAGGATGCCGCCGCCGCAGCCGACGTCGAGCACGCCCTTGCCTGCAAGCCGGACGTGGCTGTCGATCCACCCCAGCCGCAGCGGGTTGATGTCGTGCAGCGGCTTGAACTCGCCCGCCGGGTCCCACCAGCGGTGCGCCAGCTGGCTGAATTTCTCCAGTTCGGCCGGGTCCGCGTTCACGCTCATCGCACGATTGTCCCAAAAAAAAGCCCCGCCGAAGCGGGGCTTTTTGCGGTCGGGTGCGGCGCCCTAGTTCTTGCGCGTCCCGATGACTTCGATTTCGGTGCGGCGGTTCTTCGCGCGGCCTTCCGCGGTCTTGTTGCTGGCCACGGGCTGCTTCTTGCCTTTGCCCTCGGTGTAGATGCGGTTGGTCTCGACGCCTTTCGATACCAGATAGGCCTTGACTGCCTCGGCGCGCCGCACCGAGAGTTTCTGGTTGTATTCGTCGGTGCCGATGGCGTCGGCGTGGCCGATCGCGATTACGACCTCGAGGTTGATGCTGCGCACCTTGTTCGCCAGGTCGTCCAGCTTCGACCTGCCCTCGGGCTTGACCACCGACTTGTCGAAATCGAACAGCACGTCGGCGGCGAAGGTCACTTTCTCCGCAACCGGTTTCGGTTTCGGTGCGGGCGCCGGCTCGGGCTTGACCACCGGGGCTTGCCTTGGCTGCTCCGGCTGCGGCGCCGGCTTCGCCTCCTCCTGCGTTGCGCATCCAGCCGCGAAAACCAGCGCCACCAGCAGGATCCATAAGTTCTTGATCATTCGCTCCCCCGCTTATGTTCGAATCTTCGAAAACTACTTAGCTATCAAGAGTCTGCGTGACTCCTCAGCGCATTCTGCCATAACTGCCAGCGTGTGTCCAAGCCAGAAAACGCGCTGTTCAGCAAATTTCCGTCGCGAAGTTGCAGCTTACCGTCGATCCAGACATGCGACACATGCTCGCGGCCGGCCGCGTAGACCAGGTGCGAAACCGGGTCGTAGCAAGGCGCAAGCCCGGCAGAGCGCATGTCGATCGCCACCAAGTCGGCCGCCTTGCCGGGAGTAATCGAGCCGGTCCTGTCGCCGATCCCCAGCGCCTGGGCGCCGCTGAGCGTCGCGGCGCGCAGTGCCGCGTGCGCAGGCAGGGCCTGGGCGTCACCGGCCACGGCCTTCGCGAGCAGCGCGGCGGTGCGCATTTCCTGGAGGAGGTCGAGGCGATTGTTGCTCGCCGCGCCGTCCGTGCCGAGCGCGACGTTGATTTTTTTCTTCAGGAAGGAATCGACCGGCGCGAAGCCGCTGGCAAGCTTCAGGTTGGAAGAAGGACAGTGCACTACCGAGCAGCCGTGGTGCGCGAGAAGGTCTATCTCCTGTTTATCCATATGTACCGCATGGACTGCGATCAGGTTCGGCGCCAGCAGGCCGAGCCGGCGCAGGCGCTCGATGGGGCGCACGCCGTGCTCGGACAGCGAGCGCTCGATTTCCTCGCCGGTTTCGTGCAAATGGACATGCACCGGGAGGTCGAGCTCGGCGGCAAGCGTTCCGATCCGGCGAAAGGTGGCGTCGGACACCGTGTAGGGCGCGTGCGGTGCGAGAGTGAAGGACACCAGCGGCTCGTCGCGAAAGCGGTCGCGCAGCGCGAGGCCCTTGCGCAGGTAGTCGGCCGGGTCCGAGGCATAGGCTGAAGGGAGCTCGATCACGATGACCCCATGCACCGAGCGCATTCCGCATGAGAGCGCGGTCTCGAGCCCGGCTTCCGGAAAGAAGTACATGTCGTTGAAGCAGGTGATGCCGCCTTGCAGCATCTCGGCGCACGCCAGCAGCGTACCGTCGCGCACGAATTCCGGCGATACGTGCTTCGCCTCCGCCGGCCAGATGTGGTCCCGCAGCCAGCGCATCAGCGGCAGGTCGTCGGCGAGCCCGCGCATCAACGCCATCGCCGCGTGGGTGTGCGCGTTGACCAGCCCCGGGATCAGCGCGTGGCCGGGAAGATCATGGACCTGGTGCTGCGGAAAGCGCTCCGCGGCCTCGCGCGCGGGAAGGATCGCCTCGATGGCGCCGCCGCGCACGACGACGGCGTGGTGCTCGAATACCGCGCCCGCCGGCTCGACCGGCACTACCCAGCGGGCGCGAATGAGGAAGCTGGACTGCGCTATCTTGGCGTGCCCTGAATCTCGACCACTACCCGGCGGTTTGGCGACAGGCATTCGATCAGCGCCTTGCGGTCCTTCTGGTCCGGGCAAGATTTGACCTGCAGGGTCTTGCCGAAGCCGAGAGTTTCGATCTTCGAAGAATCGGCGCCCTTCGAAACGACATAGGCGCGCACCGCGTCGGCGCGCTTCTCCGACAGCTTCTGGTTGTACTGCGCCGAGCCCAGCCGGTCGGCGTGGCCGTTGACGATGATGTAGCGCAGGCCGCCGATGTCCTTCAGCTTGGCGATTACCTCGCTGTCGAGCTTAGCGCGCGCTTCCGTGGTGAGCGTCGCCTTGTTGAATTCGAACAGCTCGGTCGAGGCGAAGTTCACGATCGCCGGCTTCGCGACTGGCGCCGGGGCGGGCGCAGGGGCGGGCGCCGGCTCGGCGCGCGGCGTCGGCTCGGGCTTGGGTGCTTCCTGCGTGGCGCATGCGGCCAGCAGCGCGGCGCTGCCCAGGGCAGCGACGAAAAGGGCGTTCTTGACGTTCATGAAAATCCTCCTCTTTTTGTCGTTCTCGATGCATCCGATTTAAGCACAGGCGAACGCGCCTAGACAAGCCGGTTTCGAGGGATTTTTAGAGGGGAAACGGGGAGGCGGCATGATAAAATTTAAGCTCTCCTCCGATGGAAAATTTCGCCAAAGAAACCCTGCCGATCAGCCTCGAGGAGGAGATGCGGCGCTCCTATCTCGATTACGCGATGAGCGTGATCGTGGGGCGCGCGCTGCCCGACGTGCGCGACGGCCTGAAACCGGTGCACCGGCGCGTTTTGTTCGCCATGCACGAGGCGAACAACGTCTGGAACCGCCCTTACGTCAAATGCGCCCGCATCGTCGGCGAGGTGCTCGGCAAGTACCATCCGCACGGCGACACGGCCACCTACGAGGCGCTGGTGCGCATGGCGCAGGACTTCTCCATGCGCTACACCCTGATCGACGGCCAGGGGAATTTCGGCTCGGTCGACGGCGATGCGGCTGCCGCCTACCGGTATACGGAGTGCCGGCTCGACAAGGTTGCCTCCGAGCTGCTCGCCGACATCGACAAGGAAACGGTCGATTTCGTGCCGAACTACGACGGCAAGGAGCGCGAGCCCGCGGTGCTGCCGACGCGCGCTCCCAACCTTCTGGTGAACGGCTCTTCGGGCATCGCGGTCGGCATGGCGACCAATATTCCGCCGCACAACCTCGGCGAGGTGGTCGACGCCTGCCTGCACCTGCTTGGCAGCCCGCACGCCGCCATCGAGGAGGTGATCAAGCTCATGCCGGCGCCCGATTTTCCGACCGCGGGAATCATCTACGGCCTTGCCGGGGTGCACGAGGGCTATCGCACCGGACGCGGGCGCGTGGTGATACGGGCGCGCACCCATTTCGAGGAGATCGGCAAGGGCGATCGCCAGGCGGTGATCGTCGACGAGCTGCCCTACCAGGTGAACAAGAAGGCGCTGCTCGAGAAGATCGCCGAGCTCGTGACCGAGAAGCGCATCGAGGGCATTTCGGACATCCGCGACGAGTCCGACCGCACCGGCATGCGCGTGGTGATCGAGCTCAAGCGCGGCGAAATCCCCGAGGTGGCGCTCAACAATCTGTACAAGCAGACTCAGCTGCAGGACACCTTCGGCATCAACATGGTCGCGCTGGTCGACAACCAGCCGCGGCTGCTCGACCTGAAGTCGCTGCTCGAGGCGTTCATCTCGCACCGCCGCGAGGTCGTGACGCGGCGCACGGTATACGAGCTCAAGCAGGCCCGCGGTCGCGGCCATGTACTGGAAGGCCTTGCGGTTGCTCTTTCGAGCGTCGACGATGTCATCGCCTTGATCAAGAAGGCGCCTACCCCCGCGGACGCCAAGGACGGATTGATGTCCCGCCCCTGGGGTTCCGATTTGGTGAAGCAGATGCTTGGCAGGGCGCCGGCTGCGCAGTTCCGGCCCGAAGGGCTGTCGGAGGAGTGCGGATTGAAGGAGGACGGCTACCATCTGTCGGATGTGCAAGCCCAGGCCATCCTCGAGCTGCGGCTGCAGCGCCTGACGGGCCTCGAGCAGGACAAGATCCGCGACGAGTACCGCGAGGTGATGGCGACCATCGCCGACCTTCTCGACATCCTTGCCAAGCCCAGCCGCATCGTCGTGATCATCGGCGACGAGCTGCGCGCGCTGAAGGCGGAATTCGCCGACGCGCGCCGCAGCGAAATCGTCACCGTGGCCGAAGACATCGCCATCGAGGATCTGATCGCGCCGCAGGACATGGTGGTCACGTTCTCGCACGGCGGCTACGTCAAGTCGCAGCCGCTCACCGACTACCGGGCGCAAAGGCGGGGCGGCCGGGGGAAGATGGCCACCACCATGAAGGAGGACGACTTCATCGAGCGCCTGTTCGTCGCCCACTCGCATGACTACCTGCTGTGCTTCTCCGACCGCGGCCGGCTGTACTGGCTGAAGGTCTACGAGGTGCCGGCCGGCAGCCGCTCGAGCCGCGGCAAGCCGATCGTCAACATGTTCCCGCTCGAGGAGGGGGAAAAGATCACTGCGGTGGTGCCGGTGAAGGAGTTCGACGAGAACCACTACGTGTTCATGGCGACGGCGCAAGGCACGGTGAAGAAGACGCCGCTCGCGGAGTTCTCGCGGCCGCGGCCAAGCGGGATCATCGCGGTCGGTCTCGACGCCGGCGACTACCTGGTCGGCACGGCGCTCACCGACGGCAAGTTCGACGTCATGCTGTTCTCCTCCGAGGGCAAGGCGGTGCGCTTCGAGGAAGCCGACGTGCGCCCGATGGGCCGCCAGGCCACAGGCGTGCGCGGCATGAAGCTCGGCAAGGGCCAGCGCGTGGTGTGCATGCTCGCCGCGCACGACGAATCCAAAGCCGTGCTGACCGCCACCGAGCACGGCTTCGGCAAGCGCACCCCGATCGCGGAATACACGCGCCATGGCCGCGGCGGCCAGGGCATGATCGCGATCCAGACCTCGGAGCGCAACGGCGCGCTGGTCGGCGCGGTCCTGGTCGACGACCACGACGAGGTGATGCTGATCTCGACCGGCGGCGTTCTGATACGCACCAAGGTCGCGCAGATCCGCGAGCAGGGCCGCTCCACCCAGGGCGTGACGCTGATCTCGCTCGACCAGGGGGAGAAGCTCGCCGGCGTGGAGCGCATCGAGGAGCGCGACGTGCTCGGCGGCAACGGCGAAGGCGGCGGCAATGGCGGTCACGAGGCTTCCCCCGGCACCGAGATGAATGGCGACGGCTCCGCGGATGAGCCGCCTTCGGAGCCGCCGCCGACGGTTCATTGATGTCGCGGATCTTCAATTTCAGCGCGGGGCCAGCCATGCTCCCCGCGGAGGTGATGGCGCGTGCCGGCGACGAGATGCTCGACTGGCACGGCTCGGGCATGTCGGTCATGGAGATGAGCCATCGCGGCAAGGAATTCGTCTCCATCTATGAGGCGGCGCAGCGCGACCTGCGCGAGCTGCTGGCGATTCCGGCGAACTACAAGGTCCTCTTCCTGCAGGGCGGGGCTACGCTGCAGTTCGCGCAGATCCCGATGAACCTGCTCAATGGCAAAGCCAAGGCCGATTACATCCTGACCGGGGAATGGTCGAAAAAGGCGGTCAAGGAGGCGAAGAGCTACTGCGACGTCGGCATCGCGGCCAGCTCCGAAGACAGGAATTTCACTTATGCGCCCAAGCAGTGGAGCGTGCGGCCCGATGCCGCCTACGTTCACTATTGTTCCAATGAAACGATCGGCGGAGTGGAATTTCACGTTGTTCCCCGATTAAAGAATGAAATTCCGCTGGTGGCCGATGCCTCGTCCCACTTTCTGTCGCGCCCGTTCGATGTCTCCAAATTCGGGCTGATATACGCGGGCGCCCAAAAGAACGCCGGTCCGGCGGGACTGACGTTCGTGATCGTGCGCGACGACCTCGTCGGCAGGGCGCAGAAGGGCACGCCGACGGTGATGGATTACAAGCTGCAGGCGGATGCCGATTCGATGCTGAACACACCGGCCAGCTACTCGATCTACGTCGCCGGGCTGGTGTTCAAGTGGTTGAAGCAACTGGGCGGTCTGCCCGAGATCGAGAAGCGAAATATCGAGAAAGCGAAGCTGCTTTACGATTTTCTTGATTCCAGCTCCTTCTTCCGGAATCCTGTCGCGCGCGACGATCGATCCAGAATGAACGTCCCTTTCACGTTGAAGGACGAAAAGCTTGACGACGAATTCCTGAAGGGCGCTTCGAAGCGGGGAATGGTGCAGCTGAAGGGACACCGCTCGGTGGGCGGCATGCGCGCCTCGATCTACAACGCCATGCCGATCGAAGGCGTGCGCGCGCTCGTCGACTACATGAAGGAGTTCGAACAAAAACATGGCTAGAGTCCGTCTTGAAAGGCAGCATGGTTAAGGCGAGGAAGTGCGAGATTCTCGTGATCAACAACATCGCCCAGGTCGGCCTGAAGCGCTTTCCAGCCGAGCATTACTCGGTGGTGAAGGAATCGAAGGATCCGCAGGCGATTCTTGTTCGTTCGCAGGACCTGAACAAATTCGACTTCGGACCTTCGCTGAAAGCGGTGGGCCGAGCCGGCGCGGGCGTCAACAACATACCGGTGGCGGCGCTCTCCAGGCGCGGGGTGCCGGTATTCAACGCGCCCGGCGCCAACGCCAACGCGGTGAAAGAGCTGGTGCTGGCAGGGATGCTGATCGCGGCGCGCAATCTTGCTCCCGCCTTGGCCTTTGTCGCTTCACAGAAGGGTTCCGCCGACCTCGAGAAAAGAATCGAAGAAGGCAAGAAGCAGTTCGCGGGCACGGAACTGCCGGGCCATACGCTGGGCGTGATCGGCCTGGGCAAGATCGGCAGCCTGGTGGCCGACGCCGCCATCCGGCTCGGCATGAACGTGCTCGGCCACGACCCTCACATCACCGTCGAAGCGGCTTGGAGCCTGCCGTCCCAGGTCAAACGGGCCGCGTCGATCGACGAGATATTCAGGACGAGCCACTTCGTCAGCCTGCATGTCCCGCTCGCCGAGAAGACCCGGCATCTAGTCAACGCGAAGAACATCGATCATTTCCATGCCGGCGCCGTGCTGCTGAATTTCTCGCGCGAGGGCGTGGTATCGAACGAAGCGGTCGCAAAAGGACTGGCGAGCGGCCGCCTCAAGTGGTACGTCACCGATTTCCCGAGCCCGGAGCTAATCGGCAATGCGCGCGTGATTGCGCTGCCGCACCTGGGTGCCTCGACGGGCGAGGCGGAGGACAACTCCGCCGTGATGGTGGTCGATCAGCTGCGCGAATACCTCGAGAACGGCAACCTGCAGAATGCGGTGAATTTTCCGGAAGCCGTGATGCCGCGCGAGGCGCCGTTCCGGCTCGCGATCGCCAACGCCAACGTCCCGGACATGCTGGGACGCATCTCGCACGCGCTTGGCCGGCGTAAGATCAACATCCACAACATGCTGAACAAGTCCAAGGGAGAGATGGCGTACACCCTGGTCGATGCCGACAGCCCGGTGCCGTCCGGCGTCGTGGACGAACTGTGCGGGCTGGACGGCGTGCTCGCGGTGCGCTATCTACCCATTGATGCCTAGGAGCCGGCTGAAAAGCAGATGCCTGAAGATCTGAACAAGCTCAGAGCCGAGATCGACCGGGTCGACGACGAGCTCGCGACAGCGCTCAACCGGCGCGCCGCGCTCGCGCAGAAGATCGGCGCGCTGAAAGGGGATGGGGGTGCCTACCGGCCAGAGCGCGAAACCGAGATTCTCAGAAGAATCTCCGAAAAAAAAGGCGCGCTGGGCGCCGAGCGCCTCGCCGCCGTGTTCCGCGAGATCATTTCGGCCTGCCGCGGGCTGGAAGAGGCGATCGGCGTCTCCTATCTGGGGCCCGAGGGCACGTTCAGCGAGCAGGCGGTGCGCAAGCACTTCGGGCGCGGCGTCGAGGCGGTAGCGGCCGCATCGGTCGACGACGCCTTCCGCCGCTGCGAGTCGGGCGCGGCGCAGTTCACCGTGGTGCCGGCCGAGAACTCGACCGAAGGCGCCGTCGCGCGCACCCTCGACCTGCTGCTGCTCACGCCGCTGCGCATCTGCGCCGAGATCGAGCTGCGGGTGCAGCAAAATCTGCTTTCCCGGATGAAAAGCATTGAATCAATCAAGAAAATCTACTCCCACGCCCAATCACTGGCGCAATGCAACGGCTGGCTCGGGCAGAATCTGCCGAAGGCCGAGCGCGTTGCGGTCGGCTCCAACGCCGAAGCGGCGCAGCGCGCAAGCAGGGAAAAGGGCGCCGCGGCCATCGCGGGCGAGGCGGCCGGCGAGCGCTACAAGCTGGGCACGCTGGCGCGCTCGATCGAGGACGACCCGAACAACACCACGCGCTTCCTGGTGCTGGGAAGGCTGGAGCCGGTGCCGACCGGCAAGGACCGTACCTCGCTCGTCATGTCGGCGGAGAACAAGCCCGGCGCGGTGCACGCGCTGCTCTCGCCGTTTGCCGAGAACCGGGTGAGCATGACGCGCATCGAGTCGCGCCCCTCGCGGGCGCGCTCCGCGCTTTGGGAATACGTGTTCTTCATCGATATCGAAGGCCACCAGAAGGACGAGAAGGTTGCGAAGGCGCTCGACTCGTTGAAGGGCAAGACTTCGTTTCTGAAAATTCTCGGCTCCTACCCTGTGGCGGTGAGCTGAAAATGCTGATGGATCTCTGCGAACTGTCGCCTTCGTACGTGCGCTCGATCGCGCCGTACCAGCCGGGCAAGCCGATCTCCGAGCTTGCCCGCGAGCTGGGGCTCAAGGAGGAGGGCATCGTCAAGCTCGCCTCCAACGAGAATCCGCGCGGCATCGGCCCGCGCACCCGCGCCGCCATCGAGGCCGCGATCGGCGAGGTGGCGCGCTACCCCGACGGCAACGGCTTCGAGCTGAAATCGGCGCTCGCCAAGCGTTATGGCATCGACATGGCGGCTATCGTCCTCGGCAACGGCTCGAACGACGTGCTCGAGCTGGTCGCGCTGGCGTTCCTCGGGCCTGGCCGCGCTGCGGTCTATTCGCAACATGCCTTCGCGGTCTATCCGCTCGCCACGCAGGCGCGCGGCGCGCGCTCGATCGTGGTGGCGGCGAAGGACTACGGCCACGATCTCGAGGCGATGGCGAAAGCGATCGACGACGAGACTTACGTGGCCTGGGTGGCGAACCCGAACAATCCGACCGGGACCCTGGCGCGCGGCGAGCAGATGGAGGCGTTCCTGCGCCGGGTGCCCGAGCGCGTGCTGGTGGTGCTCGACGAGGCCTACAACGAGTACCTGACCGCCGATGTGAGGACCGACAGCCTGAAATGGCTCAAGCGCCATCCCAATCTGGTCATCACCCGCACGTTCTCGAAGGCCTACGGGCTCGCCGGCCTGCGCGTCGGCTATGCGCTGGCGCATTCGACGGTCGCCGATGTGATGAACCGCGTGCGCCAGCCCTTCAACGTGAACAGCATCGCGCTGGCGGCGGCCGCAGCCGCGCTCAACGACATGGAGTTCGTCGCCAGAAGCTATGCCGACAACCTGCAGGGGATGAAGCAGATCGAGGAGGGCGCACGGGGCCTGAAGCTCGAGTTCATTCCGTCGCACGGCAACTTCGTCACGATCCGGGTCGGCGCAGCCGGCAAAACGGCGGCCGAGATCTACAAGCGCCTGCTGCGCCGGAGCGTGATCGTGCGGCCGATCGCCGGCTACGGGCTGCCCGAGCACCTGCGGGTCACGGTCGGCACCGCCGCAGAGAACGAGAAGTTCCTCGCCGCGCTCGCGGCAAGTCTCAAGGAATAATGCTTTTTCAGAAAGTCGCGGTGATCGGTGTCGGCTTGATCGGCGGCTCGTTCGCGCTCGCGCTGAAGCAGGCCAAGGCCTGCGGGCACGTTGTGGGTGCGGGGCGTAATCCTGCCAACATGAAGCTTGCGCTCGAGCGCGGCTCCATCGATTCCATCGAAAGCGATGCCGCGCGTGCCGTCGAGGACGCGGACCTCGTCCTGGTTTCCACCCCGGTCGGGCAGTTCGCGAAGGTATTTCAGAGCATCAATTCTTCGCTGAAGCCCGGCGCGATCATTACCGACGCGGGGAGCACCAAGCGCGACGTGGTCAAGGCTGCGCGCAAGGCGCTCAAGAAAAAAATCTCCCAGTTCGTGCCGGCGCATCCGATCGCGGGCGCCGAGAAGAGCGGCGCGGCGGCGGCGAGCGCCGAGCTGTTTCGCGGCAAGCGGGTCGTCATCACCCCGCTTCCCGAGAATTCCGAGCAGGCGGTGGAAAGAGTCAATCGGGCCTGGTCCACCTGCGGCGCGCGCACCAGCCAGATGAGCCCGGAGCAGCACGACGAGGTTTTCGCCACCGTCAGCCACCTTCCGCACCTGCTTGCCTTCGCGCTCGTCCACGAGGTGGCGAGCCGCGAAAACTCCGCCGAGCTGTTTTCCTTCGCTGCCGGCGGATTTCGCGACTTCACGCGCATCGCCTCGAGCCATCCCGAGATGTGGCGCGACATCTGCGTCGCCAACCGCGACCGGCTGGCCGGCGAGCTTTCCCGGTACTCGAAGAAGCTGGCCGAAGTGAAGAAGCTCCTGGAAGGCCGCGACGCCGCCGCCCTGGAGGAGCTGTTCCGCGAAGCGCGCGAGGCCCGGGAGGAATGGCTGAAGAACACCTGGTCCGGCCGCAAGTCCTAGGCCTGATGGATTTTCTCGAGCTCAAGCCGATACGCCGCGCCGCAGGCACGGTGCGGCTTCCCGGCTCGAAAAGCATCTCCAACCGCGTGCTGCTGCTCGCGGCGCTCGCTTCCGGCGAGACCGAGGTGAGCGGGCTGCTTGACGCCGACGATACGCGGGTGATGGTGGACGCGCTATCGGCTCTCGGTGTATCCGTTGTCAAGAATAAAGACGTCCTTCAGGTGAAAGGAAAGGGCGGCGACTTCCCCGTAAAAAAAGCGCACCTGTTCCTCGGCAATGCCGGCACCGCCATGCGGCCCCTGGCCGCGGCGCTTGCGCTGTCGCGCGGCGAATACCGTCTCTCCGGCGTGCCGCGCATGCACGAGCGACCGATCAGCGACCTCGTCGATGCGCTGCGCGGCATCGGCTGCCGTATCGACTATCTGAACAACGACGGCTTTCCGCCGCTCGCGATTCACGCCGCCGAAGCATCTCTCGCAAGCCCGGTGCGCGTCCGGGGCGAGGTGTCATCGCAGTTTCTTAGCGCGCTGCTCATGGCCCTGCCTCTGGCGAGAGCCGGCGCGAGCGTCGCCGTGGAGGGCGAGCTGATTTCCAAGCCCTATGTCGAGATCACGCTGAACGTGATGCGCCGTTTCGGCGTCGATGTGTCGCGAAACGGATGGCGGTCTTTTGCCCTGCCCGCCGCCTCCTATGTTTCTCCCGGAAAGATCTACGTCGAAGGCGACGCTTCCTCGGCCTCTTATTTCCTCGCCGCTGGCGCGATCGGCGGCGGGCCGGTGCGCGTCGAGGGCGTGGGGCGCAACAGCATCCAGGGCGACGTGCGCTTTACCGAGGTATTGGAACGGATGGGAGCCGAAGTTTCGATTCTAGGCGACTCGATTGAAGTGAAGGGCGAAGGCAAAAAGCTGCGCGCCATCGACATGGACCTGAATCACATTCCGGACGCGGCGATGACCGCGGCGGTGATGGCGCTTTTCGCCGACGGCCCGAGCACGATCCGCAACATCGGCAGCTGGCGCGTGAAGGAAACCGATCGCATCGCGGCGATGGCGACGGAATTGAGAAAACTTGGAGCGGAGGTGGAAGAGGGAAAGGATTTTTTAAAGATAGACCCAAAAACAATGAATGCGAATGTTGCGATCGATACTTACGACGACCACCGCATGGCGATGAGCTTCTCGCTCGTTGCGCTCGGCGGCGTGCCGGTGCGCATCAACGACCCGGCGTGCGTAGCGAAGACCTTTCCGCGCTTTTTCGAAGAATTCAAAAAAATAGCCAAGTGAGCAATACGGCAGCGCCGGTCATCGCCATCGATGGGCCTTCGGCCTCGGGCAAAGGCACGATCGCCAAGCGCGTCGCCCAGGCGCTCGGCTTTCACTATTTGGAGAGCGGCGCGCTCTATCGCCTGATCGCGCTGGTTTCCCTGAGAAATGGAATTTCCGAGGAAAAGCCGCTGGCAGAGATTGCTGCGACCATGGACGTGGTATTTCGGGACGAAAAGATAATTATTGAGAAACAGGATGTTACGGAAGATATTCGGACCGAGGAGTGCAGTAACCGGGCCTCCGAGGTGGCGAAGTTGCCGTCGGTTCGAACCGCACTTCTTCGGCGGCAGCGGGCCTTTCGCAAGCCGCCAGGCCTGGTGGCCGACGGGCGCGACATGGGCACTGTCGTGTTCCCGGATGCGGCTCTTAAAGTCTTCTTGACAGCCAGTCCCGAAGTGAGAGCCAAACGTAGGTATAACCAGTTGATAGAAAAAGGAATCAGTGCTAATCTTCGCGCCCTTTCCCGGGACCTTGCGGAACGGGATGCGCGGGACGCCAACCGGCCGGTCGCGCCTCTGGTTCCCGCGCCCGATTCGCAAGTGCTGGATTCATCGGCGCTTTCGATCGAAGCGGTGGTCGAGCGGATCGTCGCTTGGTGCAGGGAAAGGAATCTGGGTGGGCGAAGCTGAGGCGTCGCTCTTGTTCAACTTAACCCGCAGCGCCCTAAGCCTGCGGCTTGAAAAGGTTTTTTTCCTAAATGGCTAGTCTTTCCCCAGCTCCCTCGTCGCCGAAGTCGTCCCAGCCTGCAGACCCTGAATCCTTTGCGGCGCTTTTCGAAGAGAGCCTGAATCGCAAGGAGATGCGCGTCGGCGAGGTCATCACCGCCGAGGTGCTCAGCATCGACGACAACTTCGTGGTGGTGAACGCGGGGCTGAAGTCCGAAAGCACGGTGGATCGGCCTCGAGAAGGCGCTCGAGAGCGGCGAGAAGATCAAGGGAATGATTACCGGCAAGGTGAAAGGCGGCCTCACCGTGATGGCGAACGGTATCCGCGCATTCCTGCCGGGCTCGCTGGTCGACCTGCGGCCGGTGAAGGACACCACGCCCTTCGAAGGCAAGGAGATGGAGTTCAAGGTCATCAAGCTCGACCGCAAGCGCAACAACGTGGTCGTGTCGCGCCGCGCGGTGCTCGAGGAGACCGCGGGCGCCGAGCGCCAGAACCTGCTCTCCTCGCTGCAGGAAGGGGCGACCGTCAAGGGCATCGTCAAGAACATCACCGACTACGGCGCGTTCGTCGACCTGGGCGGCATCGACGGCCTGCTGCACATCACCGATCTCGCCTGGCGGCGCGTCAAGCATCCCTCGGAGGTGCTGAACGTCGGCGACGAGGTGACCGCCAAGGTTCTCAAGTTCGACGCCGAGAAGAACCGCGTCTCGCTCGGCCTGAAGCAGCTCGGCGAAGACCCCTGGGTCGGCATCGCAAGGCGCTACCCGCAGGGAACGCGCCTGTTCGGCAAAGTCACCAACCTCACCGACTACGGCGCGTTCGTCGAAGTCGAGTCGGGCATCGAAGGCCTGGTTCACGTCTCGGAGATGGACTGGACCAACAAGAACGTGCATCCGTCCAAGGTGGTGCAGGTGGGCGACGAGGTCGAGGTGATGATCCTCGAGATCGACGAAGAGCGGCGCCGCATCTCCCTCGGCATGAAGCAGTGCATGCCGAACCCGTGGGAAGACTTCGCGCGCGAGTACAAGAAGAACGACAAGGTGAAGGGGCAGATAAAGTCGATCACCGACTTCGGCGTGTTCGTCGGGCTACCGGGCGGCATCGACGGCCTGGTGCACCTGTCCGATCTCTCCTGGTCGGCGACGGGCGAGGAGGCGGTCAAGAACTTCAAGAAAGGCGAGGAAGTCGAGGCGGTGGTGCTGTCGATCGACGTCGAGCGCGAGCGCATCTCGCTTGGGGTCAAGCAGCTCGAGGGCGACCCGTTCACCAACTTCATCGCCAGCCACGAGAAGAACAGCGTAGTGAGCGGCACGGTCAAGTCGGTCGACGCCAAGGGCGCGGTGGTCGCGCTTTCGGGCGCGGACGTCGAGGGTTACCTGCGCGCCTCCGAGTTCTCGCGCGACCGGATCGAGGATCTGCGCACGGTTCTCAAGGAGGGCGACACGGTGCAGGCGATGATCATCAACGTCGATCGCAAGAATCGCTCGATCAACCTGTCGGTCAAAGCGAAGGACCTGTCCGAGGAGACCGAGGCGATGAAGCAGATCCGCAGCGAACAGGCGGCGGCGAGCGCCGGCGCGACCAACCTCGGCGCGCTGCTGCGGGCGAAGCTCGACAAGGGAAATACCCCGTCGCAGTGGGCTGAACTACCGGCCGCCGCGCACCGGCCGCAATCCGAAGTCGGGCGAAAAGGTGCAGGTGCCGGAGAAGTACGTGCCGCACTTCAAGGCCGGAAAGGAATTGCGCGAGCGCGTCGACTCGGCTACCGAGGAAGCGCAGTCCGCCCCGCGCGAGCGCGCCTCGCAGCCCGTCCGCTAAGGACTCCGCGGCGCGATGCGCATCGTCACCTGGACGATTCGCCTCGTCCTGTTTCTGTTCCTCGTCGCGCTGGCGGCGAAGAACATCGAGCCGGTGACGCTGCGTTTCTACTTCGATCTCGCGCTGCAGGCGCCCCTGATCGTGATGCTGTTCGGCGCGTTTGCGGCGGGCGCCTCGTTCGGCGCGCTGGCGCTGCTGAGCACCGTGATTCGCCAGCGAAGGGAAGTTTCGATTCTAAAGAAGCAGCAGCAGATCCCCGCGGATAGCCCGCCCGCGGTGCCGCCGATCTGAGCCATGGAGTTCGAATACTGGTGGCTGCTGGGCTTTCCGCTGTTTTTCGGCCTAGGCTGGATCGCGGCGCGCATCGACATCCGGCATCTGCTGCGCGAATCGCGCGCGCTCCCCAACTCGTACTTCAAGGGCCTGAACTTCCTGCTCAACGAGCAGCCGGACAAGGCGATCGAGGCCTTCATCGAGGTGGTGAGGGTGGATCCCGAGACGATCGAGCTGCATTTCGCGCTCGGCAGCCTGTTCCGCCGGCGCGGCGAATACGACCGCGCGATCCGCATGCACCAGAACCTGCTCGAGCGCACCGATCTCAGCGAAGAGCAGCGATTGGCGGCGCTCACCGAGCTCGGCGACGACTACCTGAAAGCGGGAATCCTCGATCGCGCCGAGGAGGTCTTCAAGAAGCTGGCGGAAAGCCCGCAAGCAATGGCGGCGCGCAGGCATCTGCTGGAGATCTACGAGCAGGAGAAGGACTGGGCTCGCGCCATCGAAATGGCGAAGAACCTCGCCGCGGGTTCGGGCGAGACGCGCGATCGCGACGTGGCGCAGTACCTGTGCGAGCTAGCGGCCTCGGAGGCCGGGCAGTCGCGCCCCGATACCGCGCGCCGCCACCTCGAGGCGGCGCTTGAGGCGAACAGGAAATGCGTGCGCGCGAGCCTGCTGCTGGGGGATCTGGAAAGGGCTTCGAATAACCTGGCTGGCGCGATCGAGCACTGGAAGCGCATCGAATCGCAGGATCCGGCCTATCTCGCGCTCGTGGCGCAGCGCCTGCTCGAGGCCTACCGCGAGGCGGGCCGGGCCGAGGAAGGCCTGCGCCTGCTCATCGGCTACCTCGAGCGCTATCCCTCGCTCGACCTGCTCGACACCGTGTTCCAGCAGACCATGGACGTGCAGGGGCCCCAGGCAGCCTACAACATGGTGCGCGACGAGGTACGCCGCAACCCGACCTTGCTCGGCGTCGACCGCCTGCTCGAGGTGCAGATCATCGGCGCCACCAATACCGAGCGCCGGCGCGACCTCGAGCTGATGCGCAACCTGGTCCACGGCCACACCTCGCGGCTGGCGCGCTACCGCTGCCAGACCTGCGGCTTCAAGGCGCGCCAGTTCCACTGGCGCTGCCCGGCCTGCGGCGGCTGGGAAACCTACCCGCCGCGGCGCGCCGAGGAATTCGACCTGACGCCATGAATGTCACCATCATCGGAACCGGGTACGTCGGGCTTGTGACGGGCGCCTGCCTCGCGGACGCGGGCAACGCGGTGTTTTGCTTCGACGTCGATGAAGACAAGATCGCCCAGCTCAATGCCGGAAAAATTCCCATCTTCGAGCCGGGGCTGGAGCCGATCGTCAGGCGCAACCGCGACGCCGGGCGCCTGCGCTTCTCCACCGACGTCGCCGCGAGCGTGGCGCACGCCGACTTGCAGATCATCGCGGTGGGCACGCCCCCGGGCGAGGACGGCTCGGCCGACCTGCAGCACGTGCTGGCCGCGGCGCGCGCGATCGGCAGGCACATGCAGGGCTACAAGGTGATCGCCACGAAATCGACCGTGCCGGTAGGCACCGCGGACAAGGTCGGGAGCGCAGTAGACGAGGAAACCCAGAAACGCGGGATGAAGAGCGAGTGCGCCGTGGTATCCAACCCCGAATTCCTGAAGGAAGGCGCGGCGGTGGGGGATTTCATGCGCCCCGAGCGCATCATCATCGGCTCGCACGACGAGCGCGCGATCGCGCTGCTGCGCCAGCTTTACGCCCCTTTTCAGCGCAACCACGAGCGCGTGATGGTGATGGGCGTGCGCTCGGCCGAGCTGACCAAATACGCCGCCAACTCGATGCTCGCCACGCGCATCTCGTTCATGAACGAGGTGGCGAACCTGGCCGAGGCGCTCGGCGCCGACATCGAGGAAGTGCGCCGGGGCATCGGCTCGGACCCGCGCATCGGCTACCACTTTCTCTATCCGGGCGCGGGCTACGGCGGCTCGTGCTTCCCGAAGGACGTCAAGGCGCTGCAGAAGAGCGCGGCGCAGGCCGGCCGGCCGCTGCGCGTGCTCGCCGCCGTCGACCAGGTGAACGAGGCGCAGAAGCACGTGCTGGGCGACAAGATCCGGGCGCGCTTCGGCAAGGCCCTCTCGGGCCGGCGCTTCGCGCTGTGGGGGCTCGCCTTCAAGCCGAACACCGACGACATGCGCGAGGCGCCGAGCCGCGTCCTGATCGCGGACCTGATCGGCGCCGGCGCTGCCGTGCGCGCCTACGACCCGGCGGCGCGCGACGAAGCGAAGCGGATCTACGCCGACGAGAGCCGGGTGGAGATCGCGGACTCGCCGCTGGCCGCGCTCGACGGCTGCGATGCCCTCGCCATCGTCACCGAGTGGCAGGAATTCCGCAGCCCCGACTTCGGCGCGATCCGGGCGCGGCTCAAGACGCCCGCGATCTTCGACGGCCGGAACCTGTACGATCCCGAAGTCGTAGCTGCGCAGGGCATCGAGTACTACCCCATAGGCAGAAAAACTTGAAAACCCCGGACACGTCGAAAGCGCGCGTGCTGGTCGTCGGCGATGTAATGCTCGACCGCTACTGGTACGGCGACGCGTCGCGCATCTCGCCCGAGGCGCCGGTTCCCATCCTGCGATGGAACAGCGAGGACGAGCGACCCGGCGGCGCTGCGAACGTCGCGCGCAATTGCGCCGTCCTGGGCGCGACAACCTCCCTTCTTTCCGTTATTGGCGCGGACGCAGAAGGCCGGCGGCTCGAATCGTTGCTGAAAAAATGGAAGATAAAAGCGAATCTGCAGCGGGACCGCAAGATCCGGACGATTCAGAAGCTGCGCATTGTCGGCCCCAGGAACCATCAGCTTCTGCGTATCGATTTCGAAACGTCTCCGTCGCGCGAGGTGCTCGCGTCGAGCCTTGCGGATTACAGAAACGCGTTAATGCAGTGCGATGCGGTCGTGCTGTCGGACTACGGCAAGGGCGGTCTCGAACACATCGCCGTCATGATTCGCGAGGCGCGCAAGGCGGGCAAGCGGGTGCTGGTGGATCCCAAGGGCGACGACTATTCGCGCTACCGCGGCGCCAGCCTGGTCACGCCCAACCTCGCCGAGCTGCGCGAGGTGGTCGGCCGCTGGAAGAATGAGAAGGACCTCGCCGCGCGCGCGCAGCGGCTGCGCGAAAAGCTCAAGCTCGACGCGCTGCTGCTGACTCGCGGCGAAGACGGCATGACCCTCTTCAAGAATAGAAAGACGGTCCATGTCAAAGCCGAAAAACACGAGGTTTCCGACGTCACCGGGGCAGGGGACACGGTGATCGCGACGCTTGCGGTGATGCTCGCCGCGGGCGAAGGCCTGGAATCCGCGGTGCGCATCGCGAACCGCGCGGGCGGCATCAAGGTCACTAAGTTCGGTACCGCCGTGGTCACGCTGCAGGAGCTGTTCGGATGATGTACTACGTCGTCACCGGCGCCGCGGGATTTATCGGCTCGAGGCTGGTCCAAGCGCTGAACCGCCGCGGCGTCAGCGAGATCATCGCCGTCGACAACCTCCGGGACGCCGACAAGTTCAGGAACCTGGCCGATCGCGAGATCGCGGATTACATCGACCAGGCCGAGCTCGCCGGCGAGCTCGAGCGCCTCGGCGGCTCGGTCGAGGCGGTGTTCCACCTGGGCGCCTGCTCGGACACGATGGAGTCCGACGGCCGTTTCATGATGGAGAACAATTACCGCTACTCGCTGCGGCTGCTGGAATGGTGCCAGGAGGAGGAGGTGCCGCTCATCTACGCCTCCTCGGCTTCGGTGTACGGCGCCGGGTCAGAGTTCAAGGAGGAGCGGCGCTGCGAGAAGCCGCTCAACATCTATGGCTACTCGAAATTCCTCTTTGACCAGAAGGTTCGAGGAATTATTCCTGAAAAGAATTCCCAGATAGCCGGCCTGCGCTACTTCAACGTCTACGGCCCGAACGAGGCGCACAAGGGGCGCATGGCCTCGGTGGCGTTTCACGCCTTCAGCCAGTTCCGCGCCGAGGCGCGGGTGAAGCTGTTCGTCGGCTCCGACGGCTATGGCGACGGCGAGCAGCGGCGCGACTTCATTCACGTGGACGACGCTGTCGCGGTGAATCTCTGGCTGCTCGAAAATCGCGAAGCTTCGGGCATCTTCAACTGCGGCACCGGCCGGGCGCAGACTTTCAACGAGGTCGCGGCGGCGGTGATCAACACGCTGCGCGGCACGCACGCCTCGCCGCAGGAGCTCGCGGCGGAGAAGCTGATCCAATACATTCCGTTTCCGGCGCAGCTGCAAGGCAAGTATCAGAGCTACACGCAGGCCGATTTGTCGCGGCTCAGGGCCGCCGGCCTGCCGGGGGAGTTCATGAGCGTCGAGGACGGCGTCGCGGCCTACATCAAGGAATTGATGAAGCAATGAACAGGACGATCGAAGACTTCATCGGCGACACGCCTCTCGTGCGCTTGCAGCGCCTTCCAGGCGAAGACGCCGTCAAAAATAAAAATACCATTTTGGCGAAACTCGAAGGAAACAATCCCGCCGGCTCGGTGAAGGACCGTCCCGCGATCTCGATGATCCGTCATGCCGAGGAGCGCGGCCGCATCAAGCCCGGCGACACGCTGCTCGAGCCGACCTCGGGCAACACCGGCATCGCGCTCGCCATGGCGGCCGCCATCAAGGGCTACCGCATGATTCTCATCATGCCCGAGCACCTGTCGATGGAGCGCCGCCAGACGATGCGCGCCTTCGGCGCCGAGATCATCCTCACGCCGCAGAAGGGCGGCATGGAGGCGGCGAGGGACCTGGCCGAGCGCATGGTCAAAGACAACAAGGGGGTGATGCTCGACCAGTTCGCCAACCCCGACAACCCGCTGGTGCACTATGAGACCACCGGGCCCGAGATCTGGCGCGACACCGAGGGCGGGATCAGCCATTTCGTCTCCAGCATGGGCACCACCGGCACCATCATGGGCTGCTCCAGGTTCTTCAAGGAGAAGAACCCGAAAATCCAGATCGTCGGCTGCCAGCCCGAGGAAGGCTCGCAGATCCCCGGCATCCGCAAGTGGCCCGAGGCCTACCTGCCGAAGATCTACGACAAGACGCGCGTCGACCGCCTCGAATACGTCAGCCAGGCGGCATTTCCTCGGGCGGAGCGGCGCATGTCGCTCTTCGCCTTTCAAGGGAAATAAAAAATGCAGTCATCGTGACGATCGTCTGCGACCGCGGCGATCGCTACCTCACCACGGGAGTTTTTCCAGATTGACTCCCGTTCTCGCGTTTGACATAGAGACCGTTCCCGACTGCGCAGGAATCCGCAAGCTTTATGATCTCCCCGCGGATCTGCCCGACGCTGACGTCGCCGAAATAGCCTTCCAGAAGCGCCGCCTGCAGACCGGCGGCAGCGATTTCCTCGCGCCGCACCTGCACCGCGTCGTCGCCATCGCCTGCGTGCTGCGCGAAGGCGACGGCGTGCAGGTGTTTTCGATCGGCGAGCCGGAGCGCGACGAGGCCGCGACCATCCAGAAGTTCTTCGACGGCATCGACAAGTACACGCCCCAGCTCGTTTCCTGGAACGGCGGCGGCTTCGACCTGCCGGTGCTCTCCTACCGCGCGATGCTGTGCGGCGCCAGCGCCGCGAAATACTGGGACCAGGGCGAGGACGACCGCGATTTCAGGTTCAACAACTACATCGGCCGCTACCACTCGCGCCACCTCGACCTGATGGACGTGCTGGCGATGTACCAGCCGCGCAACAACGCGCCGCTCGACGACTTCGCCCGCCTCGCGGGATTTCCCGGAAAGCTGGGCGTCGGCGGCGCGCAGGTCTGGCCCGCGTACCTGCGGGGCGAGATCAAGGCGATCCGCGACTACTGCGAGGCGGACTGCGTCAACACCTACCTTTTGTACCTGCGCTTCCAGGTCCTCCGGGGCGCGTTCCAGAAAGACCACTACGAGCGCGAGTGCGCCCTGCTGCGCGCGACCCTCGAGAAACAGAACGCTTCCCATTGGCGCGAGTTCCTGAAACCCTGGAAAGCCTGACGCTGCACGTCGAGTCCTTGGACGCCGAGGGCCGGGGCGTCGCGCGAAAGCCCGAAGGCAAGGTGGTGTTCGTCGAGGGCGCCTTGCCCGGCGAGGAAATTGCCTTTGAAATATTGAAAAAGAAACTTTCCCATGAGTTTGGCAAAGCAACCGCGATCCTGCACGAGTCCGCCGCGCGCCGCACGCCGCGCTGCCCGCACTTCGGCGTCTGCGGCGGCTGCGCCACCCAGCACGCGGACGGCTGCACGCAGATGGCCGCCAAGCAGCGCTGGCTGGAGGAGAACCTGGCGCGCCTCGGCAAGGTGCGGCCGGAAACCATGCTGCCCATCATCTACGGGCCGGAATGGGGCTACCGCAACCGCGCCCGGCTCTCGGCGCGCCGCGTGCCGAGCAAGGGCGGCGTCCTGGTCGGCTTCCGCGAGAAACGCTCGACCTACATCGCCGACATGCGGGAATGCCCGGTGCTCCCCGAGAAGGTCTCCCGGCTGATCCCCGCCCTGAAGGAGCTGATCGAGAAACTGTCGATCAACGACCGCGTGCCGCAGGTCGAAGTGGCGGTCGGCGACGACGCCACCGCTTTCGTCTTCAGGCATCTCCTGCCTCTCACCGAAAGCGACTTGTCCCTGCTGAGCGAATTTTCGAAGACCAGCGGCATACATGTCTGGCTGCAGCCGGGCGGGCCTGAATCGGCGCATCCATTTTTCCCCGAATCAAGCGAGCTGCACTACCTGCTGCCCGAATTCGCCGTGCGCATCGCCTTCCGCCCGACCGAGTTCACGCAGGTCAACTTCGCGATGAACCGCGTCCTCGTGTCGCGCGCCCTGCGGCTCCTCGACGTTCAGCCCGGCGAACGCATAGCGGATCTTTTCTGCGGGTTAGGAAACTTTTCTTTGCCTTTGGGAAGACGCGGTGCGCAGGTCATCGGGTTCGAAGGCAGCAAAGAGCTTGTAAACCGTGCCCGCCAGAACGCAGCGGCGAACGGCGTCGTCGCGCAATTCGAGGTCGTCGACCTCTTCAAGAACAGCTTCAATTCATACGGGCCGTTCGACAAGCTGCTCGTCGACCCGCCGCGCGAAGGCGCGGTCGACCTGATGAAATCGCTTCCGGACAGCTGGCCGCACAGGATCGTCTACGTCTCCTGCGATCCGGCCACCCTAGCGCGTGATGCCGGGATCCTGGTGAACACGCGTGGCTTCAACTTGAAAGCTGCGGGAGTGGTAAACATGTTCCCGCATACCGCGCACGTCGAAAGCATTGCGCTCTTCGAGCGCCAGAAATAAGAAGGGCGCCCGCAGGCGCCCTTTTGCTCGGAAGCGAACTGCTCAGTCTTTTTCGCCGCTCAGCGCGAGCAGGATCTGCAGCAGATTGGCGAAGATGTTGAACAGGCTCATGTACACGCCCGTGGTCGCCATGATGTAGTTGGTCTCGCCGCCGCGCACGATGCGGTTCAGGTCATAGAGCAGGAACAGCGAGAACACCACGATCACCAGGGTCGAGATCGTCAGCGCGAGCGCCGGGATCTGGAAGAACATGTTGGCGATCATGGCGATCAGCAGCGCCCACATGCCCACGAACAGGAACTTGCCCATGAAGCTGAAGTCGCGCTTGATGGTGGTGGCCACCGCGCCCATGGCGAAGAAGATGACGCCGGTGCCGACCGCCGCGTAGCCGACGAGCTGCACGCCGTTCTTCAGGGTAAGCGCGTAGTTGAGGAGCGGCCCGAGGAACCAGCCGAGCAGACCGGTCATCAGGAGCAGAAGGGCGACGCCGATGCCGCTGTTGCGGTTGGCGGCGATGCCGAACTGCAGGCCGATCACCGCGCCGAGCATCACGAAGAAGCTGATGAACGGATAGGCGAGGATGATGCCGCTGGTCTGGATACCGATGGCTGCGCCGATCACCGTCGGCACCATGGTCGCGGCGAGCAGCAGGTAGGTATTGCGCAGGACCTTCTGGCCTTGCGCAACGTCGACGGCCTCCTGGGCCGGCTCGTAGGTCGCGCCACGCCCGAAGGGCTGGTCATTGGTTCGAACGGGTTTCAGTTCCATATGGTTATGTACCCTCCTGCGCGTAAGACTACCAAAGAGGCTCGGAGTTTCAAATACTTATTGTTACCGCCACAAGGCTAAAATGGGGCCAAGTGCCGGGAATTTCAAGGAGAGTTGGCAGAGCGGTCGAATGCGGCGGTCTTGAAAACCGTTAGCCCGCAAGGGCTCGGGGGTTCGAATCCCTCACTCTCCGCCACGTTCATCTCTGTGGGCGCTCCGCTGCAGACGGCCCACCCACACGCCTACCCCTGCGACAGCCGTACGATAGAGGCGGCGGGATTCGACCCTATATCGCGGCGGTCGGTTGTTCGGTGAAGACCTGACTGAAGTTGGGTACAGTATTTCCCCATTGCGCCCGCAACTGAGCGATGTCGCGAACTGGCGGAGCTCCGAATAGGCGCCGATATTCGCGGCTGAATTGCGACGGGCTCTCGTAGCCCACCGCATGGGCCGCCGCGGCGGCATCCATCGCCTGACTGAGCATGAGCCGTCGGGCCTCTAAGAGCCGGACATGTTTCTGGAACTGGAGCGGGCTCGTTCCTGTTACGGTCTTGAAGTACTGATGCAGCGCTGATTGGCTCATGCGGGCCTCGGACGCCAGAGCCTCGACGCTGAACGCCTCTCGAAAATTCCGCTTGATCCAGTTGATTGCCCGGTTCACATCTTGGAGCCTATTTTCCGCGCACGCGATCTGGCTCATGCGCGTCGCCTGATCGCCCCGCAGCAGCCGATAAAGGATCTCCTTCTCGGCGAGGGGCGCGAGGACCGGGATGTCGCGA